>Ga0114953_1003796_pt1 | contig 10241 bp, 6 predicted proteins | sample SidtaG_FD_87298 | JGI IMG/M metagenome (GOLD analysis project Ga0114953, IMG submission 87298) | Marine algal microbial communities from Sidmouth, United Kingdom - Sidmouth_Male2 metaG | ecosystem: Host-associated > Algae > Red algae > Unclassified | place: Sidmouth, United Kingdom | collected... | reverse complement strand
GCCACAACTTCGGGACAATCTAATTTGGATTGAATCGGCGGATGAAAACATTCCAGTGGTCGGTTCGATGTCGCGAATTTTATACGCGGATGCGGAAGGTAGAATTGAAATTGCCAAAGCATTTAACAAAGCGATTGCAAGAGGAGAAATTTCTGCGCCCGTCGTTTTGGGTCGGGACCATCACGATGTTTCTGGCACAGATTCTCCGTATCGAGAAACGGCTAATATTTACGATGGTTCTCGCTTTACGGCGGATATGGCGATTCAGAATGTGATTGGCGATAGCTTCCGGGGAGCGACTTGGGTGAGTATTCACAATGGCGGTGGCGTCGGCTGGGGAGAAGTGATTAATGGTGGTTTTGGAATGTTGATTGACGGAAGTGCAGATTCGGAAAGGAGGCTGACTTCGATGTTGCACTGGGATGTTAACAATGGAATTGCGCGACGGAGTTGGGCTCGGAATAAGGAGGCGATGTTTACGGCGAAACGAGCGATGGAGCTGCATCCGGAGTTGAAGATTACGTTACCGGAGGTGGTGGATGAGGGGTTGTTTGGGGATATGGGGATGGAGTTTTGAGAAAACCGTGAGTAAGCAAAGCGCGAAGCAAGTTTTCTTAAACGGCGCTGGATTGGTGGATATGCGGATTGGTAAAAACGAAAACCGTAGATACAATTCATTAATTGTATCCACGGTTTTCGTTTAATTGAGAAATGAATTTTGAATTTTCCTTCCGAATTCTCGCAGGAGAAAAGCGACCGTAGGAAGCGTTCAACTAAGTCAAATCCGGAATTAAAGAAAATACAAAAACGTCTCGAAATCAGAAAATAATCACCGCACCACCTTTTTTATAATCCAGTGATTCGCTATTTTTAGTTTCAGAAAATATAATCCAGTCGTGGGAAGAGACAAAGAATTGTTCGTGGTCCAACCGCTTTGAACCAACTTACCATCCAGTGCATATAGCTGATATTCTACTTCAAGATCTAATCCATCTATGTTCACAAGCCCACTGGCAGTTGGATTAGGATAAAGCACAATTTTATCTTCCAACAAATTTTCTACACTCGTAATCACAAAAGTAGTATCGCACGGATAAGGAACAAACTGGTAGCTGATCGTATCGTTGGTAAAGCATCTCAACTGAGTGATATTCACAAAAGGATCACAAAGGCCACAGCCTAGTAAAAATTGAATTCCATCATTAGCCTCTCCAATCCCATCGTACACCTTGGTTTGATAAGGCCCCTCGATCGTCCCACTATTTATGACCGTAACATATTGGACGCCCAGAAATTCACCGCTAATCAATTCGTAACCTGTAGAGTCAATCACAATTGTTGCAATACCTTCAACATCCATAATCTCATCGTAGTATCGGATGTCATATTCGGTCGTGGAGGCAAAGTCAAAATACATAATATATTCTTCGTAATAATCATCCCAAAAATACATTTTTCGATCTTCGACGTAGAAGGTATCCGCTACTCCGAGATACTTCACCCGATCTCCTTCCATGATGGTATCCGTAACTTCGCGAGTAATAAACCCTGTTGATGGGGCGACAAATGATTCTTCCGTTTCGTAAATCCATTGGGTGCCAATGTGGTAAGTATACTTATCCTCACTGGTAAATCGAATAACCTCTTCGCAAGGATAATTTTCTATACATCCATTTTTATCCATGATCATCATAAGAGAATGAAACGCTTCTTGCTCGAATTCGTTAATATTAAAAATTTGTAGATTATTTACAAATACCCGACCTGCGGCAAGTAATTTTCCATCCTCTAACTCTATAATTTCATTTAAGATAGAAGGCCGAAAACGACCAAATTCATCTTTAGGAAGTAAATCATTTTCTTGTTTTAAAATTCTTAACCAGACGACTTCCCCCGCTGGATTAAAGCGTAAAACACAACCATTCCATACCGTATTTTTATCTGGCCCTTCCACCTCACTATCGGTATCATCCCTTGCCATACCGCAGACGATAATATCTCCATTTTGGGTTTCGGTATAGTCATAAAACTCATAAAAGCGACCGTCGTTCAACGGATCATTGGGTGGAATAAAATTCCATTCCAGGGTCGTCATATCACTATTTAATTTATTAATCCTGCCTACTGGTGTGACCTCATCGGGGCTGCCTGGAAGCGAACTCGAACTAAAATAAAAACTGCCATCCGAGGCTACCAACAACCGACTAGAGCCAGCACCCTCATAATCCTCGAAAATAAAGGTATTTAAAACTATTCCAGACGTATCTATTTTGTTAATTTGGTACCCATTGTATCCCGTATCGGCTCCAGGAGAAGCAACAATTGCTAACATAAAGGCCAAATTTCCATCCGGTGTAGATTGTAGATTATTAATATCCAGATTAGAATTTCCGGCGGAATAATAGCGACGCCAAATTTCGTTATTTGCCAAATCCAGTTTAATAATTTGTACGGAGTCAGCCAAAGCAGATATGTTTCGGATATTTCCGTATAAGTATTTATAGCCATCTAAGAATAAGACTCCTTCATTCAAAATTATTGAAGTTTCATCTACTGCCTGAAAACTAGTAGTATTTCCAAGCTCCAGATCCAAATCATATTCGTATAGATACGAGCTATCAAAAACCTCTTGTAATTCATTGGCAGAAAGTATGAGTTGATCTCCGTCAGATGCCAGACAATTCGGCCCACTTAAATAAGTTGCCAAGGACTCTTCTACTACCATCGAAACTAATTCTCCCGAAAGGTTGTGCTTTGTTAAAGCGGCACATTCTAAATAGTTCGTATCTTGAGTACAAAAGATAGTCGTAAGCGTAAAAATATCATCGTTGACCACCAACATATCTCTAAAATAATTTCCTGGAATATTTTCTTCTAAATCATAAACTCGGTTAAAGGTTTCTTGTGATGATAAGGAGGTACTTATGATCAGTAGACTGATTAGTATAGACCATTTCATAATTGTTGATTTTAGAAATTATTAAAATATCAATACCCTCGGTAGTGATGATTAGAGAATTTTCAACTACAGCACACCATCCCTACAATCTGGCCAAGATTATAAATTAGCGTTCTCCCCCACAATTTTACTTCGTACAATGTAAATACTAGAAATCAGACACCTTCGATTTATAGCGCTTTAGAATAGACTTCTACTTTCCTACTTAACAGTAGGAAAACAAGCCCACTTAGACCTTTGTTAGAATAAAGGTAACAATACTTTTTAAAATGAAATGTAAATAATTAACAAAACTGTAAAATTACGCTTACACCAAAAACCCAAACAACAACTTAGACTCATTAATAATCTGGTAATCAATCTGATGATCGTCCATCCGTTTGAGTAACGCCTGATAATCCGATTTCTTTTTCACTTCGATACCAACCATGGCGGGACCACTTTCACGATTGTGTTTTTTGGTATATTCGAAGTGCGCGATGTCGTCATTTTCTCCGAGGACGTCATTGAGAAATTCCCGGAGCGCACCGGCTCTTTGTGGGAATTTGATAATAAAATAATGTTTTAAACCTTCGTACAACATCGACCGTTCCTTGATTTCTTCGGTTCGGATGATATCGTTATTACCGCCGCTAACAATGCAGACGACATTTTTACCTTTTATTTGTTCTTTGTAAAAATCTAACGCGGCAATGGTGAGCGCACCCGCTGGTTCGGCGACGATGGCTTCGTCGTTGTAGAGTGACAGAATGGTCGTACAAACTTTTCCTTCCGGTACCCGAATAATATCTTCAATATATTTTTCACACAAAGCAAAGGTCTTCTCCCCCACTCTTTGTACCGCTGCTCCATCCACAAAAGGATCAATCTTTTCTAACTTAACAATCTTTCCCGCTTTCCGGGATTCGTACATCGCCGCAGCTCCCGAAGGTTCGACGCCAATGATTTTTGTCTCTGGACTCATCTGACTAAAATACGCTCCCAGTCCCGACGCCAATCCGCCACCACCAATAGCCACAAAAAGATAATCAATCGGTACTCGCGCATCTTCCAGAATTTCCATTCCAATAGTCGCTTGTCCTTCGATCACTTTTTCATCATTAAAAGGATGGACAAAAACCCGATTTTCCTGCTCCGCAAAATTGATGGCCTCCTGATAAGAAGCATCAAACGTATCTCCCTCTAACACAATGGTTACAAAAGACTTCCCAAACGCTTTTACCTTTTTTATTTTTTGGGCCGGTGTAGTCGAAGGCATAAAAATCTGTCCCCGCACCTGCATTTTTTGACAAGCCAAAGCCACACCCTGCGCGTGATTTCCAGCACTGGCACAAACGATCCCGTTGGCCAATTCCTCGGCGGGCATACTAATCATCTTGTTATAAGCACCCCGGATTTTATAAGATCGAACGACCTGTAAATCTTCCCGTTTTAAAAATAGATTGGTATCGTATTCTTCCGACAAAGACATATTGTGTAGCAACGGCGTGTGCACCACCACGTCCTTAAGTCGTATTCTGGCTTTGAGAATATTTTCGGTCGTGATGGAAGGGTAGGGAATTTTTATGTTGTCAGGTTGGGTCATTATATTTTGTTTTTTTGTTTAATCGTTTATAGTGTTTAATCGTTTTAGCATTTGTATTGCTCAACAAATAAACGATTAAACAAATAAACGACTAAACAATCCCTAAGCATTTTCCGGACGCAAACTACGCACCGCTTTACCAGCACGCCACATCTCGGAGTCTCTAACTTCGGCTAATTCTACTTCCAGTTTCTCCCGGTAATCCGGTTGACTATTGGTATCAATAGAGCGCTGCGCTTCGTTACCAGAAGCGACTTCATCGTAAAGATCTTTGAAGACCGGAGCAACGGCATCACGAAATTTATTTTTCCAATCCAGCGCACCTCTTTGTGCCGTCGTCGAACAATTTGCGTACATCCAGTCCATTCCATTTTCGGCCACGAGTGGCATTAACGACTGCGTTAATTCTTCTACCGTTTCGTTAAACGCTTCACTTGGCGAGTGGCCGCGCTTACGGAGTTCGTTGTATTGTGCTTCGAAGATTCCCTGAATAGCGCCCATTAAAGTTCCGCGTTCTCCGGTTAAATCACTGTATACTTCTTTCTTAAAATTGGTTTCAAATAAATAGCCAGAACCAATTCCGATGCCTAAAGCCACCACTCTTTCAAAAGCACGACCCGTCGCATCCTGAAAAATAGCGTAGCTGGAATTGAGTCCACGACCTGCTACAAACATACGTCGTAAACTGGTACCAGATCCTTTGGGAGCGACGAGTATCACGTCTACATCTTTTGGAGGAATAATACCAGTTCGTTCCTTGTACGTAATCCCAAAACCGTGAGAGAAGTAAAGAGCCTTTCCTGGCGTTAAATATTTTTTCAACGTTTCCCATTGTGAGATTTGGGCAGCATCAGACAATAAATATTGAATGACCGTTCCTTTATCAGCGGCTTCTTCAATAGAGAATAAAGTCTCACCCGGAACAAATCCGTCCTTGATTGCTTTGTCATAAGATTTGGAAGGTTGACGCTGACCGACGATCACGTTAAAGCCATTGTCGCGTAAATTTAACGCTTGTCCAGGACCTTGTACCCCGTAGCCAATAATAGCGATGGTTTCGTCTTTAAGGATTTCTCTTGCTTTTTCCAGGGAGAATTCATCTCGTGTTACAACGTTTTCTTCAACGCCGCCAAAGTTCATTTTAGCCATGTTTGTTTTTTTTAAAATATTTAATTGTTGATTTGTTTAATTGTTTAATCGTTGATTTGTTTAATCGTTTAATCGTTTAATCGTTGATATCAGTTAAACAAATAAACAGTTAAACGATTAAACAGAAACAACCTTTATGAAGTTTCTAATGATTTTAAATATGTATTAAGCATTTCCATTTGTCGAACAATCGCGATTCTTCCCGACCGAACAAATTCGTAGATACCTATTTTCTCGAGGTCTCTTAGTAAAGCCTGTGTCTCTGATTCGTGTCCTGTTTTTTCAATGACTACAAATTCTTTTTCGACTTCCAGAATACGAGCATTGTGAGAACGAATTAATTTTTCTAAACTATTACCGCCCGTAAAAGCAGATGTGGGTACTTTGTAAAGTGCAATTTCCTGATGCACCGTTTCATGGTCATGGTAATAGAATGCTTTTAAAATATCTACCTGCTTGTCACATTGTGCCACTACTTTTTGCACGACATCTTCGGTTACTTTTATTACTACCGTCATCCGATGAATTCCTTTGATCGAAGATTCAGAAACCGTCATGGTGATAATAGAAATATGGCGTCGGGTAAATATTCCTACCACTCTGGATAAAATTCCCGTTACATTTTCAGAGTATATCGTTATTGTAAATTCTTCTTCCATCTTTTAGTTGGTTATTGGTTAATTGGTTATTGGTTATTGGTTATTGGTTATTGGTTATTGGTTAATCGGTTATTAAGTTATGCAAAAAGTTCACTGATCCACTGATCCACCAATCCACTGATCCACTGATCCACTGATCAACTCAACCGAATCTCATCCACCGATGCACCACTGGCAATCATTGGAAAAACATTTTCTTCTTTTTCTACCATTACGTGCAGTAAAAAAGGACCGTCGTGTGCGAGCATTTCAGCGACGCCCGCTTTCAGATCTTTAGGATCTATAATTTTTCTTCCTGCGACACCAAACCCCTCCGCGATCTTTAAAAAGTCAGGATTTTGTAAAGCAACTGACGAGTACCGTTTTTCAAAAAATAGTTGTTGCCACTGTCGAACCATTCCGAGATATTCATTATCCAACAGTACAATTTTTAAACCTACATTCCATTGTGAACACATTCCCAATTCCTGAATGGTCATCTGAAATCCACCATCACCGATAAAAGCAACGACCTCCTGATCAGGTTTGGCCAGTTTGGCACCAAAGCCCGCCGGTAGACCGTACCCCATTGTTCCGGCACCACCCGAGGAAACCCACTGATTGGTATTTTTATATTCATAATAACGGGCCGCAATCATTTGGTGTTGACCTACATCAGTAGCGACAATCGCCTGACCATTGGTTTGATCACTTACTTCTCGAACGACCTGCCCCATTTTAATTTCTCCGCTTTTGCTAGCTTTCAGGTCGTATTTGATGACCTGCTTCTCTTCCATTTTTCGCAATTTTGCAAAATTAGCCAGCCATTTGGGATACGTTTTTTTCTCCACCAGTGGCAACAAAGATTTCAGTGCCAATTTAGCATCAGACAAAACGGGAATATCTATTGGTACATTTTTATTAATTTCCGAAGGATCTATTTCAATATGAATAATCTTAGCTTGCTTGGCGTAGCGCGATAAATTTCCAGTCACTCGATCATCGAAGCGCATTCCGATGGCAATCAAAACATCACATTTATTGGTATTGATATTGGGCGCGTAATTTCCGTGCATTCCCAGCATTCCGGTAAAGAGCGGATGATCGGAAGAAATCGTAGATAATCCGTGGCAGGTGCAACCCACCGGAATTCCCGTTTTTTCAATAAATTTCTTAAATTCTTTTTGGGCACCCGCAATCTGGATTCCGTGTCCCGCCAGAATAAACGGTTTTTTCGCACTGTTGATCAACGCTGCCGCCGCTATTAAATTGGCTTTTTTTGGTTTTGGAAATGGATGATAAGAACGAATGTTGGGTGATCTATGATATTCAAAATCAAGACTGGCCAACTGCGCATCTTTCGTTATATCAATGACCACAGGACCAGGCCGTCCGGTATTCGCAATATAAAATGCTTTCGCAAAAACCTCCGGAATTTCTGCCGGATCTGTAATCTGATAATTCCATTTGGTAACGGCCGTGGTACAACTAATTACATCAATTTCTTGAAAAGCATCTTTTCCAAGCACACTACTAAATACTTGTCCGGTCACGCAAACCAGCGGCGTAGAATCCATAAAAGCATCTCCAATACCCGTAATCAGATTGGTCGCACCGGGCCCAGAGGTGGCCATACAAACACCAATGCGACGGGTGACTCGTGCATAACCCTGCGCCGCGTGAATCGCTCCCTGCTCGTGGCGGGGAAGGATGTGTCGCAACCGATCTTCGTAATGATACAAAGCATCATAAACCGGCATAATCGCACCGCCCGGATAACCAAAAATGGTGTCCACTCCTTCGGCTAGAAAACAACGTAAGACCGCTTCGGCTCCCGTGATGGTTTCTTTTTTCACCTTTTTTGGCTTGGTAGCCACTCCATTTCTCCGACTTGCTGCGGTTGATTTTGCCATGATATTTTATTTAAACTTCTTCGTCAAAAAATAATGCGACCACTCTGTGGTCGGTAAACGCCTCGAAATCTCGGCTAACATAATGGGATCCCTCACGCTAAAGACGTGACAGAATCTGGGATCATTTTGAAAATACGTATAAAGAACTGCACAAAGAATTTATCTTTTTTACTATTAGGAACAACGATCTAATAGATTCAGAATTATGACTAATATTTTAATCCTCGTTCTTAGTTCTACTTTAATACTCTAACCAGAGTCTTTATTAAAATGCCAATCCATACTTTTTTTTCGTTTGAATTGTCTTTTTTTCATTCGCTCAATTTCCCTTTCGATAGGATCTAGAGGAGCAATTATGGTTTGAGCAATTAAGACTACAACCATTTTTCTAGCATCATGCAAACTCATTAATGGATATTCTAACTCTTGGTCAATTTGCTCTTTAAGCATAAATAGCATAGCCATAAAAACTATCGCATGATGATGATGCCAACTTTTCCATCCTCGTATTTGATAATCAGACATCCCTAATTCATTTTTTCCATCATCAAAATTACGTTCTACCCAGTAGCGTTGTGCTTGAAAAAAAGCTAAATCTGCTTCCTCGAAATCTGCTAATGAACCATTACTCAAACTATATTTAGTGTCCGTTATTTCATTGTCCTTATTAAGTGTTTTTCGAATAATCAAGGTGCGTTTGCGTGCCTTTTCTTCTTTGCCATCCCAAACCCAAACCTCTTTGAAATGCATTAAAGCCTTCAACCAACCCTTTGTAGTTTTTCGAATTTCGAATATTTTCCAATTTTTTTCTCCTAGCTTTTCTGCATATTTATCTACACGGGTAGATATTGTTAAACTTTGTTTTTGACTTGGTGTTCTTCCTCGTCCCTCTTTCTTTTCTGCAACAAATATTTTGGGGACTTCCTCATAAATATGTTGGTCTTTATGGATATCTAAGACAAAAATTAAATTTCGTTCATCCAAACCTCTACCCAATTCATAGTTATGACCATATAAACCATCTCCACCTACCCAATCAAAAACAATCTCGTTCGCAATCGCTTTATCTATCAATTCCAAGGCTAAAACAGGTTTCGTTTTATAAATTATTTCCGATTCAGGTATTCCTGCTTTTTTACTCCTTTCTTTGTCTTCTATCCATCCTTTGGGTAAAAACAGGGCCTCATCTATTAGACTCGAACGTCTATTATTACACAAACTTAAATAAACTGCAACTTGGCAATTATCCACTTTCCCTACACTTCCAGCATACTGACGAGCCACTCCTACTGAATGGTTTCCTTTTTTTACATGGCTACTTTCATCTATTATTAAGCCCGTTGGTTTACCAGTTTTCTCCTTTTCCTTTTCCAATAACGCACTCGCATCTTGACCAACTTGTTGGATTACTTCCTCATGATTCCATGGAGAATTCGATAAAAAATGCTGATACTGGTGATAAGCTATTCCACCATCTTGCTCTTCCATTCTTTCCATATTTGCTTTTCCTTTTTCACAAAACAACAATCCTTGAAGGTAGCCCCATGCTTGAGTACTCACATTATTTCGATATACCTTAAACTTGGGCTTGTAGTATTCAAAGTAACCTGCTATCTTGCTTACATAAGATTTTGATCCTTTAGTTTCATTCTCTAAAGGTCTTAATTTTTATAGACTTTTTTCCAATTATTTCTAGAGTATTAAAGTAGAACTACATACCGTGGGGAAATACTTTCTACTATCTTTTCTGTTTTTGCAGCTTGTGCCAACAGCTCATGAGTCCACCTATTAATTGGTATACCATATTCTGAGGGCTTTCGACAGGCCAAGGCTACTACCTGTTGCTTTTGGGATAAAGTAAACTTTGGAGGGCTGCCACAACGGGCACGATCTTTTAAGATAGATCGCATTTTTTCTAATAACTCCAAATCATTCACCCCTTTTTTTGACTTTCCTTTTTCAAAAACCAGTAACTCTTCATAAGAGGATTCCCACCT
>Ga0114953_1003793_pt1 | contig 10250 bp, 8 predicted proteins | sample SidtaG_FD_87298 | JGI IMG/M metagenome (GOLD analysis project Ga0114953, IMG submission 87298) | Marine algal microbial communities from Sidmouth, United Kingdom - Sidmouth_Male2 metaG | ecosystem: Host-associated > Algae > Red algae > Unclassified | place: Sidmouth, United Kingdom | collected... | reverse complement strand
CAGGTCCGCCGTCTTGGCGGCGGCAACCCAGCTATCGGTATCGTCGAGTTCGAGCCGCAGCACGTTCCAGCGACCTTGCTGCTCTGCTTCGACGGCCAGGCCCTTGACGCCGTGATACGGGTCGATAGGCATTGCCAGCGTGGCGCCCGCCGGCAATCGATTCAACACGACGTGAGCGGCGGCCATGCCGGAACCGAAGGCGAGTCCGTGTCCACCTTCGAGACCTCCCATGAGCTCTTCGAAGGCTCGGCTGGTCTCGGTCCCGACCGCTCGGCTGTAATCGTTCTCCGCAGGCAGATAGAAGTTCGACGCCAGCTGCGGTGCAATGTTCAGTGGCTCTCCCGGGTTGCGGTTGCGACCACCGGCAATCAACCAGGTCGAAGGGTCCACGTCGGAATTGTTCAACACCATCGTTCGACGGTACCGGCACGGCGGGCCGACGCCGGTGGTGAATTCTGGTGCCATGGATGCCGCTGATTCGCCGCTGCATCACTATGGAAATCACTACGGCGCAGCTCGGTCGACATGCGCACCATGTCCTGGCATGGGTGCGACGCCAGACCTGAGATCCGACAGATTCTGCGACGTTTACCGCGCTGGCTCCAGCGAAGCCGCGGTCGAACCAGGTCGGGTGACCCAGATACAAAATCCACGCCCTCATGCCAACCCGAGACCTGCCGACTCTACATGAGAGCAAAATGTCGAACGCAGAAACCACACACTGGGACGAGCATGGCGCTCGAAGCCAGCTACGTAAGCCACACATCATCATGTTCTGCTCGCTTACGATCGCGCTTTTCCTCGCCGGGTTGCTTGGCTACACGGCCCTGCAGTTTTCCCAAGCCACCGACCGAGCTCGAGAGCAATACGCGCTTGCGCACGATCTCTCCGCAGAGATCGTGTACCGAGACGAGGTCCGCACGAATTCAGCTCTGCTCGCAGCCAGCACGGGCGATGCCGGGTGGCTCGAGCGCTATCAGAACAATGTCGGTCCTTTGGACAACGCGCTCACCCAGACCCGAGTGCTGGGGTCAGGCGGTCTTTTTGCGCTCGATGGACTGACACAGCTCGATGCCGCAAATGACGACCTGCTCGCCCTTGAAGATGAGGCACTCGGCCTGGTGCGCCAGGGGCGAAGCTCAGAAGCTGGCGAGCTGTTGCGTGCCGAGCAGTATGGCGAAGCAAAGACGAGTTACTCCGAAGGCATCACGACGCTTACCGGCGACATTGCCAATGGCATCAGCACCGCAAAAGCCGGCGACACCCGGCAGGCCGCCGTCGCCCTCTCGGTGGCCGGCGCTGCAGCTCTCGCCACCCTGGTGCTGTCTGTGGTGGCGTGGCGTTCCCTCGCCGCCTGGCGCCGGAAGCGGGTATACGCCATTGTCCAATTCGAGAGGACTCAGCGAGACCAACAAACAGAGCTTTCGGACCTCCAGGTCCAACTCGCCTCGCTGGCTCAGAACTCCGATGTTCACTGGTGGCAGGTCGATGCAGACGGCAATTTCATCAGCACAGCCGGCCTGAACGCCGGGAGGGCTCAGCTGCCTGGGCTCGAGCACATGGATTTAAATGAGCGCAACGTGTTCAAGCTCATGGCCGACTACCCCGACGTTCTGAGCGCCATCCGACGGGCGTTGGCCGGTGAGATCACAAACGACCTCTTCCTGGTAGGCGACGTCGCATGGCAGACGGTGTACCTCCCCAAAACCCGCCACGGGATCATCGCTGGCGTGATGGGCGTTTCCACCGACGTCACGACCGAATGGAACTTGCAGCTGCAGGCCAAGCATGACTCCCTCACCGGACTTCTGAACCGCTCGGGCTTCGAGAACGCAGTAGACGAACTGCTGGCCGGGCCGACAAGCCGCGCCTCTCTGCTCTTGCTGGACGTCTCCGGCCTACGCACGATAAATGACGCTCGTGGTCACGACGTGGGCGACAGAGCCCTCACCGTAATAGGGGCGCGCATTGCCAATCTGGCGAAGGACATCGGCGTTGCTGGGCGTATTGGGGGCGACGAGTTCTGCGTGCTGCTCAACGATGTCGAAGCCGACGAGGCCGTCGTCCTTGCGGAGCGCCTCGTTGCGTGCGCAACCGATCCAATCGCCGATTCCACCGGAACGATCAAGCTTAGGGGTGCCGTTGGATTCGATAGCGGAGCGCTCCACTCGCGCACCTTCCGGGGTGAAATGGCAGCCCTTGACATTGCTTTCAGCCATGCCCGCACCACGCACCGCTCGAGCGCACGATTTCACCCGACCATGATGCACGACTTCGCCGATGAAATTGCGCGTATTGAAGAGCTCGCCGAGGCAATCGAGCAACGCCAGTTCCACGTGGCCTATCAACCAATATGGGATGCGACCTCGGGCAGACTCACTGGCGCAGAAGCCCTGGCCCGCTGGAATCACCCCGAACGCGGACCCATTTCGCCCGGCGAGTTCGTTCCTCGCGCCGAGAAGGCGGGGCTCATCAAGGACCTCGACAAACTCATCGTCGAGCAGGCATGTGCGCAGCTCGGAAGCTGGCAGCATGACCTCGGCTTGGCGAGTCTGAGACTGTCCATGAATCTCTCGGCTGCGGACCTCGACGATGACGAACTCATTGGACGCATCGAGACCCTGTGCGCCGCGAATGGCCTGGATCCCTCCTCGCTACTGTTCGAACTGACCGAATCGACGGCGATGGAGAATCTCGAGGTCGCGCAACAGCGACTCGACGAACTGCGCGAACTCGGGTGTCAGCTGGCGTTGGACGACTTTGGCACCGGTTACTCGTCATTGAGCCACTTGCAGAACCTGGCGGTGGACGAACTCAAGATCGACCGCGGTTTCGTATCTGGCGAAGTGTCCAATCGACAAGAGTTCTCCGAGATGATCGTTGGCCTCGCCAAGCTTCTCGACTTGAGCGTGGTTGCTGAAGGCGTGGAGACGCCCGACCAGCTGCACGCCATTCGCAAGCTCGGCTGTGACTACGTGCAGGGGTTTCTCCTTGCGAAACCAATGCTGGCTGCGGAGTTCAAGGAACTTCTCCTGGATATTGGACAAGGCACGCACGCCGCCTGGGATCGCGACCGTCAGTCAGTCTGAGCGCCGCAGCCCAGCCTGACTCGAAGCAAGCCGGGGTCGTGGGGCAGGGGTCGTGGGGCAGGGGTCGTGGAGCATCGGGCATCGGGCATCAGCGGACTGTTCGATCGACATGCGCACCATGTCCTGACATGGGTGCGACGCCAGACCTGAGATCCGATAGATTTTACGACGATGCGGGCTGACCATGCGGTGCGACACAACGCAGCTGTTGGCGCCCTGATCGGCCTCGCAGTTGGCGACGCGTTGGCTGCGCTCGACGAGCTACCACCGACGATCTGTGGCAGCAATGCGCCCGCTATGTGTTGGGGCTTCCCGGCGAGCAGAGCCTTCGAAGTAGCCGAAACCGCTCTCGGCCATGGCCTGCTCGATATGGCGCTGGGACCAACCGACATCGCCGCCGCCGCAATTGCGTTGGCAGACCCCGATGCGTCGCCACCTCTGCTCGGTGACCCCGATGCCGTGCTCGTGTGCAGCCTGATCCGAGCCGGATTGCTTGGTGAGCTCTCGCTGAACCCCGATGATGCCGCTGCGCCCCACATGCGAAGTGCGCTCGATGCCGTGATGGGCGCCATCGACTTTACGGGCGCGGTACAGGCTGCACCGCCACCGGCACTGGCGCTGACCGGAGCGCTCGCCGGCCTGCGTTGGGGACCAGCAGCAATTCCGGCCGCGTGGGCGACGCCCGTCTCCGGACCTGTCGGCACCCGCACCTACGGACTGCGCCAACTACGCCGACTGGCCGAACGACTGATGCAGCAAGACGCGCCTGTGCCACCGGAACCCCGCCGTTCGTTGGGTCCCCGGGAAGTCGCGCCAGGACTCTTCTTGTCGAACCTGCATGCGGTGCCGAAGTTCCTTGCGAATCATCCCGACGGAGCCGTCATCTCGCTGTGCCCGACCACCGGCGCATTCGACAACCATGCGGTGCGACGCGAGTTTGCCATTCATGATGCGGGCGGTCGAACCGTCAACCCGAGACTTTCGGCCACCATCGATGAAGTACTCGAGACCATCACCGCCTTCCATGCCGAAGATCGCCCCGTGCTGGTGCATTGCCATCACGGAGCGTCGCGGACCGGCCTGATCCTGCGGGCGTGGCTCATGGAGAATCTCGGCCTCGATGCCGACGACGCCACCACCGAGGCCCAGGCCCGCTGGCCAAAAACCAGCACCTGGAACAAAGCCTTCGCCGCCGAGATCACCCGCCGCTCAGAGCGGTGAAAACAAACATACGAGCGAGGGACGAGCGAAAAGCGCGGAGGGACTGAGCGCACCCACCGACCAGAAGCCATCTCCGGCGAACGCCGGCCCGAGCGGAGCGGTGAAACACCCCTCCTGTCAGCGGCCGGTCCAGTTGGGGTCTCGCTTCTCGAAGAAGGCGGCCACGCCTTCGGTGGAGTCCTCTGAAGCCATCACCTGGTCTCGGAATTCGGCGCTGACTGCCCACGCTTCGTCGTCGTCGGCAGCCACGATACGGTCGACGGCCTGCAACGCCAAGCGCGCCGCCACCGGCGAATTCGCAGTGATGGTCTCGGCCAGTGCCATCGCCCGTTCGAGCGCCTGCCCGGGCTCACAGATCTCATTCACCAATCCATGGCGTTCTGCCTCGGTCGGCGAGAGTTCGGCACCGGTCGTGAGCAGATACTTGGCCACGTTCAACGGCAGCACCCGACTGGCGCGAAACAATGCGCCGCTGGACGCAATGAGGCCGCGCTTGACCTCGGGCAGCGCGAACCGGGCATTGCTGGCAGCAACCACCATGTCGCAAGCCATGACGACTTCGAAACCCCCGCCGAATGCGACGCCTTCGACCGCAGCGATAAGTGGTTTGGCTCGGTGACGCCCGACCAGGCCATAGATGCCGCCGCGCTCGGTGGGCCTGCCGCTGGTGGCTGCCATGTCGGTGCCTGCGCTGAACATGTCGGTGCCGCCGCTCAAGATGCCGATCCACAAGTCGGGATCGTCGTCGAGACGGTTCATCGCCGAGTCGATGGCCTGGGTCATGTGACCATCGATCGCATTGCGTTTTTCATGGCGAACCATGGTCACGACCAGCACGTGGCCAACCACCTCGGTCAGTACTCGTTCGCCGATGGGGGCGCCTTTGTCAGCCATGACTTGATCAGGCGCCCATAGCGGCAGCCGCCCCGGTCAGGTCCACTCGGCCGGGCTGGTCATAGACGATCTGACCCTGCGCATCGAACAGTACGACCCAGGGCTGTGCGGTCACGCCGAAGTTGCGCCACGCCCGAAAGCTGACGTCGTAGAGCATGGTCATTCCCGCAGTGTCAGCACCGAACCGAGTCGTGAAGTTCAATGCGCCATCGAGCGAGTCGCCGTTGGCCGCAGTACCGGCGCCGACACCAACCACATTGATGCCGGGATTGTCTCGTGCAAACTGCACGACCGAGGGAGCCTCGATTTGGCAGGTCGTTCAATGGGGCGCCCAGAACCACAACATCGTGGGACCCGATGGCGAGAGCTCAGCAATGTTCTGGGTCGCGCCGGTCACGAGATTCACGACGTCGAAGTCACCGAGGGAAATGGTCGACCCTTGCGGAGCTGGCACCGGAGCCGACGTTGCCTCGGTCGCAGGCACCGTCGATGCTGCGGCAGGATCAGTCGTTGCCACTGGCGCAACTGTCGGCTCGCTTGTTGGCTCAACCGTTGGCTGGGCCGTGGGCTCGGCTGTTGGCTCAACCGGTGGCTCGACGGTTGCTTCTGGTTCCAGTGTCGGCAATGCCGGCGACGCCGCGTTCTCTGTCTGGTCCGGTTCGGCCGTAGCCAGCGGGGCGGCCTGATCGGGTTGCGTGACCACCGGCGGGAGATTGATTGGTCGCGTCGTGGGCACTGGTGTGCCCGGTCCGGCCGCAACGCTCGAGCTGTCCGAACCCGAAGAACACGCGCTCAAAAGCAGCACCAGCGCCGACATGGCGACCAGAACGACACGTTTCTTCCTCACGCGACACACCGTAGCCCGCGAGCCGGTCTCAGTCCTCGGGCACGTTCTCGATGCGGATCACGTTGCTGACCAGTGCCGAGTTCGATGCGCCCGTCACCACCGGCACGAGTTCGCCCGGCTGGAGTAGGCCTTGATCTCGAAGTCGCTTGAGTACCGTCATGACGCGTTCGGTCCCCTGGCCCTCGGCCAGACCAACCGTGGGCAGCACGCCCCACGAGAGCGCCAGCTGGTTCGCCACCCGCTGATCAGGCGTGACCGCCAAGATCTTCGCCCGAGGCCGAAAGCGAGAAATCGCACGCGATGTCGCGCCCGTGCCGGTCACGGTCACGATGTTCTGGCTCTTCAGCGCCGACGCCGCCCGGTGAGCAGCAGTTCGCATGGCAAAGGCCACCTTGCGAACATCGGTTTCCGACGGGCCGAACGACTCGGTCGAACGTTCGATGCGTTCGGACCATGCTTCGTGCTCGAAGTTGGCGTCGGCCTCCTCGAGGATGTCGGCCATGGTCTCCACGACCAAGACGGGGTCGTGTCCTACGGCAGTCTCACCCGACAGCATGACCGCAGACGTACCATCGAATACTGCGTTGGCGACATCGGTGACCTCGGCCCGAGTGGGCTGCGCCATCTCGGTCATCGACTCGAGCATCTGGGTGGCCGTGATGACCGGCTTACCGGCTGCGACTGCAGCGGAAATGATCTTCTTCTGCAACGCCGGGAGCCCAGGAAGACTGCACTCGAGCCCGAGATCGCCACGGGCCACCATGACTGCGTCACTGTGCTCGAGAATCGACTCGAGGTTGTCGACCGCCGCCTGGGTCTCGATCTTGGCGACCAGCAGGGGGCCACGAGGCGCCTTCTCGCCGCCGAGCGCACGCATATCGCGGCCGGTCTTGACGAATGAGACCGCCACCATGTCGACACCGGCTTCATAGACGGCATCGAAGTACTTGATGTCTTCAGGCGTCGGCGACGATTGACTCAGGCGGCTCGAGGGAATGTGGACACCAGGGCGCCCGCGCATCGTTCCGCTGCGCTTTACCACTGCGGTCGCCACATCGGGAGCGACCGTGATGACTTCGAGCGTGGCGGAGCCGTCGCCCATATGCAACTGATCGCCCACGACCAGGTTGCGGGCGATGTCGTCGACATTGACGAAGATCTCCGTGGCCGTGCTTTCCTGCTCGCCCGACCGAATCTTGACCTCGGTGCCCAAGCTCAGTTCAACCGGCGCGTCGCCGAATGCGGCGCGAACCTTTGGACCTGCCAGGTCGACCAGGATGCCAACGGCGGTGTCTTGGTCGGCGATGACTTGCTGAATCGTCTTGACTCGCTCGAGCACGCGCTCGACCGAGTCGTGTGCGGTACCCAGACGGAAGACGTTGACGCCTGCCTCGATGAGCTGGGCGAGTATCTCGGGGGAATCCGACGCAGGACCGATAGTGGCAACAATTTTGGTACTGCGGTTCATGTGATCGAAGCCTCGAAGATCTTCTCGATGGTGCTGGCGATTGTGATGTCGAACTCGTCTTGGGGTTGGTCGGCGTGGATGCCGTTGGTCAGCACTCGGGAGAAGCTTGCGATTGTCCCGGCATTTTGTGCAAGTCGCGAACAGGATTCGTCGAGGTCGTATCCGCCGGAAAGGGCTACAACCCGAACAACGTTGGGGTGGGCAACGAGCGAAGCGTAGTGACCGGGGGTCTCGGGCAACGTGAGCTTCAGCATCACCCTGCGGTCACCCAGACCATCGAGTTCTTTCGTGATTGCTTGGAGCACCAGCTCTTCGGCGGCCGCCTTGTCGGATGCCTCGATGTTGACCTCGGGTTCGATGATCGGCATGAGCCCAGCATCGATGATCTGGTTACCGACCTGAAATTGCTGGGCAACCAGGCTGTCGACACCTGCTGGGTTGGCGCTCTGCACGACGGACCGCATCTTGGTGCCGAAGATGCCCTTGGCGGTGGCTCGCTGCAGCAGGGCGGGCAGACCGGGGTTGTCCTTCATCAGCTGCACGCCGTTGGTTTCATCAGCGAGCCCAACGTCGGTCTTCACGAACGGCACGACGTTTTTGCGTGACCACAAATACTCGGCCGTTGGCAGCCCGTCGACCTCGCGATCCATGGTCTGCTCGAACAGGATTGCCCCCACGATGCGATCGCCCGTGAAGGCCGGGCTGGTCATGATGCGGGCCCGCATGGCGTGGACCAGGTCGAACATCTCGGCCTCGTTGGTCCACGCTGCGGCATCGACGCCGTAGGAGGCGAGCGCCTTTGGAGTGCTGCCTCCGCTTTGGTCAAGCGCAGCAATGAAGCCCTGGGCGTTGGAGATTCGCTCGAGCTGAGCGGTGGCGTTGGTGGTCATGACGTTCTCGATCTCTCTGATTCTTTTGTAGGGGGGTCAGCCGAAGAAGACAGACGCAGTGCGCCACAGATCTTCGGGCACGAAATTGAGCTTTCCGACGATGTCGGCGAGCGGAATGGTTTCTATTCGATTGTTGTTCAGTGTGACCATGTGGCCATACGCCTCGGCGTGCACCGCATCGGCGGCAGCGACACCAAACCGTGAGCAGAGCACCCGATCGAAAGCCGTTGGAGATCCGCCGCGTTGCACATGGCCCAGCACCGTGACTCGGGTTTCATAGCCGGTGCGGAACTCGATCTCTCTAGCAACGACCGAGCCGATACCGCCCAGACGCTGATGTCCGTATTGATCGACCTCTGGCGCAACCACGTCGAGCGTGCCGGGTTGGGGCAAGGCGCCCTCGGCGACCACCACAATCGAGGCGAATTGGCCTTGATCATGGCGACGCGTCAACCGTTCACATACCTGCTCGATGTCGAAGGGTTCTTCGGGAATGAGCGTGACGGTTGCGCCGCCCGCAAGACCGGCCCAAGTGGCAATGTGGCCGACATGGCGACCCATGACTTCGACAACCATGATGCGGTCATGGGATTCTGCGGTGGTGTGCAGGCGGTCGATGGCGTCGGTGGCGATCGACACCGCAGTGTCGAATCCAAACGTGCGCTCGGTACCGGGAATATCGTTGTCGATGGTTTTGGGCACCGCGACGACCTTGGCGAGGTCTTCGTAGTGCACCCGAGCAGCACACGCCAGCGTTCCCTCGCCACCGATGACGATCAGTGAATCGAGTTCGCGTTCTTTCATGGTGGCACGGACCTTGTCGGGGCCGCCGTCTTCCATGTAGGGCGTGTCTCGAGACGTGCCCAGGATCGTACCTCCACGCGGCAGGGTGCCGCGCATGCGGTCGACGCTGAGCTCCTCGCCCTCGTTCTCGATGACGCCACGCCACCCGTCGAAGAAGCCGAAAACCTCTCCGCCGTAGCCGCGAACTTGTTGGCGAACGACGGCGCGAATGACGGCGTTCAGCCCAGGGCAGTCACCGCCGCCTGTCAGAACACCTATTCGCTGCGAGTCCGCTGTCACGACGTTGCAGCCCCCACGAGTTCTACGAGGTCGACGAGACGATTCGAGTAGCCCCATTCGTTGTCGTACCAGCCGGCGATCTTGACCGTGCTACCCATGGCCATCGTGAGCCCGGAATCGAAGGTGCACGATGCCGACGTACCCACGATGTCAGAAGAAACGAGGGGTTCGTCGCTGTAGTCGAGCACACTTGCCAATGATCCGCTGGCGGCGGCGGTGCGGAAAGCTTCGTTGACCTGCTCGGCGGTGACATCGGCGTTGACCGTGGCCACCAGATCGGTGATGGATCCGTTCGGAATCGGGACTCGCATGGCCATGCCATCGAGTTTGCCGCTGAGGTGCGGCATGACCAATCCAATCGCCCGAGCGGCACCCGTCGACGTGGGTACGACGTTGGCCGCTGCGGCGCGGGCACGACGCAGATCCTTGTGCGGGCTGTCGACGATCGACTGGTCGCCGGTGTAGGCATGCACCGTGGTGATGAAACCTTTTTCGACACCAAAGGCATCGTCGAGGACCTTGATCATGGGAGCAAGGCAGTTCGTGGTGCACGAGGCATTCGAGATGATGCGGTCGGTCGCAGGGTCGAAGTCGGACTCGTTCACGCCCATGACATAGGTGGCATCGCACTCACCAGGAGCAGAGATGATCACCCGGCCGGCACCAGCCGTCAGATGTTTGCCGGCGCCGTCTCGGCTGGTGAAGAATCCCGTGGACTCGATGACGACATCGATGTCGAGCTCGCCCCAGGGCAGCTT
>Ga0114953_1003789_pt1 | contig 10252 bp, 10 predicted proteins | sample SidtaG_FD_87298 | JGI IMG/M metagenome (GOLD analysis project Ga0114953, IMG submission 87298) | Marine algal microbial communities from Sidmouth, United Kingdom - Sidmouth_Male2 metaG | ecosystem: Host-associated > Algae > Red algae > Unclassified | place: Sidmouth, United Kingdom | collected... | reverse complement strand
CAGGGGCCTGATGCAGGGATCCACAAGACGGCCGCCGACTGCGGGTCGGGCGGCGGGAGGCGGCGCGGCGGCGCAACGGGCGGCGCACAGCCGCCGGTGCGGGCGGGGGTGGGTTGTGATCCTCCCCCCCCTGCGCGGGGTTTACTTTTTGGGGGCGGCGGCGCGGCTGCGTGGCGGCGGCGGCCCCGCCGACGCCCCGCGGCGGGCCGGCGGCCGCCGGTGCTTGCCGGCGGGCCCAGCGGCAGCGGCGGGCGCCGGCGGGGCCGCGGCGGGGTCGGACGTCGGCGTGGCCGCCACGAGCGGGGGGGGTGGCCCTCCCCGCCGCCGTCACCGCCACCCGTGGCGGGGGGGTACCAGGGCGCGTTTGCGGCGCGGACCGTCGGGGATCCGGCACCCCGGTTGGGGTGCGTCAACTGTGGACGGGCACGGCCCGCCCTCGGCTGGCGGGTGACGCCCCGCGCCGTGGCGGCGACGGTGGTGAGGGGCGGGGGCGCGCAGGCGCGCCGGTTGTTGCCAGCGGCGCTGCCAGGGGCGGCGGGCGGTGGGCGCGGCGGCGGCGGCTGCGGGGGCGCGGCGGACTGGGGCGGCGGTCTGCGGGCGGCGGAAGCGGGGCGAGTGGTCGCAGGGGGGGGGGGCGGACGGCACGGGCGTCTCCACGTGGGCGGCATCGTGGCGTGCAAGGCGCTCGTAACAATCGGCGGTGGGGGCCGTGGTGCGGGGGTGGGTGGGGGCTGCACGCGTGACGCTTTGGCCGGCGGTGCGTGCGCGGGTCGGGCGGGCGGGTAAGAAAATTGCAATTGAAGCCCGGCTACAAACACTGCGTAGGGTAGCGCTTCTGCTCTTGGATGGCGCAGGATGCACTAAAATATTTCAAGCGGCCGTGTTGAGTCAGCTTGGAAGAGGGTTCAAAACCCTCCAGGTCGGCGCTGGCCTTTTCAAAACAACCCGATGGATACGTCTTGATCTCTTTGCCACTTCTGATACCGGACGAAGCCCGTATGTCTTGCAAACATGTAGACAGGAGGATGTCGTGACTTTGGACGCATCTCTGTCTGCTGTGGTTCGCACAAACGACATCCGCCTCTTGGCGAGGAGCAAGAAGCACACGAGGGAGAGGATGAGATCCGAAGGATAACCTAGACAACAGGAGACTGCAATAGAATCCCGGCTCCTGTAGTGTTGTGAGTGCCTTGTTTGACCAGCGAGTCCAAGAGAAATAATGCCAAGCAACCAACTGTGTATCCCGCGCAGAACACAACAGTAACACACTGAGACTACAGCAACCGCTGGTACGTATGGGACGCTTGCAAACAGCATTGCGAAGTCAGCAGCACAGACGTCGTACATCTTGCCAGCGAAGACCATAGGAAGTCAGTCAGAGGAAGAGCACAGTGGACCACAGCACAGCGCGGGGCAGCAGCGGACAGTCCCTTGAGTGAAGTACCATTTAAGGACAGGACACAGAAGCTTCTTCGCCCATTATTGAAAAAAAAAGAAGGGGTGCTACTAAACAAGTACCAGCAAGCCCGCCACGACGTATCTGCTGCTGCAGATGCGACGAGCAGCGCGCAGCTCCCCTCGAGCCCCTCGAGAGTGTGCAGGAGATCATGAAGACTCAAAACAAACACGAAGTGTTTTGTAACACGAAGTGTTACTCGTGTACGAAGTGTTTCGTAACACTACGTGTTTTTTTGCAGCAACTAAAGCTGTAATCGAAGCAGGTTTGACTGCCTTCAAATGAAGACCTGGGTGATGTGCACAGTCGCTCCATGAACGTACTAATGGAGCCGTGACACTTGTTTTCTTCATTGCTATTGTTCCCTACGGGAACTTGCGTGTCTGACTTTTTTTGTTCGAGTCTGGAGCGTTGTGGCGTGACATGAAGGCCTGCATCTGCTTAGATATTGTGAGACAGTGTTTGGTTTCAAACACTATCAAGTGGGCTTACAGAACAACCGCTTAATCGAGCTTTGGCATTAGGTCTTCTTAAACATCCTCCCCTGCAATAAGATGCGACTGTGCATCATTCTGTTGCTCTTCTCTAGGCGAACAAGACTATAAACAGAGACTGAGATGGCCTGCACTTTGAAGCCAGTTAGTTCCTTGTTTAAACAGCAGAATGTACAGTATGGAATAGACATAGAGAGTGACGAAGACACAAGCGAGACACAATGAGTTAGTTGTACTCCTCTCCTCGGCCTACGCGCAGAGATGTGTTGCTCTCACCTTTTCTACTTGCTACTTTTTGAACATGCCAGCTGACAACAAGTCTGCCCTTGAGGACACCGCACACCCCACTCTGCTGCTCCTGGAGCGTGGAGCCGGTGCTGCAGCCGGAATCGGCCAAACGGGAGATAGGGTCTGAACAGCGCAACGATGACACTGCGTATTTTCACTTCCCAGTGGTCCGCGGTCCTCTCACCGGCCTCGTCGACGCAGTCTCTCCAGCCTTGCAGCTGCGACAACGTCGCACACCCCTCATTTTGGCCGCAACGTCGCACCCCCTCATTCCGGGCCTCAGGCCAGCCGGCGGCGGCGAAAGGCGACACCCCCCCCCCTGACGGCCCCAGGAGCGGGTGCGCTTGGGTGGCCGTCCATCGCAGCCAAGAATGCGCGGTTCCTCGCTTCGGACCACCCACGAGGGCGGAATTACGGTTGCTGGCTGCTCAATTCGGCGATCGAGAGGCCTGTCTCGTGTGTTGCCTGAGCCACCCCCCTCGCAGCGGTCTCTGGTGTGGGTGGCACGCCCCCCCCCGCCGTACCAGCCCGTACGGGTCCATTCGGGACTCCCCTGCCGTTGCCGTGGCCGCCGGCGCCGTCTGCGCTGATGTCCGACGCTGGTCGCCGCGCCGTGCTGTGCCTGGTCGACGTTGTGCCGCCGCTGGCCGGCGGGCGTTCCTGCCCGGCATCCTGTCGGCCACTGCGGCTGCTGTGTGGCTGCCGCTCGGCGACTAAGGCTTCCGCGTTGTCTCTGGAGTGGCACGTGGTGGCAAGGACCTGTTTCAGTGGGTTGGAGACTGGCTGGGAAGGTTGCTGTGTTGCTTGCCGCTGCCTCCTCGTGCCCTCGTTTTCTTTTTTTTGTTATCGCCCTCAAGGCCAAGGGACCGCGTTCCCCCCTCCACCCCATCCCCTCGTTGTTTTGACTCTCACCCCGCACCCCCTCCAGCCTTGCAATCATGGCGAGCGTTAAGCACCGCCGCCGCAACGCAGTCGCGGCGGCGGCGGACAGCTCTTTGGCGCTGCCAAAGTTGTCCGATGCGCTCGAACTGGTGAGCTCGCTAGCGCCGCAGCGCCCCCCGTTTCTGCGTCGCGCGCACGGGGCGCTGCGATCGACCGCCGTTGGGCGGTGGCTACCTCCACCCCCCCCTTCTTCTGTTTCCGTGACGCTGCTGTACGTTGAGTCGGCACCCGCGACCATTGAGGGGCTGACGTCGGCCATGCTGCGCGCGTCTGGTCACCGGGTGCGGTCGGCCATTGTCGGTACCCCGGCGCTGGCAGAGGCCGAGGCGCCCCTGTCGGCTTTGGGTGACGGCCTGGAACTGGACCGTGAAGGCAAGTTGGTGCCGCTACCGGTATCGGCGTCAGTGGACGCTGGCGTGCCACCTGACAAGGCGCACCGGCGCGCCACCGAGCCCCCCGTCGTCCCGTCAGTCACCGGCACGCTGCCGTCGGTGGACCTGGCGTGCGAGTCAGGCGAGTTGCCCCGCACCGGCGCCGACGGGTCCCCGTCAAACGGGCGGGGAAAAGGCGCAGCCAATGGCGTGGGCGCCGGCTCCCCAGCGCACCGGTCACGGCGCTCCCTGTCCGGCGCGGCTCTGACAGCTGCGTCGCCGGCGCCGCTCCCGGCCTTCTCTGTACGGAGCACCGGCGGGCTCACCGCGTCGTGCGCGGTGCACGACTTTGATGCCTTCTGCTTGCAGCAGCCGGCGGGAGCGGCCGCGCGGGGCAACGTACCCTCGTCCGACCCGCCCGTTGTTCTGCGCGTGGCGGCCAAGGGCTTTGTGCCTGTCCGTTTGGTGTTGCGGCGGGCGGGGACCCCGAACACAAAACGGCACCAGCGACTGGAGGGCATCGTGCGGCTGGTCCTGCGGCGCGTGCGAGATGATGACATGGTCGATGACAAAGGCGGCGGGCGGCGGCTGATACCGGCGGCCAAGCGGCGGCGCGGGGCGGTGGTCATCGTCGCGCGGGTGGTGTGGAAGACGCCGTTTATCACATGGCCAATGACCGCGGCGTTGTCGGACGCCGCCAATGTGGTCGTCAAGGAGGAGTCCGGCGCCCGGCGCGCCGGCGAACAGCCGACACAGCGCATGTGGCGGCTGGCGCGCCACCCCGTGTCGTCCATGTCCATGCGCATCGAGGTGCATGCGCGCAACAACAAGGGCGTGGACCTGCTTGATAAGCACCGGTGGGACTTGGCCTGCCCGCTCTGCGAGGCGGTCGTGCCGCGAACGGGGTCAGCCGAGCCAGCGTTTGTGGCTCTCAACGCGCTGCTCGCGCACATGGACGCGGAGCACGTGCGACTGCAGGTGGTGGTGGAGAACCACAGCTTTGCGCGACCGGGGCGGTCGAGGTACGAGGGGGGGGGCGAGCGGGTGAGCCCACGCCCAACGCTCGTCTTCTCCGCGTCTCTGCTGGTCCACCTGAGCGACGAGCAGGTGCCGCTGGGGCGGATGGTTGACTTCTCCCGTCGTAGGCCCCACGTGCCGGTGGAGGGGATGGCGGTCAACGATCGGGGGGGATGTGCGACGCGAGCCTCGGACCGCGAGGTGCCTCGACGTCGGCGGGCGAGCAGTCTTGCGGCCACGTCCATGGTGTCTGCGGCAGCGGCAGCAGCGGCGGCGGTGGCGGCAGCAGCAGCGGAGGCAACGACGACGTCGGTCAAGGGCAAGCGCCGGGCGTCCACGTCGCTGTCGCCAGCGCCGACGCCGGCTGGCGGCCGCGAGGTCCGCACGCGCCAGCGGACTACCCCCGGGCTTGCCGTCAAGTGCAGCGAGCCGGCCGAGTCACCCGCCCCGGTATGTCGCGGCAAGCGCAAGCGCCCCCCCCCTCCCAGTCTGGGCTCCCTTCGTCTGTACCGGGCGGGTATTAACGTGCCGCTGACGGAGGAGGAGGCCGTCCGTGGCGACCTCCGCGACTGGTCGGACGTGGGGTGGCTCGAGCGGCTGGACACGGAGCGGCTGCTGGACATCTCAGACGTGACCATCCGGGAGGTGTACTACATGCGGCTGTGGAACTCCTTCATCCGCCCGTCAGCGTCGGGCTTTTGCGTATACGGCGACGTGCACATGCGGCCGGCAATGGTCGCGTTTGTGCGCAAGCACCGGGCGCTGCTAGAGCGGCAGTCGCTGTGGGGGTTGTTGCTGTCTCACGTGCACGAGCTGTATACGCTTGGCGTGCTCGATTGCGCGGGGATGCTGGCGGTGGCGCGCGCGTTCCGGGAGGCGCCGGCCGACACGGCGGTGGCTGCGGCAGCGGTTGGGGGGGGGGGGGGGGGGCGGGGCACCGGGGGGCGGGGGGGGGGGGGGGGGGGGGGGGGGGGGGGGGGGGGGGGGGGGGGGGGGGGGGCTGCGCGACTCGATGACAGCGTCGCGGCGAGGGGAGACGGCCAAGGAGTGCGGTGGGTTGGCGTCGGCGCCCGGCGGCGGACGTGTCGGCAGCTGTTCCCCGGCGCCTGGCGCGGGGGTGGGTGTATCGGCGCCGCCATCCCGCACTGGGGCGTCGGTGCGTGCGGCTGCCCGGGCGAGCGCCGTTCCCACTGCGGTTAGTCACCGGGTTTCTCCCGCCTTGTCTGTTGCAACTGGGCGCGGGGCGTCTGTCGGGGCGATCCGTGTCGTCAAGATGGGGGTCGGCGCCCGCCCCCCTCGCGGCGTCGAGGCGGAGAGCGCCGTCGCGGTCGCCGCCGCGGGCGCAGCGGTGGTCGCGAAGCGCGACGCAGGCGGCTCGGCCGGCCAGGTCACTGGTGCTCCATCGACGGGACCGCCGACGTTGGGGTGGACGCAGCCCGTCGTGGCTCCCGGGCCGACCGCGCCACGTGGCGCGGCTGCGGCGATCGCCAAAGAGGACGACGTGTACGACGTCGACGCTGCCGTGACGGTGCCAGCTAAGCGCCGGCGGCTGTATGCGGGGGGGGTGCCGGGCGGCGTGACGTCGGCAGCGGGCCGCGCGATTATGCCCGAACGCTCCAGCGGTAGCCGCGCGCCGACGGGGAGCCCCGACCTTGTGGTTGTGTCAGCCGGGTCGGCGGCCACGCGGCCACCGCCGATGACCGACGGCACTGTGTGCGGCGACGTACGTCGCCGTGCCGGTGCTGTCGTGACCACCGACGCCATGAGTGGTGGTGCTCGAACGGGGTCTCTGGTGGTGTCTGTGGCTGAAGTAGCCCCCTCGGGCACAGACATGGACGTGGACACGCCCGTCCGTGGGGACGCGGCTTGGGTACCGTCTGCGGCTGCTCGGCAACTCGCGTGATGTCGGAGCAGCAGTCCGCCATTGCGCGTTCGTCGGCGCAGTCGGCGTCGTCATCTTGGCGACTCGATTCGCCTGGCAGATTTGAACGGCGCGATCACCCTATCGTGTGTGTTACCTCTTGGCTCCCCCGCCTTGTAATCGACTGAAAAAACCTGTTGATGTTCCCCCCCCGCTCCCGTTCCGCCTCCCCCGTGGTACGCACGCTCTTTTTGTTGATGTGAATATTTCTCTGGCATAGCTCCAAAGGCGGAATGACCTGCAACAGCTCTGCCGACCTAGCTCGGTGGTTGGGCACGCTTTTTACCATCTGGCAGCTGTGACTCCTTCATTCTTGCAGTTGATCCCCTGCCAGTTTCCTCTTCGTGGCGCCTCGCTGCTGTCATGGGACAGCCTTTGTTCAGCGGTCCGTCTCTTGCTTGACTTGTCCTCACCTTCGTTTCAAATGGAATGCTCGCAAATCGCCTCGACACTGTCGACTGGTCCGAGACACGCTCTGACTTTCGGCGCCGAGCTAGTGGCGCTACATGCATGGATTGGCCCCAAGCCATGTGGCGCCAGATTGTGGCACCACGAACATCGAGAATAGAGTGTCTCAGGCCGGGTGTGAGACCCGATTACATGGTGGCTGCCGGTACATTTGTCAGGTTCGTAGGGCGCGCCCATAGTGGGAAGTACACGGTCGAGCGCAGTCATCGCCCCACCGTCGCCACGCCCCGCAAGCTGTTGTGCTCTGGGGGAGCACGAGAATAGAAATGCTGCGTGGAAAAAAGATATCCTTAGAACTATTCTTTCCACGCAGAAATAAGAGCCAGAACTGCTGCGCGGAAATACCATCAGGGGCACGCGGGCAGCTGTGTAGCCGTGCCAATGAGATTCGGGAGGAGCCGGGGTCACGCACTGGAGTCCGTGCGCTACCCCTGAGATGGCCTGACCATCCGCTCGAGTACTGCAGTGTCAGCAAAATTATTGGGCCTAGGCCGGCGGAGAACGCTGCATGCGCCGCACTGAATCAATCCCGTGGGAGCCTCATGGCATGCACCTGTGCGCTGGAAAGGTGGGCCGACAACGTCACTATGCAGAAGGACGGTCACCCTTCATTTGCGGAGGGGCTAAGAGTAATAAGCAGCCTCGGAACGCACCACCTCACAAAGACGGGCAAGGAAAGCTCTGCGGACAAGTTGAAGGTGCGGAAAGGACTCCGTTTGTGAGTGTGTTTCCCGCACATTCAACAGGAGCAGACTTTAATTCGGGCCATCATGTTCATGCTGGCGAGTGCCTCAGCCGGATTCCTGCAGCATTAGATCGGTCCATACACGGCACTCGTCATGTGTGCACACGTGCCCTCGGGCTGGGGCGCTATTTTCCATGAAGTTCCTGAATTTCGCACAACAATGGCACAAAGTCACGGCCCTAGTGTCGAAAGGGAGCGCTTCGATGGAAGTGGCCGTGCACACGGCAGTCCAGGGTGTGACTTACAAAAAGACGATGACGGCGTTCTGGACAAGATAGAGTTCTCGTAGAAGGTCACGCAAGGTCGACAGCGACGTGTGTCACCCCGAACGCTGTAGTTGCACCGCCACCACGCGGACGGAGCACTCCAATTGATGTACAGCAGGCGTCAGACAGCCAGGCAGATACCCCAACGTAAGTGTGCTTCTAACTCAGAACAACGTTCTACTGCGCTATGCTGATGATGCGTCGTGTCCAGCTTGCGACCGCCAGCAAGATGGGGGATCGGGGCAGGTGGTCAGGCGAACGCGTTGGGCCGACTGCAAATTGGTTCGCCCGAGCACTGGCGGTCCAACGCCGTCAAGATAAATGGGAGAATGTGACCGAGAGGAACAGGGCACCCTGCTTCCCGCGATTTCTCAGAAGATACGCAATATCGAGGACTCTTATAGATGCTTCGTTGGCTGCTTTGACAAAGAGGGCTCCAACGGGCTTAGAAGAAAAGCATGTCGCAAAAGGTGGTACACTCTCTCTCTTTTAGAAAGTCTCTGTAACAGAGGCAGGCAACACAGCAGTTCATACAGTCGCACTTGACGCACCTGCCGAAACATTCGATGTAGTGGAAGGTCCTTCTGCAGCTCTCGGACTGTGTCGACTGAAGAAGAAGTCAGTGAGTTGATGTGCGCTGCGCCTGCATTCCTTGTTCATCAGCAACCGCATGAGTTGTGTGCGAAAAATGCCGCTGCACGCAAAGATCAATGTTCTCGCCACTTCATTCATCCACCACTTGACCGGGAGTAGCAGGGAGAACAGAATTCCGATGGCAGCACAACGGCATCTCGTTTATCTCGAAAACAGCGGATAGTCTTGCCAAACACGGCATGCGGAAAGGAACCATCATGCAACTGCAAGTACGTTCCCAAGCTTTCTCATCGAATGGCGCTGCTGTTAGTTCGGGGGCGACTTTTGGGTGGCGCGCGTGGCGCTTTAAAAACCTTCATTGGGTGGCACCCTCCCCAGTCGGTAAGCGAGCTGCCGATGCTCAGAATGTCGGGCTGTACACTTCTATCTCCGCCTAGATGACTACATATCCCCACGGCGGCCATGCAGTGGTCTTCTCGGGACCACTGAGATATCTGCACGTCAACCTGAATTGGCTTCGCAGTCAACCGCAGCGGAGCGCTTGCGATACCCGTGCGGGTGGAGATGAAGGCTTGTAGATGCCTGAGAAAGGCGATTAAAAGGTGTGAACGTCATCTACGATGTAGTGTCAGATATACGTCGTCTTCGAGCTTTCACAGCATATCAGAGCGTCGAATCAACAAGCACTTCTCCGCGGTGGAACAAAACAGGCGCGCGAATGTATCTGGGAACTGCGGAGCGCCATGTGGTGTGTATAACCGAGAACAGCGGTCATGGAGTCGACCGAGTCGTCGTCAGAAAATGACCGGCATTCTCCATCTCGTAGCGGGACAGTTCAGAATCAATCATATCCTTCTTCGCAGGTATAACGTACGTGTTACCGTGAACGGTCTAGAGACTTGAGGAAGAAGTTGTTGCAGTGATGCTGTCTGACGCCTGATCGTATGTGTAAGACGTGCATACGCTGCTCTTGTCGGAATCTGCAGCCCAAAAGTCTCCCTGCGCCAAACTTCCGGAATCCCGGCGTTGTTTTGGCTGATGAGTAACCTGCCACTATTTTGCGTGTGGACGTCGAAGTGCGCATATCCATGGTTCCCTCGTTCCTTCAGGGCTTGTGCAGGTGGTAGACATTCCCTCCAGGTCTCATCAACTCCCCTTGATCTAGTCCACAAACATCCATGATGCTCTCAATCACGTTCTCTTCCACTGATGCTGTCGCTCCCGTGCGAGGCAACGCCACAGGAGTACACGTGTTGTTGAGATGATACAATTGGCACCTTCTTGGCTAACAGGTGACGAAAAGATACGGAGCTGTAGGTCCGCCACCGGTGGCAACAAGAAGGGAAGCATGGAAGATCAGCGCCCTCTCCGAAGCAATATCGAGAAGGTTCGATGTCACAAGCTCTTGTTTCCATACACGAACGCTTTCCGCCCTACAGGACGCCTTCGAACTGAGAAGACATTCGGAGCGCAGGTGGAGGGGCTGGGTATGTTACCTGACATTCACTTCGACAGTCTCTCAACGGAACAGCGTGCCACACTGACGAGGTATCGTCAAGATTCAGGGATTCCCGACCGTCCCCAACGTTATTTTCGGGATGTACAGGGGGGGGACAAAAGATTACGATCGCACCCGATTTGGGCCAGATGCGATCGATCGCCGAGCAGAAAATCGCCTTTTCAGACCATT
>Ga0114953_1003786_pt1 | contig 10256 bp, 8 predicted proteins | sample SidtaG_FD_87298 | JGI IMG/M metagenome (GOLD analysis project Ga0114953, IMG submission 87298) | Marine algal microbial communities from Sidmouth, United Kingdom - Sidmouth_Male2 metaG | ecosystem: Host-associated > Algae > Red algae > Unclassified | place: Sidmouth, United Kingdom | collected... | reverse complement strand
TGGCCTAGCGGAGCCGCCGCCTCCGCCGCCTCCGCCGCCGACACCACCATGGCACTCACAGAGGCGGCGCCGTACCTCTCCACCGCCGCTGCGGACGTGACTGCGCCCGCTGCCGCCACCGACGCGTACCCCGTGCGTGCACGGGCGAGCCTCAACGTCGCGCCCGATGATGCTGCGAGAAAGGCCAATGCGGCGCCGGGGGTTTCCACCGCCGGCGCCCTGTCGGGCCTCCTCGCGCGCCTCGCCGCAGAACGTGCGGCGACGGCGGCGGCAGCGGCAGCGGCAATGGCGGCGGCGACGACCCGGTGGGGCCGGGCCGAACGCGTGCGCCGAGCCGCCTCGCCGAGGTGTTGACCACCGGTGGCGGGTGGGGCGTGCCGCCGCACAAAGCGACACCTGCTGCCAGCAGGGGAGAGCCGTATAAGGGAGCGGCTGAGGAGCGAGCACGCTGGGCGTGGATGCCTGTACAGATGGTCCCGCGGCTTTCGCGCACAGCTGTATCAAGCGGAGGTCGGCCTACCTTGGCTGGGAGACGTTCATCTGCTGGGACCCCCCCGAAGGCGTACTGGGCGGCGAGGGCAGGGCGGCCGCCCAACACCCACTGTCGCACCGCCAAAGACGCGTAAATCTTTGGCGCCGCGCTTGGTGAGAGAGTGGGGGGGGTGGGGACTGCGCCCAGGACTCCGGGGGGGTGGGGGGCGGGAGGGAGCTCTGCCGGTGCCGGCTGCTGCGCCATTGCCGCGGCTTTTTCTGCTGCCATGGCCTCAGTCGCCAAGAGTGTGCCCATGGAGACAGGGAGAGCACCATTCCCGCCCCCAGGTGGGGGCAGGCCGTCTACGAGCCAGCGCTGCGTCCACCGCCGCCACCTAAACAGCCACCGCCACCGCCACCGCCACCGCTGGCGCAACCAGATGAGGAAAGGCAGCTCGCCGCAGAGTCTGCACTGAAAGCGCGTTCGCGAAAACACCCTGGCCTGGGAACTTGAAAATGACCAATCAGAATAAAGATACGTTCACCGCACGTCGCAACCACAACCCACTTTCTCTTCAACCCCCCCCGCCCTGCCCGCCCTCGCCCGCGGCGCCTCCTGACTCTGCCCACCAACGACGCGTGCCACCCGACGCGCCCTACGGCCGGTCACGGGGCCGGACGGGTTCCCACGAGGCTCCCGCACCGCAGCTGGCCACATCGGCCGCACGGGATCGCGGTCGCGGCGTTGTCGGCCGCGCCCCAACCGGCCACCGTCGCGGCCCCCCACGGCCTGGGCGTGACGGCGCCGTCGGCCGAGGCCGCTGCCGACACGGGCAGCTTTCCAATTGAGCCCCCCGCGCCCGCACCGCAGGCGGGTGCGGCCCACACCGGGAAGCCTGCGCGTCCAGCCCCCCGTACCCACCACACAGGGCGGGCGCCGCCCCGTCGAGCGGTCGCCCCGCACGACGCCACCGCGGTCGGTCGGCGCACGCCAACCCCGCCACGCAGCCGCTTGCCCGGCGGCGGCGGCCAGCCGGACCGCCGGTCGCCGCAGCCCCCCCCGCAGGCGCAATGTACGACGGCGCTCGACGGGGCGGCATGAACCCGGCGGGGGTGAGGAGCCGCTGCTGCGTTTGAGAGAGGCGGCGCTGCGGCCCGCCGGGAGATGGGTGCTGCCTGCCCTGAGATGCGCGTTTCTCGTGAATGCCCGGCGCGTCAAGCGGAATGACGTGAAAAAACTTAGCCCCGACGTGGCAGCAGAAATGGAGATATTGAGTACATAGGTCATTTTTAGTATTTCGAATTCAAAGCTTCGAAGACCTGCGATTCCTGGCAGCAGACAGGGGAGGGGCCGGATGGCACATATGAAAGTTCTAAAAGAGGATTATGCCACGTCTGTGCCGGATGATTGAGCGGCTCACGATGCTGACCCGTGGCGAGCGGAAATCCAACGGTTAGGCGGCTGGCTGAGAGGCCTTACGCGGAGCGATGACAGCCTATTGTTACTACGAGGTCTAGTAACGATAGGCTGAGAATCGCCGACTTATCCGGCAACCATGTGTGTGCATGGTACCGGGGCCGACCGATACAGTAAGTACCCGCTTGTACAGCAGGCTGGCAGACAATGTAGCCCCTTTTCCAGCAATGCATTTCTTCGGCGCACCGACGCGGGCCCTTCTGTTTTCGTGGACGATCGACCTCCATCTGCGCGAGATAAGACGAGATTTACCACTCAATTCTCGCTTATTCGAACATGATGACGCATGCACACAGGGGTGCATTTGAACGATGGGCCTCCGGCCTGTCGAACACGAAGGCGTGTGAGAGCATTTCCACCAGTGGCTCCAACCGTCTAAACAGCCAAATGTGGCACCGTTTGGCCGTTTAGACGGTTGGAGCACTGGTGGCTGGGATCTTCTCCAAAACTAAGATGTGACGGGGGTGTGACGACCTATAAATAGACCTGTTAACATTCTTTAAGACTCTCACGCATCTCGTGGACGCCTCGCGGGATCGCCCCTGTTTTGGAGCTTGAGAGCATCTCCACCGATGGAGCCAGCCGCCCACCGCAACGGACACGTGTGCACAACGTGTTTCGCTGGCACTGGCTCTCCAAACGGAAAGTCACAACTAAAAAGGTCACGTCTCAATATTTGGCTGGCTTGGGTGCTCTCTGTGGGTGGGCCTCTTCTGTGGCGGGCCAACTTTCCAAAAGTGCCCGACAAAGAGTCTCTGTGGATGGAAGATCGTCACGCAACTGTCTGAGCGCCACGGGTCACGCATTTCATTGGTGATCGTGGTTCGGACAAGGAACCAGGGGTTCGCCAAACGACTGCGGGAGTCTCCAAACAGGCCTGTTTGGACGGGCGTTGCCGTTGAAGCTCCAAAACTGAGGCGATCGCGCGTGCCGAGCTCGAGAGGGAATAGACAACTACACATTGTGAGGAGAGCTATTTTTAGCCCGTCACACCCCCATCACAGTCTAGGTTTGGAGCACGGTTTCTCCACCAATGCGTCCGTTGGCCAAACGGTGCCACGTCTGGCTGTTTGGACGGTTGAAGCCATTGCAATAGATGCTCTAAGAAGGTCACGTCTCAATGTTTCGCTCGCCTGGGCGCTCTCTGTGGGTGGGCCTCGTTTTGTGGCGGGCCAACTATCCAAAAGTGCCCGACAAAGAATCTCCATGGATAGAAAATCGTCACGCGAGTGTCTGAGCGCCACGCGTCACGCATTTCATTGGTGATCGTGGTTCGGACAAGGAACCAGGGGTTCGCCAAACCACTGCGGGCGTCTCCAAACCGGCCTGTTCGGAGTAGCGCTGCCGTTAAAGCTCGAAAATAAGGGCGATCCCGCGAGGCGTCTACAAGATGCCTTAGAGTACTAAAGAATGTTAACATGTTTATTTATGGGTCGTCACACCCCCGTCACATCTTAGTTTTGGAGAAGATCCCTGCCACCAGTGCTCCAACCGTCCAAACAGCCAAACGGTGCCACGTTTGGCTGTTTACACGGTTGGAGCCATTGGTGGAGATGCTATGGACGGAGTGTTGTGCCATCTGCGCCGATTCTGTATCGCAATCAGTTGAAATGATCGGTTTACCGTCGGTCCTGAGTGGTGTGCTTTTATCTCGAGTGTAGAGTTTGGGTGCGTCTTGGGTGTATTCTCTGGCGCCCCCGATGGCACGTCAGGGGCCCCATCAAGTCCGGTGCCAGGAGAGATGGAAATGAAATTGGACCGTTCTTTACCATGTAGTTTAGAAAATATGCGAGGTGGATTGATCAAGGTCAGCGTTGCCGACATCTTGAGATGTCCAACTGTGCTTGGCCAGGCTTAGATCCTGACATCACGTTCCCACTAGATCTGATGACATCACGCTTGAAAAGCGGCTCGCTCAACACTGTGCGACTTGGCCTCACAGACTACTCCTGAAAGTACCCCGCATAGGCCCCGTCCCCGACCGTCGGTATAGACTGCAAGAGGTCCAGGATCGCGCCTTCGTCTGTGTCCTTGGCTCTGTTCTGCGTGTCGAAGCTTTTTGCTCTACGTGCAGGTGCCCACTGCTTGCCGCTTGTCGATGACCGCCCAGCCTTGTTGCAATTTACGCTTTGTGGTCCCTGCTTGCCCCCCGTCAGTGCCTGCCCAGATCGTTCGCATTGTACGCTAGGTTTCTTCGAGGGATGATATGCGAGCCTTCCTGATGTACGGTGGGGGGGAGGACGTGGTACACGTACTTGCAAGACGCTCCAGCTCTGCAACGCCCATATCTCGCTACTATGAACCCTCTCCCTGGTGGCTTTGTCTCCCCCGACCCATCCTATACCCCCAATGTCGGTTCTAAGGCAGGCGGAAACGCCACCAGAACTCCCTCCGCCCTCACGCCTGGGGTGGCCTCGTCGCGCAAGACTCAACACCGTTTTGGGCCTTCCCCCGCGGGGCCCGGCCTTCGTCAGCTGGCCCCTGTGGCGACTACCATGGGGCGATTCGACATGAGTATCCTCCTTCGCACGGTACTTGGGGGCCTCACTTCTCTCCAAGTAAGGACGGACCAGGCCAACCTTGCGAAGGCGGCGATCCCGATTTGTGGTGCGCCCATTTGTCGCAGCAGCTTCATTAACCATCTCACGTGCGTCCTCATCGCGCCGCCACATGGCGCGCGCAAGCTCGGCGCCGTGCCGCTGGGGAAGGCCACCCGCACGATTGCCAAGCGTTGGGACAGCACCTGCGCCGGCTGTTTTACCACCACCTTTCTGACGGACGGCCAGGTTGAGGGCGACCATGTCAGCCCAACACCTGACGAACTTCTAGCTGCATCGGGAGCATCATCAGCGGTAGACATGACTCGGGTAAGTTCCGAGGAGGACGCGTCGAGCCCTGCAGGTGAGGACACGTTGCAACATGAAGACCTCTGCGCCGACATCTCGGCCTCCACGCAGACGACAGTAGGGGATCTGTCCGTGGAGCAGTGGGCGGACGAGATTAACAAGGCTTGTGAATACCACGAGACCGACGCTCTGCTCACCCTCGATTCTGCGCGGCGGATGGGTGCGGTCAACCACCTCTCGCCGCGCACGTTGGGTTTGATGCCCGAAAAGTTCATCCGCAGCAACACGCTTGCGCCTGCTTTCGCTGCAGACCTGGGGCTTGAAAAGAAGGAAAGTGTCATGGCCACCTATATTGTCCAGGTGATAAACCTCATCCAATGGCTGTTTCACAGGGAAGTGGAGCCGCCGCGTGTGACCCTGAGCCCGCTGCCGGGCCATGACCGCTCCTTGTGAGGCGGTCGAGTGTCCAAGGGCAAAGCCGTCCGCAGGAGCGACGCTGGGGCCCGATATGCTTGGCCGCTACCCCCCCGCCGTATGAAATACACCGAGACTACCAGCGGCACGGCAGCTGTGTCGATCCTGCACGGTGCTCCAGCCTTTGTCGTGTTGGGAATGTCATCTGTCGGGCGTGCGGCACAGGCGGCGCAGGCTGCTGGAGCGGCTGATGCAGCATCTGCACCATCAACAAGTGGCCACGAAGATGTGCCAGCCTACCTAACGCAACTCAACGACGGGACAACTAGCCACTACGGCGGGCAGGCGAGTGACGAGCACACCGTGGAGGCTGGGACCCCCCCCCCGCTGGACGACGTCGAGAAGTCGTTCTTGACAGCGGCCCGAGCCCACGAGGCGGCGACGTACCCGTCTCACGACGCACTCACGCAGTAGGAGGACCTCACCGACCGTGGAAGATGGGCGGTGTCATGGCGTCAAAAAAGCGGTCCAAGGAACGGTCCGGCTGACGGCAGGCCGACACGTCCGACAGGCTGCGCAGGCTTTAGTGGGGATTTTGTACCCACCGCGGTGCGGTGCACGGTTAGGTTCCGTCGTCTGGTCGTCGCAGCTGCGTGGATGCTTGAGACGAAGCGCCTTGGCGCGTGGCCCAATGACATTTTGTCCACTTTTATGGCGACTGCCTCGCTGCTGCGCGCCAACAAATACCTGTTGCCTTCTTTCGAGACGATGTGCGGGCGTACGGACGCGGCCCCCCAGAGGCCCGCTGAAAATGAGTCACGGAGAGGGGCTTCCCCCCGTGGCCAGTGGGGGTGGCGAGACACTGCCCCCGGTCCAGCGAGACGCGGGCCCTGAGGTGGGGGATATGTGGGGGAAACCCCCTGTCACGGGTGGCACGGCTCCCGTCATGAGCCGGAGACGGGTCGCGAGCAACCACGTAACACCCCCCGAGGGGGGTAGCGTGTGACACCCCCCTTGGGCGGGTGGCCAGGGAGCCCGAGGGCCACACACGAAACGACCCCTCTAGAGGGGCGCGGGGTGATGAGCACCCGATCGGGCCCCGCTGGAGGGGTCTGACACAGGCGAGGGAGACACTCGTCTTCCCGAATCCGGGCCCTCTGGGGGGACCGGGAAGCTTCTGGAAGCTTCCGCAATCCGAGCGTAAGCCGGACCGAGATCTGATCTCGACTAGGGATAGAATCCCACTGGAATTCTATCCGGGAAAAATGAAAATTCTTCGGTTCAGTCCTGAAAAATGATCTTGGGTAAATTCTGAGATCTGGGAGGTCTTGGTGACTTTCCTCCTTCCGCCATGAGACGGGCGGGGGTCCTCTTTCAGTGGAAGGGTAGTCTAGGATGCTGGGCAGAGGCCACTAGGGGCCCGTGCCTGAGACCGTGGCCCGTTGGGTACCGGTCCGTCCATGGTGGCGTCCGGGGGCCAGGATTGTGTACGTCCTGCTTCTTGTTTCTGTGGGTATGTGAGTGTATGCTTTGGGGTCGTCCTGCGTCTTTGAATAAATTAGCGTTGCGTATGTGTTACTTCCGTCGTTCTGGTGCGCTCCGCGCCCGGTGATCCAGGCGTTCGTGCTGTTTCTCCTTTGCTCCGCTCCGCATCCTGTGCTGGTCTTTCCGATGGGGCTGTACCCCGTCGGCTTTGAGGGAAGGATCCACTACACAGCCGCTTCGTGAGCCCATGGATAGTAAGGTGGTCGGGTGCGCTAAACTCGCTCTGGTGCCCGTCAAACATGCCGCGAGGCAGGCACCGAGCCCACAAGTGTAAGACGCTGCAGTGGGAGTCCGCGTACATCCCGAGAATCTTGAGCCCTCGCTCGATGTATGTCTTGCCATTCAGCTGCCCCAGGCCTGCTCTAGCTGGCACGGTGCCGGCCGCAAGCCGCGGCGGGGGGGGGGGTATGGTGCGAGACGAGGGGGCCGGCTAGTCAATGGCGATATGGAGGGGAGGGGGCACTCGGTAATCCACCCAGCCGGCGACCCGCATACGGAGGGACGCGGGAGAGAGAAAAGAGGCCGGCTCTCCAAGCGAAGGGGCAGGCGGTGGGTGTCAACGAATCAAGCAGAGTCCTTACATTCTGGGCGGATGTGCCACGGTCATTGGGAGGACACGGCGAGCAGCCTGGGAGAGTTTGAACGCTCGGCAGTTGAGCGGTTTGGGGAGGGCAGCCAAGCGAGTGCGGTCAACTGCTTGGGTCACAGCGCGCGTGCCACACGTAAAGACCGGTGAGGCGGCATGAAAGCCGGTGTTGGACGATGCACAGGTGGCACGAGACCAGCTTCTGCAGCGACAGGCGATGAGCAGTTGATGAGGTCTCTCGACGCAGCCTGAGTTGGGGTGTCTACATTCCTTACAGACGCTCCTTGACAGACCTTGTTCGGCCTTGCACGGCTGATATTGCTGTCTTCCCAATTTTGGCCGATGCTGTCGATGTCAAGAGGGGTGATCAACTGTGCGAAACTGTTTCTCAGCCGTCGATTCAGCCGGATAAAGTCGTTCGACCAATGGGCAGTTGACCGAGACCCTTTCTTGACTTTGACCACATCGGCCAAAATTGGGAAGACAGCAATAAGAGCCCACATATCCTTGTGCCCCAGAAATTTTAGTTCACTCGGCCGTCGCAACCACGAAACACATCCTGGCACGATTGTGTTGGAATCAAAAAGTAGCTGCTTTGTTCTCTGGTCGCAAGAAGAGCTTGTTTGCGATATGTTTCTCGATTAGTTAAGTGCTGTGAGTACAATCGGGTTTCTCTTGTAGCAAGGTGCACCCAAAACATTTTAGTTGGTCGGCGCAGGTGGCGACATCAACAGTGACTTGGATTTTGGCCGTTGACAGAACCAAAATGGTTGGGGAGAACACGGGCTCCTTTTTTCTCGTACGCGGCTCATGGACGTTCCCCTTCCATTTTTTACTTTTGGGAACATGCATAAGGGCTGGGCAGAGTTTCAGTGCAGTTTCTCGACGACGGGTCTTCATCTCGCGTACGGTCCGCGGAAGTAACTCATGGCTGAACAGGTACAGGAGGGAAGGTGCGGTGCCTACGGGGGTGTGCGGGCAGGTGTCCTCGGCCATGCGTGGGGACTTTCCTTGGACTCGGCAAGAATGTGTCTTTCAGGGGTCTCTGGAGGCTGTCTATTTTTTTTTCGAACGGGGTCGTGTCGCGTCCGTTCCGCTTCAAAGCGCCGGGCTGTTGCGCAGCACGGTGGCAGAGAGGGCGTCGCGGGAGGGATCCCCGGTTGCGACGCTGCCGTTGGGGACGCTGCTCGTGGCCGGGGACGGAGCGGGCTGATGTAGGCGTGTGGGGACCCCATGCCAGGTGTGGGTTCTTTTCAGGTACGTCGGTCGCTTGGGAGCGGTACGGGAGAGGGAAGTGTCGTCATGGGCGGGGGATTGGGGTGCGTGGCGACACGTCGAGAAGTGTCTCTCGGAAGGCATGGTTCCTGACTTTACCGTGTGCCACTTTGCATCACCATCGATGATGGCTCGTGTAGTTAACCTGAAGGAGTGAGCTGGTATGATGACTGGTGAGAGTGATTGAGAGCGGGGGGATCAAGGTAATGCTGTTCTTGTACGGTATGGACATTTGAGAGGAGATTCTGAACTCTGGATTGGTGCGACGCTGCTGAGGGACTGCACGTGGTGATGCATGGGGGCTCGCTCACTTGACGCACCGTTCCTATCTCTTTTACTGAAGTTGCTGTTTCTTTCTCCGACTGTACTTCCCGTTTTTCTGCGTGACAACGATCTCGAGACGGACGGGTGATGGCAGTTTTCTGTCTGCTTCCGTCCAGGCGACGATTTGCGGCGCGCAGCGGGTGGGGGGGGGGGGGGGGGGGCTTGGGTAGTGAGGGGCACGCATGTCACGGCACGTTTTCCGGAAGTCCGGCCGCCGGCGGCGTCGCCAGTACGATGTGGTGCGGTGGGGAAGGTGGGGGGGGAGGCTGCTGATAGCGAAGCTTCTAGTGGGGATCCGATCGCGTTATCAACGCTCAGGCAGCCACGCCGCACGAAGTGGATGGCCCTGGACGAGTTGATGGCCACCCTCTAGGCCTTCTTATTGGATGATCCCATCTGTACGCCGAATCAAGCTTATCCACGTTTCATGATTCAATAGCTCACGGCCGCTCTTGTTCAGAGCGATTACCCATGGAAGCGATTACAGCTTCCGATAGAATCGTTTACAGATGCCTTCGTCTGGAATACAGTGGAGGCTCAACGAAGACCCAGAATCTGTCAGCAGCGGTCGTCTATGAGGCAGAGTCAGCATCGCGTCTCCGCTCTCTTCCGTTGTTTGGACATCTCGCCCCCGTCTCTCCCTTCCGCTGGCCTTTGACACGACCCCCATATCGTCGTCACCGCACCGCCATGCTCTCTCTTGGACGGGCGCACGGCATCCGCCCCTTTATTCCCCTCCCACCCCCACCCCCCCCCGCCCTCCCCCCTCCGCACACCGTGTATGTTGCGCTGCACTCACGTTAGTTTTTCCCCCTGCATGTGTTCCACGTTCTTCCCGGTCCCCCCCCCGAGCCACAGTCCGGGTGTTCACTCTTCTCGTCTCCTTTTCTAGATCTCCGCCTCCGCGGTTGAACTCTCTCAGCGTGTGGCGGCGCGACCGGTGCTGTGCTTGTACGCCTTATTAATCATTTCATTGTACTGAGAATCATGCGACAATGCAGAAGACATCAAATAGGGACCGACAATGGGGACGCTACCACTAGGGAAGAGAACAGGGACATACGTGCTACTGAGAGCGAGAAAAGGGACCCAACGACGTGGTTGTGAGAAGAGTCAAGGGAGAGGCCGACTGGCAACCAATGCAGTGCTGAAGTACGAATTTCTGCGACAGAATCGAAAAGGATTGTCTCTCACATTATTGCTGTCTTCCCAATTTTGGCCGATGCTGTCGATGTCAAGAGGGGTGATCAACTGTGCGAAACTGTTTCTCAGCCATCGATTCAGCCGGATAAAGTCGTTCGACCAATGGGCAGTTGAC
>Ga0114953_1003782_pt1 | contig 10266 bp, 7 predicted proteins | sample SidtaG_FD_87298 | JGI IMG/M metagenome (GOLD analysis project Ga0114953, IMG submission 87298) | Marine algal microbial communities from Sidmouth, United Kingdom - Sidmouth_Male2 metaG | ecosystem: Host-associated > Algae > Red algae > Unclassified | place: Sidmouth, United Kingdom | collected... | reverse complement strand
TGTGGTTTCAATTTCTATAACACCATCCATATTAATACTGCCTGCAAATACTTTTTCGCCTTTTGCAATCGTATCAGGTTTGCTTTCGCCAGTCAAAGCAGCTGTGTTAAACGAACCTTTTTCGGAAAGTAGAATACCATCCAAGGGAATTTTTTCTCCCACGCGTACTTGAACTTTTTCTCCAATTTCAACCATTTCTGGACTTACAGATATGTAATCATCATTGCGATATACTAAAGCCTCATTTGGTCTTACGTCGAGCAATGCCTTAATGTTAGATTTCGCTCTGTTGACTGCTGCGTTTTGAAATAATTCGCCAACTGCATAAAACAACATTACTGCAACGCCTTCAGGATATTCGCCAATAATAAATGCGCCAATTGTGGCTATCGACATCAAGAAAAACTCTGTGAAAACGTCGCCTTTTTTGATACTTTCCCAACCTTCTTTTACAACAGGGAATCCTACTGGTAAATATGCTATACCATACCATCCAATTCGTAACCAATCTTTAAAAAATGCAACATCAAAATAATCTAAAGCAATACCAATAATTAGCATTGTAAAACTAATTACGGCAGGTATATACGCTTTAAAACTATTGGGTTGACCACTATGATCGTGACCATCATCGTGACTGTGTACTTTTTCAGTATTTGGTTTTATATCTCTTAAATTCAGTTTCTTTTTTTTCATCTATTTTAATATCCAAGTTTTTGCCTGTTCTTTATCCTTTAAATCAAAGTATTTTACTTCTGAACTTGTAAAAAAGTCAGTAATTTTTGCAGCAAATTCCTGCCATTTATTTTCGCCTACAAAAGCCATTTTTCCATAATCTGAAATGTGTGCGCTATCAACTTTAATATCTTCCAAAAACCCTTTTAAGGTATAACCTGTAAAATCTTCCATTTCAAAATAGAAATCTACCTTTTTACCTTTCTCAATAATAGTATGGATAAGTGAATGTATATTTTCCACATCACTCTTTGATATTTTACCACTAATTTTTGCGGATATTAAATTGTCTTTTTTTGTATTAATTAAATGTATCATTGTTTGTATATTTTAATTTATTGGACCTAAAATACTAATAAATCAAGTGCAATGGAAGTGCAATTTTAGCTACTGCACTTATCGCATATCCCTTTAACTACCAAATTTACATCCTCTGCCAAATAACCATCTGGAACCTTTATTTGAGGGATTTTATGTTCAGTTAAGCAAACTGTTTCATTGCAATTATTACAATGGAAATGTAGATGCAAATCGGTTTCAATCTCGCAATTACAACCCTTTTCGCACAAAGCATATTTATTAATTCCTGTGCCATCGTCTATTTGATGAACGATTGCTTTTTCTTCAAATGTTTTAATGGTTCTATACAAGGTGGTTCTATCTGCTTTCTCAAAAGCATTTTCGATATCACTTAATGTTACCGCTACTTGTTTCTCAGCAAGGAACTTATAAATCAATAAACGCATTGCCGTTACTCGTATGTTTTTTGACTCTAAAAATTGTTCTATTGTTTTCATAATTTAATGTTCGTGTTCTGCTTCTCCTTTTTTCATTTCAGCAATCAAATAATATGCATTATTATAAGCAAATTTCATGGTTTTATCTTGCTCTTCAGTAAATTGAACAGCTATCCAATTGCCATCTTTTGCTCCTAAAAGCACTTCAACGGGCTTAAAACTCCAATCTTCATTTTCTCTTTCTACGGAAAAAACATAAAATCTATCGCCTTCTTTTATAATAGCACTTTCTGGTAGTGCATTTGTTTCTGCATTCTCAACTTGAATTTTACCTTGTATATACATTCCTGGAATTAAATTACCTTTTTTGTTTTCAATTTCAGCGTGTACGTGAAGGGCTTTGGGATTATCTTCAAAAGTTTTACTTACCGAGTAGATTTCTGCTGTAAGCTCCTCGTCTGTACTAGATTGTAAATTGAATATCACTTTTTGACCTTTCTTTACTTTATAAACGTCTTTTTCGAACACCATTAAATCTGCATGAACGTGATGCGTGTTTACGATTTCGAAAAGTTCAGTTTGTGGTTCTACATATTGTCCTATTTTAACTTCAACTTTTTGTACAAAACCTTCTATTGGACTTCTTAATGATATGCTTTGAGCAATTGTTCCATTTCGTACTGATGACGTGTTTATGTTTAATAGTCTTAATTGCGCTTCCAATCCATTTACCATCGCTTTAGAGGCATCATATTCTGCTTCTGCTTTTTGAAAATTTGCACCAGAGCCAACTCCTGCATCATATAATTTTTGTTGACGTTCATAGTTTTTCTTTAAAAAATTACTGTTGCTAAAAGCATTCAAATAATCAGTCTGCATTTTTATAATATTAGGATGGGATAAATAGGCAACCACTTGACCTTTATTAACTTTATCGCCTTCAATAACTTTTATCGATACCACATTTGCACCAACTACTGAAGTTATTGCTGCTTCATTTTGTGGTGGGACTTCTAATGTGCCATTGGCTTCTACATAACCACTCATGTTGCGTAATGCCAAGGTGTCTGTTTTCATTTGCAATGCATCAAACTGTTGTTGTGAAAGCAGAACTTCTTCTTCATCACTATGGTCTTCTTTAGCTTCTAGCTTTGCATCATCGCTATGCGAATTACCATCTTCACTATTGTGATTTTCTTTATTTCCACATGCAGCAACTAAAAGCGAAACTGTTAGTAGTGCTAAGATTATATATCGTGTGTTTTTCATTTTCTTATTGATTAAAATATTGTAGTTGAAATGTGCTTTCTAAATAATTTATTAATGCTTTCTGAGCTTCTATTTCAGATTGAATAGCTTCTTTTATGAGTTGTGTAAACCCTGTATAATCTACCTCTCCTTCTTTATAGGCAAATAAAGCACCCACTTTTTGTTCTTTCACAAGTGGTAACACCTCATTTTTATAGAAAAGCCAAGACGTTTTCCATTTTTGATAATTCTCTTTTGATTGTATAAACTTGGATTGTAGGTCTTGTTTTTTGAACTGAATGCTCGTTTCTGCAATTTCCTTATCGATTTTTGCGGTTTTAACTTTCGCTTTATTTGTGCCTGATAAAAAAGGAATTGAAATACCTGCTTGATAGGTGTAAAAACCTGAGTTACCATTCACGTTTTGTAAACCACCTTGAAGATTTAACTTGGGTAAATTATCTGCTTTGGCAGCCTTATATGTTGCTTCTGCTTCTGTTACCTGTAATTGTGCTATGCTATTTAAGGGATGTTCTTCTAGGTTAAACGTATTAACATCAATGTCGTTCGTAATTTCAAAATCATTAGGAACACTATAGAATGTATCAGAAACCAGCCATAGATTTAACTGTTGTAATGCAATAGCATAGTCACTTTTTGATTGCATAAATCTATTTTGAATCTGTAAGGCTTGATTTTTAGCTGCTGAATATTCTAACCTTGAAATAGCTTCTACTTCAAAATTTAATGCTACAGCTTTTTCAAAATTGGTATATATAGAATCTAACTCTTTGTATAAATTATAATTCCTTTTACTCTGCAAGGCATTTGCCCACGCCTTTTTCACTTCCAATTCTAAATCTAATTCTGAAAGCTGAAACGCCTTTTGAGCTAATTGAATACGTTGTTCTTGCAATCGCTTTTTTGCAGAAATACCAAACACATCAATGTTACTTTGACCAATTCCTATAGTTGTATAAATACCATTTCCGTTATTAATTTCCTCGCCTCCAGTAAAAATTTGAGTGTTGCCAAAATCATAAGCTGTACTTTTTAACTGCTCTTGTTTACTAATTTCTAATTGTTTTTGTTTTAAAAGCGGGAAATTTTCTTTTGATAATTTAACCGCTTCATTCATCGAAATAATTGACAACGTATCGTTAACTTCTTGTGCGTTTCCTGTTATTGGTAACAAAAGCATAAAAGCTACCATAGCAGTAACTGTAATAACTTTTTTTTCTGCTCTAAACTTGAATGATTTGTTTTCTACCCAATGATATAATATGGGTAAAACGAACAACGTAAGTAATGTAGAAGTTAATAATCCACCAATAACGACAGTTGCTAATGGTCGCTGCACTTCTGCACCAGCTGATGCAGAAATTGCCATAGGTAAGAAGCCTAAAACATCTGTAAAAGCAGTTAACATTATAGGTCTAATTCTTCGTTTTGTTCCTTCTATGATTCTATCTTTAAGATTGGTAACGCCTTCTTCTTTCAACTCATTCAAACCACTAATCATTACTAATCCATTCAAAACCGCAACGCCAAATAAAACTATGAATCCAACACCTGCTGAAATACTAAAAGGCATGTCCCTTAACCACAACGCTACAACACCACCAATGGTTGCCATAGGAATTGCGATATAAATCATTAAGGTTTGTGGTAACGATTTTAAAGCAAAATAAATAAGTACAAAAATGAGTAATAACGCAATGGGTACAACTGTTAGTAAGCGATTACTTGCACGTTCTAAATTTTCAAATGCACCTCCATAACGAATAAAATAACCTGTTGGTAATTCTAATTTAGCATCTAATTTTGACTTTATTTCCATTACCAAAGATTTGACATCACGTCCTCTTACGTTGATACCAACATAGGTTCTTCTATTTGTATTGTCCCTACTTATTTGCATTGGACCTCCTTTATAACTTATATCTGCAACTTCACGAAGTGGAATTTGAGCACCAGACGGTAAATTGATATATAAATTTTGAACATCTGAAATATCCTTTCTGTTTTGAGAATTCAATCTTACCACTAAATCAAATCGCTTTTCGCCTTCAAAAATAATACCTGCTGTACCACCTGCAAAAGCTGATTGAACGATTTGATTCAACGTATTTATTTGAAGTCCGTATTGAGCTAATTTATTTCTATTATAAGTAATGGTCATTTGTGGCAACCCTGTTGTTGCTTCCGCTTTCATATCTCCAATACCTTCAGTACCAGCTATAATTTTAGATATTTCTTCTGCTTTTTGAGACAGTATACTTATATCTTCTCCATAAATTTTTATTGCTATATCTTCTCTAACACCTTCGAGCAATTCATTAAAACGCATTTCAATAGGTTGGGTAAACTCATAATTTACTCCAGGAATTATCTCAACCGCTTCCTTCATTTCTTCAATCAACTCATCTTTAGATGCTACTGAAGTCCATTCGCTTTTAGGTTTTAAAATCACAAAAATATCTGCTATATCCATTGGCATTGGGTCGGTTGGAATTTCGGCAACACCAATTCGACTTACAATTTTCTCTACTTCTGGAAATTTTGCTTTTACAATTTGTTCGATTTTTGTAGTCGTTTCAATAGTTTCAGTAAGGGAACTGCCAGGTTTTAAAATAGCGTGAAATGCAATATCGCCTTCATCGAGTTGTGGTATAAATTCGCCACCCATTCGTGTAAACATAAAGACTGCAATACCGAATAGAACAACAGAAACACCTATTATTAGTTTTCCTTTTTTTAAGGCTTTTTCTAATAAAGGTTGGTATTTAAGTTCTACCCAATGCACAAATTTGTCGCCATAAGATTTTTTGTCTGACTTTGGTGCTCTTAAAATCAAAGCAGACATCATTGGCACATACGTCAAACAAAGAACCATTGCACCAATCATTGCAAAAATGAAAGTCAATGCCATTGGTTTGAACATTTTCCCTTCAATACCTTCTAATGCCAAAATAGGAAGGAAAACAATTAGAATAATTAGCTGACCAAAAAAGGCAGCATTCATCATTTTTTTTGAAGCATCTGATGCAACACCATCACGTTCTTTAGATGTCAGTTTCCTTTTCTTTAATACTTGTGATGCTATAAGAAAAACGGTGCTTTCTACAATGATTACAGCACCATCTACAATAATACCAAAATCTATTGCTCCTAAGCTCATTAAATTAGCCCAAACATCAAACACATTCATAAGGATAAATGCAAACAACAACGATAACGGAATAGTGGATGCCACTATTAAACCACCTCTCCAATTTCCCAATAAAAAGATGAGTACAAATATTACTATTAATGCACCTTCAATAAGGTTTGTTGCTACAGTTGATGTAGTTTCTGCTATTAACTTACTTCGGTCTAATAAAGGTTCAATAATCACGCCTTCTGGTAATGACTTTTCTATTTGAGCCATTCGCTCTTTTACATTCTCAATAACATCGTTTGAGTTTGCTCCTTTAAGCATCATTACCAAACCACCTACAACTTCTCCTTCGCCATCTTGTGTTAATGCGCCATAACGAATAGCTGACCCAAATTGTACTTTGGCAATGTCGCCAATAGTTATAGGAATATTATTGGTGTTTTTTACTGTGATTTTTTTAATATCATCCAAACTACGCACTAAGCCTTCGCCACGAATAAAATTAGCTTGATGGTTTTTTTCGATATATGCACCACCTGTATTTTGATTGTTGGCTTCAAGTGCATCAAATATGTCTGTTATTGTTAATCCTATTGCACGCAACTCATTTGGGTCGACTGCTACTTCATATTGTTTAATTTTTCCGCCAATAGCATTAACTTCAACAACACCTTCTACCATTGCCATTTGACGCTGTACTATCCAATCTTGTATGGTGCGCAAATCAGTAACCGAATATTTGTCTTTATATTCTGGTTTGACTTTAAGTGTGTATTGATAGATTTCCCCTAGACCAGATGAAATAGGACCCATTGAAGGTTCTCCAAACCCATCGGGAATTTGTCCTTTTATATCGTTGAGTTTTTCAGCAACTAATTGACGTGGCAGGTACGTTCCCATATCATCGTCAAAAACAATGGTAACAACTGATAAGCCAAAACGAGAAATGGAACGAATTTCTTGAACATTAGGCAGATTGCTCATTGCAACCTCTACTGGATAAGTAATAATTTGCTCAATATCCTCTGTTCCTAAATTTGGTGCTTGTGTAATGACTTGTACTTGGTTGTTGGTAATATCTGGAACAGCATCGATTGGTACTTGGGTCATACTCCAAATACCTGCTCCGACAATGGTAAGCGTTAGCAAACCAATAATGAATTTGTTATTGATTGAAAAATCAATGATTTTATTAATCATAAAATTATAGTTATAATGAATTTATAAATAAAGAATAGTTACCAACAGGTATCGATGGTAACATAGATTTATAATATACCTGCGTTTGCAGGTATTCATTATACTTGTGGTGGTTGTAAAACGGAATTTGTGAAGTCTTTTTCTGAACCGTTTAGGTATAAAACATCTTTTGTGGAAATAAAAGATATATCTAATTTTAAATCTGGAATATCAAAATGCACAGCACTTACATGGCAGCATTGACAAATACAAAAAGGCGAACATAAATCTGAATCTTGATGTTGATGGTCATTGTCCATTCCTTGTGAAATTTCTGTTTGAACCTCATTATCATGCGTAGCATTATCTTCGCAAGGTGCTAAATTAAGCGCGAAAATATAAATTGATAATATGAAGGCTAAAAATTTCATCGTAGCAAAGATATGCATTATTTAATGCAATGGTGTTGCAAATAACGTAGGCATGTAACTTTTATAATAGAAGAGCCTTAATTAACAAGGCTCTTCTATTATTATTATTAATGGTCATGGTCTGAATGATCCTCTTCATTTTTATCTCCTGATTGATTCATTACCATATCATGTTCATATTTACAACATCCTGGTAAATTACTGTAAGCTTCCTCATTTCCAGAAACCTTTTCAGTATCATAACCTGATGCTGCAATTGCGTTATGAATTGCCATTTCATCTGTTTTGGCATCATCAAAAGACACATCTATTTTCTTTTTATCGACATCCCATGTTGCATTTGCCACACCTTCAACTTTGTTTGCAGCTTTTTCAATGGTTTTTTTACACATTCCGCAATTACCTCTAACACCAAAAGATATATCCGCCATAGCCATGTCTTTAGATACTTCCGTTTTTGTTTCTGTTGTTTCTTGCTTAGTTTCGTTTTTACAACTTGTTAAACCTATAGCCATTACTACAGCTACACTTAAAATTACTTTTTTCATTGTTTTAAAAATTAATTGTTATTATTCTATTACTTGTTTTACTTCTCCACAGGTTAGCATCGCACCACCAAAATATGGGTTGATTACTTTTTTTTCCCTGCTCAACCAGTATGCACCATTGTTATCGTCTACCATCGGACAAAACTCAACAAAGACTTTTTCATTGATACCAAAAGTTTGAATTGTACTAATTAAATGTGATGAGAGGTGCTTAAAATGATTTCGTTGTGATTCAATATTTGATGTGTTTGAAATTGATCTTGCCGATGCTTTTATTTCTTTTTCTAATGACATCCAATGACCATGAGCCTCTTTATCTTTTAATAGCTTCATATCAACTTTAGTTAAATTACCCAATAGTCCTTTAGCTTCTATAATGACGTTATTAGAATCATCTTTAAGCAAAGCATCTTTTAATTTGATATAATCATTAAAAACGACTTTAATTTGATTCTGAAAGTCCTTAGAAACTTTTATCCTCTCATTCATATTAGAATGATTCTCGTTTTTTGCTGAAGGATTCTTTTCCATTCCCAAATGTCCTTCATGACCAGTCATAACTTTACCACCTTTTTTATTCATCATTGATTTTTTGCCTTGTAATTGCGCTGCTCCATCTACAGTAAATGTTCCATTTGTTACTATCTCATCGTCAATACTCAAACCCTCTAACACCTCATAATTATCGCCAATTTGATTACCTAATGTAATAATGCGCATTTCAAAAACAGGTTGAGTAGGGTCTGTTTTTATATAGACAACAGAACGCTCTCCTGTCCATAAAACAGCTGTAGATGGAATAGTCAATACTTGTTCGTTACTTGAATTCATTCCTTTAACTTTTCCTTCAACAAACATTCCTGGCTTAAAAACGTCCTGTTTATTATTGAGTACAGCTCTTAATTTCACAGTTCTTGTTTTCGTATCTAAAACAGGGTCTATAAAATCTACTTTAGCTTTAAATTCTTTATTAGCATAAGCATTGGTTGTGACTGAAATCTCTTGTCCTTTTTTAAATAAATCGATTTGATTTTCATACACATCAAAATTTGCCCAAACCGTTTTTAGATTTGCTATTTTGAGCAAAGGCTGACCTTGTTTGATATAATCGCCTTGTTCTACTAACTTTTCAGAAACTGTTCCTGAAACCGTTGCATACACAGGAAAGTTTTCTTTAACCTTACCAGAAGTTTCAATTTGATTTATTTGATTTTCAGAAAGCTTCCATAATTTTAATTTGTTACGTACAGCTTTATATAATGCAGGTTGTGACTCCTTTAATGAAGAAGCAGTAATGAGTTCTTGTTGTGCTGCATATAATTCGGGCGAATATATAGTTGCCAATAACTGCCCTTTTCTAACTTCTTCGCCTGTAAAACTTACATTTAGACGTTCTATTCTTCCTGAAAAATAACTGACTTGAACTGCATTAGCTTCTTCATTTTCTACAATTTTCCCTGATAATTTAACTGTATTATCTTCTGTTTTACCTTTACCAACAATTGACGTTTGAATGTTTGCCAATGCCATAGCGTTTTCTGTAAGCTTGAATTGGTCTGCTAATAATCCATCACTTCCACTTGCAGCAGGAATTAAATCCATACCACAAATTGGGCAGTCGCCTGGTTCTGGTTGCATAATCTGTGGATGCATAGAACACGTCCATATTTGGTTGGTTTCTGTTGTTGCTTCGTGATTATGTTCAGTTTCTTTAGCAGATGAATTACCAAAAAGAAACCATCCTAACAAAAGTCCTACTGCCAATATTCCTATGTAAATGACTAATTTATTATTTTTCATTTTCTAATCGTTTTATCATTGCTTTCATTTCTTCTATTTCCTTACGTTGCGCTTCAATAATAGCATTTGCTAATTTTTTGACTTCTGGGTCTTGAATATCTGCTCGTTCACTTGTTAGTATGGCAATAGAATGATGAGGAATCATCCCTTTTAACCAAAGCACATCTCCTACAATTGGTGCTTGTGCTCTAACTAATCCTAATGCACTTACAAAAAGCACTAGGCTTCCTATAAGTATTGCTATATTCTTCTTTTTGTTTTTATACATTTTCAGCATGAATAATAGCATAATAACTGCCATCGTTGAAATCCCTAAGCAAACCATATAAAAGCGAGTCAAGCTGAAATATACATGGTCTATGGCATAGGTATTTAAGTACATGGTTATATACATTGCTATAAATGACAACCCTAACATTAAAAAAAAT
>Ga0114953_1003780_pt1 | contig 10266 bp, 14 predicted proteins | sample SidtaG_FD_87298 | JGI IMG/M metagenome (GOLD analysis project Ga0114953, IMG submission 87298) | Marine algal microbial communities from Sidmouth, United Kingdom - Sidmouth_Male2 metaG | ecosystem: Host-associated > Algae > Red algae > Unclassified | place: Sidmouth, United Kingdom | collected... | reverse complement strand
GGCGGCGGCAGCGGCGGCCGGGGCGGATGTGTCGGCGGCCGTAGCGGGGGGCGGGGGCGGCTCGGCCGGCGGTCGGTCCGCGTAGCAGGGGGTGGGCGCGGCACGGCCGGGGGCGGGGGCGGCGCGGCCGAGGGTGGGAGCACGGGGCCGCGATCGGAGGCTGTGTGGCCTGGGACGCGGTCGGCGCGGCGGGGTGCGGCGGCGGCGTGACCGGCGGCAAGCGGGCGCGCGCGCGCACGTTTGCGGGACGCCGCGGTCTGCTGGCTGGTGGTGCGTGGAGGGCAGCCAGCGGCGCCTCAGCGATGTGCAATCTCGCTGGGGCCACCAGGGTGGCGGATTGGCGGCACGAAAGAAGATCCACGTGGCGCAGATCCTTGCACTGATGCTAGCGTTGGCGCCCGAACGGGTGGACAGGAAGGCGTGCCGGCGCCGCACGCGATTGGAGAATTGGAGTGGTCGTACCGAGCGCGTAATTCTGGATGGGCTGGGGTCGGCCAAGTTCACAAGAAGTGGTCCAATCCGCGCGAGCGGCGCGACCGGTGCTGGCCACGAAAAGACGCCCCTCGAATTGTGGGGTTTGGGACGCCAAAATGTGACCATCTATGCATGAAAGGTGACCGAGAGCCGTCGATAACACCCCCCCAGATAAGCCGGAATGAGGTGTATTTCTGGCAGCTGATTGGCCCTGGTTTTTGCATGCCCGCACTGGCCCCCAACGGCCGGTGCAAAAGTGTGATCCCAGCGCGTAGAGGCCGCCGATGCAGCGCCCAGAAGTCTGGGCACCGGAAGTGCCAGTGCATTGGAGAGGTTCCTTTGTGAGCGGATAGTTCTTTGCGACGGTCATCAGAACTAACCGCAACCACTCGGCAAACGGTCCGTCGGACCGTTTGACGGACAGCCCCTGGGACGGTCCGTTAAATTTGTTTGCTGGACATGCATGGCATGACTATTGGGAGTGCGGTCTTGACCCCTTTCAGGTGGGCGCCTCGGAAGACGATCAGCTCGACAGCTCAGGCGCACGTCTTGCGGATAGGTGTAACAAAAGTGCCTGGCATCAGACGGGTCCGAGAGGTCCCTCCTTTCAGCTGTAAGAAACATCTTGGAGTGCTCAGGCCGTTGGCTGCTCCCTGTACCCCATTCCGCCGCATGAGTTGAGCCCGTCCGCCGTCCAATTACTGGCTCTGTCAAAGAGAGCAAGTCTATTGATCGGAGCTATGGGAATGAGTGGGTCAAAGAGACGGAAGCGTGGACCTCGTGCGTCCGCTCACTTTTCTTTTGAGAGCGATGAGCCTGTGCCTGTGCCTTGTCACTCTGTGGGATAAGCGTCTGCTCATGTGAGCGCCCCTGAAGCCTCATGCGCTTCGTTGCCTAACGCTCGTGGCGGCGCTGAGATGTATGGTTCGAGATCTGGGAGTGACGGTGAGGCGGAACATAGTGCCCCTCACGTGCTTCCTGTTATGGTTCCTCCCGCTCCTTCTCTTGGCGGTGGCGACGTGGATGTGGACGAAGGCCGAAGTAGTCCGTCCGCGTCAACGACAGACTCTGGGTTCTCCAGTATTTCAGAGGAGGACAGTGCCAACTTTTCTTCTCGTCGGGAGCTGCTCTGTTACGGCTCTTTGTATGGGCGTGCACGGTTGTCAGAAAGACAGTACGACATCATGCGCAGCGTAGATAACTCTTACTCGTCAACAGAGAAGTGTCCATCCCGGTGGCGTCTGCAACAAGTGAGAGCAAAGCTCCTGCTCGCAGCTACACCTGTAAAAAATGCAGGTTACATCCAGGCCGTTCCCGTCGGGCAAAGGAAAGTCACCAAGGACGCCTCTTGACGTTGTCGTGGCGTACACGACCTTCTCAAAGCATGTGAGGCGAGACTTTTCCGACTCATTGACAGCCGCCGTTTTTCATGATGAGGGTGACGCATTGCTTGGGACAGTGGACAGCCCAACAGAGTTCTTCCAGACAGTGGCGGCGACCGATCCTAAGCGCTATATCTTTCGGCGTCAGATCAGACTTGACGGCAGGCTCTACATGCTCGGAGACATAGTCTCCATGGCCATATCGGCGGCTCTGAGGCTCAAGGCCGAGCTACAGAGTACGGGGATGGCCACAGACGGCGCCGTGTCTTTGTCACCATCAGAATATGCCTCCGGCCAGGCTCTGCGTGTCGAAGACTTGACTGCCACGGTTATGCTGACCGAAGCTTCGGCTCGACCGGCACTACTATCCTTCTGCATGACGGGAAACGGGACTTTCACTGCGCGATTCGCAAGGTACGGGAGTATACATGCGATGCGCGTTCTGTGTGTCCATCAGGGAGCTACAATTGCATGAAACGCTGTATCCACAGTGTCCAGCATGAAAGTGGACGTAGCCGTCGTCAGGGGAGACGCTCAGCTCGTGTGGAAGGATCCGTACAAGATATTAGTCTCGTGGTATGGCGCCCAGTACGGCACCACGAAGCGTCGGCGTGGATATTTTGAGGCGCACTATGGCGCCTACACATCTGTCTCACTTGACTTTCGGAGTTCAACTGTGCGTCCTTTGTTTTATCTTCCGCCGGGTGCTGCTAGCGTGCCATTGATAGCCGCCGTTGTCATGGACTTATGCCACGCCTCCAAAACGGGGATTCAAGTGTATCACGCTTTTACAGGGAGAAATGCACTGGTGCACATCTATCCTGCCGCCGGCATCTTTGATTGTCCAATGAAAGCCAAGCTATCCAATACATCTGGCGCTACCGGCGTGGAGCACTGTACTAGCTGCGATATTGTCGGTCTAAAAACGACGTCTGAAAGAAAGGAACGCGCGATGAGCAGCACGACGGTTTTTGACGTCTGAGACGCTCGATATGCCCGCGTCCAAGAATGTACTGTTGCTGTGCAGCGCGCTGTAATTGGTGCTGGCCTGAGCTCTGTGGCAACCATAAGAGCAGCGCTCTTGCTGAACGGGATGCAGAAAGGTCCTGGCGACCAGTTCATGGGTTTGTCCGAGGCACGTGGGGCTGGATCTTTCGACGTCCACGAGCACGTCGTAGTGGCGCCATCTCTTCTGCTATTATTCAATCTAGCCGGCCCGCTACTTCAGCAGGTTTACAATGCGCCTTCAGTCCTTCGAAGGGATGAGTTTGTGAATGACATGCGTTTGTGCTCCCTGTATGTACCCCGACATGCCGTTCTCAAGGCCTTTGAGCCAGAGAAGATGTGTGGCACAACCGTGCCCATGTCCGACTACGCTGTTCTTCTCACTATTGCTCCGACAGTGCTGGATGACATGCACTCCGAAACTGTTATACCGGCGTTGGCTGTGTCGGTTCTTGCGGCGCTTGAAGCTCTACGTGCGTTTGCAAACGCGTTGTTCTTCCGCCCAACAATTCGAGACGACGGGGAACATGCCGTCCGCTGCAAGCCAACCGTTCACACGCTACAGCTGTTGGGATGTTCTCTGCTCAACAAGCTCGCCTCCCTCAGAAGTAAAGGGAGCAACTGGGCAAAGCCAAGCGTGCGCAGAGTCCTCGAGCTTCTCTATCGGACGCTGCCACTTGTTCAAATTAGGCCGGCCATATGCGAGCTGCTGCTCGAAATGTTCCATCAAGTTTCCAAGAGAGAAATTGAAAGGAGCAAAAGCCATGATCCTGCCGGCTTCTCGATGCAGAGATGGCGGGATGTTGAGATGCTTTCCAGTTTTGTTGCCGCTCCAGACAAGTACGGCACTCCACAGGAGTGGCTGACAGACCCTGACGGAGAGGAAACGGAAGCTGTGCTTTAGCATATGCTCGGATTCGGCTCCTAGCTTCCTGAGAGGCGTACCGAGGCGTGCTCGACACGAGAAATGCAGCAATGCTCGGACGTCAGCGCTTTGTGGACCCAATACGCTGCTGGTAGGGTTTTTAGACTCTGGAAGAGAGCAAAAAGCAACCGCCATCTCTTCAAAGTGCACGCAGGCGCCACTTCCTCCGTGCTGCAATCCCCTCCGACGCAGACGGATGCGAACGCGGCACAATCTGTGCCCGAAGCTGTGCCTGAGTTGCATTTCTACCGCGTGCTTGACGTCGCTACAATTGAGCAACAGGTTTTCTTTTCATGCCAACGATGGTTGCTTCGGGTACGTCCCTTGGTCGTCAATGGAGGCTCTCCCCAGACTGCATTGGCAGCCGCCAACGGCGGACCAGAAATGGTAGAATTAGAAGCCCTTTCGAGACGGTGCATTGTGGCCTGCGAGAGCTTATAGGAGCTGGCGCTCGCCCTACCATCTGGGTCGGTTTTTGGATTATTCTCCAAGCGGTCCGGTTTTCCATTCAGATGTGGTTGATGTTTTTGTACTGACCTGATGAGTGCGAACTGCTTCCTTCAAAGTGACCCTAAAATGTAAACATATGCACAGTATTTCCACGAGTGGAGAAAATACATTTTCCTGCAGAACAACGCCACGCGAAAAGGTCAGTACAGCTTGTCAGGAACCCTTCTGTATTGGCAGCTGTCTGATTTACCGATGCTTGATCGTGGGGCTCGGAGCATCGCACATATTGGGAAGTGGGGCTCTCGCGAAAAACGAAGAAAACTTTTGTTTTACAGAAAGATCCATGCACGGGAGTGAAATAAAAACCGAGAGAATCACGTTCATGAGCGAAAGAAATTCATGCCACCCGCTGAAGCAGTCTCCTGAATCCGCGAACAAGCTGCTTCCCAGCCTCCCCACATAGACGGGAAACCACCAAAGGCTCGTGGGAGCCTTTCACGACAACTAAGGTGTTGTTCCCCACTTCCTCCCTGTGCCATTCGACATAGGTGCTGGACACACAGCGCCAGCACGACAGAGGAGCCTCCTCCTGCGCTCTTTTCCCAAAGTACTTCAGGCACGTCGGGCGCACTACGGCAGCGGCCCAACAGAGAGCATTGCAGTCTCTGCACAGGGCATCGTCTCTGGAGTGGTCGACGCGCATGTCGTTTGACTCTGTGGACGAAGGAGTGTGGGCCATCCAGAGAAACTTGCGGACGGCTTCCGATACGTCAAAGAAAGGCACCACCGACACTTTTCCGTCAGTTGACAGAGGCTGTCATGCGATTGACGCACTCCGAGACGAACTTCTCGGCCACCTTGACGTCCATGAAAAGGTTCTCGGGATCGCACGCTTTCAGGATGTTCGCGTCTCCCCACCACCACTTCCCTGCCACCAAATGTTGAGATGACTGTATTGTCATCTTCTACAGAGGATAGGGCACGTGGCGTCCCAACTCTTGCGCGCGAGCGCCACGCTCAATTCCCAGGCGCCACCAGCAGGGGCTGGGGAAATTGGTAGCCCACGTGAGGTTGACACCCAGATTTATGCCACTGTGGAGGGCCCCTGAGGACGACACAATGAAGTCGCCTGCATGCTGCTCGGCTCGTGTGACCTGAACACTGTGCTCTAGGAAAAATGTCGGTGGAAAAAACAGACGCTTGCTGGCCAGTCCGTTCCAGATGTTTCCGTCTGCCGCGGTCAGCACGAATGGATCAATGTTTTTCAGTAACACAGCTCTGACAAGTGTTCTCTGATGAGCCGGCACGACCCAGCATACCTTGGGCTTGCCCGACTGGAAATCTGTTACCGAGGGAAGCATGCTGTCTTCGACATGCCTAGGGAATATCGTCCCAAGTGACCCGCGATAGAGCATGCTCGTTGTAATGCCCTCGTACGTCGTGCAGGCCTGCGCCATACCAAAGTGGTTCAGGATTTTCGGACTTGCCAGTCGACTAGATGGGACAGGGCGCGGTGCCTGCCAGGCAAACATCGGATCGCCAGGGCGGCGGCTCAGGCCGTCGGCAGGACTCGGGAAAACGTCGCTGGGGTAGGAAAGGTCAATCGCATTTACAGCTGGCTTTCGGGTGTACTGCAAACAGGGCTCCCGTCCTGTCACAGAACCGTCTGCGCTGTGCTTTCCGGAAACGGCGACCTTTCTCCAAAAGAGACCGGCCTCGTTTATGTTGTCCCTAAAGAGCTGCTCGTTGAACCCGGGAAAGGCAGCCTGCAGTGTTCTCGAGCTCAGCCGGGTCGCAACTGCTGCCTCCTTCAGAGTCATCTGCTTCACCGTCGAGCTGGGCAAAAGATGTCCCAATTTCGCCGTCCCCCAACCCGAAATGTCCGGGTCACTCATGTATGTGCTGACAATGGTGGGATAGGATGGAAACTTTTGGCGCCACACTGAAACTTTTCCTTCTGCAGGCAGAGCACATGACGACGGCCGCAAGACACTATTGACGCGGAGAATAGTCACTACGTCCGTCTCAAGTGTGCGTGTTTGTTGGCGAGTCAAGTACGGCACATCGTGCAGTGGAAGACCGTTCACAGGCACGACCCGAGCTGCCATAATGTATTTGGCAATCTTAGGCGGTCGTGCTTCTTTCGCGACCATCTCGTTGCCGACCACTTCTTTGGCATCTGGGTGTCTCCCCGCGCAGACCACCGTGTTGTCCTGACGTTGTGACAACGAAACAGACTCTGTCTCGCTGCGTGATGAGCTCGACGAGGACGGTGACGCGTCTTTGGAGAAAACATTGGCCACACGGGACTCCCTCCCGTCGGATGAGTGCGTCAAACCATAGGGCTCCCTCGGAAACATGCTCTCTGAGCCGGAGCGGTTCGCTGCAGACGACTAGGCCGAAAAGGCGCCACTAGCTGGCGAGGAGCTTGTCGTCGCACTCAAACCGCTACTTCCCGATGACGGGCATGCGCTCGATTTGGATGTCGCCGAGCCCAAAGTGCCACTAGAGAGCGACTTGTGGCTGTTGGTGGAATCCGTGTGTCTTTCTGGCGACTCATTTACCGCCGCAACGCGCTGCTTCTTGGCTTGTCCGCGCGCGTTCATTTCCGTAACAGCGCAGTCAGCAACCGCCTCTATGCCCGAGCCCAGTGGTGCGGGGAAGCTGACGGTGGTTGGTAAGCCTCTGTTCCTCCTTGAAGTCGACGCCAACCGCACTGGCTGCGGAACGGGGTAACGGTTGCCCGCTCGCGCCGACTCCCGCGCAGAGGCAGCCGCCTCACCACGGGTGTCTTGGTCATGTGGCGACCAACGTGGATCCCTTCCGGGCGCAGGCCCATCGTCTTCATCGTCGTCATGCCAGCGACCAGAAAGGACGCCGGCGTGTTCCTGGCAGCTCATACCGCGTCCTGAACGGTTATCACTGAGGGGTTCAGCGGGACCAGGGCTGGGGCGACTACGCGTAGCGTCGCCACTTTCTCTGACGGCAGCCGCCGCAACAGAAGCGCTGGCACCAAGACTTGTTCCACGTTCTCGCCTCTCGTCACTATTGACGAGTGACGCTTTGCCAGTGTCCCTCTGGCGCGCCTCCAACGCAGGTTGCAACCGCTTCAGACGTGCACCAAGACGAAGCAGCGCATCTCCTGCAGAAGAGTCCTGTGCCGCTGCCGGTCGGCTTGATAGCGACGCGGTTGAACCACGGCGGCTCTTCAACGCGTGGTCGCTGCCGCGAGAGTTGACCGATGCGGGATCGACCGCGAGATTAGGAGACACAGGGCCACGAACAGGCGGGTTGTCCATTGGAGGGGATGCGCACGGACTCCGAGCCTCCCCAGCGTGCCACGGACCCCCCACAAGTAGGAAGCGACGTGCGTCCGCACCGTGACGTCGCTCGTCGATAGATGAATTTGGCCGCGCAGCTTGCACCAGGTCCAGGAAGCTGCTCGCGACTGACCTTGTGTTCACTGCGCCTGTCCAGTCGGTGTCGATGGTGCTGTGCAGCAGCGTGATCGCGTGTGTCAGGGTAGAGCACAATAAGAAACATAAACGAGAAAGCACAAGACACCCCCCGTCCTGCTCTGGTCCGTCCTGCTGTCGCATGCGCGATACAGTCAAGTAGCGCCCAAGCGACAGCTCGATGACATGGGCGTCATCACTAGCATCGCTGCGTTCAACAAATCAGCGGCTCATTTTCGCGCTGAGCACTCGGAACAGGAACGAGACGCATGCATTCACTGCTCTGTCACTCGACCCTCCAGTCGGGTCCATCATTCGCACAGAAGAGGACCAAGAGTACTTGTCTCGTTGCTCGTCGGCATCAATCTCACGGCACAGCATCGGAATGTCCAGCGTCAACCCCACGAAAGTGATAGCAAACCATCGCCCGCCATGGTACACAGGGGCAGCTAACAAGCTCGCAGAGAACCAGAGTGGCACCCGAGAGTCCGTCCGCGACCGCACGGAGCTACACAAGAACTCAAAGGCTCGACCTTCGTTGCGATCGCTCCCAATCCAGGAAGGTAGATGCAACATCGTGCGCTGACGCCGGTATTCCGTTTCACGGCTCAGCCACGCCGTGAGCGTGTCCATCAGCCACAAAGAGAACACAGCCTGGCGTCGAAGTCCAGAAGATGTCATGGGTGTCGTCTCGTGGTCGCTCAACCTGTCCAACGACAGCTGGTGGAGGCGCGGGCGAGGGGGGGCAACGACCCCAACACAGGCTTAATCTCCAAGATGCGGAGGCGAAGCCCTGCGGCCAGGTCGCTGAGAGCCAAATGCGAAAGAACGAAAAACGTCGGCGGTGGGCAGTGAGCTCTCATGGGGTCGTGACCGGGGCGTTCACGCCACCACTTTTGCACCAGGTGCGGGAGTACGACCACGGCGGCGTTGGTCAGGGGCTCCAGTAGCGAATTATGCGATTGGCGAAGCGCGCGACGATCCGGGAGGAACTTGGTGAGGAGTAGATGGCCGCTGCGAGATTATCGCATCGGACGCCTCAATTCCATTGAGGGGCACAGCACGGCAATGCCCTTAGCAGCAGTTGGTCGATTCCATGGATGCAGCGTATCGCACCACCGCATCTAGTGGTGAGCCGCCCATCAACATGCGAGATGCAGCGCACAGCCCCTCGCCCACTCGTTCAGCATTCCCACACCCACTTGAACAGTTGTCCACTCCTTTGGAAGTGACATCCATGTCCAGAGCTGGCCCAGCGCAGCGGAGAGCGCTGATTAAGCTGCCCACTGCGAGAGAACACGGACAACCTTTGCGATCTTGTTGCCCCATACCGACGTCTTGCAGCACAGTTGTCAAGATTTCAATGGGTGGGCTTGAGGAGCGGTCTGAACGTCCCGACTCACTGAAGTTGACCCTCGTCCTCTTGCGCGAAGGTAACGCACCGTCCGAATGGGGCTGCACCGGTTCCGGGTACGCATCAAGAAGTGTCTGCGGCGTTTGGGTTAAAACGGGAGCAGTAGGAGTGGCCTGGCAGTAGGCAGCTGTGGGGGGGTAACAGGGTGGTGCATGCGGGGCATACCCCAGCGGTGAAGGTGCGACCGCTGGAAAAGAGCCATACCGAGCATGATATGCGTCGTATGGATGAGCATGTGGCGGAGCAGACGGCGACAAGAACGGATGGTACGTGTACGACGGGGGCTGGCGCACACCACCAGTCCCAAATTCTGCACACCCGGGCCACGGCACAGCGCCCGCCGCAGATGCCCGAGAGATCCATGCCGGCCCGCCCCCCGTGACGCCACGTTTTCTTTCTAGCCGCTCTTGTGCCGTCCCGCTTGCGCGGCGCAATCCACGCCGCACACGTGATCGCCTTCGTGCAAGCCAGCCCGCCATATGGTCACGTGGCGCACGACCGGCCGACGCCAGATCCTCATTGGCTGCACTGTTGTCCCCGTCTGCATTGGTTCGAGCCGCCTGCGTCTTGTGCTTGCGCTTGCGACTCGCATCATCTTGCGTTTGACGCTGGCCGCCATCCATCTTGGTTCCTGGAAGCTGATAGACACTGGCGGGCACTCTTCGGCGGAGCGCAACTTCAGGGGGGTGCGTGGATAGCGTGGCACGTGAGTGCTGACGGTGACAGGCGTAAAAAACTGGCGGGGAGACTCGCGAGCCCAGGACACACGGCCGGCGGACGCGAATGACCTCAAGGGTGCGCCAGAAGGCATACACGTGCACGCGTTCGCGAAAAACGGAAAGCCCGACGACCCCAAGAGTGAGCCACTACACGCGCCACCCGGAGGTCAGCTTGCGCCAGGGAAGTCCTCACAACCCGAGGGGTGCGTCCCAGAACGCCGCACAACCCGAACGGTGCGTGTCTTAGGCGACAAGAAACCGCAGAACCCCAAGGGTGCGACAAAAAAGACTGCGCAACAAGATGGGGAAAACAACCAGACGCCGCTCCGCACCGCACAGCCGCAGGCGCGAGCCGCACAACCCAAAGGGTGCGTCGCTCTCAGCGCCACTTGGATCGGGGCGAGCACGAGGAGGAGCCGCACGACCCGGAGGGTGCGTCACT
>Ga0114953_1003779_pt1 | contig 10267 bp, 11 predicted proteins | sample SidtaG_FD_87298 | JGI IMG/M metagenome (GOLD analysis project Ga0114953, IMG submission 87298) | Marine algal microbial communities from Sidmouth, United Kingdom - Sidmouth_Male2 metaG | ecosystem: Host-associated > Algae > Red algae > Unclassified | place: Sidmouth, United Kingdom | collected... | reverse complement strand
GGAGCGCAAGGCGTGGGCCCCGGCTGCGCTACAAGTACCATTCGGTGCATGCACCTATCCAGGAGCTGTGCGCGCCTGGCGTGCGCAGTGCGCTTGACAGTCCCCTCCCTGGAGGTAAGGGCGCCTTTACCCCTTATCTTCCGTGAGGGGACCCAGGGGACTGTAAGCACCGAAAACCGGTCCCCTGGCTGCGGTAAGCGGACGCCAAAAGACAGCCGCGCAAAGAAGATCCGACGAGAGCGGATCGTATTTGCGCAAGGAATTGATGTGCATTTTCGTCGAAGTGCAGCAGTGTATTTCTGCATCGAGTAACTCGAAGGCATGGAACTACGAAACGTACGTTGATCAAAATTGCGAGAGAAGAAGCGAATGACCGACCTTTTCTGGAGCTGTTCGAACTGCATGGCACAAGGAGGGGCCGGTGAGCAGGTGGCTCTCGCTATTGTTACAGGCACCCCACTCTCGACGGCCACTAGGACCGTAGTTAATCAGGCTGCCGACTGCGCGCTCTTCTCCTCATCATTCTCTCGTCCCCCCTCTCCATCTCTCTCACCATTTCGTGCAAATCTCTCCTCTCTTTCACCCCGACACACCTTCTCACCTGCTTGGCCCGGCGTCTTGAGTCCCGGCCTTCCTCTCCACCCCCTTTGACTTTTAAATCCCCTTCCATGGACATGTCCTCCATTCCGGTTTGTGTCCATACGGACCGCACAGCTCCGTTGAAGCATCCGAAGTACGTTGCGACGGTCAAGTGCGGATCGGCGCACCCACCCGTCTCCGCCTTCATCTCGGAGGAGGTCCTCTCCATCGTGACGGCGCGCATCGTCAAGCTGCATCCGCGACCGAGCCTATCGAACGAGTTCAGGGCGCAGCGTTTGTCGCGCACGGTGGGGAAGGGATGGTTTTCTCGGCCCATGTTTTGTACTATGATATGTGAACTGCTCTTTTTTCCGTAGGGCCAGTCCGACACCGATTGTCGTAGGTTCCGCTGCAAGAGTGCTCCCGAGTTTTTTGGTAGTACATGTGACTTTCTTTACAGCACTGATCCGGACTACACATGCAAGGAACGTGAGTTTACCGCAGGGACGGACGATGATGCTCGTCCGCTGTCGCACAACTCCTCTGAGCAACTAGAGTTGGTTGTTAGTGCTCTCATTTTATACCCGGACTCTTAGACTTGAGACGATGATACGCACGCTGCTACCATTACCGTCTCCCGTCTTGAAGGCCACCGCGTGGTCGGCTACTGTCGGCATGGAGCCAACCTGTAGCCTACTGTGGTGGCGGCGGTTGGGGCCATGTCCTGCGACTACAAACGCCACTTCAAGTGCCTGCGCATAGGGCGCTTCAACGGCCTGCGCATTGGCTAGTTGACCCGTCCGAGGGTGGGCGACTAAACCAATACCAGCATACGGCTGTCGTCCACCATACCGATCAGGATGTGCTCCATCTCTTCGGGGGCATATTAGTTGCCGCCGATGGCGGAGGCGGTAGGCCGCACCACCACTCTCCCCACTACCGGCTTGTCTCCATCTTGTTGACGACGGCAGCCTCATTGGCGGGCGTCGGCTTGGAAGCGACTGGGGATGCGGCAGTCGCGGCCGCGTCCAACGCCCCCACCGCCACGACATCCGCCACGTCCGTCGGCTGCGCGTTAACAGGCGCGGCAGGAGCAACCAGCAGCTCGTCTTCCGCCACCCTCTCTGCCCTGTAGAGCAAAAGCGCGTTCGCGGAGGTCGAAATGGCGCTGAATGCGTTGGCAGTGATTGTTAAGAGGATCACGATAGTAGTGGCCGCCTCCCTGCTGGCGACAATTGGCTTGGCGCCCATGGCCGTGGTGGCAGTCCTTGTATCGCCCATCATTATTATTTCCACCGTTTCGGACGGTCATGCGTCTTTGTAAGCGGACTTAACAGCCGGGGTATTGGCTTCGGCTGCCTCCGTCATCATAAAGGCCACCGCATGGTCGGCCGCGGTTGCCCTAGCGGCGGTGGCGGCTGCGGCGATTTTAGCCACTTCCGGCTCTGCAACCCTCGCTGTATTATCTGGATGCACATTGACAGCCGTGTTCAACGGGGCAGTCGAGTTGCCCTCAGCCGCTTCTTCGATACTGGCAACGATCGCCTCTTCCAGGCGGTGTTCAAGGACCACCGGGCAGCTGGCACGGTAGCTAAGCACTCTTTCTGCTTCCAACTCCTACAGGCACCGCTCTTTAGTCCGTGTACTGGAGTTTGGCTGCCGCCTCTGCGATAGGCCGACATTGTTGTGCGCCGCAATATAGCGGGTGCGAAAAAACAGGCCTCTTTGCGTCGTGTACGTGAGAGCATTCTTGAACTTCTTCTTGATGGAGTGCCGTCGTACCGCCCCTGACGTCTCGTGCCCCTGCGAAAGCATCGGATACTGGTCCGCGTTAAGCACATGCGAGCAGTTGTGGCCTACACGAAGGAAGCGGTCGACGAACCAGGATGTCAAAGACTTGTGCAGGAGCCACGGCACACGGCGCAGCGTGTTGCGCTGTGCTCGGCAAGCAGTGTCGAAAGAGACAACCCGACGGAGCGCAGGCGGCGCGCACCGACCAGCGACAGCTGCGTCGACAATACATGGATAGGCGGCCGGCAGCAGGCGGCCTTATTGTTGGCGGTGCGCTCTGCCGCTTCCGGGTAGCGCGGCTGCAGAGGTCCGAGGAGCAGAAGCGGCGACACAAATGGTAGACAAATGGGGAGGGCACACAACAGGAGGCGAGGAGGGGGCGGAGGTGTTCTGGTCCCCCGCGTGACAGGCTCGGGGGGGGATGATATCAATACCACCGTTGGAGGGCGTGGCCCACGACGGCGCTGGTGACAATGCAGGCAGTCATCATCGCCTGCCAAGAAGCGCGGGTCGATGCTGAAGAGGCACCGCCGCAGTTGGCGGGTGGGCACCAGGGGCTTACGTGAATAAATGGCACTCTGATAAAATGGATAGAAATACTCGGATATACTCAGATTCTGGGAAATAAGCCCGATCATGCGTACTCTTATCTGAATGGCACCGCCCTTTACATGGCTCTGAAGCCGATAAACGAAAGTACAACGACTTACCAGTCGTGAAATGAAGGCATCCCACAACCTCAGGTAACTGGACTCGCCAGGCCGATCCAAACGCTCGAAGCCGGCACGAGAGACGCAGTAATATGACAAACACATACTCTATATCAGTGACCCAACTCAGGGCACATCGTCGACGGCGACGGTGATTGGTAAACTGGGCGAATTTTCCTCGTTTGTCGCGAGCGGCAGCTGACGGGCGGCGTGCACGACTCAAAACACTTCTCAGCCATGAAGGCTAACCAAGGTAGCGAAATGGGCAGCGATGCTTACGCATCTTGCCTGGCAATCGCTGTCGCAAGCTTGTCACGGTCTCGCGTAGGTCGCGTTTACGCGTCCCACCACAACCGGCTCTTCGTTATTTCTTGGCAATCAGTATCGCAAGCACTTCCTATCTGACGTAGTTGTTGCAGAATCTGATATATTCTGAACAGAATACCTATTCTTATTCATATCCTTCTTATTTTGGTTTCGGATATATATCCTATCCGTACTCAAGAATTTGCGTAAAAACTCTGATCAGATTCAAAATATGCCAATGTTGAGTATATCGGAGTGGACCGAAAGTCGGTAGATTTGTAAGCCCCTGGCGGGCACCCGTACCAGCCCCCAGCACAGCCTCTGACAAAGCCGCCAGCGAAGCTGTGGAGCCGCCCAGGCTGTTGGCAACGTCGAGCAGCAGGCGCGGTGCGCTGACATGAGTGTGAGCTATCTGAGGCTCCCCCATTGATCAATGGGGGATGGGGACGCGCGCGCCGACGTACTGCCTCCCCCGCGCTGGCGCGCTTCATTCTTCTCTTGGAATATGACACGTGGGGTAGGACCATAGTGGCCGCACGCGCGATTGGGAAACACGCCCTCTATTTAGTACATGCGCCCCAAGGGTGGCGTCGCCCCGTGACGTGCTCAGCATCGAGGTCTGAGCTCTGGAGCCGTACCTGGCCGCCCACCGTCTACGTTTGACCCCGAACTCTTGGTCTTGGTTCTCAAATGACACTGTGGGGGCTCCAACAACACAACAGCGTCGCGAAACTGTACCACGTCCTGAGAACGCCCTTGAGACTTCGCCAGCAGAGTTGAAGGTTCATCTGAAACGATCTCAAACGGGTCCCCAGCATGATATTCGCTTGTGTTTGGTCGCGTACTGGACCCCTCTTCTCCATAGTGTTCGTCCAAATGGGTAAGGTCCCAGATTCGCCAGATTTGCCCCCAGTACGATCTTGCACTGATCAGAGACCTGTTCAGGAGCCATGTGCGCACCTTGGCGCGCACACAGCATGCGTTCTAGAGGAACCCGGAGGCATTTTTGAGGCACCCAGAGGCGCCCGACAGGACGCCTCGTGGAGTCACCCAGGAGTTACGTGACGCCCTCCCGCGGCGATTCGTGGCCGCCCTGCCACTCTATTCGCAGCGCGCGCAGGAGCACTATCCTACGGGACAGCGGTCCCGCCACGTTGTCGCTCACTGGTAGAGAACGTTGCTGAAGAGAATACGTTTTATATGAGCTGTCACTTCTCCTAGGGGAGAGGGACTGGGTGGGGCGGGGTGGCGGCCCTTTGGGTCTGATACCCCTTTCTTCCCCCTCGCCAACATCACGCTTCCCCTCCCTCGTCGACTACCCCGTCGCGCCCCTCGCGCTCAACATGAACACGTAATGCTATATACCAGATGGCCACAGTAAACAAGCGAAGGGAAAGAAGGTACCTACCAGAAAGACAACAACACCAGCATGAATAAGCTCCAGACAAACCACAGACAGTCAGTCTTGCCCCCACAGCGCAAATTTCCAGGTATGCTCGCGTCCGTACGTCTGCGTCCAACAAACGCGGCTCCGTGGAAGTTGTAGCAGGTTGACGCCAAGGAGGCATGGTGCGCGCTCCGTAGGAACCAGCCCAAAAAAAAACTCCGTGCTCGTCACTCCCGTCGCCCCTCTCCGCGCCGGAGCCGCCCACCAGATTTCACCACGCGCCCAACTCCGCGCGCGAGTCGCCACACCACCGCCGTTGCCGCCCTTCTCTTCACCTGCATGGATTTCCAAAGAACGGGACGGTACAAGGGATTATTGGTCAGTACCGTGCCGCATCGGCGAGAACAGAGTAACATGGGGCAGAGAGGGGCAGTTCGGGGCAGTACGGTGGAAATGGGCACAGTACAGGGCCGCAGCACAGAGAAATAGCGCGCAGTTTTCTTCAGACAATGACGTAGAACGACACCCTACGAGTACAAACGGACGCGCAATACTCCAGGGTATCACCTGTACCCACAACAAGAGATGATACATGAGATGCGGTATACACACCAGCAAAACATAGGCGTCAGCAACATCGAGAGGAATGGTCCAGGTGCTGGACGTAGTGGGACGGCGGGCTGATCCGACCGTGGTAGAAGCGCGGCGGGCTGATCCACGATAGACACACGAGGGTGCGGTGTGCGCAGCCACACAGTACCCGTTCAGAGGTCTTTCGACCGCCCATGACACGATCTAGAGGAAGGCGGCAGCGGGAGGTGCAGCCTTGGCGTCCGGCTGCGCCGCACAATATGAACGATGCCTGGGAGGCCTTCCTCTCTGCCGACAGGGCGCCCTCGCGGCACCAATCAGCGCGCACCAGTAGATCGCGGCCTGCCACAGGCTCATCGAGATGACCTGTACTCATGTGACTCCTGACCGGTATGGCGCCTCACAGAGGCCTAAAATGATAATCACGATGCCAGCGCGGGGCCGACTACGTTTCTGTGCTCGGCGGTGCGTGACATGGGTGCGACTGGGCGGTTGAGGGCCACATTGGGTTGGGTTTCTCGTTGCGAGATGTGTTCCTCGGTGCGAGATGTGACCCCCTGGTCACTCGATCGAGGATCAATGAGGGTCACATATGTACTAGACAGTCCAATGCCCTGGAATCCAGCGATCAGCGACCACAGTTGATCCGTGACCAGCCGCCGCTCGCAGGCATTGAATCGTCCCAGGAGCTGCAATTCTCCGGCAAGCCGATCTACTTGTAGCCTGCTTTCTGAGGGGCTACATTATACAGTTTCCTCGCGGGCGTTGTGGATTGATGCGGGCTCCGCTTGTAGCGCACTTTCCCTCATGGCCAGCACAGGGCCGTCTGGGCCAGCAAGAATATCAGATCGGGAGGAAGAATTTCGGACCGCAGCACGCCCGCAGCATGCCCAGCACGCCCAGCCCACCCCCAGTAGAGTGGTACAGTTTCCCGACGAGCAGCGTCATGCATTATTGCTGCCTTCCCAAGTTTGGCCGATACCGTCGATGCCAAGAAGGGTGATCAACTGTGCAAAACTGTGTTTCAGGCCCAGTCTACACGGCGCGTGCACGGCGAGCTCAGACATGTGCTAGCCAATGGGAGCGCTTCGTTCTAATCACACCCCAATCACGCTAATTCTTTTAGACTCAATCCGGCCGACCGTGCGACCCCACACACAAAAGACGTACGAGCCGAAACGGGCGCATTCGGCGCATTCAAGCCCAACACGTTCACGTGCGCGAGAGTTTTTTACACTTCTCGCGCATGTGAACGTGCGTGGAAAGGAAAGTGCCATTTTCGTCGCTTGGGTTTCGCAGGAATGATTGAAGTGCGCTAAAGCGGAGAGCACAGGGTTGGTCAGCACTGCCTGCAACGAGCTCTGCCCAAAGACACTCTTCCTTTCTCAGTCGTCTCATGGGATAAAGTAGCCCAGAGCAGTTTGTTATCGAGGTTTTCTTCGAGATTCTCTGATAATCTCAGTAAAACGAGTGCGCCGATTGTGCATTCGCGGGCCGTACTGGCACATTCTGTAAAGATGGGACCCGACAGGCACTGCTGTCGATCCTCTTGGCCAATCAGGAACGTCCCTGCATCTCAGTTTTCTCGGCCGATGAGAACAAAATTGGGGGATCAGCAATATCAGGGCCCGGTTGCATGTGCTGCCCTGAGCAGCCATATCTCCCACCGCCTGTCGCGGTCATCGCTGGTGCGCCTGCCTGATCGCCGCCCCCCTGAACGCCCTTCCGGCCGCTGTGTCTTGCTCGCCTGCCCCCACACCTTACGTACAGACCCCGCCAGGCCCCCCTCCCGCCTGCAGGCCCCGCCACGGCCGGTGCTCGTCCGACTCGATCCCGCCCGAACACCCGCACAGCGCACCCCGCCCCAACAACGCTTGGGACGGGCGGCCACCTCGGCCGCCCCACCAGTCACCCCCGTCGACTGACCGCTGCGGCACCGCTCACCCGCCATCGCCGGTGACCGCTAGCCCCCACCGCCCTCACCACCGCACCCCCCCTCCATGACGTCGGCGCCGTGTGCGGCTGCCGTACGGCTCGCCGCCGCGACCGCAACAGCCGGCCACCTTCGACCTCCTCTTCGCAGCTGCCGTGACCTGCCGTCACCCTCCACTGGGCTGATGCTGCCACGCGCTGCCTCCATCTTCCCTCCAAAGGCGACTGTCGCGCCTCCCGACAACCTCGGCCCTCACACCACCACCCCAGCAACCGACCTCTGTGCCCGGTGTGTCGTTGTCCCGCTCCCCTCCGTCGCTGCTCTCGCCAGTCGCTGTGTCCCAGCCCGCCCCGGCCGTCACCGCCGCCGCGCCCTTCCGCCGCGCGTCGGTGCGCCACCCCTTCTCCTCCTCGCCGGCGGGCTTGCCCCGCCGGCACCACCAGCGCCTCCGATAGCCGAAAGGCCGGCTGGCGTTGCCCGCTTCGGCGGGCGGGTGGGGTGGGGGAGGGCAAGACGCCTCGGTGCCGGTGGTCGGGCGAGTCGCGGCGCCTTCGGGGCCCGTGGCGGCTGCGTCGCGCCAGCGGACGTTGTGCCGCTGCCGCCGCCGACCGCCTGTCCTCTCTTCGCCGCAGCTACCGCACGCGGTCGTCATCCCCCTTCTCGCGGCCGCCCTTGCTGGCGCCCGCCGCGACGCTGCCACTCCCACCACCGACTGCTGCCCTCCTCCCCACGGCCGCACTTCCACCCCGTCACCGTCCCGCCCATCGCTGTCGCGGCCGCCTCTGGCGGGCGTCCCCCTGCCCGCCGCCTTGGCCGCCTTCGCGCGTCGTGGCGCCCCCCCCTCCTCCTCCTTGCTGGCGGACGTGCCCCGCTGGCACCAGCAGCGCCGCCGGTAGCCGAAAGGCCGGCTGGCGTCGCCCACTTCGGCGTGCGGGTGGGTCGGGGGACGGGAAAGCGCCACGGCGTCGGTAGTCGGGCGGGTCTCGGCGGCGGTGGCGGCGGCGGCGACGGCGCCTCACAACGCCGCCGTCGCTGCCGCCGCGTGCGCTGTCGGCGTCAACGGCGGCGCCAGCTGCTGGTGGCATGATGGCCACTTTGTCGATCACGGCGCGTCGACCGCTGCCGCCATTCCGGCCGTTGCATGTGTGACGCAGACGTGGTCGCACGGCCTCAGCCGTCATCACCACCAGGAGCCCCACGGCCGTCCCCCTGCCGGACCCCCCCTGTCCACCAGGTGGCTCTGAACACTTACTGGTGGCGGGTAGGGGCCCGGCACCACTGCGCAGCCGACCCGCTTGTCACACAGCGGGCGGATTCTGCGCCTGGTGCCTTTGGGCACCAGGGTGTAGGGGGCGGCCGTCCTGGCGACGGTGGCGATGACAACTGTGTCCGGAGCGGCCGCGTTGCTTTTCCCGACAACCCTCTGCACGGTACGTGATGCGCTCTTTTGTTCGTTTCGGTTTGTGCGGTGCCTCTTTCGTGACGTGCCTTCCCCAATGGTATGGAGTGGTCTGTGTGTCTAGGTTCTTGATTTTGATTCTCGTGTTGATTGCGCTTTCGTGGTCTACCTTCGCTTCTTCTTGGTTCTTATTTCAATCCGCCCATCGTTCTCCTCTGCACCGCTGCACCGCGCCCCATCCGTGTTGGCTTGGTTTGCTGCGCGGGCCTGCCGGCCGCCCATAGTCCCTCGGACGCACGCCCCCTCCCCGCCTAGATGAAGCGCTTCTGCGCAGGGGGCGTGGGGGTTGATGGGCGCACCCGTGCCAAGGCCGGGTGCGCCCTCGGTCCAAAGTCAACTTTGAACTATTTTCAGCGTCCTTTTGCTCGTGTGGTGCTAACCAAAGCCGAGACTTGGCCTGCGCAAGATGCCCCGGCCAACCTTGAGAGGAATAATCTCTCTCTGCTGCGGTTTTGACCTCGCCCATGCCAAAACTTGCACCAAACCGAGTGAGATAGCCCCCCATGCCCTATATCGCAGGCGTCAGGGGGATGGAGACGGCCTGTGACCGTCCCCGCCCCCGCCCGCTATTTTCATGGCGGAGGTCTACCATTTTCCCCGCTCTGGGGGGGAGGAAGCGGCCCGCGGCCGCCTCCTCCCCCCCCAGACCCCCCCCTCCCCGCCCGCTGTTTTCATGGGACCGGCGCTCATCCTGGGGCCGCGATTGGTCCACGTGGCCAATCCTCAAACGCGCGAAAAGCGCGTTTACCAACGCCTCAAAAGTGCAACGCCCCCTCCCCCCCCAGACGCCCCCCACTCCCCCAAGCACCGGGTTGGAGGCCAACCCAACATAACGGAAATCGTGACCGGGTATTATTGACAAATTACAATTCACCAGTTGGCCAAAAACATGTTTTTTTCTTCTGTGTGTGCACAGGTTTAGAACCAGCTATGAAAGGCAGAAGAAAACTTGGCGAGGGCCACCGCGGCGCGCTGCGGCGCCGGCGCCGCGGAGGCCCGTGCCCAGTTTTCTGCAGCGCGCGGCGTGTTTCGAAACATTGGGCCTTTCAGCGCACGAACCGACCGATGGAGCCCAGATGGGTGCTGTCCAGTACTAATTGTGCGCCACGTCGAAACGCACTTGAGAGATCAAGTCGTCGGTGTGATCCGACAGCGGGAGCGCTGGCGCCACACCCGTCCGAGGCGGTTCTGGCCGCGGCGCGCGCGCCGCCGCGGCCGTGCCCGCCCACGCGGCGCCGCGGCGACGCGGCGCCCCCCCGCGCGCGCCCTCCGCCGCCCCGCCCGCCGCCCGACGCGCCGCGACGCGCGCCGCGACGCGCGCCGCGACGCGCGGCGGCGACCGCGGCGGCGGCGGCGACCGCGGCGGCAGCGGCGGCGGCACCGTCTGGGCGGCAGCCGCTCCCCCTTCCCCGCAGCCGTGCCCGCCCGCGGTCGCCGGCGAGCGCGTGGACGGCGGTCGGCGCGGGCGCCCCCGTCGGGCGCCGCCCCCCCCCCCGGCCGGGCGCGGGGGG
>Ga0114953_1003778_pt1 | contig 10267 bp, 4 predicted proteins | sample SidtaG_FD_87298 | JGI IMG/M metagenome (GOLD analysis project Ga0114953, IMG submission 87298) | Marine algal microbial communities from Sidmouth, United Kingdom - Sidmouth_Male2 metaG | ecosystem: Host-associated > Algae > Red algae > Unclassified | place: Sidmouth, United Kingdom | collected... | reverse complement strand
TATGCATACCAAGAATAGCTGATTGAGGTTCATTAATAATTGGTGTACTCATCATGGACCCAAATACTCCGCCATTAGTGATCGTGAAAGTTCCTCCTGTCATTTCTTCTAGTGTAAGACTTCCATCTCTGGCTTTTTTGGCTAAGGCTTTGATTGCCAATTCGATTTCATGATATCGCAATGATTCTACGTTTTTTACTGGTGGAACCACCAATCCGGTATCAGTAGAAATCGCAACAGAGATATCAACATAGTCGTGATAAACAATTTGGTCGCCATCCAGACGGGCATTTACATCAGGCATATCCATCAGTGCATAGGCGCAAGCTTTTGCAAAAAGCGACATGAACCCTAGTTTAACACCGTGTCGTTCAACGAACTCTTCCTGATATCGTTTTCGGAGAGCCATGATTTCTGTGAGATCCACTTCGTTGAAAGTGGTGAGCATTGCAGTGCCATTTTTAGCAGCGACCAATCGCTTGGCGATGGTCCGGCGCATTCTACTCATTTTTTTGCTATTGGTCGTACGACTAAATAGGCTGTTGTTGCTGACGGGAGCAGGTGTTTCTTTGGCAAAACCGTTAGTTGCTGCTGCAGGAGCAGCTGTTTTATTAGCAATAGCGGTGTTGACGTCTTCTTTCAATATTCGACCATCCTTACCAGAGCCGCTTACTTCTGAAGGCTGAACGTCGTTTTCACGCATTATTTTGGCTGAGGCCGGAGAAGGGTGTCCGCTGGCATATGTTTTTTTAGATTCGGTACTTTCGACCGGAGGTTCTTTGGCAGCTTCCTTAGCAGGAGGAGCTTTAGCCTCGTCTCCGCCTTTAGGTGCTGCCACGCTTGTGTCGATTTGAGCAACTAGTGCTCCGATTTCAAGGTCATCTCCTTCACTTGCTACATAAATCAATTTACCAGCAGCTTCGGCGGGAAATTCCAGCGTCGCTTTATCTGATTCAAATTCGCAAATGGCTTCATCTCGATTGACATAATCGCCATTACCTTTTAGCCATTGAGATAAGGTAACTTCTGTGATCGATTCCCCTATGGTAGGGACACGCATTTCTATAAGACTCATAATGTTAGGTTAGTTAATTACTGCAAAATTCATTTATTAATCTTATTTAAACAATTAATTGAGGCATTAATTCTTAGATAATAATGGTTCTACTGAAAAAGAGGGCTTTTAGATACGTTCTCGATTCAAAGAAATCAATAAAACTCCTAAAATTACGACTATAGTACCGAGTATCTGCCAATTATTAAAGAACCGCTCCCAATAACATGAGTATACTTCCGACAAGTTAGAGTTTGGTTGGTTCATCCATCAAAAAAAAACAAATTGTGGATAATTGCGAAGTTTCAGACCAACGTACTTGAGTTGAATACCTTGCAGAAAAGACAAATAAGCGCGTACCTATTCTGGTTGATACTTAAAAATAGAGATCGTCCCCATTCCTTCTTTACCTTCATTGGCGATGTAGAGCGTACCATCAGGATCGAACGTCATGCCTTCGGGTTGAGGATGTATTCTTTTATCAAGTTTTTCCAGGTGTAAGATTTCACCACTTTCGTTAAAAATCATCAAGATTTTTTTGACGGATGAAGTCACGTAAAAGTTGCCAGTGATGGGATGAATGGCAATAGCTGAGGGACTGAAAATCATTGCTTCTGCGTCAGGTGCAAAATAACCACAAAGTTTTTCGTGATATAATGATGCTTTACAATGCTTTAAATAATCTTGTATAGCCTGGATGCTAATGGTGAAGATTGGATTGATGTCCATGGTGTTCGTTTCAAGATTGAAAGCATAAACAACTTTTTTAAATTTAGCAGTTTCCATTGATTCACCAGTTGCAGGTAGCCCTTTGCAGGCCATGAGTAGTCGGTTGTTTGGAGGGTCGTAACAAAGTCCTTCGACATTATTATTTTTCGATAAAAAAAACTTATGCTTTTGTACAAAAGGAGGAGAGGTGTCTAAGTTTTTGACTTCGTAAATCGTGCCAGTGCTTTTGGCTACATATACTTTGTCTCCGACGACTTCAAGGCTTTCGTAATCGCCTTTTTTGTAAAATGGAATTTCTTTTTCGACATGACCATTCTTTTTATTGATATAAAATATAACGCCATCTTCATCCTGATTGGCACAAAGTAAGGAGTCATTGCTGGTCGTGCTTAGCCCTGAAATTTCTTTCAAAGTCAGAGATAGTTCAAATCGTTGACTTGGTTCTATCATATTGTAAGCCAGCTTAAAACCATGATGGTGCTGTACTATAGGCTTAGTAATAGTATCTGTTTGAGGTTTATTATCGGCAACAATGAGAATAGGTTCAGTCTTTGCGAGACCAGAACCACAGGCGGCCATATGTAGAGAGATGAAAGAGAAAAGAAGGAAGAACTTCATGCTTATGCGTTTAATTCGTCAATTCTGAGTTTGAAAGTATGCTTGGGGATTTTACTGTACAACTTTTCGTATATGGTTAACGCTTGCAAACGGTGCTTATTACCTGAAGGGGCCATTTTGGATAATTCATATTGCAAAGCGGCCTTTGCCTCGTCTTTTTCAACAGATTTTAAGAGCTGTTTCATTATCGTAATACCTTTCGTTTTGTCTCCTTGTAGGAAGATTGTTTTGGCAGATAAGAGCTGTCCGCTCATGTCGAGGTCGGCATTTTTCAATTGTTTGGCAATAGTGAGCACTTCATCTGCTCGTTCGTTTGCTTTTTCCAACTCATTTATTGTGATAAAAACTTCTCCTTGTTCAACAAGACTCATCCCAAGTACTAATAGGTTTTCAATATTTCGGGAAATATCAATTGCTTTTTGATAATAATCAATTGCTTGTTGGTATTCTTTTTTGAGGTGATAAATATCCGCCAGAATGTTGACTGATTTTGCAATACCTTTTTGGTAGCCGATGTCTTCACATATTTCCAGATTTTTGTTGGTGTATTCAATAGCGATGTCAAACTCACCTTCTACACATCGAAGTTCTCCAATCAAACCAAGAGCGATGGCCATTCCCTGTTTGTCACCTAGCTCTTCACAGAGTTTCAAATCCTCAATAAAGTTCTGAAGGGCTAAATCAAAATTACCTTTATGCTGATATACACTTCCAATACAACCAATAGCGATAGCAGTCAAAAGCTTGTTGCCGAGTTCCTGGCTAATACTTAAGCCTTCCTTGAAATGGATAAGCGCATCATCATAATCACCTTTTTCCTGATAGACAATTCCGAGGTTGGTATGTAGCGTTGCCAGACCTTGTTTGTCATTTGATTTCTGACAGGTATCCAGGGCAGCTAGTTGATGTTTAATACCTTCTGTGTAATTCCCCAGATTCATGTAAGTAAGTCCTAAGTTGGCTACGATCTGAGCAAAGCTGGAAGTGTATGGAACTTTATCGCTGAGTGCGATACTTTTAATAAAGTAGGATTTGGCAGCTTCATAGTCACCTTGTCGAAAATACAAATTACCGAGGTCTCCAAATATTTTGAAATTGCCAAGTATGTCGTCTAGCTTTTCAAAATAGGAAGCAGCAGTCTCCAGGTATTGAGTTGCTTTTTCATAATCACCTTTTAGGACAAGAAGACGTCCGAGGTCATTATTCGCTCGTCCAAGGAGTAAAGGATCGTCAAGCTTTTTAGCAGTTTCAAAAGCGTCTAAATAAATAGACTCACAGGTATCCCATTCACCAATCAATTCCAAAACAGATCCCTGTTTCAAAAGTGCTTTTGCTAGGTTTTCCTGATCACCATCCTCTTTTAGACAAGTAGCTAATCTTTTATAAAAATCAATTGCTTGTCTGTTTTGGTAATTGTGTCGAGCAAAGTCGGCTGCTTTTTCCAGATAAATGGTTGTTTTGTCAATTACTTCAGCCTGGCCAAAATGAAATGCCAGGTCTACAAATTTTTCTTCTAAATTTTGAGGGTATAACTTTTCAATGGCATTACCGATCAGTAAGTGTAGCTGACGCAGGTGTGTGTGCAATTGCATATCATAAACTGTTTCTCTCAAAAGAGAGTGCTTGAAAATATAACGCAATTCGTTGACCGCCTGCCATATCTGTCCACGTTCAGCCGTTTTTACCTGCTCTTTCAAAACATTGCCAACATTACCATTCTTTTTGACAAACTCCTGGTTTTGTTTCATCACCTCGGTGAGTACAGGAATTTCAAATTCCCGGCCAATGACTGCGGCAGCCTTTACCGTTTCTTTTACAAGGCTGGAAAGTCGGTCAATCCGTGCCATCAAGATAGCACTGATGGAGCCAGAGAGTTTGATGCTGGAATCTTTAATGGTCCATAGATCGCCATCTTTTTCTAGTAGTTCACTTTCTATAAAGTAGGCTAGTATTTGTTCCAGGTAGAATGGATTTCCGTTGGATGTTCTTGTTAGTAAGGTTTGGAACTCAGGGTGTAAAATTCCGTTTAGTTTTGCTTCTGCAAAAACTTTTAGAGCTTTTGGCTGCAAGATGTATAGATCAATTTCAGAAGTCTTGATTTGATGTCTCTGAAGAGTTAGTTCTGTGAAGATGCGAGGTTTGGTTCCGTTGTCTTTGTAGCGAGATGTAATCAATACAAAAGCCGGATAATATTTTAATTTTGGAAGCAGGTCGTTTAAAAAGTCGATAGAACCATTGTCATACCAATGCCCATCTTCCAATTCGAGAATAAGTGGTTTGGATAAAGCACCTGCAATAAGGAAATTTTGAAAAGCCGTAAGCGTATTTTGAAAACGGCCCTTGGCGTCCAGCCTTTCCCAAAGTGAATCGGAATAAGAGATACCAATCTGTGCTGCGAGAATTGATTTGGTTCGCGATAACTCTTTGACGATTTGTGCAGATTCAAGATTGCCAACATTTAGGGATTCCTCAATAAGCTGTTCAAATAGAATCTCAAATTGCTGTTTATTTTGTTCATACGTTTTTTCAGGTGATTGGTGAAAAAAAGCTTTTAGGTGAGAAATGAAAGGGTTGAACGGTTTTTTGAGAATTTGATCAGCGGGGCAGGTATACCAATTAACATCCATTTTTGTCGACAAAGAATTTTTTAGTTCATAAGACAATCGACTTTTACCAATTCCTGCTTCACCATAAATGTATGCAACACCGGCAAATGAACCGTTTAAGGCTGGTGTCGCAAAAGATTTGAGTTGTGCCAATTCGAGGTTTCGACCAATCATTTCACCACTATAAGAAGGCTTCTCGTCAAGGTTGCGACCCTGTAATCGGAACGTTGCGATCAGACCTTCGATTCCCTTGTATTGCTTTTCGCCAAGGTCTTCAAACTTGAAAGTTGTAGACTTTCGAATTTCTTCATCCACTAGTATTTCGCCCCATTCCGCTGTTATCATCAACCGAGCTGCCAGGTTAACTCGATTACCTACAGCAGCATATTGACAACGTTGATGGCCACCCACAATACCAGTATAAGCAAGACCAGAAGCAATTCCTACACGGAACTGAATGCCTTTCTCGTTCAACTCAACCTCCTGCTCTTTTATAGCAAAAACAAATTCCAGCGCCCGATCTATATTATTTTCAAATGATACTGGTGCGCCAAAAAAACCAAGCATGACGCCACCTTTGTCACCAAAATCTATTTCTTTAAAATAGCCAGAAAAACGATTGATTTCGTCGAGTATAAGTGTGGCAAACTCATTGAGCAATTGGTGACTCTCTACACCAGTAAATGAAATAAAAACAGAAACGACATTCCTAAACTCACCAGTTTGGTTATAATTAATGACAGCTTTGGGCAAAAATGCTCGGGCAATTTTCTTTTTAAGCTTGGGTAGTTCTGAAGGAGCCCCAAATTCTATAGCACTCTTTACATCGTTTTCCAACCTAAAGAAACCTTCAGCCACATTAGCAACAGTGACTTCGGTCACCTGCGAAAGTTTTTTATATAAATTTTGATCAAAAATGATTTCTTTATCAGAAGCATGATGCTCACTTTCAGCACTATTGTCAATTGCAGTTCCTCTAAAATAAAACTGCTTATGCTTGTCGCCAATAATGCCCCATTCTACGTTGCCAAAAGAGAGTCCTATTTTTATACCAATAGAAAAATCACCAAACTGTTTTTGCTTGAAGCCTTCGAGCGAGAAAAGGTCTCGAATATCCTGAGCTGTCTTGACAAACGAGATAGCATTGATCGAAAATTGATCTACCGGAAAAATAGCGGTAAAAGCATCTCCTGCAAAATATGGAATCATTCCACCCCGTTCATAAACCAGAGCAACCATAGGAGCAAAAATATCGTTTAGGATGATTGAAAGTTGCTCAGCTCCTTCGTTTCCACGCTTCATCAGAGTTTCCGTAAGTGGCGTAAATCCCGACAAATCAATAAACATAGCATAAGCCACAAAGTGTCCCTCATCGAGGTCCTTTATTGCCTGCTCTTGTATGAATGGTGGAATAAGGTTGTTCACGCTTCAAAATTATTTATCTCTATTGAAGCCAAAGTTACTGAATTACCATTGGTTCTGAGCGGTTAAATGGATAAGATTTTTAATGAAGTTGTTTAAAGTTATTGTTCAGAAGTGAACCTGTCTACTCGGCGTAGCCAGCTAGAGCTAAGTGCCCGTCTGGCCAGCCTGTCTAGCTAGCCAGATAGACCGGACAGGCTTGATTCTGAAGACGAAGCTTCCCGAATCGAGTTCGGGACAGGCTATTTAGAGTTTCGTCCGTACGGACGGTGATGAAAAATAGCTGAACTTTGCCTGAAAGGCGATAGTCCTTTTAGGGTGTTCAGGATCAATGACTTAGCTGCAAACTTTAAGAATAACTTTAAACAACTTCAGTGTGAACTTAAAAAGAAGGGATTGATTGAAGGGGTAATTTAGCCAAAGATTCAATTTTTTAGTCTTAAATCCTATTTTCTCATTTAACAGAGAAAAATGTATCGTTCTTTGACAAATTGTGTACGTGCGCATGCATGGAAAATTAAAATTTAGCTCTAAAGGAGTGATTAAGGGAAAAGTAGAAAATATTTTTATTTACACTTTCCCCCACAGCGACTGTGTGATAAATTTTCATTTTCCTCAAAAACACAATTTTTGTCAAAGAACCAAATGTATTAACCTTTTTGCTTATTTTTGTCTGAGTTATTTAACAACTTCAATTAGGTTTAAAACGTTTTCCTTTCCCCAGGCCATTCTTTCAGATTAGATTACCGCTACCTTCATTTAGAGCATAGTACTATTATGAAAAGTAACCTTATTATTTTTTTCTTTTTTATTTGTACTGTAGAACTGATTGCCCAAAGACAGGTCACGGCTAATCGGATCCATTCTGATATCGAGGTGGATGGAGAACTAAATGAAATTGCCTGGCAGGAAGCGATCGAAGTTACTGATTTTGTTCAAATGGATCCAGCACCTGGCGTTTTATCTAAACAAAAAGCAAGCGTTCGAATCGTATATGACGACAAGGCGATTTATGTAGGAGCGCATCTCTATGATACCTATCCCGATAGTATTATGAAGGAAATGACAGAGCGGGATGAGATAGGTATCACAGATTGGTTTGCAGTCGTCATTGATGCTTACCAGGATGGGCAAAATGGGGTGGGCTTTGTTGTTACTCCATCGGGGATACAAGCAGATGTAAAATACGCCTCTTCCAGTGGTGGCGGCGGCGGAGTTGTCTTCGATGGAGATAGAAACTGGGATGCAGTTTGGAAAAGCGAGGCGAAGATAGTAGCTGATGGATGGATTGTAGAAATGAGTATTCCGTATTCTGCAATTCGGTTTCCCAATCGAGAAGAACAAATCTGGAATATTAATTTTGCACGGATGATTCGTCGTTACAGAGAAACTTCATTTTGGAATGAAGTGAAGCCCGACATAGATGGTTTCTTAAACCAATCGGGAATTGTCAACGGTATAAAGGATGTCCAATCACCACTTCGATTATCAGCAACTCCTTTCTTTGTTGCTTATGCAGAACTTTATCACGATCAGTCAGCCTCACCCACCAATTCATGGGGGCGTTCGATTAGTGGAGGTCTGGATGTAAAGTATGGTATTAATGATGCCTTTACTTTGGATATGACTTTGATACCTGACTTTGGACAAGCCAGATCTGACAATCAAGTTCTAAACCTGTCACCTTTTGAAGTTCGTTTTGATGAGAATCGAGCTTTTTTTACGGAAGGAACAGAATTGTTCAATAAAGGCGATTTGTTCTATTCCAGAAGGGTAGGAGGTCGACCGCTCAAGTTTTGGGATGTAGAAGATGCATTGGAGGAAGATGAAGAAGTTACTTTCAACCCTCAGGAGGCCCAGTTGTTTAACGCCACTAAGATATCAGGTAGAACAAATAGTGGCCTTGGTATTGGGGTTTTTAATGCAACTTCAGAAAAGGCGGAAGCAATTATTGAAAACTATGAAACAGGGGCTACCCGAAAAATTGAAACAAACCCGTTGACGAATTACAATGTATTAGTTTTTGATCAAAATCTAAAAAACAACTCTTCCGTTACCCTGATCAATACCAATGTCATGCGGGAAGGCTCAACGTATGATGCGAATACAACTGGAGCCTTGTTTAATTTACGCAACAAAGCTAATTCCTATGAGTTCTTAGGTGGCGCAGTCTTAAGTCAGCAGTATTTTAGTGGCAAGGAATTATCTAGTGGATCGGATAGTACGGGATTGGGGTATTCCTATAATCTCGAGTTTGGAAAGACCAGCGGTCAGTTTCAATACGGCGTTGAGTATGAATTGCAAAGCCGTCATTACAACACAAATGATTTAGGCTTTTTGTTTCGCCCCAATGAGCAAGTTGCATCTATCTATGGTAGCTACAATATCTTTAAGCCTTTTGGAATTTTTAACCGAATGCGTTTTAATGGGGCCATTGATTATTCACAATTGCATGAACCCAATAAGTTTACCAGTACAGGGATGAATCTTAGTTTCTTTGCAGTGACTCGGAGTTTTTTTGCTTTTGGTATGTGGACTTATTTGCAGCCGTTTGATTCATATGATTATTACGAGCCGCGTTCCGATAATTTTGAGCGCTTTTTTAAGTTGCCGAGTAGTACAACTGTTGGAGGCTTTGTGTCATCTGATTATCGAAAGAAAGTAGCCTATGATATTGATGCTAGTTTTCGCCAATTTGGATCGGGGGATCGATCGCGAATTAATTTGTCTATTTCACCTCGATTTAGGTTGAATGATCGTTTGTCTTTTATTTTAAATAACTTCAATTCATTTCATAAAAATGATGTTGGTTATGTTAATGAACTCGACGATGGGACAATTGTGCTGGGAACAAGAGACCTGACTACGATCGAAAATATTCTCAATGCAAAATATATTTTTAGCAACAAGATATCACTAACCTTCCGGCTGCGACATTATTGGTCGGTGGCTAAGTATAGTAAGTTTTCAGACTTGAATGATTCAGGCGAATTGGACGATAGAAATTCCGATGACTTTAGCGACAATAGTTTTAACGCCTTCAACATAGACATGGTGTACCGTTGGCGGTTTGCTCCTGGAAGTGATATTTTTGTGGTCTGGAAAAGTGCAATTGCTGAATTTACAGATGACAAAAACAATATTCAATATGGATATAATAGTAGTTTGGGGCGATTGGGTAAAATCCCACAAAGCAATAGTTTCTCTTTAAAAATTATCTATTTTCTGGATTACTTGGATTTTAAAAAGAAAGGCTAAATTCAGCTAATCCTTTGGAAGTCTCGTTAAATGAAGCACTAACGCCTACCAAACTTTTACAGCCTTATCTTCGTTGACCCACTTACTCCATTTTTTGTTATAGGTATGGACTTCTTTTGTAGCTTCATCGTTTTCATCAACTACCTCATTGCCTCTGTTGACCCATTCAAAAATACTTCCGTATAGATTGAATACATTGGTATAGCCCATGTTGATTAACTTTTCACCAATCTTCTCACTCCGATAACCAATAGAACAATAAACTACTATCGTCTGGTCTTTAGTAACAGTGTCAAGGACGCTTAGATCTAGTTTTTTATATCCAATATACTGTGCTCCTTCTATATGGCTGACATCGTATTCAGATTTTTCGCGAGCATCAAGTAGTAGCAGTTGGTTGTACATATCCTTCAAGTCTTCAACACCAATCACCGGTACCGAAAAGCTAATTACCTTAGCCACCTTTTGATCAAATTCATCATCGGTGCAATGTGGGCGTGTTGCCGATTCCTGTGCACAACTGGCAAAGGCTGAAAAGAGGAGTGGTAGTAGGATATAATACTTAATCATTGTTCAAATT
>Ga0114953_1003766_pt1 | contig 10290 bp, 17 predicted proteins | sample SidtaG_FD_87298 | JGI IMG/M metagenome (GOLD analysis project Ga0114953, IMG submission 87298) | Marine algal microbial communities from Sidmouth, United Kingdom - Sidmouth_Male2 metaG | ecosystem: Host-associated > Algae > Red algae > Unclassified | place: Sidmouth, United Kingdom | collected... | reverse complement strand
GGGGGTGTGTGGGTGAGGGCGTGGGGGGGGCGCATGCGTGCTGGCCGGGGGGGCTATCGCGCTGCGCGCGGTCGACCCGGCCCACATCAGATCTGCAGCCTCCATTCGATCGATTGTCTTCGCTCGGGTGCTTCAGCTGATTTTCCTGTGTCATCGACGCCTCTGCCGTTCCAATCGCATCCGCGATTGTTGCTGTGTCAGCTGCACGGCGCTTCCGCAGATCGGCCCGCCGGTTCCGCAGCCAGCGCTTCGCGGGGGGGCTGTGGCCATCCGCATGGTGGGTGCCGCCAGGGCGCGCAATTCTGTGGCGCTTCCACGATGGCACACCCTCCACCCGCCCGCTCCTCCATCTTGCTGCCCTTCTTCATGCCGCCTGCTCCGTGCCCATTGCGACTGCGTCTGGCCTCGTCTTGTGTCTAGCACCGCGGGGTTCAGCCCCCCCACCTGCGCGTATTTTTTGTGCCTCCTGTGTGTGCCGGGGCTGCGTCTGTGAGCGAGACTCCTGTTTCTGGCCGTGTGGATGTCCTCCCGTGCATGTGGTTGGCGATGCGCGTGATCGGCGTTGCTGACCGCCAGCTTTCAATCGTTGCGTCTACTCCACGATTCTACGTTCACCCCGCGCATTGGTGTTTGGTGCTTCTCGTGCTTTTCTGGTACGGCAGGCAGTATTCCATACGCTGCTGCGAAGGAACCGGAGGAGGACGCGCTCTTTTTGGAGAGCCTGGGCATCACGGACACGCCCAAGGTGTCGTTTCTCGCTTCGCTTCTTCGGGACGTGTACGAGACGTCCGCCAAGCTTGACTTGCACCTCAAGCCCCATGGGGCGTCCTTCCACTCGGCCATCAGCCGCCTCCTCACCACAGACATCCCCCACGACGTGCCCTCCCTTTTCTGGATCCGCGTCGTTGACAGGATGGGGTTTTTCACGGACGGTGACGACCACGCTGAGCGCATCTTCAACGTCGGGCTGGCGTTTGCGTACCGGCGCAAACAGCTGGATACGCTGGCCGCGTCCGTCGTTTTGATGCGAGAGGCCGACGCCGTGAAGAAGATGAGGGCAGTGGAGGTTGGTGTTGGTCATGAGGACAGCGGTGGTGCTGGCGCCAAGAAGGAAGCGTAGAGGGAAGGTGCCAATGACCAAAGAGCGGACATTGCTGCGGGTGGAGTCGCCTTTGATCGGCCACCAGCCGCGGAGGCGCCGTCGGCGGCGGGTGCGGCGGCGGTTTCTGGTGCAGGAGATCAACAAGATGGCCTTGACCGTGAGGGTGTCGTCATCGCCAAACGGTCTGGCACATCCGCTGCAACGGCGCTGGTGAAAGCTGGAGGTGGTGGTGATGGAGATAAACAAGGTGTCAGTTGTGTCGCTCATGGAGGAGTCGTGGTCGCCTTTCGGCCAAAGGGGGCGCCCACACCAATTTGACGAGATGGTGGCGATGGCGGTCATCAAGGCGGCGAAAGCGACGTGACTGGCCTTCCCAGAACGGTCCTCGAGCGTCAACCGTTTCTCCAGCCATCGGCTGACGCGCTTAAGGCCGTGTTCTTCGTGCTGGATGTGGTGGAGGAGCGGGATGACGCCTCGGCCGTCCTACGCGGGCTGCTGTCAGCGCGTTTGACTTGCATGCCACGCTCTTGCCCTTCCTCTAAGTCGGACGGACCGAGTGCAAGTTCTACCCGCTGCCGTGGCGGTGGGTGCCCGGTTCACACGATGGTTGAGCCATGGTGGCCGATGTGGAAAGCCCAAAGAGACGGTTCCAAGATGAGGCCTGTCCCCGGAACCTTTCGTTACGAGGTTAGCTCCCTCCGCGCAGTGTGGTCGACACGGTGGTGCATCAAAGTCAACATGGAGAAGATCAAGTGCCGGCTCGACCGGATCCGTGCCAACCACCCGAAGGCCTTCGCGCCTGGCGGGCCACGTGCTGTGAAGGTCGTCGTTCGCCTCTTCCAAGCAAAGCCGCTTCGAATGACGGTTGTGATCGCGTGCTTTCTTTTGATGGCAACAAAAAACCCCGGGTACAGCTCGGTGTTGATGAAGATTGCTGCCACGGGACGGGCGCAGCCGCAGCGCGCAACCCGTCTGGCTGCTGCCTCCGTCCACTAGTTTTTCTCGTCGGCAGCTACAAACTCCCAACCGACTGGGCGCCGGCATCATCAACCAGGGAGCGATTTTCCCTCAGCGGGTGCCCCGCCGCCCAAGGACGTTTTTGTGGGCGTGCCCAAGCAGCCGCTCGACGCACAGTACGCGAGCATGGAGGTCACGCTGGCGGCCGAGAAGGTCGACACTGCAGCGGAGAGGCGGGCTTCTCGCAAGCGCGTGCTGCAGCGAAAAGCTGACAGAGAGGCTCCGACGTCCAAGACATCATTGCGCCGGCTGCCTGCTGTTTTTCGGCGCCGCTGGCGCCAGACACCAAGAGACCACGTCTAATGGAGCCTCCTTCGACGCCGAATTCGGGGGCAGCGGGGGCGGGCGCCGCTGTTGCTATCGCACCATCCGGCATCGAACCGCCCATCGACCCATTTCTGGCTGTGACGGAGCGTACGGCCGTTCAGCCGACCATGCTCCACGCAGTGCGACCTCCCCCACGGATGACCAGCTACGTGTCTGTCCGCCGGTCGTGGCGGCGAGTGGAGGCCTCTTCCCAGGGATTGGTACTCCCGTACTTGGGGGACTCTCCCCGTGCCAAGGGCTCGACGGCGCGCTTGCTCGAAGTGCCAAAGGACTCGGCAACGGCGAGCTCTGAGCGCAGCGACACATCCGGGGACTAAGCGGGCAGCACAGGGAAAGCCCGCTACTCCCTTTCTGCGCGTACTCTTAGAGCCATGCACCGAGAAGCTCTTGTGTCTGTTGTGGCCGTGCTGCGTGCGGACGCCGTCGTGCTCCGTGTCGTGCGGCGTTTTCTCCGCGTGCGTCGGTCGGCCGTCCCTCGTTTGCTTGACCAGGAGGACGCCCGTCCAGCCGCCGCGCAAGAAGTGCAATGGGCGCGGACGAACGCCGCTGCCCGACTCTCTTCTCTTCAATGGCGAACAGGTGGCGCCTGCCTCGCGGCAGTGCTGGCCGCGGGCGCATTTGCAGAGTCCCCGGAATCACCGTCTGACCTATATCTGTTGACGGGACCGCGTCCGCTCGACCAACGTGGGCGCGCGTCGCAGCCCGCCACTGTCCTTCATCGTACAGATGCTTTGCGTGCAGGCGTCGCCGCTGCCCGCGCTGTGAGGATGGCTGGGCGTGCTGCGGGGGGCGCTACCTTCCCCTCCCTGTCCCCACTCTTCTGCAAGCTGCTGGGATGCCACCCTTTGCGGCGCAGTGGAGCGGCTGGTTCATCACGTGTCTGATTCGATGCACCCCCGCGGATGTTTGACTCGGCGCACCGTCCCCGGGACGCGTTTCTCCGCCTGTTCTGTTGTTTTTGCTTTGTGTTTTGCTGCCGTATTCACGGCACGCCTATGCGTGATGCGCTCGTCGCGCCGTTCCCGCCACACCCGTCGTTTCTCCGTCGGATACACGCCGCATGGAGACAGCGGCGGATGGCGGCAATTCCGAATTCGACGCCCAAGGCTCGGCGTTGGTTGGCGGGGCAGATGGCGGTCGTGCGCGCCGCGCTCGCGCCATGCACTCGGCAATTCGCGTCGCGGCCGGACCCTGTAGTGACTGCCGACTCGACCTCCGCAGCCGCGCGGCTGTTTTTGTGCACGGGTGCCGCACGGAGGTCTGGGCCGTCGAAAACGTCCAGCTTCTTCGCTTCGGCAGTTCGCATTGTCGGGCCATTTGATACGTGCCGCATGGCCCGTTTCGTTCCCAACTCGACATGTCGCCGGGTGGCTGAGTACCTGGTGGACTGGGGCTGGCCGGGCGCCTGGCGCGAGGCGCCCACGTCATTGCGACCACCCCCCCGACGAGACGCTCCTATGTCCCACTCCCCGGTTCTATCCCGCACCCACAACAGCCAAGAGTCGGTCGTCAAGAAGTCTCCGCCCTTCATTCCGTGCGGACATCTCGGGGCGTGCACGCGGTCAAGTTTCCGGTGCGTGGAGAATGACGTATCCTGTGAGAAGCAGTGCCGGTGTGCTCGTACCCGGTGGGCGTCGAGGGTGCCTGTCGTGCTGGATGCCAGCGAGGCGGCTTCAATATCGATCCCCGCCGACGGCTGCGCACCCACGGATGGGTCACTGTTTTGCAGCCGGCGCATGTCCTGCTGTTGTCCCTCGCCGTCGCGTTGTGACACGGATTCGTGCCCTTGTTTTTCCGCGGACCGTGAGTGAAACCCAGACGCGTGCATGATGTGCGGTGCCTGCCGTCATCCAGCGTCAGGCGTGGACGGGTTGACCACGGAATCAGTTTCCGCAGAGAATCCCATGGACCGTTCCACTGCGGCCACGACTGGAGCCTATTGGCGCTCCACTGCGGCCACGACTGGAGCCTATTGGCGCTTGATGCGGTCGCCGCGCCCGACGGACCTGGGCGTCATGCCCGGACGTGTCGGTGGTACGTCTACGAACAGTCCGCCGTCGGTTAGACGCTGTCGCAACGTTCAAGTGCAAGTTGGTGCCCGAGTGCGCCTCGTGCTCGGCGTGTCTCTTGCCCACGGGCTTGGTGTCTTTGTCACCGAAGCAGCTGTAGCAGGCGACTTTGTAGGTGAATACGTCGGGGAGCTTGTCTCCACCGCGGAGGGGCACCGTCGCGGTCGTACTTACGACGCTGTGGGGGTAAGCTATCTCGCCACTTTGTCGCAGACAATCATCGTCGACGCCACTCGGGTCGGAAGCCGGACGAAGTTCACCGACCACAGCTTCGACTCGCCCAACCTTCAGATGAAGCTGCTTAGGATCGGTAGGACCATTCACGCCGCTCTTTTCGCTGCGAGGGACTTGAGCGCCCGGGAGGAGGTCTTTTTTGACTACGGCTATGCTCGTGACTCGTGGGTGAAGTGACAAGCAAGAGAGTGACAGAAGGGAAATTTCCTCTCGAGTGTTTCTGCGTGTGCAATTCAGATGGGGGGTCATGTTTCGGGCGACTTCTCGTCCCGCGGACTTGCGATGGGCGAACCTCCACTCCTCGTTTCTCTTTCAATGCGTTTAAAAAGGCAGCGCGACATTGCTCCATCCCGGGCGCCAGCGCGTCGGGCTGCCACTTCGGCACCGCCGCGCCCTTCGGGGATAGGAGACCACCGTTGCCGCACCTGCTGCTGCCGCCGCCGCCGCCGGAGGTGTCGGAAGGCGGCACCGCAGCTGGCGGCTCCCCCGCCGACCCCGGGCTGGACAGGATTCCGTTGTGGCGCTTGCTGGTGCATTCTGCTCCCGGCGGCGGCCTCTGCCTGACAAGATTGCCGTGCGATTGACAGCGCCGGAAGACCACGGTTGGATTGCTTGTTCCCTTTGCGTGGTCCTTCCCAATACTGACCCCCCCATCTTCGTCCCCGCTGACCACACGACCGTCAAGTCTGGGTCGGCAGTCGCGCCCAGCAGCAGCCGCACGAAGGCGACGCTGTCCGCCGCGTCGGAGGCGGCCGATTCCCCAGCGCTGCCTCGCGGCCGCCGGTCGGCGGCAGCCGAGCAGCCCGCCGTTCCCGCCGGGTTGTCGTCTGTGCCCTCCCCCTCCCCGTAGGCCGCGCCACCGTGCAAGGGCGACGCCGCCGCCGGTCACAGCAAGTTCGCTGGGGAGGCGAGCGCAAACGGCATCGCGTCGCCGTCTGCTTCGGGCGTGGGAAAGAGCGCACGCCCCACGGCGCGGGGGAGGATCCACAGGAGCACACCGCGCCAGATCGTCCCGAAAGCGCGTCGGCGGTGCTCCTCACGTCTGCGGTTGGCTCGGCGGCGGCGGCGGCGGCCGCCGCGCCAGCGCCGCCCTCGAGGCGCGCCAGCCGCCGCAGGCGGCCGAGCACGTAGGTGAGGGTGTCGGCATTGACGGGGGGCATGGTCACCACCACCCCGCGTGCGGCGGCGGGAGAGCTCGCCACCGCCGCCGCCACCGCCCGCGTCGCCCCCTCCGCCTCCACCCGGATGAGCAGCTGTGCGGTACGACCGGCTCGTGGAGGGATGCGAGCCAGCGCAGCAGCGCCGACCGAGTGCAGCGGGCGACGCGGTCGCTAACGTCCCACTTACCGCTGCCCGCCACAACCGCGACCGAGCTGCCGCCACCTCCGACCGCTGCCACTACCGCTGCTGCGGCTGCTGCCGGCGCCGCGTTGTTGACGGGCTCGCTGGTGCTGTCGGCACCGCCTGTCGCGCCGCCGCCGCGTATCGCCGTCGCGGCGTGTGGGCGGCCTTGTCAACGCTGTTTTCACGACCGCATGCATCCACGACAGCGTCACCGCTCGCCGTAGAGCCACCCGCCGCTCTGACAGTCGCCGCCTGATTCCAACCGCACGCGGTCGTGCGTCGCCGGCCACTGTCTCTGTCAGCATCGGTGGCAAGCCGCCCGCCGCGGCTGCGGGACGGCGCCGTTCTCGCCACGGCCGCGGCGGACGTGCGTCCGCCCGCGGTCCCGATCACCGCCAAGGCAGACGGGCGGTGTGTGAAAACCTTTGCGCGCCAAGGTCGCTGCCGTGCGGTCGCGCAGGTGGCTGCCTGCGATGGCGACATCGACGCCCGCGGGCACCCGCGGAGCCGAGCCCGCGGACACCCGCGCGGTCACACGCCCCAACACTTTGCGGAGGAGGGGGCCGACGCCGCGCCCGCTTGACGGTGTGCGCGCGGGCGTCGCGTCGCCGCCTTCTTCTTCGCTAGCGTTGGTGCTCGCCTTCGGTGGGATTGGCCGCACCGCCCCGCATTGGCGCACCCTCCTTGAACCGCCCCACACCCACGCGCAGCAGCACCTGTCGGAGGGCACCACCGGCGGCCAGTGGACGTGCGGGAGCCGTGGGCTGCCCTTGTACGACTTTCGGCAGCGGCGGACGCACGAGGGCGGGTGGGTGGCCTTTAGGTGAACCTCCTCGTCTGCGTGGCCACCAGCGCCGCGGGCGTCCTCGCATGCGCCGACGAGGCGGGAATCGCTGCGCAAGAGATCTCGCGGAGCTCCCGGGAGGGTAGCGGGGCTGCGTCAGAGAAGGCATTTGAGAGTTGTGGGGGCGGCGGAGGTGCAGCTGAGTGGGACCTGTTTGGACGTTGAGACTGTTGACACTCCCCCCATTGCGCTGAAATGCGAGTCATGGGAGCCCACCTTGAAAGAGACAACGCTCAAATCGTCCACCACACCCGCCTCCACCGCCGCCATGTCGCAAGCACCAGCCGCCGCCAGAATGTCCTTTCCCATTGCCTTGATCACGCCACGACCGCTCGTCGACGCGCCCGCCATCGTGCCCCCGTCGCCCGCGGCGTCCCTTCCCCCCCGTCCCCGCTGCTACGCGCACGCGGAGGCTGCCACCAACTTGGTCACCCAAGGCCCCAAAGTGCCGGATGCCATCGCCGTCGCCGCCGGCCGTGGAGAGCACAGGCCACGCCGGGTTGAACACTTCCGTCCCCACCAAGCCCTCCAACGGCCGAGGAGCCACCGCGACCTCTACGGTGGCGCTCGGCGCACCGGAAGAAGCTGCTTAAAGAGGAAATATAAAATAGACAGCGCCAAAAATGAATACGCTTGCGAAAGCGACCAACTAAAACCCGCGCACCACCGTCATCACGTGTTCGGCGACCCGCCCAGCCACCAGCGTACGGGAAAATGGCCACGAGCATCGTGGACATGAGCCGACCCGGTGGTTTTACTGCCCCGCCCGCCGATGACCCTTACCAGCAGGTTCTGCATCTGCCGCGCGCGCGTCCGACGCCGCCACACCGGCGGCGGCAGCAACGACGGCCTCCACAGGGTCTAGACCATTGGCGGCGCCTACCAAAATGCCACGAGGCACGCCCGATCACGACCGGTCCGTCAGGACGCCGATGGCTTGGGCTGCAGCGTCAACGTCCAACAGCCCGTGAGTGTACATGACCTTAACATGAGCCACGGCCTGAGACAGCAACCCTGTTTCCAGGATGGTACGGCGACGCGCGACAAAAAAGCTGCCGAGCAAGAACGCCGCGCCTCTGTCACCCCACGATGGTACGACGTCCACGTACCCTGCCCACAGAGTCATGAACAACACGTCATGCGACGGCAAATCGAGGGCCTCTAGGCGCGCCGCGTCCATCGAGTGAAGCCAATCTTCGTTGATGTCGTCCTCAGAGTCAGAGGATAGCTCGGAATGCTGAAACTGCTTGACGGTAAGAGGGGCGAGGGTGCCCGTGTGGAAGTACTCGCAACTGGCACTCGCAGAAGCCAGTGTCAGATTCGCAGCCCGTTTGCCACTCGACCGCGGCGACATCCGCGGCCGTCGGCGAGACGCCCCGGACGCGAGCGGGTGACGAAGACAGGACCACTTCCCACGGAAAAAGGCGGCTGTAGCCGTCTCCGACCCGGCCCCGCCGCGATCAGGGAGCCCCCCAACGGAGCGAGCGGCGCCCTGGTCGACGCGCACCTGCTGAGAGGAGGAGACGCTCCCAGCGGGGTGAGCATCGGCGGAGACACCGGCGTCCGGTATGGGTCCCAGGTGGGCGGAGGGCTGCACAGCGCCAGCGGACGGTGCGACGCAGCCGGCCAACCCAAAAATGCCTGGCAAACGCATTGGGGTGGACAACCAGCGAGCATTCGCCAGGTAGTGGTCCCAGCCGCTGCCTCCGCCACGGCTGGATGCCGCCCCTCCCAGATCTGTGGCCGATACGGCACGGAAGAATTCGACATTGACGTCGGTGTGGAGAGCGTGGGAGTGATCGAGGAGGCCACTGACAGACACGCCATCGAGATGACACAGCGGACACCGGGCGTCCTGCCGTGTGTGCCGGCGGAAGGGCTGCGTCTTTCGACCTGGCCGGTGTTCCACATACTCAACGTCAAAGGGAGCTGGTGCCGGCCTGTCAATGGCTGCAGAGGTCCGCGTTCCACCAACCAGCTCCTCCCCATCAGCATCCGTTCGCGGCACGTCGGGCACGGCGGGCACGCCGCCGACGCCAGGAGAAGGAAGAGAGAACAGCACAGCTGCAGGAGAAGCTGCAAACGGCTCGCAAGGGGCCCTTGTCCGACCTTGCGAGGCGGGAAGTGCCGCCTGGACGAGCGCTTCAGCGGCCGCCGCCGTCTCGGCAGCTGCCGACGCCATCGCCGGGACTGCACCCAGATGCCCCGGGCGGCCGAGGAAAACAGCGTACGAAGACAATACATCGAGCGGGGAAACGCCGCCCACCCACGACAAACGCGGCCGCCACCCATCCGATACGTCGCCAAGCGCAATGGTTCCCCCGCCGCGAGCACATACACCGATCCACTGGCCTTCCTCGTGCAGCGCGTGTTCGACACCGGCGGCGGTCTTGGCGCGACGTCCATCGCCGCTGCGCTGCTCGACGCGCAGTAGAAGACGGGGGCAGGGCGCCAAGGGGTCCGGCGCCGCGGAACGCCCCATAGCGCCAGCAAGGCCGGCCGCTGCGGTAGCGGCGGACTGGCGCTCGTCATGGTGCTATACCGCCGCAACCCCTGGACGTACGTCAATAGAAAGCACCTGACTGGCAAGCGCAGGTGCGACGGAAATCAGCGTCTGAAGCGGCCCCACCACAGCGGGAGTCTCACAAACCAGCGCGATATACAGCGCAACCGGATCGGCGGCGGCGGGTCCGGCGCCCATGTGAGACGCCAAGTCCCGAGTCCTCGAGCGGCGGCTACGCCCCCCACGAGGGGTGCGCGCAGAATCGGCACCATGATCACGTCGAGCGAGTACTGTGACTTCCACAGACAAGATAAGCGGTTGAGCCCCAGGGGGGGTGGGGGATGGATGGCGACGGGCAAAGGGGGGGGATAAACGGGTCTCAAATGGCAGAGGCGGCAAGGAGGCGGGCCCGGGAGGGGACGCCGACATGGGTAAGGAAGCCCGCCGACGAGACATGCTCTTACAGCCCGGCTCAACCACAATCGAAGACTCGCAGAGACAGCGGAAAAGTCAGAACCAGAACGGAGAGGGACAGACGCGGATGCTCGACAGCCGTGAAGGAATCGGGCGCGCGCAGTTTCACATGACATTGATGGGAACCTTCGATGTGAAACCAGCTGAGCCAATCAAACGACAAAGATCCTCCAGCGAGCGCTGTCGTACCAGCACACCAGGCCACCCTGAGACTCACACGAGACCGCCGGATGTGTTCCAGACACAGACACCGGCCATCAGACACGCCAAACAAAACTGTCCAGACACAACCAAGCCCCCTATCCTGCAACATTGACATGGGTGCAGTGACCGTGTCAATGGGCACACGGCGAAGAGTACAGGACCTGGAACCGCT
>Ga0114953_1003763_pt1 | contig 10294 bp, 12 predicted proteins | sample SidtaG_FD_87298 | JGI IMG/M metagenome (GOLD analysis project Ga0114953, IMG submission 87298) | Marine algal microbial communities from Sidmouth, United Kingdom - Sidmouth_Male2 metaG | ecosystem: Host-associated > Algae > Red algae > Unclassified | place: Sidmouth, United Kingdom | collected... | reverse complement strand
TCCCAGAGGCATCATTGGCCAGTGTCACAGTACATGCACGTCTTAAAACGCGAATAATCGCTGGTGTACTAGTTTGGAAGAACACTGTGGGGAAACGAGGCAAGTACACCCGCGAATATGTGTCCTGGGCCCATTTCACCTCGATCTGAAATGCGACGCGCTGTACTGGCCAGTACGCCCAAGTACAGTGGTACACTTTCCCGACGATCTTTCGGCGAGAAATCACTGTAGAACAAAGAACCATGATCAAATTACACACGATGGCTCTGCTGTCATCTTCCTCGGTGCACACATGTCAACGCCTGAAAAAAGCAACCTGCACGGAAACGCAGGGCATTGTCGGCTACCACGAGCTCTTGGTCGTGTACACATACCGCTGCTCAGGGCGGTTGCACACAGCCCGGTACCGGATGAAAGAGCCCGGGTCGGTCCAGCCGCCTTTCTCCATTATCCACGTTGGTGTCTGATGCAGGGCCTCGGACAGCTGGACGCCCGACCGCTTCGCCGTGTGAGTGGCCAACTGGTTGTCATCCAGCACGCCGCACGGCTCGTACAAACGGCGCATCCACGAGACCATCGAGAGTGCGGCAATCGGCTCCTTGTGGCACATCCGCACCGTGCCGCCGACCGTCCTCATGTGGTAGAAGACAAACCCCGGCTGACCGCCTCGCATGCTCATCCACGTGGCAAACGCCAGCACAGGGTCCAATCTTCAATCAAGACATGCAAGGCAACGGAAACAAAATACCAGAACAGCGATCACGATAGAAAGCGTGGTCAGCCTGCTGCAAAGAATGAACACTTCGAAAACACAAAACACACGAACTCGAGTGAGACGAACAAGGAAAAATAGACACGTACCGTGGATCGAGGCCAACGCTGGTCGGTCACGGAGCCAGCTCTTACACTTGCTTTTTGAAGCTGTTCTTGGTCGCCTGGTCAAGGCTAAACTTGGGCCACATCTCCAACCGGCCCAGGTGTTGGGTTGTCAAGGAAGACAGCTCGCTGAAGCGCAGCATACATGACATGCTGAATGTCACAGCCGAGTGCAGCATGACCGCGGTCGGGTCAAAAGCCGCCAGCTCCCGACCATCAAATTGCAAGGCATGGAAGGTGCGGATATGAACGGGCTACAGGACGTCGACGGAGTCAACTTCCGTGTTACCAGCGCGGGCCCTTGCCTTTGGTGGGCGGCCTTGATCTTGTGGATGTTGGTGGATCGGGCAGGGTTTCCCGATGTCGATATTGCGCCTCCCTCCGAGGAAAGGACATTCCAGGCCCCCCCTCCACACCGCGTGGTCGCCTCGTAATGCCCCGCGAGGGCCGCAACAATCTGGTTCCCTACTGAGAGCCCCAACGCAAAGCAGTTGGTCCGGAAGTAGTAGTAGTCACAGACCGTCACGGCTGCGCTCTCCCCAAGCCCTGAGCTCGCGACACCTTGCGCGGCCGTCCACTCAACCCATCCCCGGTTGCCCATGACCTGCCGCGAGTACAATATCTTGGTAGATGATTCCTTCGTGTCCTGCAATACCTTGGACACCGAGATGTGCTCGCCAATGGCGACGGTCTTGGACACTCCCCCATTGCGGACGTTGTCCCGGCCCTGCTTGCGGCCCATGGCGGTGGCGGCGCGTACGGGAGAGTACGACGCTGGATGGAGTTTTTGTGTGTGCGGTGGTGGAAACGGCTGAGCAGAGCAGCATATGAGTGCCTCGTGACCTCCTCAAGGTCCGGAAAGGGCAGGCAGACCCGTGAGAGTCCGGTCGAGGTGCTGCCTCAGAGGCACAATCAAAAGGCTTCCCACACGGAGCGAGTAGAAGCGTAACTCCAGCCGACACCTCGCTGGACTCGCCGCCGGCGCCACCCAGTTCCCATTTAGGCATGCCGCCAGGTCCCAATAGGGGGGTTCACGAACGCAACTGCGAAAATGCAAGCAAGCAAGCCCGCCACACCGTTAGCCACTTTTACAGTTGTAAGGAGGGCCCGTGCGAACTTGGTGAGAAGATTGTACAGCCATGACAGAAGTATGCCGACCAATACCGCGGTACTTGGAGGACAATTCGTTCTTCCATCACGCGTTGCACGTGGCACGAGGCTTCCTCGGCCTCTGCTGGAAGCAGTTTGCAGGTGCGTTCCGGCTCAAGCCGTCGTATATCTATGCCGTTCGATGCATGTATATGGTGAGGATGTTCTTCTCCCTGCCCAAGTCATGAATCGCTGTCTGACTACACATAGGCATTCACCATTGAACTGAGGAGCTCCTGAAACATGCCCTTCGTCTTGCACGCTCATTTGTTGGAGCGGGTATGTGGCCCCATCGTGGCCACGGGCCTGCTCCGCTCATCTCCATGGTAAGCGGCCAACAGGGGGAGGCGTCCGAGGCTGGCAATATTGCGAGCGCTGGAGTACTTGTCAATACTATTGAAACAATGCATTGGGAACAACTCCTGCGCAGGAAGTGTCCGGCGTTGGCGTCTCCATGCCGGACCGCTCGACGTGTCGGGTCAAATGTTTATTTCGGGTTTCTGACTGTCGGCTGCCTGCTGTGCTATCCGCTTTCATGAACCTGCCTAATACCCGATCACTACGGGGAACGTTCCAGCTGTCCCCTTGGTCTGACTGACGGAACCTGAAAATGAGGTGCTGTTTGCCACGGCTCTCATGCTCAGGAGGCACCTGCCACAACGCGGGGTGTTTGACCGCACAGCAGCCCTCTGCGTCACAGTGCCACGTAATTGACCGGGTTGCTGTTCCCTCATTGCGACTGGCTATCGGCTCCTGGCCTCGCTGTAGTGCTGCCCGGAGTCACTCACTTGGCAGCCCGGACAACGTTTTGCGTCGAGGCCCCACTGAAGGGCGTCGAGGGAATTTGACGATCGAAATCGGTTTTCGGTAGTCTTGTCAACTGCGCCTCGAAGAGCCGATCGCACCCCCTCGTTCCGTGGCCCTACAGTTTGGAATTCATCAACTGCTCGATGCAGCTTCCTGTTGAAGAGTCTCGCGAAATTTTCAAAACAGGCCCCCAGACGCCCTCTAAGAGGTGTCGGCACCCACTCAAGTGCAAGGACAGGCCGCAGCCTCAGCACAACGACGAGCCTCGCAGTCATCCTAGAGTGTTGCGGTTTCGAACAGCTACGCCTCTTCTTCGGAACCGCCAACGACTTACATCCGGCGGCGCGGCACTTCTGCCTTCACCGCGTGCCGGCGGCGACAGCTGCGAAGTCTCGGCTAGTAGGCTCCCCGCTACAACACGACCTTCAATTTCCTGCACCAATTCCTCCACCCGCGATGCGCCACCACCCCATCCCAGAATTACCACTACCCCCCTGCACTCCCCCTCTCCCCCCGGCTTCTGCAAGTTTGTTGCGTTTTGTGCCTGGGCCTATGTTTTGTTGTAGTTGGAGAGATGAGGAGCCAGCGACTGTGTGGCTTGCGGCTCCGGACGGTACGGGAGGGGGAGCGGGGGGCGTCGGACGAGAAGGGGGTGCTGCCGCCGCAGCGCCTGCCGGCGAGAGGTTGATACTGTTGGCATGCGCCTCCGTCCATGAACGTGTTCGTACCGTTTCCATATCGCTGGCCGTGTCGCTCTCAGCGGGCGGTGCCCGGCTGAGGGATCCTGTTCCCTCTGTATTTCCGCCTTTTTTATCTCATTTTTCGGGTAAGCTTGGCGTTTGGCCTGAGCACTCTCTCTTCACCGTGTCCCCAGGGCACGCATGTTCACGTAGCGTCCACGTGGGGTGCTTTAGGCCTGCAAAACAGAGAACAGGCAGCACCAGAAGAAGGCAGACTCGCCCTTGAGCGCGCGAGGCTGGCCCCTGCGGTGGCAGACAACCCTTGCTTTCCCGATCTCCAATTGGCGACTGTCGTGCCAGTCGCGAGACGACACCAAACTCTCGTGATTGCTGCCCCTTATCGACCTGTCATCGACGGGCCTTCAATGGACCCTGCATCGAGGACGCACCAATGTCCACTTAAAACCGTCAATGGGGCTTCCAACGCTCCACGACGTTAGGAAGAAACCCGCGTCTCAGTAGTATTACTGTCATTGCGTCCGCTTCGTCAACGTTGGTCGAACGTGATAGGTAGAATCGCCCAACTGGCTGCATTAGGGCCGGCCTGGTGTCCCGGCGTTTCGAATCCGCATTTCAATGGGGCCAAATGGTGGCCGATGTGGCTCATCAAAGACCCCCGAGCTCCCACTGAATGGGATCTTTGATTGGGCTGTTAACGAGTCCCGAGAGGAATTCCAGTCCTGACAGGCAACAGCAGAGAATGTCCATGCAAGGCCTTGTATGTAACTCGCCCCACGTGTAGCACTAAGGAACATGTCAATGGCGAGTTATCGATCAAACGTGGCTGTCTCTGCAGCCAAATGGTGAGGCCCTGCGTCGACACCTTCGACAGACTCGCCGTCTCCTCATCCTGACCGTCCGACCCCTTGGCGGCGCCTCACCCCACCCTCACCCCGTATGCCGCCAAGTGTCCTGGCACGGGTGGCAGCGGCCCGGGACACGTCGGCGTGCCCTGTGTTTATGTCGTGGGCAGCGGCTTCGGCCAAAGCGGCTGCAGCTGCGGCGGCGTAGGCGGCCGCGGCGGGGCGGCCTTCACGCCGATGAGGCGGTCACCGCCACTTCTGCTGCTGGTGCGACGGTCATCGCTGACCCTTTCGCGCCGCCTGTGCACGGGCGCCGGCCAACCGGCCGCCGCGACGGGCGGCCACACCCGCTTCTGTCACGACGCATATTAACCCGGTTCGCATGTGCATCGTTATGTGCTTACGTTTTTCGTTCCGGACACTATGCTCACGGCGCTGCAGGGTTCCTATCTGAGGAAGAAATGATGCAGAAAAAAGAGAGATAAGCACACCGAGCCGCTGCGTGCATGTTTCTCGGACGCGTGTCTCCGGCGGCGATCATCCCGGTCGGCGATACCAACTTGGACCTATCCTGCATCAATCCCCTGGGAATGGCTCCTTCTGCGCCGTCAGTGTGATCATCGTCTGATTAGTCTCCAAAATGCTGGCAGTTCCTGTACTCTCGTGACTGATGCCAATTGTGCCCGATATGACCGAACCCTCCCCGGAAAAATGGCCCACCAGGCGCCCATCAGTTTCCAACTGGACAGCCGACTCGGTGGGGGATCGAGTCGGCGCGAGCACGCTGTCGGATGTGCATTCTAGCGAAAGATGACGTCGGTAGGAGCCCGGGACGCATCCTCAGATAGCATTGCCTGGCAGCCAGGTGGTCTCGCCCGCATGTTTCTGGCCTGAGTCGCTCACTCTCTCAATGTTTGTACGCGATTATTCAATCTTCTCAGCTGTGGCTCTCCGTCATCCTCGTTGTGACAGCTTGACACGTTGGTACGAGCCGGTTGACACGGCCTCACAATACCTCACATGCCACTGACAGGGAGAAATTAAGGCGGTGAGGACGTTCATGCCAATACGTGAGCCTGCGTCGGTCGTCAGCTGCGGCGATTCTAGGCTGCCGTGGTCGGAGCCAGTGGGGATCTATAATCCTGAGCCAATGAGGTTCTGTCATCCTGATCCAATCTGCCGGTCTGAGCGCGCAGAGCCCTGGTACTCTAGCTTCTCGCCCCCCACCTACCACGCCAAGGTGAGGCACCGCACTCCTTGTCGCTCTCTCTCTGTGACAACGAGGCATCTTGGGGAGGTCTGCAGCCTCCCTCGCACCTTTCTCCACCCCCGTCGCTATCCCCTTATAGCTTGGGTGCAGCATCGACCTGCTCCGCGATGGCGTTTCGCCGGGAGGAGAACCACATCGACGATGCCACCGCAGCTCGCTTGTACCTTCGGGATCGCGTTCCATTGGCTTCCGTGACGCTGTATCGCGGCGCTGCTGCCACGCAGGACCGCTCAATGCCAGGGTGGCTGGATAACCTCTGCGCGAACTACTTTAAGGGCGTAGAACGCAGGGTGGCCGCATTTAACGCCCTCGTTGATGGCCGACAGCCGACATTCGATTGCTTTTGGCCTGCTCCCTCCGTACCTGCTTCTTTGCCGCCACCAGCGCCCACCGGACCTCGTTGTCCCATCTCGGGTGCGCCCTCGGCGGATGCTTCTCCCGCTCCCGCCGCCGCAGTGACCGCGCGGCAGTCCGGAGGAAGGAAAGCTGCTGCCACACCCACCTTTCCCCCGTCTGTTTCAGGGCAGACGCTGCCTAAGGACTTGACGACCGTCGACCAGGTATTTGAGGCCTGGGTGGCGGGTGTCGATGGGCTGCTGCCCATGAAGGTGTTCGTAAGCAACAAGAACCCTACCCTCAAGCTCGACCGGCGAGAACGCAAGCAGCTGTGTGACCACCTGTGCATCGCCCGAAACATGGGCAGCATCGGCCGCGAAGAATTCCGGCAGCGATACGAGACGGACGGGGTTGGGGGAAGGCGTTTGCTGAGAGCTATTCGCACCATGTTACAGAAGGAGGGGAGCGGGAAGAAGTAGGATAGAGATCAAGAAATCCATTTCTAGTTTTGCATATGTTTTTGATGATGCGCAGTGACAGGCGGGAGGCACCACATTGCTGCACAACACAAGGCGGCGGTCCAGAGTCCAGTGAGTCGAAGACGGCGAGTGGGAGGACGTTTGGACGCGGCACCACCGTTGACATCGGAGGATGCACGGGGGAGGTGACGGCCGCCGAGGCGGGGCTCACTGAGCAGTTTCTTCGGCTGTCTGCTAGACTACTGGCGGTCGCGACGCTGCCACAATGGCGGGGGGGTGTCTGATCGTACCGATCTCGGTCGAAAGCTCGTGACGTGTTCCTTATGGCACCAAATGTAAGCGCCAAGCAGGCTGGCATCGACCCGTTCAACCACATATTTGGTGCACGAAGCCCTTTCTCATGTTCATTTGGTGGTGCTCGTGAAGCACAGCGAGGTCAGAAGAAAACAGGAATGCCTGCCTAAGTGTACATATGTGGCGCTTTCTTTTAGAAATCTTTTGAGGCTTGACGAGTTTGCAAGATAAGACAAAACGCATTATGCACTTTGACGTCCTCTTTCTGATGGTGCTCCCTGCGATCTTCATGCTTCTCCCATTTTGACGTAGCACTTGTACCTGTGCAAGAACACATGTCAGGTACGTTCGACCGGGACGGAGAGCCTTGCACGAAATCGTTCTCTCAGGGGCAGTCCGCATGGATTGGTAGGCTACTTCTGATCCAAGCGGCCCTGGAGGCCTCGACCTTTGAATGCCTCTAGCTCCGTTCGGCACTGCGAAAAAAAGTGAGCCTTCTAAAGTAAAGCGCCACATATGCACACGCAATGAAGGCGCAGGCCGTCGCGGCTGCCGACCCCTCCCCCCTCTATGGCGGCGTGGGCTGCCAGACGACACGCGACAAGACATTCTGCACCAGAATGACAACCTATCACCTATTTCGGATGCCGTCTGACACGAATAATGCGCAAGGTATTCTAAATTGTGGACACTCAGTGTGCACATGGCGATGAAAAAATACGTATTTTTCTCCATCCATGAGTCACATGTGATACGGAAAAAGCGCGAAGTTGCAAGAATCTGTCTGATCGTACAGAACAAGGATGTGGACCCGCTGTGCAGCTGCCACCTCGCCGCAGTGCAGCTGCCGCTGCTCACCTTGCCGGTCCTTCACCCCCCCCCCCTCTCTCCTCCGTTCTACGCTTCTTTTCTACGCTTCTGCAATTTCCCAGGTCTCTTTTCTCCTTAGCCCGTTTTTTGCCTGGCGCCTCGGTGGCCCCTCCGTCCACGCCACAGGCCTTTGCCGCTGCGCCGCCAGTGGCGGCGCTTCCGCGGGCACTTGGGCGGAGCTCCTTTTCCCCGCCCCCCCGCCGTCTCCCCCGCGTCGCCGCAGAGGGCCGCCGCCGTCGACAACCTTCCGCCACCCCCACCAGCCCCCGCACCCCCCCCCCGTCCCCCATGGCATCCGCGGCGGACCCGGAAGCCGCCGCCAGCGCGGGCGCCGCCGCGGCCATGGCGGCCGTCGATGACTATGTCGCCCCCGGCATGGTCGTCTCCCTCTCCTGCGGGGGCGCCCCCCCCCGTCTCGGCCGCCACGCCCCCCCCTCAAAACTGTGGGGACACCCCCGGCCCCCTACTGCCGCCACCCACGCCCGCTCCCCGGTCGCCCGCTACGCCCCACATGCACGCACCGGCGGCGGCGGGCTGGGGAAGGGATGCCACCCTCCGCGCGGCCGGCCTCCCTTGCTGGCGGTCGCGATGGACGCGAAGAAGGCGGCGGCGCCGCTGGAGGCTTGTGGCAGGAGTTGTGCGACAACTCCTGGGGTGGGGGGTAGGAGGTGCGTCGCAGCGCCGCTATGGGCGATCGCCGCGACCGCCGCCACTGCGAGTGCACCCCCGCCGCCGCCGCCGTCGCCGCCGCTCCCCCCGGCCACAAACCAGGTGGCGGTCGGGGCAGTTGCTCGTGCACGGCACGTCTCCACCCCGCCCGCTCCCCCCTCGACGGTCAGCGTCTGAACGACAAACGGAAACGCGGCGGCGGTCACGGGGCGCGGGAGGAGGCGCCTGCGGCTGCCCACGCCTCCCACGGGGTGGTGGCGGGGGGTGGCCGTTGCCCATGCGACGACCGTTTCTTCGGCGGTGGCGCGGGCGGCACCCCGGCTACCGTCGCCGCCGCCGCCGCCGCAGCCGCTGCCGCCGCCCCCGTCGCTGCCGCCGCCGCCGCCGCTGCTGCCGCCGGGTGGTGGGGCCGCCGCGAAAAATGGGAGCACCTCGGAAGGTCACGGCCGCGGCATCCCACCGCCGAGAACAACCGGCACCGGCGGCAGCGTCCCTCCTCCTCCCCCCCCACTCCCTTCGCCGTCGATGATGGCTAGGGAAGGTAGTACGCCGATGGACGCGGCGCGCGCTGCCCACTCCGCCGCGGCGCCCTCAAACCCGTGCGACTGCCGTACGATGACAGTACAGGGTCGCCCCCATCAGCCGCCGCGCGGCGTTGGCGACAAGGGAGGCGGCGACGCCAGCGCCACTCCCTCCCGCGCAGGCGGCGCCCCCTCCCGGTCGAGCCCCGGACGCCCACGAGAAGCACCCTCAGCAGCACTGGTCCCAACGCCACATACGTCTTGTACGCCACGTCTGCCAACAGCAGCGCCAACGCGTCAGCGCGTGGCGCCTGCACCGCGTGGCGCGTCGTCGGGGGAGTGCCGGCCCGTACAAATGACGGTGGGGCGGGGGGGCATAGGCGCCAACCCCCGCCGGGGGAAACGGCGTCGGAAGGAACGCCCACCCACAGCGGCCGGCGCCCCCCATCGCAGCGGTGGTGGGGGTGGCGTGGGCGGCGGTCGACGTGCCCGTCGGCGCCACCGCCTCTATGTCGTCGAGTAGGCTGCTGACGACTGCCCCCCCCCTTACCCGTGCAACGTCCGCCCCCCGACCACCCTCGGTCCTCCCCCGAGTGCCCGGAAACCACGCCTCCTCTCACCGCCCACCCCGTACCACCAACTATCGAGAAAACCCCCTACTGGCGCCACTTCACCGACGCCGCCGTCGACTCTGGGCGGCGGTCGCACAAGTGCGCGGGCGCCGCCCGCCCCCTCCCCACTCACTGCCGCGGCGGCGGCCGCCCGAGCCCTATGCACCAACCTCGTTTTCACTGGCGCGCCGACGCTCCTCGACTGGTGCCGGCCGCCGAGCTGCTCCAGGCTCTCGCCGCCGTCGCGGCCGCCCGTCGGAATATTGCCTCTATGGTTGACACCGCCGTGGCCGGCGCTGCCGCGGCGGTGGGGGCTTTCCCCTGCTTCGCCCCGTCCGCCAGCGATGTCGCGTCGGGGGCTGTTGCTGCGCTGACTGCTATGACGACGACGCTCGCCGCGTTGTCGCCTGCCCCCGACGGCGGCGACTTGGAGGTGTACGTGGTGTGGCAGCCGTGCAGCGGCACCGCCGCCCTGCGCTCCGCCCAGTGGGCGCGCTCTGCCGCCGGCGCGTGGACGTGTGCGCCGGCCACCGGCTCGACGGCCGCACCCCCCCCTTCCGCGGACGGCTTCGTGGAGGCCATCCTCTCCCTGGCCGGTGACGGCCACGAAGGCCTCTGGTCCCGCCTTGGGCTCCCGTTTGTGGTCGGCACGGCGGGGCCTGCGGAAGTCGCCGTCCGCGCCGCCGCTGTGCTGCCGTACAAGAACTACAATCCGGCGATCTCCCAGGGCGCGCTCGTCGCCCACCCCTGGGGGCCCCTCCTCAACGACGCTGGGGGGGGGGGGGGGGGGGGGGGGAGGGGGGGGGGGGGAGGGCGGAAGGTGTGGGAGCGAGGGGGGGGGGGCGCGGAAAAAAACAGCGCGCACCGCG
>Ga0114953_1003758_pt1 | contig 10304 bp, 10 predicted proteins | sample SidtaG_FD_87298 | JGI IMG/M metagenome (GOLD analysis project Ga0114953, IMG submission 87298) | Marine algal microbial communities from Sidmouth, United Kingdom - Sidmouth_Male2 metaG | ecosystem: Host-associated > Algae > Red algae > Unclassified | place: Sidmouth, United Kingdom | collected... | reverse complement strand
TCGTATGGGCGGCAAGGATGATGAGAAACGTAACAACACTAACGCGTATAAATGGTATCCCAGATTTTTCATTGCCCTGCACAGACGCCCAACTTTAACAACTAGCAACGGAAATGAAATGAGAGTTTAGGAAACACCAAACCTCACACCCCGCTCATCCCTGCGCAACAAAAAAGCCGCCCTCGGGTGAGGACGGCTCAATTTTGATAGAGCGTAAAGAGCCTAGCGGCGCGGCGGCTTCTTTTTACTTGGGATCAGACCTTCGATCTGGGCGCGCTTGCGCGCTAATTTGCGGGCGCGGCGCAGGCCTTCGGCTTGCTCGCGCACGCGTTTTTCGGATGGCTTTTCGTAATGTTTGCGGGCTTTCATTTCGCGCAAAACGCCTTCGTTTTGCAGCTTTTTTTTCAGCGCCCGCAGGGCTTGATCGACATTGTTCTGACGAACGTAAATTTCTACCATGTTTAAATCCAGTTTCTCTATCATAAGCGCGCAAAGCCCGCTATGAGCGGGCAGGCAAAGTTGAGGGCTTCTAACGACCCCGTCTGCCCGCGTAAAGGGTTAAGTTAAGCGCAAATGCAGCCCATTTCGCGTTATTACATTGAAAGAACGGTCATATGAACGCTTGGGTTCCAAATTATATTGAAAATGATGGCGTCCGCCTCGCCTATTATGTGGCCGGTCCAAGGGACGGGATTCCGTTGATTCTTATCCATGGTTGGCCCGAGCTGGCCTATAGTTTTTCAGCCGTTATGCCGATGCTTGCGGCGGCGGGATTTCGCTGCATTGCGCCGGATTTGCGCGGTTTTGGCAACAGCGCTGTGCCCGAGGCGGTGGAGGATTATCACATCACGAAAATGGTCGATGACGTGCGCGCCTTGCTCGATCATCACAAATTGGAAAAGGCCATTATCTGCGGCCATGATTGGGGCGGCATAATTGCGTGGCATGCGGCGCGTATGCTCGAGGCCCGCGCAAGCCACATCATATCGATTTGCACGCCGCATGTGCGCCGCGCGCCGGTTGACCCGATAAAAATCTACAAAAAGCGCCATGGCGAAGAGCATTATTTTGTGCATTTTAATGAACGGCCAGGCGAGGCGGACACGCTTTTCGCCCGCGACCCGGATGCCTTTTTCCGTCTAATGTTTCGCAGCGTTCCTGACGGGGCAGAGGCGAAATCTGACTTTACCTATATTCCGAAAAACTACGCGCAGTTTTTAGACGCCGGCGCGCCGCCGCTTAAGGGGCAGGTTTTAGAGGCCAAAGATTTGGCTGTTTACAGCGGCGCCTATGCCAAGACAGGATTTAGCGGCGGCATCGCGCTCTATCGCAATACGGGCGCAAATTGGGACTTTGCGGATACTCTGGACGATGAGATCACCCAGCCAACATTGATGATTAGTCCGGATCGGGATTTACTGCTGCCGCCAAGCCTGACCGATCCCATGGTGGATATGATTCCGGATCTGACCCGCGAAATCTTGCACGGCTCCGGCCACTGGGCAATGTGGGAACAGCCTGAGCAGCTGGCGCATATTATGCTCGGCTGGCTCGCGCGGCAGGAACTGGGTTAAAGCGCCGCGTAAACGGCTTCAATCAGCGCGCGAGGCCGCGGATCGCCGAGCAGGTGATTGCTCATTTTATTCATGACATAGGCCCCGGTCAGGCCTGTCTCGCGGTCGGCCCACACACATGAGCCGCCCCATCCGCTATGGCCAAAACAGTCATCGCTGGGGCCGTAGAAATGATTGGGCGTATTTTTCATTAGGCCCGCAGCAATTGTCAGATCAAAGGGCAAGACAAGATTGGGGCCCGTAAACCGGCTTTGCGTCAGCGCCGCCAGGACATCGGGGGATAGAAATTGAGTGCCTTCAATTTGCCCTCCCAAAACCATCTGGGCCAGCCGCGCGAGGCTTTTGGCTGTGCCATGTCCGTTGGAGCCGCCAAATTCGGTCTCGCGCCACAGCGTAATACCGCGCCCGCCGGGGCTGCCATGTTTATTAAAGAACGCGGCTTTGGTGGCGGCGTTGGGCTGGCCGAAATCGGCCATCGCGCTGGGTTTGCGCAGATCTGCGCAGCGCTCATGCTCTGCCTCGGGCAAGCCCAAATAGAAGTCGATACCGAGCGGGCCGGCAATGTCTTCGCGCAATATCTGCCCGATTGTGCGTCCGCTCGCGCGGCGAATGACGGCATTGGCCAGTGGTCCGAATGTAACGGGATGATAGCCGCTGGTGCTGCCGGGGGTAAAAATCGGGGTTTGCGCGGCCAGCGTGGCCTCTAATTTTTCAATGTCGAACCAATCGCCCGCCATCCAATCGGGATCGGTTATGCCGGACAGGCCCGCCTGATGCGACAAGAGCTGCGCAATCGTCACCTCGCCCTTACCCTCTTGGGCAAAGTCCGGCCAATGGCTTGCGACCTGATCGTCATAGCGAAATGCACCGCGCTCGACGCAAAGCGCGGCGACCAGAGCGGTAACGTATTTTGTGCACGAAAATACGCCAATCAGCGTGTCTTGCGTCCACGGCTTTGTTTTCTGCCGGTCTTGATGACCGCCCCACAGATCAATGAGGGGCGCGCCGTCTTTATATATGCAAAACCCCGCGCCGATCTCTTGGCCGCTTTCAAAATGCCGGGTAAATATCTCGCGGACAGGTTCAAACCCGCTTGCTGCGTAACCATGAATAATGTCAGACGTCATATTTAAGTCCTGATAAATCTGCGCCGACAAGAATAAGCTCATCGCGCTGCGTGCCTACCGACCGCTCTAGGGTTTCAAATGTTGTCATCACCGCTTTGGTCAGGGCGGTCTTGGGCGACAGGCCATTCATAATGTGACCTAAATATAATGCAGCCAGTAAATCCCCGCTTCCGCGCGGAACGCTGTCGAGTATGGGATGGCTAACGGCATAGGTCTCGCCCGCATAGAGCTGCGCGCCAATGCCGTCTGTTCCCATCGGGACTGATGTGACCACAACGCTGCCGGGGCCTGCCGGATGGGCGTCATGGTCGGTAATATAATCCAGCTCCCATAAATTCGGCGTTATAATGTCAGCGAGCGGAACGAGATATGTTTTGATGGCGTGTGCGATCAACTCATCAACATAGAGCCCGTCCGGATGATCGCCCATAATCGGGTCGACCAAGACGCATATATCGCGATTAGCTTTGCGCTGGGCTGTTATTATCTCGCCCGCTAACACAATATGATCGATATGGCCCATATATCCGGTGAGCACGGCGTCATATTGTAAATCCTGAGCGCCGACACCTGACCAGAGATCGCGCAGGCGAGCCGGGTCACTCACTCCGCCGCCCGGCAACCCCCAACCGGGATGACGCCCCATCTGCGTGGTCGGCAAAATTACGGTCTCAATGCCTAATGCATTCAGGGCAAAGGCTGAGGTGCGCGCGCCGACTTGGCTGGCCGCAACCCATGATGATATAATAAGGACGCGTTTCATATAATCCGCTTGGCGGATTGATCGGGACTTTTCAACCGGCTTTGCGCTTGCTAGTGTAAAACATGATGAAAATTTATCACAATCCACGTTGTAGCAAATCCCGCGAAACTTTAGCGCTGTTAAAAGAGAACGGACATGATCCTAAGATCGTAGAATATCTTCAAAAGCCGCTCGACCCGCGCGCTCTGAAAAAACTGTCTGAGAAGATGGGCATCACAGATTACAAAGATATGATGCGCACCGGTGAGGCGATATTTAAGGCACAAGGCCTTGCGACAGCCCCGCAAGGGCAGCTTTTATCGGCGATGGCGCTAAACCCAATTCTGATCGAACGCCCGATCGTCGAGACTGATGAGAAGGCCGCAATTGGGCGTCCGCCGGAGTCAGTGCTCGATATTCTGAGCTAAATACAGCTCTTGCAAATTTAATTTCAGAAAAATCACACTTCTAAACGCCTTGTTAAACATAACAGGGCAAATCTCCCGTTAACCATAATCGCAATTATGCGTGGGAGATTGATATGCGCCTTGCCGCTTTGGCTTTTTCGACAGTTCTTTTATCAGGCTGCTCTTGGATTGGATTTGGACCGCAAACGGGCCACCCTGGACAACAGCACGCGCAAGGCGGGCAATATCATGCGCCGCAAGGACAGTATGGCCAGCAGGCTCAACGCGGCTATCAACAGCAGCAGCAACGCCGCGCCGGCCCGTGTACAATCACGAAAGTTACGCAGCCGGCCCCTCCGGGATGCCGTCCTGAGCAAGTCACGGTGGCGCTTCCGCAATATGGCGGCGGTCAGCAGCCGGGATACTCAGCTCAAGGCTATCAACAGCCCAGCGCAGGATCATATGGCGCAGGATATGGCGGCCAAGTGCCCACGACACGTCGCAGCTCCCTTAAAACAGATGTTGAAAACCGCCCCTATTTTCGTCAACGCTTGCGCTTAAACGGAAGCGTCGGTGTTGAGCGCAGCATGTCCGGCACCGCTTTTAACGCGACCGATTTAGCCGGGCTATATAATGCGGCGACGCACACAGAATCATTTGTCGAAGGCACGCAAGCCGGGGGTTTGGTGACAACGACTGATTATGGCGTATCAAATGTAACCCCTATAGCGCCGAGCGTGTCATTTTCAGATCTCTACGGATCTGCGGCAACACTCAAAGGCGGGGCAGAGTATTTTGTGACGCCGCGCACATCCCTGACCGCCGATGCATCTTATAGCGCGGCTGCAGGACGCAGCGGCGGGGGCGTCACTTATGAAGGTGATCTCACCCAAGTTGTCAGCGCGCAGCCCTATTCGGACGACGGTACGGGACCGACGCCAAATGGCGCCGCAACAACAAATGCGACTACGCTTTTGAATCTTCCTGTGGCGAGAACAGCATTTGAAATAAATGATATGCAGCGCTTTGGATTGGAAGTTGGCGCGCGGCATTATTTCAAGCCCGCATTTAACGATCATTTAGAGCGTCCTATAACGCCTTTTGTAGGGGCATCTGCCGGCGCGCAGCACTATAATGCACTTGAAGTATCTCAGCATCACGATCGTCTATATTTGAACGAATATTGGAACAGCGGCCGAGCAGATACGGACTTAACTTATTTCCGTCACAGCGATACCGGCGCAAGCGAAGTTCTTGAGGCCGGATGGGTCCCAAGCGGTGCGGTGAATTTGGGTCTGGAGTGGCAAGCGACGCCAAACGGCTCAATCGGGTTTGAAACCGGAATTCGTTACGAAGGTCCGCGTGCTAAAACTGCGGGCGGCGAAACAGACGCAAATATTTCAATACCTTTGACGCTTCGCGGCTCAATAGGATTTTAGGACTGAGTGGGGATTCTTAAGCGGCGCATTAAGACGTTGTTAAGAAACAAGTAACTGAATCTAAACGCTTTTATTTCGAGCTGAAAAGGTTTTGTTAAACATAATGTGTTCCAAAAGGGGACAACAACTTTTATAAGAGGGAGGCCGTCAGATGCGCCTTGCAATTTGTACTTTATCAGCGGCACTACTGTCAGGATGTTCTTGGCTTGGTTATGGCGGACAATCGGGTGGCCAATATGGCGGCGGCAGCTATGACGCGGCCTGCCAAACGGGCTACGCAGCACAATACAATCAGGGCTATGGCGGTGCAGCATCAGGCTGTTCCGGCGTTGGCTCAGCAGGTTATGGCCACGCAGGTCATGGTCATGGCGCAGCAGGCTATGGCGGTTTTGGCGCCGGTGGTTCTGGAGCAGGTTACGGTTCTGGAGCAGGTTACGGCACTGCAGGCTATGGAGCTGGCGCAAACGGCTACGGGGCAGGCGGATTTGGTAGCGGCGTTGGCGGATATGGCCAGGCCGGAGCAGGTTATGGCGCAGGCACAGCCGGTTACGGCGCAGGCACAGCAGGTTATGGCGCAGGCACAGCCGGTTACGGCGCGGGTGCTGGTGGATTTGGAGCGGGCGGTTACGGCGCCGGCGGCGCAGCTGGTTACGGCGGCACTGCAGGTGGATTTGGTGTTGGATCATCAGTCATCGGTGCAAATGGACAAGTTATCGGGACAGTCGGTCAAGGCGGAACGGTTACGGGCGCCGGTGGACAAGTTATTGGCTATGTCGGCCAAGGCGGAACAGTTACGGGTGCTGGCGGACAAGTTATCGGCTCAGTCGCAGGCGGCGGAGCAACATTGATCGGCTCTGGAGCTGGATTTGGTTCAGCAGTTGGCGGTGGGTACAATCAATTTGCCGGTGGCGGAGTGACACAAGTGCAAGGCGCGCCAATTTATGTGCCGCGTCCTTACCCAGCATATTACCAAACCCCACGTTTGCGTCTGCAAGGTGGTAATAACCCTATCGGCCTAGCCGGATTTGCGGGTGTAAGTAATTTTGTAAGCGGCGAAGTTTTTGGCGGTGAAATCGCCAAACCGGCCGGCGCAACGGGACGCTCAGTTTCCGCGCTGGATGCAATCGAATATGCCGACGCATTTGATGCGGGCGCGCTTTACGGCGGTGCAGTCGAATATGATGTGTCGCGTAATACGACTTTGTTTGCGGGCGCAAATTACGCTCAGTATGAGGGTCAGTCCATCACAAATGGTACGATCACTCAGGACAATACGGCAAGTGGCGGATCAATTGAGACCGGCGCAGGCATTTACGAGTTCTCTGATATGAATGAGCTCACGATTGAGGGCGGCGTTCGTCAATATGTCGGATATGGCCGCGGCATTCGCCCCTATGTTGGCGCTTCAGCAGGCTTCACACATAATAATGATGTTACGCTAACGGCCTCATCCGATAATTCAGCCGTCATTAGCACGCCGGAAGAACAGCTCTTCATTCGTGAAGGCTGGCATCCAACAGCTGCCGGTGTTGTCGGCGCAGAGCTAGCAGCCGGTCCAAATATGGCCATCGGCGTTGAAACAGGATTGCGTTGGACAGATGATCGCTCAACAAATCTCGAATCTGATGATAGCTGGTCTGTACCTGTCACATTACGCGGACGCGTTGCATTCTAAGCATCATCTAAAATTATTCAGAAAACCCGGCTCAGATCGCGATCTGTAGCCGGGTTTTTTTATGCCTCCATCACGTTTAGCCAAGTTGGCCCGTGGTTTGCACCACTTTGGGCAGACACAATCTGGCACGCGTAATTTGTGCCGAAATTAGACACTAGGAGGTCATCATGCGTCTGTTATCTCTCGCCGCACTCGGCGTTTCAACTTTGGCTCTGTCAGGTTGCTCATTTTTCAATGGCCTAATGGGTCAGCCCACGCACCATGGTGCAAACAACCATCATAATGGCGGTTATTACGCTGCCCCGACATGCGGCAATCGCTGCGTTGGCGGTAAGCAAATTTCAAAATGGAATCTCGAAGCCGGTGCCGGTCCTGATTTCATCGTCGGCGGTGACGCGATTACAGGCGGCGACACGCATCAAGCTTTTGTCGGTCAGCAAATCAACTCAATCAGCATGCAAGATGCCTATGATGATGCCTACAGCGTCGGCCTTGGCGGATCTTACATGATCAATCCGAACCGCAAATTGACAGGTCAGTATATCTATTCAGCCGCGTCTGGAGAAACAAATATACTGGGCACAGAAGTTGGCGCAGCAACGCCGACAAATGCAACACTTTCAGATTATGAAAGCCACGGCGTTGAAGCCGGTTTGCGTCAATATTTCACCCCGCGCGTTATCGGTCAAAGCGTCCGTTACCGTCCATATGTTGAAGGCAAATTAGGCGCCGCCTATGTTGACGACATCAACCTGACAACTGTTCAGCAGGGCAATGCAGCGAGCGCGCGGACTGTTGATTTCTACGATGGCGGCTGGGTTCCAACTGCAGCCGGTCTGGTCGGTGTTGAAACGCCGATCTTTAACCGAGCAACGCTCGGCATTGAGACGGGTCTTCGCTACACAGGCGCGCTGAATTCTGCAGAAGGTTTACGCACACAAGCTCCGAATCTATCGGGCGCAAATAATGGCAGCGAGCGCTGGACCGTTCCCCTGCAAATTCGCGGTCGCTATCGTTTCTAAACTCTAAAGTTTTGGGCTAAATGAAAGCTATAACAGCTTTCATTTAGAATGGGGGGTCCGGCCTGCGTTTACACGCAGGCCGGCTTTTTGTTGCCTTGAAAAAAACTCCATGTCAGTTTAGCGCGTTACGTGTGATGAGGCTGTTTCAATATATCATTCTGGCCATGACGCTGGCGCTGAGCTTGACGGCATGCAGCACTGTGGCGCAGCGTGAAAATCAGGTCATGATCAAATATGCCAAACCCGGCCAGGCCGCGCCGGTCAGTATTTTGGCCGATAGCCGTTCCCTGCTTCGCGGATATGTGAAGCCGCCCGGCGTGCCGCTGGAACTTTACCGCGACGTTCCTGAAATGGCGACGCTGGCGGGATATGTTTATCGCGGCAGCACGGAAATAAAGTCGTGCTCTGCCAGTCCGCCATTGACGTTCACAGCCATACCCGATTTGCGCGTCCACATCCCGGATCAGCTTATACGTCCGCGCGAGGGCGAGAACGAAGAAGCGGCCAGCTTGCCGGCCTATGCCCAAAAAGCGCTCGGGCTTGACCGCGCCTATAGCATGGTGAGCCAGTCTCCGGAGCTGCTCGCCTCCGGCCTGACCTATGAAGTATGGCAGCGCGATCAAGACAGCAATGCGCGTGACTATGTCATCGCCTTTCGCGGCACCAATTTGCGCTCCAAAGGCGATTGGTGCGCTAATCTTCGCCCCTTTGGACTGTGCCGCGATCAGGCCTCTCAATTTGACCAAGTGCGGGCGCTGACGCCGGCTTTGATGCGAGAGATCAAGTCCCGCGCGGCTGCCGATGGTAAAACGCCTCATGTCATCGCCATTGGACACAGCCTTGGCGGCGCGCTGGCGCAGAAGGCGGCATATAATAGCGATGACATTGACCTTGTCTTTGCCTTTAACGCGTCTCCTGTTTTGGGATATTTGGACAGCGAAGAAGTCTCGGGCAATGTCTCGGGCCGCGAGGGCTTGACGATATTTCGTATTTTCGAGGCAGGCGAAATCCTTGCGCCCGTGCGCGCGGTGATTAACTCTGTAAAGCCGCTCAGCGCGCAGGACCCGCAAATTATCATCATGCGCTATTCCCTCCATAGCGGGCTCTATCCCTTTGTCGGGCTGATCGAGAACCACAATATGGTCGAGCTCGCCTGTGGTCTGCGCAAGGTCGAGCAAGAGGTCTTTGCCTTGCAGCAAGAGGGGCTTTAGCCGCCCGGACAGGACGCATTTGGATGCGCGTCAACAAACTCCATCATGGCCGGGCGCACGGGACTGTCATCTTTGCGCAGCACAGTCGACATCACCGTGACAACATCAATATGCCCGATACCCGGCACGATAAGCTCCTCTGCCTTGGCCCCGCCAGATGAAAGCGCCGCGCGCATGCGCTGGCTCTGGCGATAATCGACTGTCTCGTCCGCGTCGCCCGTGATCATAAGCGCGGGAATGACCGACCCGCCGGCATGGGTAATCGGCAGCATTTGCGTGCGCGTCCCCTCGGGGAAGATCGACAGATAAGGCTCCTCATAGACTTTAAAATCATAGGGCCCCGCCAGTCCGACCCAGCCCGAAATCACATTGCAGGGCTCTAGCCCTTCAGCCGCTAAATAACGCCCGTCCAGCGCCATCATCGAGGCAATATGCGCCCCCGCGCTGTGACCCGTCAGCACCATAGGACGGTCAAAACGATCTTCGGTATAGGCCACAGCTTTGGCCGCGTCCTTAAGGAACTCCGGATAGATCACCTCGGGATAGATCCGATATGTCGGCACGATGACCGTATATCCGGCTTGCGCAAAGCTCTGACCGATGAATTTGTAAATATCCTTAGAGCCGTCATTCCAGCCCCCGCCATAAAAGAACACCACGACGGGCGCGCCCGCTTTTGGAGTTTTCGGCGTGTAGATATCCAGTTTTTGTTTCTCTAAATCGCCATAGGCGATATCTTTTTCGATGCTAAAATCACCCGATGGCGTGATGGTGTTGAGCACATTGACCGGCGCGCACGCCGCAATAATTGCCGCGCTAAGAGCGCTAAGGCCTGCTGTTAAAAATCGTTTCATCATATGCCTCTTTGCTGGGGAACCCAAATCACTCATTTCACGTTAATATGGCGAAGGGTAATATATTGTTATGATGAAATCAGTTCACATTCTCGCCAGCGCGCTATGTGTCGCGCTCGCCGGTCAAACCGCCTCTGCCGAAGCGCCGCGCGGTAATCCCTATTGTTTTCCCGCCAAAGGCATCGGCAATATGGTGCAGCGGATCAATAATGTCGACGCGGATCGTCGTGATGTCGTCAATGTCACCGTCGCG
>Ga0114953_1003751_pt1 | contig 10312 bp, 10 predicted proteins | sample SidtaG_FD_87298 | JGI IMG/M metagenome (GOLD analysis project Ga0114953, IMG submission 87298) | Marine algal microbial communities from Sidmouth, United Kingdom - Sidmouth_Male2 metaG | ecosystem: Host-associated > Algae > Red algae > Unclassified | place: Sidmouth, United Kingdom | collected... | reverse complement strand
TTTTGATTTTTTTTATTACCCGTGCACAATCTGAAATCAGGTTTGAGCGCTTGTTAGAAGCAGCCGGCGACCTCGCCGGACAGATTGCTATGCATGACGGATCTATTAGTCGGGAATTACGAAACTGGGTAGAAGAATCGCTCCATACCGAACAACTTAAGGCGGTTGTCTGCACTTCCAGTCTGGATTTAGGTGTAGATTTTCGTCCGGTAGAAACCATCGTACAAATTGGATCACCCAAAGGCGTCGCCCGTTTTATGCAGCGTGCAGGCCGGAGTGGACACCAGCCGGGTGCGACGAGCCGGATACATTTTGTACCGACCAATTCGCTGGAATTAATCGAAGCATCTGCCTTGCGAACGGCCATCAAAAATCAGGATTTAGAGGCCCGTTATCCTTACATTCGCTCTTTCGATGTCCTGGCGCAATATTTGGTTACCCTGGCTACTTCCGAAGGTTTTGAACCCGTTTCGACGCTGGCGGAAATTCGTACAACCTATGCTTTTAACAGTGTGACTGATGAAGAATGGAACTGGTTGATTAATTTTATTACCACAGGAGGTCCGTCTATGGATGCGTACGAAGATATGCGCAGGGTCGGATTTCATACGGGGCTTTATCGGATCATGAATAAGCACATGGCGACGAGGCAGCGATTGTCGATGGGAACGATTGTCGGGAATAGCTCCATGAAAGTAAAGTACCTGCGAGGTGGAAAAATTGGTCAGGTGGAAGAGTGGTTTATCTCCCAGGTCAAACCGGGGGAGACGTTTTGGTTTGCGGGTCGTAGTCTGGAATTATTGCATATTCGGGGGATGGATGTAATTGTAAAGAAGAGCAAAAAGAAAAGAGGGAAGATTCCTTCGTGGCAAGGTGGACGGTTGCCGTTGTCCTCACAGCTATCAGAGGAGTTACGAAAAAAAGTAGCGTTGTTGAGTCGTGGAAAATATCCGGATGCAGAGTTAAAAAAGTTAAAACCGTTGACCGATTTACAGGCGCACCGATCGTTGGTTCCTAATGAAAACGAATTGTTAATTGAATATTTTAAAAGTCGGGAAGGATTTCATTTACTGGTTTATCCTTTTGAGGGACGAGCCGTACATCAGGGAATCAGCACCTTGATGGCGTGGCGTATTTCGCAGTTGCAGCCGATTAGTTTTACCATCGCGATGAACGATTATGGTTTTGAGTTATTATCTGATACCGAAATTCCGATTGATACTGCGTTAAAGAACGATGTTTTTTCTACTGTAAATTTGACTCAAGACATTCAGTCGAGCGTTAATTCGGTGGAAATGGCGATGCGACAATTTCGAGAGATAGCGGCGATCTCCGGATTGGTTTTTAAAGGCTATCCGACAAAGCAAAAAAGAATCAAGCATTTGCAGTCTTCCGCTGAATTATTCTTTAAAGCCTTTGCTGAATATGAACCAGATAATTTGTTATTATTGCAAGCGTACGAAGAGGTAATGAGTTTTCAACTGGAGGAGGTGCGGCTACGCACTGCGTTGCGACGAATTGAGAGGCAGGAAATAAAACTAATGCGTCCGCCAAAAGCAACACCATTTTCCTTTCCGATTATTGTAGACCGACTACGGGAGCGATTGAGCTCGGAGAAGTTACAGGATCGAATTGACAAGATGCGTTTGCAGCTGGTTAGATAGGGGAGGGGTTAATAAATAATCCATATTCACACCACATCATTTATTGTAAATAATGTTAGAAATAGAATTACAGAGCGAACAGTTAATCCTGGACCCGGAAAAGGCGATCTACTGGCCACGCCGTAAAGTTTTGTTATTAGCAGATTTACATTTAGGAAAGGCAGAACATTTTCGACGGGAAGGTCTGCCCGTTCCGATGGCGATTCGTACTAGAAATTTGGAAAGAATAGATGGTTTATTAAAAAAATACAATCCGGAGCGGGTACTCTTTTTAGGAGATTTATTTCATAGTTTACATAACCATAGCTGGACGGTTTTTTGTGATTTTTTAAAACCAAGAAAAAATATCTCCTTTGAATTGGTCATTGGTAATCACGATGTTTTGACTGATGCGGATTATCAGCAGGCAGGTTTGATTTTACATGAGGAACCTTATTTGCAATTTCCCTTTATTTTGTCTCATCATCCACAGGAAGAAATGCTGGAAGGATATTATAATCTGTATGGTCATATTCACCCCTGTGTTTATTTAGCAGGTTCAGGAAAACAGTATATGCGCTTACCTTGTTTTCATTTTGGAGCATATCACGGAGTGCTACCTGCTTTTGGCGAATTTACGGGAATGGCAAAAATGGAGACACTGGATGGAGATCGGGTATATATTGCGGTGGAGGATATTGTAAAAGAAGTATCTTTTTAGTTCCTGTCTTTTTTTTAACGGTTAAGGGATGAGGAATAAATAACGATCCATTCTGACTTTCTAAAATATGATTTATACTTCCCTGCCCGAACGGATGTTAAGTCAGGCGGGGTTATTTTTTTCAGTAATTTGAACACGTACCACGATTAATCATTTTCAAGTTAAAAAAACAAAATATTAGCAATATGTCCGATTTATTTGTTGAAAAGCCTTCTGATGCGCAAACCAAAGCACTGGCTATCGACGCAATTCTATTTGATCATTACGACGGTCCCTTTATCTTTTTCAGTACTAAAGACGCACTTAGTCAAATGGTCTCGGCATTGCTTTCTCATCGGACAAAAAATGCCGTAACTGGAAAAGCCTATCGTCAACTACGCGAAGCATATCCCACCTGGCAAAAGGTCATCGATGCACCCGTGGAAAAGGTAGAGGAAGCGATTAAAATGGTTACATTTCCAGAAGTAAAGGCACCACGGATACAACAGGCACTTGCTTTGGTAGCCAAATTAAACGATGGTAAACTTAGTCTGGATTTTATGAAAAACTGGCCCGTAGAAAAAGCACGTACCTGGCTGGAAGCCATCCCTGGTATCGGAGTCAAAACCAGCGCGGCCATTCTTAATTTCAGCCAATTAAGAATGCGGGCCCTCGTCGTCGATACGCACCATTTACGCGTTGCCCAGCGACTGGGAATCATTCCCGCCAAGTGTAGTCTGGACAAAGGTGCCCGACTGCTGGAATCTTACTTACCCGCAGCGTGGGATGGACAACGGGTATACGATAGTCATCAGGGATTTATGCGCCACGGACAAAAACGCTGTCATTGGAAACAACCCAATTGTAAAGATTGTCCGGTAAAAAATCTATGTGATTATTTTGAATCCGAGTTTGGACGCAGCGTGGCGGAAAAAGAGGAAGTATAGAATTGTTATTTATATACAGTTTCTAAGCTGGACCTTAGCCAAACTTTGCTGTTGGTTATTAGCATTTGGCTACTGGCTCTTCTAAAACGGGAAGAGATTAGTTGTTTTATCACCGTAATTAAATTATCTTAACTTCTACTTTTAGATATCTAACCCAAGAAACCTGATTTATTTGGTCAACGTTTCCTAAACCAAGCACACCATGAATAAAATAAGATTACTATATATTATTCCTGTCATATTATTCGCCAGTATTTTATTGGCGACCAACTACAACGATGATCACAATTCGGGGACTAATACCGAGGAGCCTAATACAGCAAAAGAAAATACGAGCACCGAAGATTTTGATCAGATGATGTCGGCACTCACCCATCCCCGCTGTGTCAATTGTCACCCCAGTGATAATAAACCCAAGCAGGGAATGGAAGCACATCCACATTATTTTGGGGTAGAGCGGGGATCGGATGATCAAGGATTTGTGGTTACCAATTGTAAAACTTGTCACCAAAAAGAAAACAACGATTTTTCGGGCGTACCGGGTGCTCCGCACTGGGGCCTGGCTCCGGCAAGCATGAATTGGGAAGGCTTGACCCGAACGGAGATTGCCACCTCGATGATGGATAAAAGCCGCAATGGTGGGAAAACACCGAAAGAAATTTTGAAACACCTGACCGAAGATCCATTGGTTTTATGGGCGTGGAATCCCGGGATTGACGCAGCAGGAAATCCGAGGGAGAAACCTCCCATTTCAAAAGAAGCATATATTGCAGCGGTGAAAGGATGGTTTGAAGCAGGAGCCATAATTCCGGCGGAATAGAAAAAAGTTTTACTAATTAATTTATGGACACAGCGTGGCGGAAAAAGAGGCAGTATAGAATCGTCATTTATTTTATCAACAATCCTATAACTAACAGAGATGAAAATATCGTTTAATATAAATGGACAGTTGCAATCGTTAGAAATCGAGGATTCTAACACACCTTTGTTGTGGGTAGTACGGGATATACTGGATCTAAAAGGCACCAAATTTGGATGTGGAAAAGCAGCTTGTGGGGCGTGTACTTTGCACGTGGACGGAGAAGCAATCCGGTCTTGTTCCTACGCAGTAAAATTTGCCGAAGGAAAAAATATCGTCACCATTGAAGGCCTGGGCAACCGTGAAAATCCACACCCGGTACAACAAGCCTGGATCGAACACGTCGTGCCACAGTGCGGATATTGTCAGCCGGGCTTTATGATGGCGACGGCCGCGCTACTCGCCAAAAAACCAAATCCAACCGACGAAGATATCGACAATAACATTGTAAATGTATGTCGATGCGCGACTTATACCCGAATGCGTAAAGCGATTCACCGAGCGGCGGAGCTGACTTCGAATAAAATAGGGTAAGTATTGTTATTTAACTTAATCCTTTCAATCCCTAAACATTTCAATCCCTCAAAAAATGAGTAAAAATAAAACTACTTCCCGAAGAAAATTTTTGGTACGGGGAGGCATAGGAACCCTGGGCGTTTTAGCCATTGGTACGTACGTATTTAGAAATCCATTGCGTCGAAAGACCTTATCGATTGCCGAAACATTGATTCCTCCCTATAATGGATCGGGCACCAAAGCCAATCTATGGTTTGAGATAACAACGGATAATCAAGTAATACTTCACTCTTCCAAAGTAGAAATGGGGCAGGGTACTTTTACGGGATTGGCGCAGATGGCGGCCGACGAACTGGACGTTGCGATTGAGCAAATACAGGTAATCGGAGCGGCCAGTGCGACGGGGATTGTAGATGGATTGAGTACCGGGGGCAGCTTGTCGATTGCTTCGCTATGGGTACCCTTACGGGAAATGGCGGCCACGATGCGGGAGATGGTCAAGGGGGAAGCGGAGAAGAAAATGGGCGTAGCCAAAAGTGAGTTGACAACAAAAAACGGGGTAGTATCGGGTGGTGGAAAAACGATGACTTACGCCGAAGTAGCCGAGGGCGTGACTGAGTGGGAGGTGCCCAGCACCCCGGATCTAAGGCCCGTGAGCCATTATAAATTTGTAGGTAAACCAATTCCCAGAGTTGACCTGGAAGCCAAAGTTTTTGGCGATCCGATTTTTGGAATGGATGCCGAAATGCCGGGTATGCTACATGCCTGCGTTATCCGTCCAGAAAGCATTGGCGCGACTTTTAAAAGCGCAGATATTAGTAAAGCGGAAGGAATGGACGGTGTGGTCAAGGTAATCGAAACGGAAGACTGGGTGGGTGTAGTCGCCAAAACCTTTTCACAGGCGTTGGCTGCTAAAAGAGCGATTAAAGTAACCTGGGATATTCCCAAAATATGGACCGAAGCGGATATACGGGAAATGTTAAAAGTGGGAAAAGGTAACAAGATGATTACCCAAAAAACAGGAGCGGCACTGGATCCGGAAGATGCAGAAGTGGTGTCGATAGAATTTTCCAGTCCAATTGGCGCGCACGCGCAGTTGGAACCGAACGGAGCCGTCGCCCACGTAGAAGGCGATAAAGCGACCGTTATTTTGTCGACGCAGGTTGTGGGGATTACACAAAAGCAAGTGGCCAAAGCACTGGGGATCGGGACTGAAAATGTCAATATAATTCCTACCTATCTGGGTGGTGGGTTTGGTCGTCGATTAAATACCGGACACGCGGTGGTGGCGGCCCGAATGTCGAAAGAAGTGGGCCAACCCGTCAAGTATTTTTTTACCAGAAAAGAAGAATTTCAAAACGATACGTTCCGTCCGCCGACCCACCATGTTATGCGCGGGAAATTAAATGCGGATGGATATCTGGATAGTATAGAACATCATTATGCGAGTGGCGACGTGGCCATCAATTCGGTGCTGCTGCCAAAGATTGCCAGCACCATTTTGGGAACCGACTTTGGCGCGATGCGCGGCGCAAATATCATGTACGAAAAAATTGCCAACCACCGTTCGGAACAGTGGCATACGACTTTGCCCTTTGCGACCAGCTGGTGGCGAAGTCTGGGATTGCTGGCGAATACTTTTGCGATCGAAAGTTTTATCGACGAAATGGCTATCAAAGCAGGAAAGAGTCCGGTAGATTTTCGACTACAGGTGCTTGGCACCGAGGGGAATCAGGCTAGAATTCGCAAGGTGATAGAAGTAGCGGCGGAAGCATCCGGCTATACGGATCAGGTCGTTGATAACAGAGCAATGGGAATTGCTGCGTCCATTGATGCTGGCTCTCCGTGTGCCCAGGTCGTGGAAGTATCAATTGTAGATAATAAAATTAAAGTACATAAAGTAACCTGTGCGTTTGATTGTGGTATTGCGGTCAATCCGAATCAGGTGCGAGCGCAGTGTGAAGGTTCGATTATGATGGGGATCAGTGCGGTGCTATACGAGCAGATGACGTTGAAAGACGGTCAGTTGTTCCCGACGATTTATGGTCCTTATGAAATGGCGTTGATGCGTGATGCGCCGAGCGAAATTGATATTCATTTGATTCAGGGGAGTGACGTTCCTCTTCCGGTTGGGGAGCCGCCGTTGGGTCCGATTGGTGCGGCGATTGGAAATGCGGTACGGCGGTTGACGGGGAAGCGGGTAGGGGATTTGCCGATGCGGATTTGATGTGCCGATGTACGGATTTGTGGATCTGCGTTACTAAAATACACATTAGACTTGTTATCCTTTAAGAATTAAGATCTGGAAATAAGGACAAAAGGCTATTTATAGAGCCAATTTGTTAAAGGGTAACCATTTCACCGCCTCGATTAGAACCAAATATTTTATCTTTACAAGACAATATTGATATTATCAGAAAAAATGTTAGGTTGATTTTAATTTCATTCATCGAACGGAGAATTATACTATCTTGACCTCCTGGATTTTTTTATTCGTGCATTTGTGGCTTTAGTTCTTTCTGCCACTTTTCCCATTTTACAAAATAAATTAATTACTTTTAATAAATTGGATAAATTGATTTGTGTCGGGATTTGGGAAGTCCCTAATAAATTTTCCTTGTTCATCTATCAGAAAGTCTTTGGGCAAATTAACAATTCCGAAATTATCCATAAGTTGATTCATAATTGCTCCACCCCACAGATGGATTCCTATCTGGTCGTTTGTAATGGAATGATTCTTCCAGGTGGCTTTACTTTCGTCAATAGAAATAAAAACAAATTCGATGGATTCATTTTTTAATTGTTTGCGAATTTCACTGGAATTTTTAATTTTGGTAATGCAGATGCCGCACCATTTCGCCCAAAAACTGATATAAACTTTTTTGCCTCTAAAGTTTTTTAAAGAAATATCTTTACCAAATTTATCCACTAACTTAAAATCTGGTACCTGTTGGCCTTCTTGTAGAGAGGCTCCTAATTTATATCGCTCGTTAATTTCTTTAAAAAAGTCTACATTCGTAACGTGCTTTTGATAATCTTTAAAAACAGGAGTTAACCTTTTTATTTTTTCAGGTCTTGTATTGTAATAAATTAATCGACCTAATAATTCCTCCTTACTTTCTGGTTTGAAGTTTTCTAAATCTTTAATACAATTATATAATATAGGAAAATCTTGATAATAATCCAGGTCTCTATTTAACACTTGTTCACAAATGCAATGCGCATAAGATTCTAAAAAACTGATATAAAATATCGTCTGACTATTGCTGTTTTCATCTATTGTTTTTTGAAAATATTTTTTTAGGCGATCTTGTTTTAATGTTTCCTTATCAAGGTATTTCAATAGGTAAGTCAAATGGTTATCTCTTATTTCACTTTTAAGGAAATCCAAGAAATTCAAACTAACTCGACCCTTATCTATTTTGGAGTAAAATAATTTCTCCTGGTTATACCTTTTTACCAATAAATCGTATTTGTCTTCGCTGGTCTTTTTGTCATCCTTTACCTGATTATATAAATCATTTGAAATTGAAGTATTAGCGGTTAAAGAAATTTTTTTAGGTCCAAATTTTGAAAAATAATCTTGATAAATAAAGTTATTTTGTTCATTATTTTTTTCAAAAAATTGGATAGGTGCTTCTATGTTTTTTGGGTCAATTAGAAGACCTATCTTTTCTCCTGGTTCAATATAAATATCTATTTCTGCTTGATTATATTTTAGCTTTACTACTTGAGCTTCTTTAATCATTAACACGGATTCAAATTCACCATGCTGATTTATATCAAAAACTACAAAAAACTTTTCTAGTTTATTTTCATTCGAAAAAAAATTTATTCCAACCTTGCCATTATTGCCGTCGATTAATTTACCATGAATTAAGGTAGTTTCATTCGCGTGCATTGCGGATATGAAAAGGGAGATCCATAAAAAAAATGGTATACTTTTTTTCATTGCAGAAATTTGTTTGGTTTAAAATATTTGGTAGCAATATATACAAATTTAGCGGTTAGTTTTAATTTTTCATTCAACTCCCCGCTAGCCCACCATTAACACCAAATTTACTTCGCTTGTTTACTTGCTTGTTTACACCTCCAGGTGTAGATGCAAAATCATCACCGCCCCAAAAATACAAACCCCTCATCATTCCAGATACCTTCTAGTAATTATATTTAAATTTTACAATTTTTTTGTTTTATGATAATAATATCTTTTGATAATTAAAGGCATTACGAGTCATTCTAAAACAAAAAAAGCCCAGTCAAAACGACTGAACTTAATTTTAGTACCCCCGGAGGGAATCGAACCCTCACTCCCGAAGTGAACTGGATTTTGAATGTATACCTTTTTGAACCAATAAACACTAAAACATATGATTATCAGTATTTTATAAATTTACGAAACCCATATAAGACCATAAAAACCCATATAGAAATGCTAAATGTTGTACCCAAAATTGTTTATCTTTACTTTAAATAATTAAAAAAACTTGGGTTATGGCCACCATAAAAGCAGTTCTCAGAAGGAAAAAAAACGCAAAAGGACTTTATCCTATTGCCGTTCGTGTCACTAAAAATCGGAAGTCCAGTTTCATTTCTACAGGTCAATATGTTGACGAAAAATACTGAGATGAAAAGAGTCAAAAAGTCTCATCCTAACTCTGCGCGACTTAATAATTTTATCATCAAAAAATTAGCGGAAGCAAACGATAAGTTGCTTGAAATGGAAGGCAACGAAGCTGGCTTCTCGGCTCAAATTATTACGAACGAAATCAAAGGTAAGCATAAAGTAACTACCTTTTTTGAAGTAGCTGAACCGTACCTAAAACATCTACAGGATACGGGACAAGTAAGTAGATATAATTCGGAAAATCCCAGATTTAATCACCTCAAAAAATTTCAAGTTTATTTAAAGCACGAAAGAAACAACGGTGATCGTTCGATTGTTAATGCGATGGTTATCATACGTACGGTTTATAACCTCGCCATCAGAGAAGGGGTTGTGGATCGTAAGCATTACCCCTTTGGTAAAGGTGGCATTGTGATCCGTTTCCCTCAATCGCTAAAAATAGGTTTATCAAGAGAAGAGTTAACAGCCCTGGAAGAAATAGAACTAGAATCGAAGTTAGAGAACCACGCTAGAAACGTATGGTTGGTGTCTTTCTATTTTGCGGGGATGCGTATCTCAGATGTTTTGAAATTAAAATGGTCTGTTTTAAGGCTTTAGGCAAAAAAAGAAATCTCTTTTTATTTTTCACTAGCATAGAAACAAATCAAAAATATAAGATCAGTGTGACGGCCTGGAGTAAGTATAGTCCAAGTGAACACCATCTAAATTTTCTTAAAGAATCGATAGGTCAAAATTTTCAATTGGAAACCGCTAGGAACAAAAAAGGGTTTCCGCAATTGCTTAGAGCAAAGCAGTTGAAGTAAATAAGGTTAAATATTATGAGCAAGCAAATCACCAACAACGATAAAAAGCTATTCAACGAGATTAAGCAACTAATTGAGGAAGCCCAAAATACGGTAGTGCCTTCGGCACTAAGTTGTTGATTAGTTAATCGGTGGATCAGTCACATAGTACGCAATGCGAACGTAACCATCTTGGTTGCGCTCTTACATCAGGATTACCTAATATTTGACCGACTAC
>Ga0114953_1003743_pt1 | contig 10323 bp, 10 predicted proteins | sample SidtaG_FD_87298 | JGI IMG/M metagenome (GOLD analysis project Ga0114953, IMG submission 87298) | Marine algal microbial communities from Sidmouth, United Kingdom - Sidmouth_Male2 metaG | ecosystem: Host-associated > Algae > Red algae > Unclassified | place: Sidmouth, United Kingdom | collected... | reverse complement strand
TCGTTCTCATGAGGTTACGCCCGAAGGGTTTGCGCAGCCTTCGATTCGGCGAAGCCGCTTTTCTATTCAACAATTCCTTCAAAACGACAGGTTGCCGAGTTTTTCAACACCCTGCTAGACATTTCAGTTCGCGGGGCAGGAAAGTTCGGCGATATTCTAAGATGCTGCGAATGTTGTCCGCCGTTGCCGTTCTTTCAGTGAGTGCCAGTCTCGCGATGGCTCAGGATCTCTCGATCGAGCCCGAACCACTACATCCAGATCCAGTTCCTCCGAAGTTCACTTTTTCGTTTGTCTGCACGGCTGAAGAGGAAATGGCATCGGGTTCTGAAATCCAGGAAGCTTTAGTAAAGTGGTTTGATTTGGAGGATGTTTCGGAAGTTGAGGACTTTGATTCGGGTGAAGACTTGTTTAAAGGAAAGGACGCGACTGAGACTGTTTCGTTCAAGGTCAACGGAAAGCTGTTCGCGGCAGGTTTAGTGCCGACTAAAATCCCAAAGAAGGATTTAGACTATGCTTGCGCCAATTCGTTCTACTGGCCGAAGGCTTCGGAAGCGGTTAAGCGCCACGAGAATCATCTGATTGTTCTTTCAATGGGCGAATACGAAACAGCGCTCGAAAGGATGTTTGACCTCAGTCGAGCCGTCGCGGCTTTCAGTGAATGCCATGACAGCGTTGCGGTCTACTGGGGTTCTGGGTCAATTGTCCACGAGCCGAAGCAGTTCCGAAAGCAACTGAAAGAAAGCGGAACGAAAATGACTGAGCTACCCGTGGTTCTCTGGGTCGGCTTTTTGAGAACGGGGATTGTTGACGGAAAGGTCGATTTTTACACCGACGGGATGGATCAGCTAGGGTTGCGTGAATTTGAAGTCGTCGGATCTGAAGAAAAGCCGTCGGACATTCTCGGTTTCCTCTACGGAATGTGCCAGTACACAATGATCAAAGGAAATGTGATCAAAGACGGTGACACTGTAGGAGGCTCAGAAGAACACCGCATTACCACAGGATTTGCTGAATCCGAGATTGGTCGTGAAGGTTCTGTAATTCTGGTCGACTTCTAAGTTCGATTCGGAGAACGAAATAGCACGGCAATTTCATACTAGCGAAGATCTGATTCATTCAGGCTGCCACCCGAAGGGCAGCCCCTCTTTTTCTCCCGCGCCGCGCCGTTGAATCGTGGCATGACCGTCCCGGTCATAGCCCCTGAGAGCGACCTTCTCTGAGGAACATCCTAGATCGAAGAGTAACAACGCTCATGCAGAGAACAGGCTACACTCGACAGCGGTTTGTATTCAAACCTCTACGCGAAGCGCCAAATTTGAACAACATTTCTTAGAGACTGGGCATGCTGCAGTTTTTCAACAATCCCCTAGCCCTGACGCCTTTTCCGCCTAAGGTCCCGTCCTATGAGCGTCGAAAAGCCGAAGTACAACCGGAAAAACCCCTGCATCGCTAGTCTCAAGGAGGCTTGGGAATTGACCGAGAACTGCAAGGAGAAGGATACCCGTCACTTCACCCTCGATCTTGCTGGAACCGGTTTAGAATACACTCCAGGCGATTCCTTGGCAGTGCTGCCAGAGAATTGCCCTGAGGTTGCTGACGCTCTGATCGCAGCTCTTGGATTTCGGGGCGACGAGATGGTGACACCCGCAGGAGCTGAGTCTGAGAAGACGATCCGCGAGGCATTTGTCGAGAACTGTGTGATCACAACACCGGATAAAAAGGTGATGAACGCGATTGTCGCCAAGGCAGGAGATAGTGCGACGGAATTGGCGTCACTGCTCGAGGCGGATCGGAAGGCGGATTTGGCAGATTTTCTTTGGGGTCGCGAAATTATCGATTTGGTTGAGGCTTATCCAAGTGCGCGTTTTGAAGCTCAAGAGTTTGTCGATCTTCTCAAGAAATTGAATATTCGGCTCTATTCGATTTCAAGCAGCCAAGCCAGTGTCGGTGAGGAAGTTCATCTGACGATCGCCACGGTTGAGTATGAGAGTCACGGACGCAGTCGCAAAGGAGTTTGTTCAACTTGGCTGGCTCAGCGAGTTGACCTAGGACAGAAAATTCAGTGCTTCATCTCTCCCGGAAAAGGCTTCCGTCTTCCTGAGCCTGAGGAAGATGTCCCAGTCATCTTTGTTGGCCCTGGAACCGGAATCGCACCATTCCGTGCGTTTCTCCAAGAGAGGAAGTCGGCCTCTGCGAAAGGCGATGCCTGGTTGCTATTCGGCGAGATCCACGAGGAGAGTACTTATTTTTACAAGGACGAGTTTGATGCCTATTTGGCTGACGGGACTTTGGCACGAATCGATGCCGCTTTCTCCCGTGACCAAGACGAAAAGATCTATGTTCAGCACAAAATTCTCGAAGCGGGTGCCGAATTTTGGAACTGGCTGGAGCGTGGTGCGATCGTTTATGTCTGCGGCGATGCCAATCGCATGGCGCCTGATGTCGACGCTGCCATTCGCAGCGTGGTAGGCGAGCATGGTGGTCGCACAGCGGAAGAGGTCGACGTTTTCATGACCGCTCTCAAGGACGACAAGCGCTATCGTCGCGACGTCTACTAAGGCGGGGACCGAAAAGTTACTCTGGTGTCGGCTGGGAGGTCTGTAGGGCTGGCGTGGTTGCCTGAGTCTTCAGGGCGTTCTCGTTTCCGCCCTCGCTCGGTAGCCACTCCGCCCGGGTCGAAAGGAGAATCGTCCCGGCAATAATAATGGCGGCCGTTAGGAGGATCGATCCGATCGTTAAGAGTTTCCAAAAGCTGTGCTGGGAGACACCATATTGGGCCCAACTCTGAAGCTCGCCGGTGTTTCGAGCGTGTTCTGAGAGGGTCGCCGACCGCAGTAACTTCACGCCCATTGCGATCGGGATCCAACATACGGGGAGCAAGACGACAGTCAGTGCCATCACGACCCCCAGAACGATGAGACTTCGACCGCAGAAGCGCAGAAGTTGCGGCGATAGTCGCGCATTTTCGGCCATCGAGATGACCACTGGTCGATTGAGCTCGGCATTGCGGGCAGCGGGAGACCCTTCTTGAAACAGCTCTGGCCGGATTTCGCCACATGACTTCCAGTCGGTTTCGCCGGGCCGCCAGATCAGTGACTCCGCTGTGATTTCGCCCGAGCGTACGAGAATCGACAGGTCAGCTTCTGCGCAAGGAACGGGGCGTTCTAAGGAATTGAGAAAATACCACATGGGGAGTTCCATACCTTGGGCCGGACTTTGGCGCTGTAAACTCGGAAGCGAAGGTTCTGACAATTTGCCAATACCAGGCACTCGTTGGCCGAACAAATTGGAAAGGGTGGTGGAAAGAGGTTGCTCGAAGCAGAGTCACACTTCAGAATGAGATGCTCTACCCCTGCATGAAGCTTCGCACCGTTAGCTGCCCAGACTGTGAGAAAGATATCGATCTCGATATCGATCTAGGTCTTGAACACGACTGCCCCAAATGTGGCAGCCTGATTCTTCTTGCGAACACACGTAAGAAGAAGAAACGGCGCTCAGGGGTAAAAATCGGGTTGTCCGTCTATGGGACGGCGATGCGAGAGAATGAGGCGGAGGAAGCTCGCCTCGCCAAGCTGGACGCGCAGAAAAAACTGCACAGGGCAAAACGAAAGAACCGCTCTTCTTCGAAGTCATCGGTAGATTCAGACGATGAGTTCAATGATATCGATCCAGAACTTGAAAAGGCCGCAAAGCTTCTCGAGTCCACCGAGGAGAAGCACGAGGAGAAATTTCGTAAGCGTTTAGCCATCCGTGGAACTCTCGTCGCTCTCACATGCTTGGGCGTGGGCATTGGCTCAGTGATTCTCAAACGTCGTGGCAACGAGGCAAAGCCCGACGAATTGTTAACCTCCGAGACGCTCGATGACGAAGGTGTTAAGCAGGGTCGGGAAATTGACTATCGGCGGCTCAGCGCCCCTCTCCAGACCGACACATTGGGGATTGTTGTCGGCCGTGCGTCTCCAGGAGACAACGAAATTAGGCTTATTCCCGAGGCTCTGAAGTCGCTGGGCATGCCTGAAGAGGCCAGCGCCCGCGTGAACCTGGCAAGAGCTGTCGCTGTCGAATTTCTGTCGGCACCCACATGGAAGGATCGTCTTCCTATGATCCGGAATTTAGAGCGGGTCGCGCCCGATATTCAGTCCTACTCTGAAGTTCATGGCGATAAGCCTTTGGCGTTTTCGTCGGTGGGGTTTGTTGGGATCGAGGATAAGACGCCTAGGTTTTGCGCATTTTCAGTACGGATGGCGGATGGGACGGATAGGATGATCGGGCTCGAGTATACCGAGGATGGATATAAGGTCGATTGGTATAGCTTCGTCATTCACTCCGAGATGGAATGGAGTCAGTTCATGGCTACCCAGCCTAAGCTTGCTCGCAGATTTCGGGTTCTTGTGCGGCAGAGTAACTACTACAATTTCGGATACGAGGAGGACAAGTACGCCTGTTACGAAATCAATTCTCCCCATGGTTTCGAGCGTTCGGTGTTCGGCTATGTGAAGCGTGATTCTGCACTGGAACGCGAGCTTCGGCGCCTCTGGTCGCTAGCCGGAGATATGCCCATGCCCCTCACGCTTGACCTATCCTACCCGAGAGACCCGAAAACTGACAACATCGTGCAGATTCGTCAGTTGATCTCGAATGGTTGGTTCATTAGAGAAGAGGATGACGCTGAGCTCACTGAAGAGCTCAAAGGTGACATTTAGAGTTCCTTAGATGTGGTGAGAATTTCGCGCTCACCGCCAACAGACTGGACCTGGTGTCTACCACCAAAGGGTTCCAAATAATTCTTCAACGGAATGGGCATCCAAGATTCCGCAAGAGTGACGAGAGGGTGGGTGATTATGGCGCGAGGCACCGAGGCTCGAAGCGCAGATAAAAAAGAGGTGGTGGCCTGCCGGAACCCCCGAACCGACAGACCACCATGTGAGCCACCAATTGCTCGCGAGCAGGAAACCCTCGTAACCTGCATACCGCGTTGTAAATTCCCCTAGCCAATCCAGCCGAACCCCCTTAGATGACGGCTGGCTAGCTCTCCTTACGGAGGAAAGAGGTTTTACTAAGTGGTCACGGATAGACAGTGGATGCTGTAAATGACAAAATCCATTGAATAAATATGACATAGGCGACATAATTGTCGACGCAGTTTGGCATGTTGTCGAACGTGGGGCACGTTTAGTAGATGAGAATTCTCGTGGTCGAAGACCAACCAAAGTTTCTGTCGTTTCTGACCAAGGGATTAGAAGAACAAGGGATGGTGGTCGATGGGGTTAGTAATGGGGACGAGGCTTTTGAATTGGCCTCAACTACCCCTTACGACTTAATCGCTTTAGACATTATGCTTCCGGGTAGAGATGGCCTTAGCATCCTCAAGGGGTTGCGGGCTGGAGGGCACAATGTTCCGGTGGTTCTACTCTCAGCCCGATCTGCTGTGAACGAGCGTATTGAAGGACTGAATCTCGGGGCCGATGACTATTTGCCCAAGCCATTTTACATTGAAGAACTCGTCGCACGGATCCAAACGGTCGTTCGTCGAGCTTCTGGGCAGGGCTCTAATTTTCACAAGGTCGGCGACGTGTCACTGAACCTCGCGACTCGTGAGGTCTTTCGAGGCCAGAGAAAAGTCGACCTGACTAACCGTGAGTTCTCACTGCTGGAGTTCCTGATGCGTTCGCCAGACAGGGTTTTGAGTCGGACTCAAATTTGCGAACACGTGTGGGACTACAATTTTGATCCTGGGACAAATCTGGTCGATGTTTACATTCGGCGGCTGCGTCAGAAACTAAGTGTCGATGGAGAGCAGAAAGTGATCTTCACGGTTCGCGGAGTTGGATATAAAATCATCTCCAGCACTGAAGCCGCCGTTTAGTTAACGACTGGCTTCTTCGAATGGCACGCCCGAAATCTCTGCGAGTTGAGCTCGTAAAACAGATCTTCCTGATCACAGCGATCGTTCTCGGAGCTGTAGCAGTGCTGGTGTGGATGCAGAACCGTTCTCGCAATTTCGATGTCTTGGACTTGCGGCTCCAAATTTGGGCCGAGCGGGTTTCGAAAGACATCGAAGGAACGATTGAGGGTGCCCGATTTTCTCAAGCTGTAAAATTGGCGTGGCCTGGAACCACGACAAACAGCCCAGCATTTCTCGTATTCGAGCAGGATCGGGACCTGATCTACCTTTCGCCAGGGTCGGCCTGGCTTGAAGAGCACATTGCTCGAGCTGCCCGCAGGATTCCTGATCAAGCCCTGGAAACAGGGGAATCGACCGGACGGTTCTATTTGGATTTGGATGACAAAGACGGCGTTCGTTGGCGTGGAGTTTGTTTATCGGCTCATGGACGAGCATTTATGGGAGCCGTCCGAGTCGAAGACCAAACGGGGTCGATGATCAACCACCGCAATTTAACCTTTGGATTACTCGGCCTTGCGCTTCTTGTGATCGTCTTGGGAGCTTCGATCTTGGTGCGCCGAGCTCTCAGCCCGATTGACTTTTTGACCGCCCAAATCGATCGGATTTCGAACCCCGCTGGCTTGGCTGATCGGAAGCCGTTCGAACCCGGAAATTGCGCCGAATTGAAGCCACTTTACGACAGCGTGGAGGCCATGATGGCTCGACTGGAAAGAGGATTCCAGCAGGCCACTCGATTCACCGCTGATGCTTCTCACGAGTTGAAAACTCCGATTGCCCTTCTTCAGGCCGAAGTGGATGTGGCACTCAAAGAGGCTCATCCCGACAGTGGTGAACGAGAAATCCTGACTAGTATCGCTGCTGAGGTTTCTGGGCTGAAACGAATTAGCGATGCGCTGCTTTTTCTTTCCAAGGCAGACGCCGGACAAATAGACCTTCAATACGAGCATTTCGATTTCGCAGCAGAGATCGATGAACTCTGCGAAGATGCTGAATATTTGTGCGATGAAGCCGGGCTCACGTTCCGAAAGTTCATTGGAGATCAGAAAATTCCAGTCGTTGCTGATCGAGTGTTGTTCTCCCGAGCAGTTCTTAACTTGGTTAACAATGCGGTGAAATACAATCGACCCAACGGATTGGTTGAGATTACAGTTTCCCAAGTAAATGATGAGGCTTGGTTGGAAGTCGGAAATTCGGGAAAGGGAATTCCGGCATCACAGCGCGAACATATTTTTGACCGGTTTCGGAGAATGGATGCCGCACGGAGTCCGGGAGTGGGCGGAGCAGGACTCGGTCTGAGTCTTGTCCGCGAGATTTGCCGAGCTCATGGCGGATCGGTCGAACTCGTCAATGGGGTCGTCAACGATGTGAGGTTCCGAATTCGCATACCAGTCAAGTCAGCACGGCATGGTGGAAGGTCGCTGGTTTGAACAAAGACGTTGTCGATACCAGATCCGACACGGGAATTGCCGATGCTTTTCCTACAAGGAACAGAACAGCGATATTCGCGAGAAGCTCGTTGACGAGATTGACGACACCGTGGCGGCTGCGTGGGTCGCCGATGTACATCCCTGGCCGCTTCTGAACGCTGGCAATCAGACTTTGGGGTTCATTTGCTTGATTCATTAATGTTTGTTCCGTTAATAAATTGTCCTGCCGGAGCCCAACTAATCTTCATGGCTTCTTCGACAATATAAGTGGGCACTCCAGCCTGCGAGGCTATTAGGGAAGATCTGATCAATTAGGCGATCTGCCATTGCCGTCCAGATTTTTCACAACCAGCGAGCAACAAAGCTAGGCGTAGTCTGGGCTGTAACACGAAGGGCTTAATTTTCGTTCAGCGTGCAGCGTTGCCAGACCTGACTTCAATTGCCATCTTTGTGGCGGGTGGCTGGATTGATCAGACCTTCCTTAGACAAACCTCCTGAGAAATCCGCTCGCGTTTCTGTCCCTGCAGGGTTTCTTGATCGACCCAACGGGAACTATGAGCGACGCATCCATGAACAGTAAAATCCGGGTCGGCGTGATTGGCGTCGGTGCGATTGGCAAGAATCACGCTCGCTGTCTGGCTGAGATCGAGAATTGCAATCTCACCGCGATTTACGACACCAATCAAAAGGTCGCCAAGCAACTCGCTGAAGAATACGGAGCGACTGCTGCCGGCAGCATGGACGAGTTCATCGAATTGGTCGATGCCGCGACCGTCGCCGCCCCAACCAGTTTACATCTGGAATTAGGTTCGCGCCTTCTCGAGGCTGACAAGCACGTGCTAGTTGAGAAGCCGATTACTGACAATGTCGAAGACGCCAAAAAACTGGTCGCCTTGGCCAACGAGCGTCAGCGCATTTTACAAGTCGGGCATATCGAAAGGTTCAATCCGGTATTGGCTGAACTCGAAGACCGCATCGACAATCCACGATTCATTGAGGCTCACCGACTGTCACCGTTCCCGAATAGGAGTCTGGACATCGGGGTCGTCTTGGATGTCATGATCCACGACATCGAAATTATCCTCCACCTAGTGAAGTCGGAATTGGTCAGTGTCGATGCCGTTGGCGTGCCGGTTCTTACTAAGCGTGAGGACATCGCCAATGCGCGTCTGCGGTTCGCTAATGGGTGCGTTGCCAATATCACAGCGTCTCGAATTAGCCCAGAGAAATTGCGGAAAATCCGGGTCTTTCAAGGCGATGCCTATCTGTCCTTAGACTACCAAGATCAGACTGGAGAGATCTACCGAAAGGGGATGCTTGGAATTAAGAAGGAGGACGTCACGATCGAAAAGGACGAGCCTCTCAAAGTCGAGTTGGCCTCGTTCTGTGAGTGCGCTGCCGAAGGATATACGCCGCGGGTGTCAGGACATGAGGCTGCAGCTGCCCTGCAGGTTGCGATACAGATCACTGATCTCATCGACAGCGGCGAAGGTCGAATCGAGCTTTGATGGTGGATTTTAAATGTTGGTTTGCGATCGCTTGCTCGGTGCTGTCTGTCTGCACCGCCGGTGCCGGTGCCGGTGCGCCTGAGAAAGTCGCCGGGATGACCCTGCAGGCTCCACCCGAGCAGTTTCGACCAGCTGCGTTTGGAGAGCTCGTTGGGACGATTAGCCCCGGGTGGGTGGCGATTGTGCCTTACGCGTTCACTGCCGAACAGTCGACTAAAGTTCAGTTGGGGCACTGGTGGGGGGAGCGTCCCGAAGGAGTCCGAGCTCAAGTTGAGGCGGCTCATACAGCCACGCTTCGAATGATGATCAAACCGCAGATTTGGCTGAGTGGGGGCCGCTATATTGGGCTTCTCGATTTCGCGACCGAAGCGGAGTGGAGGGCTTGGGAGGTTGGGGTGAATGCCTATTTCCCAGTCTTTGAACCGGGCAGCTGGGATCGAATCAAAACCGACCTTGAGGCTTTTCACAAGCGTGTTGGAAAGCCGATCATCTTTACCGAATTCGGCTACCGCAGCGTCGTCGATACGGATGTCGAGCCGTGGGAAAAAGCTGGCGATCGGGGCTCGGATACTGCGGCTCAAACTGCGGCTCTGGCAGCCCTTTTTGAAGCAGTCTGGGATGCTCCTTGGTTCGGTGATGGCTTCCTGTGGAAGTGGTCTCTGCGAGACGTCAATGCAGGGCGATCAGATCACCGAGTCGCGTTCTCGGTTCGGGACAAACCAGCTGCGCAATTGGTTGCTGATCACTATCAAAAAAATCGACCTGTCAGCCCCGTTTCTGCACCATGAGTCGGAGCATCTTTTTAGTGGCTGGCGAGGTCAGTGGAGATCATCACGGAGCAGCGTTGATGAACGAGTTACTAGGGCTCGATCAGACCCTCACGCTGGAGGCGATCGGCGGCCCAGAGATGGCTGCTGTGCCTAGAGCCCAAGTCGATGACTGGTTGGCTGATGCTGCCGTGCTAGGACTCTGGGAAGTGCTCAAAAAATACGGCTATTTTCGGAGGCGTATGGATGAGGCGGTTTCGCAACTGATTGAAAACCAACCTGATGTCCTAATCCTCATCGACTATCCCGGATTCAACCTCCGCTTGGCTGACGCATTGCGAAGTGGAGGATATTCGGGGTCGATTTTTTACTATATTAGTCCTCAAGTTTGGGCTTGGAAGAAGGGGCGTATCCCGAAAATGGCTCGACTTCTCGATCTGATGATCTGTCTGTTTCCGTTTGAAGTTCCGCTCTTTGAGGATTCGGGATTGAAGGCGGTTTGCTCTGGTCACCCGCTCATGGATGAGCTGTCAGAGGCCGATCGAAATCCCAATCTGGTCGGTTTGCTTCCGGGGTCTCGGGAGCATGAGGTTGCCAAGCTTTTCCCAGTGATGTTAGGGGCCGCGAAACGACTTTCCCGAGACCGTTCCGATCTCCGTTTTGTTACCGCTGCTGCGTCACCAGAACGGGCGGTTCAGATGCGCTCAATCTTGGCC
>Ga0114953_1003741_pt1 | contig 10326 bp, 5 predicted proteins | sample SidtaG_FD_87298 | JGI IMG/M metagenome (GOLD analysis project Ga0114953, IMG submission 87298) | Marine algal microbial communities from Sidmouth, United Kingdom - Sidmouth_Male2 metaG | ecosystem: Host-associated > Algae > Red algae > Unclassified | place: Sidmouth, United Kingdom | collected... | reverse complement strand
GCGGCCGCCGCGGGGCGGCTGGCGGCGGTGGGGAGGCGGGGCGGCCCGCCGGCGGCGGCGCGCCCCGCGGCGCGCCGCGCCCGCGCCGGACCGGTCGCGCGGCGGCCGCCGGGGGTCGGCCCCCCCACCGATGCGGCGTGGCGGGTGCCCGTGGCCCGGGGCGGGCGCGGACCGGGGCTCCCCCCGGGGGCGCCGGCGGGGTGCGGCGCTCGACGCGGTGACGGGATGCCTGTGGCTTGGTGGTTGGGAGCCCCGACCCGACGGGCGCTGCGTGGCCGCCGGTCCACGCCGCCCGGTCGTCTGCGCCGTGGCCCGTGCGTGGTCGCCGCGCCGTCGACGGCGTCGAGCCGCACACGCAGCGCAGGCGGGTGTCGTCGAGGCGTCGGGGGGTGGCACGAAAGTGGCTCCTCATTGACATTGACTACTCTATAGGGACACACGAGGCTCCGCATCCAAGACGAGGGCGCGCAAAGCGACAACGGGCGGGTCGCACCGCTCACCACGCCCCACAAAAAAAAAGAGGCAGACACTCCAACGGAAAAAAATGTCCAACATACAGAATACATCGCTTGCAGCACGCCGTCGCCCTCTCCAGCTCTGTTCACAACGAGGCCACCCGCGCCGCCGTCAACCAAACGCAACTTGGTCGGATGGCCGACCTCCAACGGGCGCTGACCCACTCACTGTCCCACCCAAAAGCCCGGTCGCCGCCGCCTCCAGACGGCGGCAACACACGCCTCCACCCACACTTGCCCCCCCACCCCCCCCCGCCCCCCCCCAGCGGGTCGACAAAACGTCTAGGCCGCAATCGGCGTCGCGGTCGGCTTACCTGCCAACCGCGCTGGTGTGGGCTCCTCCGACGGCACGCTCGGGAGGGTCTTGGACAGCCCCGGCGTCTCGGTCGGCACCGACGGCAGGTCGTCGGCGGTCAGCGCCGGGGTGGCCTCGGCCGTGGCCTCGGTGACACCCTCCCCCTCGGGCACGACGGTCGTTGCCACGACCGTCACCTCCTCCGACTCGACGGCGGGGGGGGCGGCGACCTCGGGCGTCGGCGTCTCCGCGACAGTCTCCTCCGGCACCGGCGCGGCGAGCGTGCCAATGTCAATCTCCAACACCCGCTCCTCAAGGGCGTTGGCGTAGCTCACCGCGTTGGCGTCATGCTCCGCGAGCAGCGAGGCCATCTTGCCCTGTGCCAGCCAAAAGGACACAAAGGCGGCTTGCAGCACGGGCGCACGCTTCGAGTAGAGAACTCGCAGCGTCTGGAGCGTCGTCGCCAGAGACGCCTCGTACTTGGTGCGCGCTTCCTCCTTCTTCTCGTGGTTCTTGGCCTTCTTGACGGGGCTGACCTCGGGGACGTCCGTCGTGTCGCCGCCAAAGCAGCCAAACTTCTTCTTGGGCGTCTCCATCTTCTCCACCTTGGACGAGTAGCGGTCACACTCCATCTTGGCCGCGTCCGTCTCCTTGCAGAGCTCCCACGCCTGGGCCACCTCGGCCAGGTAGGCGTTGACAACCTTGTCCTCCACGGTCAGGAAGGACGGGTTGCCCTCCTTGCGCTGGAGGAACGCCTTGTACGCCGCAGTCGACGAGGCACTGGTCTCCCCCGCAGTCTCGTGCACATCGTCCTTGTCCGGGTAGCCGCTGAGGAAGGACTCCCCAAAGTCGCGCTGCGCCGAGAACACCTTGCGCCACGCGTCGCCAACCGCGTCAATTGACGACGTGCACTTCTTCAGCGTCGCCTCGACCCGCTGCAGCTGCTGCTTCTTCTCCTGCAGCGCCCCATCCGTCACCGTCGTTGAGTGGCGGCTGGTGGCCTGGTACATGCGCTTCTTCACGAGGTGCATGGGGTGCTTCTTGGGAGCGGTCTCCTTCGTCTCCTTCGTGACCGTCACCTTCGTGGCCTCCCCGCTGCTCACCGACGCGTCCGAGCCCACCATCGTGACGGCAACCGCGGTGACGCACGTACGTTGGTGCTCGAGATGGAGGGGGGGGACGGAGGTGCGGAAAGGAGCAGCAAGCGGTACGCGACGACTCGCTTCACAGAGCAAGGTGCGGGCGGTACGCGCGCTTGGAGGCGGGGGGAAGGAGGGGGCGTAGTGTTGTACGCACGTGCGTGCGGGAGCAGAAGCGGCTCGCTGTGTCGTGGGGCGTGTGGCGTACGCGCGCCACCCTTAAATGCCCCCCCCCCTCCACAGCAGCCGGTGGACGGGCACGCTCGCCCAGCGACGGGGGGGCCTCGATGGGCGCCAGCCGCGGCGGCGCCCCGCGCGCGCACGAGCCACACTGCGTGGTCCAGAGCCCATGGGTGCTGTGCGAGAGCGCACGAGGGGGGGGGGGCCAGGCGTCAAGTTGCGCGCGGACCGTGGCATGCGCGCGGGCATCCGCGGGATGTGCGCCGCCTGTGAACGGAACCCCGCCTTCGAAAGACGCTCGCTACAGTGCCGTTGGAATCCTAGCGCCAGACGGCGTTTCGGGCGGGCCCAACTGCCGCCCTCCCAGCGACTTGACAAGAGGTGCCGCAAAGGGGGTGCGTAGGGCCGGCAAGGTCTGGAAGCCGCAGAAAAAAAAAACTAGCGTAGTATTGCTGCCTTCCCAATTTTGGCCGATCCCGTCGATGTCAAGAAGGGTGATCAACTGTGCGACACTGTGTCTCAGCCATCCATTCGGCCGGATAAAGTGGATCCGCCAATGGGCAGTTGACCGAGACCCTGTCTTGACTTCGACCACATCGGCCAAAATTGGGAAGACAGCAATAGTGCGTGAGAATCTATACCAATCCGCGGCCGCACCCACCGCAAGCGCAAGGTTACAAGCAGCGTGCATGGGTGGCTGTCTGACGGGGCCCCCCGGGCCGCCCATTCCAGGGGGGAGTGAGCCGCGACGACAGCAGGTGACAGGCCCGCGCGCCCTTGGGGCCCCAGACGCCCCCAAGCCGACTGCCAGCTCGAGGGCATACAGTGGGGCTTACAAACCTACATCTCACGCACGTTCCACTGGCGCCCGCACGCACACCAACGCCACCTTGTGCTGCGCAAGACTGACCAATCACAAGGCGATACTACGCGGGTCGGGCCCAAGGTTGGGTACCCGCTATATCCGCTCAATGATTACCTCGAGCACTTCGTCAGCATGTTCACTCTCTCGCGAAGGCTACATTCTCTTTTCAACAGAATCTGACCAATGAACCGCCTTCAGAAATCGTCACGGCCGCTTGCAGCCTTCTCGTGTGCCCTCGTTCGAGGGTATCTCCCAGTAATATATCGCCCCGATATATAACAGGAGCGATATACACTGTATGATTGAATAAGTGGGCCTGTCGAGGTATCTCGGTCTCTAAATACGCCAATGAGAACCTTCTCGACCTCCCTAACTGGTTGTCGATATCTTGGCCGCGGCAGTCACGACGCTGATCCCACGAGAAAACTGTAAACGAGCCAGTGTGGCCTCGAAGTGGGACAGTGGCCAAACAGTCCTTGGCAGGCACGCACGTCACGCAACACTGCATGTCGGATCGCTGTTGCCAGCCATAAACGCCTTTGATTGGCCATAGTGCGAGCTCGATATCTCGCATGCGTGGTGAATCCACGGTTCGCTGTACGCACGCTGCAGTTAGGGCCATCGGCATCCCCGTGGCGCTGGTTTAAAGCTCTGCAGACACCTTGCGTCAAGTCGCACTGTGGGAGGGAGCTCACCACACCTCTTCTCGGTGAGCAGAGGGGCCATCGCGACAGCGGGTCGCTTTTCGTGGCGAGGCCACGTGTAATGCGCACGCGTCAGCGGTACGTAGGTGCCTGCCGCCGTCCTCGCATGCTCTCCTACAGCGAGGGGTCCAACGCAGCGCCGAGCGTGAGCGCAGCGCCAATGCGCTCGTACGTTGCAACAAGAGCATCACATGTCATTTTAGCCAGATGTGGCGAGTCAGCCCGCCTAGGGCGCGTATTCAGGCGGTACGGAGTGCTCCTGTCCGGACATCATGTCCGGGCAGGATGATACTGAGAGGCTACCACCGGTTCAGGCAGTCGCCCTGGGACAGTTGAGTTGCAACAGCATTATTTAAAACAGAGCGAAAGGAAAGCCTGGCAAATCGTCCATAGGGAGTCAAACGCAAACCTGCAGAAGCAGGTCGTGATCTGCGCCGACACAGCGTGCACTGCCACTTCACTTCACTTCTACTTCTGACCTGGTACAGTAAAGTATGGCTTCCAAACTGCTGACAGTGCCCACAGTACGCAGGTGCCTGTCACGGTACGTTGTGTTGCCTTCGCTCACTGGCGCCTCCCACTGCTGCTGAGAAAGATCCAGCAGACAGGGAAGCCGTACGGGACAGTTTCTCTGTGTGTCAATCTCAATGCGATATCTGGCATCTGAGAGTTCGTTGTTGCGCCTTACGACAGAATCCTCATTATTTGAGCAAGTGTCATTTTTGAGTTAGACACACCGTTCGACACAGCTCATCGAGATCCTGTGAAGCTATCTCCACATCAATCTGACCGAATGTCAAGAAAAGTGCATTCTTGCACTTTGCTCCTTGACTGCGAGAATCGACCATGACGGCCCCGTACGAGCGGGTATCTATGAGGCCCCAGAATTGTAGTAAACTGCATTTCTCGGTTTGACCGACCTCTCCGGCCTCACCCTTGTCTGCATCCTGCAATCAAAGGTATCCGTAGTTTTCAGGATGAAATATTCAGAATCAATCACGTTCTCGACAACTTGTTGTGTGCTGCACGACGGAGCTCACTTTTTCAGGCCAGCAGTTGCCGCCAAGCGCACCTGCAGCCACTTGGTCTTTTGGGGCGCCTACCACCGGCGCAGGGGAGCGGGAACAAACGGCACCCCGCCCTCCCCCCCCCCTCGCACAGGGGCGCCCCACCCCCCTGCCAGCGTCCAAATAACGGCGCGCCCCCCCCAGCCTCCGCCGGCAGCCGCCCCCGCCACGGGTGCCGGCCACCACCATCCCCCCCGCCTACCGCGCGCGGCGCCCTGCCGCTGCTGCCGCCGTCGCCGGCGAGGCGCACCGCCGCCGCCACCCCCGCGACGGACCGAGCCGACGGGGCGTCGACGACGCGCGTCAAAGGCACGGGCGCCACGGCGGGCGCCGCCGTAGCCGCCGCGCCGCCGTCGTCCGCCGCCGTCGCGAGCGGCGGTGGCGGCGCCCGCGGGGCGTCCGCACGACGGGGAGCTCCCCACCGCGGCGGCGGTGGACGACGAGCGGCGCCCGCCTGCGGCGGACGCCGCCCACTGGGCGGTGGTGGCGGCTGCCGCCGCCGCCGTCGCGTCGAGTGGTGCGGTTCCGCCGACCGCTGCGTTGGCGTTCGCGGTGCCAGCAGCCGGCGCGCAACGTGGTGGGCGGCGCGCCGCCGCCGCTGCCGTTGCCGCCACCGCCGCCGCCGCTGCCGCCTCGGCCGGTTCGTGGCGGCGGCTGGGCGCGACGCGCGGTTTTCGGGCGCGCCCCGAGTGCGGAGACCGCCTGCTTTGCGCCGGCTGTCGACGGCGGCGGCGGGGGGGGGGGACGTGGGCCGTGCGCGCCGCGCGGGGGACGGGCGCCGTGCCGCTTCGGGGGCGCCCAGGCCGATCGCGCCCGCCCGCCACGGCGGCCACTTGCAGGCGCCGCCATGCGGGGGGCTGCACACGCCCAGACAGCGGCTCCGCCTCACTGCCGCCCGCGCTTGGGCGCCGGCGTCGATGGCGAGGCCGCCCCCACACTCTCTGGCGGGGCGAGGATTCAAATGGCATGGGCTGACCTTTTGAGGTGGACATGAAAGTATGAAACCCATTTTCAGAAGGTGCTCTCGGCGCGACCACGTCGATAGAAATGCACGTAAATAGCTGTCCACGCGCAGAAGAGAAGAACGGGTGGTCTCCGTGCATGGTACTGTGGCCGTACGGCCAAGGCCCACAGCAGTTGGCCACCCTGCCGGAACAGCGCATCCGGCTGAGGTCGGTTGGCAGTCCATGGTGGCGCCAACCATGCTATGGAGCGCGCAACCCTGCGGCCAGCTGGCGAGGCGCACCAGTGCATCGTTCAGCTTCTGTGCAGTCCACCGTGTGTCGTGGTGGCGTGAGCGCCGCCAGCCACCCAGCAGCAAAGCGACACGTTGGACCGCTCTGCCAATTGGTGGCCCAGGGCGCGGCTCACAGATGCTGCCAATTTCTGGGTGGCTCGCTCAGAAATCTGAGTGACCACACCGCGGTCGCTGGCACGGCCGCGCGGGCGCTGTGCGCGTCCGTGCCGCGGGGCCCAGAGGCTCGCTCTCGCCGCTCGCGCAGTCGGTGGCCTACGAGGCGGACCCGACAGCTGCAGGCGGCGCGAACAACGTTGAGCCGCTTTCCCCCTGTGAGTTGACGGGCGTGCCAGCGGCGCCGCGGGTCGCCTTGCCTGCCTACGTGCGCCGGTTGCGACTGACTGTGCGCTGTGGGCGTACGGGTGACCTCGTCAGCGTCACGGCTGACACGCGGCGCGCCTCCTCTCTCCTGGCCCGCTTGCGTGTGCCTTGTGCTGGCGGCGCTTCGGGGTTTGGCATGCAGTTCCTGTTGTGAATGTGCGTTGGCCCTGTATGACTGGCCAGATGGTAGCACCCTGTTTTTCTCTGTGTTTCGTCATTTTTGCAACCTGTGGCCTCTGCCTACCTCCCCACCCCCCCCGTGTTCCCCCTTCTTTTGTTCTACGTTCCCTATGATTGACTTCTTTCTGTCTTTTATTCCGTTTCTGACACCTCAGCATCTATTCCCTCGTGTCCGCCTCTCTTCCTCGGCCAACCGGTTCTTTTCTATGCCGCACGGCGCAACAGGTAGCGCTGCTGCAAACCCAACGCCCCCGTGCATGTAGTCCCGCGGTAGCACACCCAACCCCGGGAAGCTGGTCCCGTTCAGTTTTTCTGCGCGGCTCTGCGCCTTCCTTGACGCCTGTGCCATTCCCGCACTCTACACCTCTCGCACCTTTCCCCGGTCTACCTTGCCCACTCCTCCCGCCCCGCCGCCATGGCGGATGCGCCCGAAGATGGTGCTGTGATGCTCCGCGTTGACGCCGACGGCCACGTCTGGGACGGCTCCATCCCCGTTGACCCGAGCGTGGCGGCCGCCGTCCGACACACTGTGCGGCAAGAGGCGGCCAAGCAGCTGCGTTTGGAGGAGCTCCGCGCTGCCGGCTGGGATATCGCTGGTGACTTTGAGGGGCTTCTTGGTGGCGGCCGCGACGGCCCCAGGGGAGGCGTTTGGGTGCAGCGACCTGGGTCTGAGGAAGGTCCCCCTGCCGATGACAACATGTGCACCATTGTCAGCGGCGATGTGAGCGGCAGCGTACCCGGCACTGTCGCTACACCGGCCGCCGCCGTTGATGACGGCGGCGGTTTGGCGAGCCGCGCGGCAGCGGCCGCCGGCCTCCCGGCCCACGGCCTTTTCGGCACGACCGACGGCGTACACTGGGCGGTCCCCCCCGGCCTACTCGTCTTGCCCGACGAGTGGCGCGACAACGAGCTGTGCACCGTCTGCTTTGGGCGGTTCTCCCCCAATCAGATGGTCACTCTCGCCGAGTGCACGCATGCCTTTTGTGCCGGCTGCTACAACTCGTACCTGACGTCAGAGATCTTCTCAGGCAAGCACGACCGCCTCATTTGCCTCCACGGCGGCTGCCTTGTGGGCGCAACGGACGCAGACGTGGAACGGCTCGTGTCGCCCCGCACGTACCGCAAACTCCTCTATTTCCGGTCGCGCGACGGTGCCCGCGCGCGGGGGGAGGAGGGCGCTCGCTGGTGCACCGCGGAGGGGTGCTGGGCGCGCCTCCACCCGGCGGCGGTGACCATTGCGCTTGCGGGTGCGGCGGGTGGGGGTGGGGTGAGCGTGGGGGGGATGCCCCTGGGCCTCCCGTCGCGGCGCTCGTCGTCGCTGCGGTCGGCCCGGCGGCCGTCGGTGCGGGCGGTAGCGGCGATGGGGTGGCAACCTGAGGAGGAGCGGCCGCCGTCGGATACTGCGCCGCCACCCGTGATGGCTCCAGCGGCAGCGGCAGCGACGGCGGCCGCTGTGGAGGTGGCGGCGACGGCCGAGGCTGCGGGCGGGACCGTCCCGCGGCCGGCGGGGTTGCCTCTGGTGGCCGCTCTCCCTGTTGTCGGTGAGCCGGACGAGTCCGCCCCCGCCCCCGCACTTTTCCCTGTTGACGGGGATAGCAGCGCTCCAACGGCTGGTGGGGACGCCACCACCTTCCTCCCCCGCACCAACCTGCTCCCTCCGCCCACGGTCAGTCCCCAACCCGGCGTCGTCACTTGCCACGACTGTGGCACGCGAAACTGCGTGCTCTGCGAGACGCTCTCCACCCCCGACCACGCGTGCCGCCGCCCCGCCGTCCCCCTGACCGTCCGCAAGCAGGCCGTCTCGTTTTGGAGGTGGGCCGCCCTCCACACCCGCGCGTGCCCCCGCTGCCGCGTGCGCATCCAAAAGGACAGCGGCTGCTCGCACGTGACGTGCTCCCGTTGTGGCGCCTACTTTTGCTACCGTTGCCTCGGATACCTTCCGACTTGCTGCGCGCAGCCGGGGCGCCAGTGCGTGTGCGTGCGGACGGCCAACGTGGCGGTGTATTCAGGGTTGGCGGTGGTTGGGGTGGTGTTTTCACCGCTGCTGGTGGCGGCGGCGGTTATTGGGGGGGTCCCCTACGGCGCCTACCGCCTGAGCCGCCGCCGCCGCCGCCGCCAGTTTGTGCAGCGGCAGGCGGCGGGGCGGGGGGCAGACGGCCAGGCGGGCGACTGCATGGTGGTGACGGGGCCCTCCCGTTGAGCCGCCACCGGTGGCGGGTCGAGCGGCAGCCGGCGACTGGCGGCGGAGGTGTCGGATCGACGGGGGCTCGAGACGCGTGCACGTGCTTGTCATCGTGTTTTTTTTTCTTTTACGAACAGTGGTTGCCTGGAACCTGTCGCAGCCGAATGCCGTGCCCGGGGCAGGCGCGCCCGTAGCCCCGCAGCGGGCGCTGTGCACCGGGAGCAACAGACGCAGGTGGCGGCGGCGGCGGCAGTGGCGGCGGCGGTGGCCGCCGCCGCCGCCGCCCCCGCCGCCGTAGCCCGTGTCGTCAGCGTTGACGGTGGGTGAATCCATCCATGGCGACAGGCTGCCGTCGGGCACGTCGGTGACGGGCAGAGGGCCACCACTGGCGGCGGCGGGGCGGCTTGTCACGACCCCCCACGGCCCGACGCTGTCGATCGGCTTGCCGCCCACCTACGGCGCCGACGACGGGTATGGGGACACGTCCCCGCCGGCGCTCGCCGACGCGGCCGACTCGGACGCGTCGGCGTGTCACGGCGACTCCGCCGGCGCCATCGGCAGCAGCAACGGCGTCGACGGCGGCGGCGCCGCCGCCGCCGCCGCCCCCACCACCGCCGCCCCGCCGACCGGCCGCGACGGCCGCCGCCGCTCTGCCGTCGCGACGGCGGCGCTCGCGTCGGCGCTCGCCGCTGCCGAGTGCCGAGCACCAGACCGACCGTGCCATGCGAGCAGAAGCGGGGGGTGCGGTCGGAGTGGGTTTGTGTGTGGCCCAGAGGGACGTGCGGGAAACGCCCGCCCACGAACAACGACCCGCCCCGAACCGCGCACGTGTCCCTCCCAGCACACAGGGCGCCTCCACGTACGGGCCGGGCGCGTGGACCGCCCTCGCGCGGGTGCCGCCGACGCTGCCGCCAGCGGCGCGCTCACCCCTCGCGCCGTCGAGGCCGCGCCGCGTACATGCCGCCGCGCCGTGGATGAGAAGAGGATGGGCGCCCGACCGTGACAATGGAGCGTCCAGGCGCCGAGCCCGGCGCTGCCCGCCGCCCCGCCATGCGCCGCCCGGTGGCCTCTGGCGGCGGCGGCGGCGGTCGCGGCGGCGCGGCGCGCGGGCGCGGCGACCAGGGCGGCCGCCACGCAGCCGCGGCCGTGGCACGGGCGGGCGGGCGGGCGGGCGTCGCCGCCACGGGCGGGGCGGGGGCACCCCTGCGGCGCAGCAAAGCGTGCACCTGCGGGCGCCCCGCCGGTTGGGACGGCCGACGCGGGGCCGACGCCCGCAGATTGCGGGCGGCGCCATTGGGGCGGCCGCGCGGGCGACGCGCGCCACGCTCGGCGTCGCCGACGCGGAGGACGTGGTCCATGGCGCCGGGGGGGGTCGACCCCCCGGGGGAGGTCCCCTCTGCGTGGGCCCCTCGGCGGGGGGGCGCCCGCCCCGTCGGCCGCCCCTGCCGCGCGGCGACCGCCCGGCGCGCGGGCGGGGGGTCCGTGTGGGGCGGCGGCCGGCCGGCGTGCACGCGCCCGCGCGCGCCGCGGGGGGGGGGGGGGGGCGGGGCGCCCCCCCCCCCCCCCCCCCCGCCCGCCGGG
>Ga0114953_1003737_pt1 | contig 10329 bp, 16 predicted proteins | sample SidtaG_FD_87298 | JGI IMG/M metagenome (GOLD analysis project Ga0114953, IMG submission 87298) | Marine algal microbial communities from Sidmouth, United Kingdom - Sidmouth_Male2 metaG | ecosystem: Host-associated > Algae > Red algae > Unclassified | place: Sidmouth, United Kingdom | collected... | reverse complement strand
GTCTTGGGCACACCCCCGGCGGCGGGTGTGGCCCGCGTTTGACCCCTGTTTTTGGCCCACTTGCGAGGGTCCCCCTGAGGGTTGAGGGAAGGGGACAGGTGGGTATATCTGAGCGGGACAGCAAAGCAGTCCCGAACCCCCCGAGGGAGGCAAGTAAACGTTGAGCGTCACAACGCTGTGTCGTGTTTGCGGCTTGTCTTTGCCGCCCACACCAGTTGTGTGTGTGCGTCTTGGCGCTTACTTCCGGGGTCTTTGACGAGACTACCGGGTACCCGGTCGGGAAGGCCGCCCGAGTGGGGTCGGCCTGACTGTGGTGCCGCATCCCCTTCCTGGAGATAGGAGATGGATGGAAGGTCCCAGTCTTCTGCGTGCCAAGGGAACATGGACCACATAGACCCCTTGTATAGCATGTTTGTGTTGACTCCGTCGTATGTTGACAAGGGTTGTGCCATTCGGGCCCGATTGATAGTCCGAGGGCTGTTTAAGCGAGCACATGTCGAAGCACTGGAGCACACTGCTTGGCACTCGGGGTCTCCAGGGCTCCTATTGAGGCCGTCATCATCAGTTGGCATGACATCAATCATGTACCGAACCACTGTGGGCTGCACTTGTGATGGGCCCGATAGCTCCAGCATTGAAAATCTCTTTCGGCCTCGCGTTCCCCATTTCCAGAACACGCTGGCGTCTGTCATGCCTTCGGAGAGCTTTGCCTCATCAGCACCGGGGTACAATGCTCGCAATCGTGTGGCGCAGGCAGCACCTCTTCTATTGAAATCCTTGATCGAGAGGTCCTCCGACTGCAAGATGGGCAACAGGGTTTCCACTTTCGGCAGGATGCCCTCAGAGTCCTTTGGTTGGGACCGCGTGCTCACAGTTGTGGGCATCATTGGATAGAGCTGCTTCAGGGTGGCGAGCTTCGAAGACGCTGGCATGGGACAGTCGCCCGGACGCAAAGAAGGGCTGGCGCGTAGCACAATTGCACCGAAGGCGTCAAGCTCCTTTGTGTACGTCCGAATCAACTGCACAATACCGCCAGGAGGCAACGTGTCCACAACGAAGACTGGCGCTTCCTGTTCTTCTCCCATTGATACCGGTCCTTCTGCTGGTTCACTGTCTATGGTGTCAGGCCTGCCCAGGGCGCTGGGGACCTTTGCACACCCAGAAACAGTCAATGCCGGATGGACACTTGTCTCTGCCGTACTGTCGCTCTCTTTGCGCTGCACACTATGATCAGGCTGCGAGCAGCTTGTGGGCGCATTTTCATCAAGTTGTGCGCCACCGTCGTCATGCTCATCGACATGGCGATGCCGACCTTCATCATTGCGACGGCCCCTGCCGCGCGAACGAACCGAGTTCCGCCCACTCGTTCCGCGTTGACCTCGGCTGCCTTGAAAGCCACGGCCACGCCCACTATCCCGCTCACTCCTCCCATGCCGTTCATCTCCGTCCGAGGTCGAACCTCCACCATCCGCATCAGCTCTGCCTCGTCTCTCGCGCCTCGACGCCACGGGTCGTCCCCCTCGAGGTCCGCCGCGCGCCCTCTCTCGCCGTCCACCTCTTGCAGCACCTTGTCCTTGCCCCTCGGGGCCTTGAACGTGACCACCATCTGCTCGTGGTTCCACCTCTGGGCTACAGCGGCCGCGTGGCGGGCTTGGTAAAACCGCTGGGTCCGAAGTGTTGCATCCATCGGTGCCGTCACTAGGTCCAGCACGCTGGTGGCACCGACCTCGTCCGTCGGTAGATGAACCATGCGAGGATGCCCGCCGTCGTTGGAGCACTTGAGATGGTGAGCGGGTGCGGGAACTGATCCTTCGTAGTACTTCAGAGCTGCCTCGTGTCGGCGAGCGACTTCGGCTCTTCTCCTGGCGTGTTGAGGGCGACTGCCTCAACAGCCCCGACCGGCGTCGCACACGGGATCTTCCACGCGAACACGAGCGACTTTTGGAGCTTCTCTGGTCTTCACTAGGCTCCCTTGCGCTGCTGCGCGATGACGAGGGGCTCTTGTGCCAGCAGGGGCTCGGTGAACGTGGAGGCCTTGATGAAGATGACGGCGGACGCTCCCTGCCGCGCCTGGATGACGTCGATCTGCTGCTATGTTTGGAGCGACTGCGAGCTCCACGTGAGCGGCGCAAGTTGACGTCGAGTTGCCTTGGAGACCTACTTAGTGTGTGTGAGCGTCGCCTGCATGAAGAGCGCCGGCGGCTTGGAGAGTCACCGAGTCGTGAAGGACAGGTCCGCGACGCCGACTCCTCTCGAGACGCACTTAACGAGCGAGACCTGACTCGACTGCGTGATCTCGAAGGCCTCCCAGTTCGCGACTGTCCGCTCGGTGAAGGCAGGTAGTGTGAAGCGCTCGGTCCTGGCGATCGGCTTGGTGACTGCGAGCGGCTTGATCCCGGTACTCGGCTGCCCGATGGCGGAGAACGTCGTGACGTAGACCTACAGCGACTACGTCGGCGGTCCCATCGCCCTGGCTCTGCGTCGGCGTGTTGTCGACCTGACCGAGAGCGGCTCCTCGACCGCGACGGTGGCCGCCAAGCCAAACGCTCATGCCGTGTGCCCCGCCACGCAGACGCCCGGGGTACGCCGTCAGCTCCTCTGCGAGTAATGGTGGATCTGTGCTGATGAAGCTGTTGCTGCAACTGGTCATCGGCGCCACCATCTTCGTTTCGGGCAAAACAGGAAGCTGCTGGGCCTTTGGCGTTGCCCGGGCGCTGCCGTGTGAGCGACCGGCCTCTCGGGAGCTTGAGACCCACCAAGAGCTTATTTTCAGCCTCCTGGAATGCGTGGAGTCCCCCGTTCTTGTCTGCTTTAAGTATCGAATGCACGACATCCGTCAACTTGTCGGGATTGACTGCACCATACCAGGTTCGGGGGTCAGTCGACACCTCAAGTTGCATCGCACCAGCATCTTTAGAGCTGAGCATGAACAGTAGCTGCGACATCATGGAAGGTCCACTTGATGCTTGCAGTTCATCCCATGGCGGGGCAGCCAAGTCCACGATCCGCATCTGCCGCCGCAGCGTCTTGCTGTGCTTGGAGGCGCGCTCGATAGTCACTGGGAGCTTGTTGGCTTTGCACCAGGCCGATAGAATGACAAGAAGCATCTTTCTTGCAGTACGGCGGCGCTTCTTAACAACTTCGCACGACGCACCAGGTCGCGCAAGCACTGCCATGACACCGTGAGCTCGCATGTCAAGAGGAAGCGCGCGAATGGGTCTGAACTCCTCAGCACAGAGGTCTGGAAGAACATCGGTGAGGCCGCACACGACAAGCGCCCACCACTCGCCGCCATCATGAATGGGAACAGCCACCATCTTCGCTCGAAGGCCACCAGCCATCAAGAGCGCATGCGTTGCGCTGCCCATGGAACCGGTAAGCGCCTGCGCGTCTTGGAGATCTTGTGTGGACGTGCCTTGACTCTGGTGAAGAAGGAAGTCCGAAAAGTAGGAGCTCAAAGATACCTTCTTCTTCGGCAAGCGGAAGGGCGGCGAAACCTTGCCCAGTGACCACGCTATCAGTTCGTCCACAAGTGACGGCCGCCATTGCGCCATGCGCTCCTGCTTACCTCCGCCATGGTGCTCTGCAAAAGCAAGATGCAGAGGTCTGAGTGCCATTGAAGATCCGTGCACCTGTTGCAGCCGCTCAACGGGTGCTGAAGTGAGCCGCCGCCGCACGTCACGTCCGTCACTGCGCTGGGCGCCCGCTTCAATGACCTTAAGGGCGCTCCGCTTCTCTACGGACATGTTTCCCTTGCGCTTGGAGGGAGTGATTTGGTCCGCCACACCGGTCTTGTAGCCACCGGGTCTCGTTTCCCCAGGAGGTAACGCTGCAGGACTCTCAAGAAGAGATGAGGGAAGCGCACGCTTGGCACCTTGGTCCGCAGATGCAGCGCGCGTGCGACCGACGACGTCTTTGGCGGCGGGAGAGACACGTACGGGAAACGTGCGACGAGGTGAGTGTACAACACCTCCTTCCGCAGTTGGATCCGATTGGCCGCCACCGGGATCCTCGCCGATGTGGCCGGCATCGATGAAGACACTGCCGTCAGTACCCACGGGCACAGGGCCGCAAGGCTCCGACTCTGGCCGCGGAGGCACTTGCTCGTCGTCAGCGCGCTGGCTCTTCGGCAGCGCGGCACCAGCAATATTGCTTCCCGTCGGACGCACGATCCCTCCCGTCTCCCGGTCGTCTTCTTGAGCACCAGGAGCATAGAAGTCGGCCTCCAGACGACCATGGCCGGGTTGCATGGCGATTGGTATGGTGTCTGGGCCGACCGGCTTGCTCAAACTTGGTCCGGAGCCACCGCCACCGCCAGCGCCCCTCCCAGCGTAGAGTTCTTGGTCTGCCACGATCCCATTGGAAGCACGTAGGCACTGTCCGCGGCCACCCGGTCGCACTAGACTTTCCTGTCGTTGCGCACTCTCCCTTGTGACAGCTCTGGCACCATACAGGCCTCCCGAGATCCCGGCCGGTCGCCCCTCGCTAGCGCCACTGCTCATGCGCGTTGTGTGCAGCAGGCCGTCCGCCGCCGGTGCGGGACGCTTGGGGGATCCAGTGCCGTACACAAACGTCCTGGGATCGCCGTACGAACCAAACGGGTCGAGGTTGACGTCACTACTGGGACGCATGACGACGCTGCTACTGAGTCTAGGATGCCCCGCCAGTATCTGCGGCGCGCGTGGAAGCGGGAATCGATCTACTGGCATACCACCCGTTTTCGCGCCGAGGACGCCGGGAGCTGCCCTGTATCCATCATAGGCGCCAGGAGGGTGGTGTCCGGATGTCCATCCGCCAACAATCAGTGGCTGTGCGGGAGCCGTAGGACGGTTGTCAAGCTGCTGCTCAGCACACGGCTGGAGCGCGCTGCTTCCGCCGAAGGCCATCCCAAAATAACGGTGTTGTCCGCCAATATAGGTGCTTACAGCCTCTAGGCCAGCCCCATGCCGATCGCCTTGCCCAGACAGCCGACTACTGGCTGATGTCATGTGGACATAGCCAACGTCGTTCTGAGGCCCCGCTGGCGCTCGAAAGTGATTGGCGCCACGGCCCTCTTGAGACAGTCGGCTGCATTGGTCACCAACGGCAACTGCAGTGTGACCACTTGGTGTGCCCAAAGGGAGAGATTCAGGCAGCACAGCAGAAGCCCAGCGCCAATGAAAACCAAGCGCGTCCGTGGCAACTAGTTGACCCGGCAGCGCTTGACCAGTCAAGCGCTCCCACATCCCATCCTCGGGCATCCGTGGCAAGCCAAGTCAAGATGCCGTCAGCAAATGCGCGTAGTTTTTCGCAACAGCCGGGGCTTGGTGCCGCGCCATAGTGCGCACATCCGAGACGTGGGCAGGGCGGCCTCTTGAATAGAGCCTGATCGCACCTCCCGCTGCCGCTTCCAGCGCTTCGGACGCCGTCAGCCAGCTCCCAAGGCGAGAATGGGAGCCATGTACGGCCTGATGTGCGCTTAGTTGAGCAGGAGCAGCACCTGTCAGTCTTGCTTGGTGATGTGCGTGTGCGGAAGGCCACGGCGTACGGGGTCCTGTCCCAAGTCCAGCATGGTGCCCGACATCGGCCAGGCCCGTCTGGCTTTGGTGCCCCCCGGCATGCTGTGCACTCTGGGCCGAGCGTCTGCTGCGCCGACCGCGAGTGGCCTTGCTGGCCACCATCACTTGTGACACACGTCCCGAAGAATAGAGACAGACCGGTGGTCAGACTCGTGAGTGCGCCTGCCGACAAGCGGATGTACTCACCCGTCGTGAAAAGACGAAGCAGCCGACGGCAACCGAGCAAGAGCAGCGGGAGAGCGCCTCTCACCACGCGGCGCGGACACTACGGGAGCTCCGCCCACAATCTGCGACACGCAATAAGACGAACCTTCCCAAGGTCACGGCTCCTCCGATCCGCTCTTGAGCGGCAGTTCGACGACAGTTTCTGCCATGCACACCACTCCAAAGAAGACAAGTGGCACAAACGTGCAGAGGAGAGGACCACCGAGCGCTGTCAACGGGAGCCGGAGGAGAGAGTCGTTCGGCTTGGCGTCGCCACAACGGTTGCACAGATGATGACTGATGGCAGTGGAAAGATCAACACCCAGATCCTAGAGCGTCTTCTCGACAAATGGCAGCAAAAGGCCAGCCCTAGACACCACAAAGGCAGCGAGGCCAAACGTCGAACACGACAACCAACGCACCCGCCGTCGTAACAGCGACACGTCACCGGGGGCTGTCAACTCCGAGCAGCGGGAGCGTGCCTCCCGCCACCCGGCGCGGCCACCACGGGAGCTAAGCAGCCAAGCGGCGATGGGGAGTGCGATGGCGCCACAGCCGGTCACGGCCACACCCGTGGGCTTGTGCTCCGCTAGCCCTCCACCAGCACTGCAGTGCGGCTCCCAGAAGATAAGTGGGGTTCACGCAGCAGGAAGAAGCGACCGAGAACTATCAACGCAAGCCTGAGGTGAGAGGTGTCCGGCTAGGCGGGGCCACAACGAGTGAGCAGAAAAGGGCACGTGGAAAAGCGAAAAAACGTTCGCGGTGCCCGCCGCCACAGCACGTAGTGGGGACGGACCAGGCCCTGCAGACGACGGCACGGTGACGCTTGTAACGAGAAGTAACAAAACACCGGCCAATGAGGCTATGAGAAAGCTCCGTAGGCTACCGACTCCGAGCAGCGGTAGACCGCTCCCCTCCGGACGGTGCAGCATCAACTGTAGATCGTCGCCGGCAGACGCTGCCAATCAGAGGAACACGCACAGATCTTGTCGAGGCCGTCCTCGCCAGAACGCGCCAGTCTGTGTCGCACATCCGGCTGTAGTCACACATTGGTGTCTGTGGCGAGATCTGCCTTCTGGCGAGAACCGGGCCACTCGGAGGGGCCCTTTCATTCTAGCACTTGTTCGGCTGGTTGCCAGGCGCCGGTCGTTGGGGCTCTCCGGCACGCGCGATCGAGATCTGACGACAACCGGATACTGACGGCATTGCAATTGACTGGGCAAAATCGCTTGAAGTGTGTGATGTAATTAAAAGATACTGACCCGTCAAAAGTAGTGACATTTCGCGCAGACGAGCAAAATGACGAAGAATCACGGCAGCGTTGGTCGCCCTTATGCGCGGTGAATGGGTGAAGAGGCGGGCGATCGGGGGTTGCCGCAAGCATCCACCCTGTTGGATGACTCATAAAGCGTCTAAATGTTTTCTCTCATTTGTCACATCTGTCCGCGAGGAGGTTACTGCAGAGATACGGGGACTGAAAGTACAAGGGTTTCTTGCAATGGTGCCTAATTGTGTGGACACGGGTCCTGGATGTAAGCCGGATACTGTCATTGTCCAGTGCGCTTGTGTAGCCTCTTCCAGCTTGTTCAAGATCCACAGGAGGTTGCTCTCTGCGTCCAACCGAGACGCGCTGCTGCTTCCAGTCTTTGCTCCCCACTTTGACCCACTTTGACCGCTCGACTGGCTGCGCGCCTCCTGCGTCCTGTTTGAGTCCTGATCGGCTTCGAGAACAGTGGGGTACACTCCTGAGATCCCCCTGCACAGCCCGGTACGATGTCGGGCGCAGGGGACTCTGACTATTGCCCAATGACGCCGCCGTCGACTCCAGGGTCTGCTGGGCAGGAACAAAGGCTCGCATTCGAGAAGGCCATATGGGTCGAGCACGAGGTAAGAAACCTAGTATCATGGAGTCGCTGTCATCTCTTCATGTCTCAGCTTCCTCTGCTTTGCTATCGCTCTCTTTTGTCCTCTCCACTAACTTCCACATGGCTATTTGTTTCCACGATCTGGCGCAATGGTACTCGTTGCTTTCTCTGTTTCATCCTGGTGGCAGTCGACCGTGTGCGCCCACTTTTCCAGATACGCACAGGCCATGGTGAACAAGATCTATCGAAAGGACGTCGCACCGGGACGGAATGGTACGAAGGACGATGCGCCCGAGCACGACTGCTTGACGTGGTTTAGCCCTCCTGGCCACCTAGAAGGTCCCAACCGAAGCACATCGCGTTGTCTTCGTACCGTCATGACAAAGGCCGTGAGCAAGACCTCGGCTAGCCTACCTGCTGACGTCATCGACAAGGCGTCAATCAGGGCCGCCTTGCGAAAAGGGCTGCGAATGAAGGTCAACCGAAGGCGTAACTCGGCACGAGTCCTCGGGTATCGCGCACTCGGTGTCTACCTCGACCCGTCGGTACCGCAGGCCAACATTCAAAGTGTTGTTGTGGAGAGCGCGTCGGCAGTGGATGACGAAGACGGCCCTGCATCAGTCGGAGGCAACCAAAGCCGTCATCAACTCGTGCTCGACAGCGGAGGTACGAATACCATGCGCATGCTCAGCATCGACGATACCGCCGCTGCTCTTCTTGGAGAGTTTCTTGGCATTGATGCATGCGACGTGAGCAAGTCTGCTCGCACTGCTGGCTCCGCCACAGTCAAGACGTACGTCGAACAAGGCGAGTTGCGCAAGTTCATCCTCCCTTAAAGTGACGACGTTCGGGGCGCCATTGTGAAGACGCTTCAGGATGAACTGAGCGACGCCGCTGCAGGCGACATCAACTTGTCGGACGAGGACCTTGATGACTGAGTTTCCGAGCTTGACGTGCATCGAATGCATTTTGTGTGACATACGGCTTCATTGGCATGCAGCTGGCTTACCCAGCTCTTCCATTCTCATCGTCTGATGTGTCTTCTGCATTGTTTTTTCTCCATCAAGGAGTGATATCCGTAGTTTTTAGATCCAACTGGACGGGTGGAGTGTTCTGTACAGGCCATCTCTCTCGAGCGGTGCCTCGAACGCATTCTCCACCAGCATGCTCTCGTTCTTTTCTCGCGATCTGCAGTCATTTCGAAGTTCGATCGTCGCGGACCTGCAGTGCTACGGCCTTCGGTCCCGTCATTCTGACGGCTCTTACGGAAAGCGCTGCGCTCATCAGCTGTTGGCATCTGCGCAGCTATCGCGGAGTCTCATTCCTGGCGTGCCTTCGAGATATTCTTGCCCTTTTCTATCAGAGGCTCTCTCAAGGTCGACCCGTGAGATAGCCCTTGCCATTCGCAACATGCCAACAGACCTGTTACTTTGAGAGACTTTCTCCTGTGCATAATTCAAGAGAGATAGCATGACGGGCCGTCGGTCACTTATAGCCACTGTGCGCGGGATTGCATGTGGAGCAACCGCGTGCTTGGGCCATCTGAACAGAAGGGAGGAAGTTCCTTCGATGTCATACACGACACTAAACGAGGCATGCCATCAAAAAGCATCCGGAAACATCGTGCCGACGGCCAGAATACGTAAACGGCAGCACAATGCGTGAGAACTTCTTAGGCACTCGACAAGATCCAAAGCACACCTCAATAGAATGAGCCGCCCCCCACCTTGCCCCAGAATCTGTCCCTCTGCGTCAGCCCGAAGACGGCGCAACGCAATCCTCCTGATAAGGTTGTTGAGTTCTTCCATGAGGTCTCGTGCAAGCCCTTTCGCATAACTGTCCGCTGTAATGAACCTGGCACGACGAGACCAGCGATCCGGCCAACGATCGGGAATATAGTCCGGCAAACGAACACGCAGGACGTCCGGAAAAACGTCACAGGCTGGATATCTGGACAGCCCATCAGACTGGCTGCTCGCAAGTACATGAGAGCACAATAGACTTCCCAGCCGCATGGACATAAGTGCTACCATCTGATTCACTGAGCCTTACAGAATAAGATCGTTCGAGAATTTTTGCACATGGGACGTTGGCTTCTGTTCCGTTGATAATCGTTGGACTGTTCTGCACAAAGTTTTCTCCTACTACTCGTCATAGATTTACGAGCAGTCAAATTCAAAACTGTCGACCGGATGTAAAACCGCCCCGCGGTGCAGCGATTCAGCAGACGATGGGGAATATGGTTCGGCAAACAAGCACGCCGGACGTCCGGCAAAACGTCACAGGCCAGATAACTGGCCAGCCCATTAGTCTGGCTGTTAGCAAATACCTGAGATTACAATAGACTGCCCAGCCTCATGGACAGGAGTGCTATCGTCGGATTCATTGAGCCTTACAGAATAAGATCGTTCGAGAAATTTTGCGCAAGGGACGTTAGCTTTGGTTCCGTTGATAGTCGTTGGAATCTTCTGCACAGAGTTTTCGCCTACTACAGTCGTTCCACAAAAAACCCAGCACTCCAAAATTTGCAACAGTGACACCACAAGTGACGCTTTCTGGTGACACGTGCGACAAAATTCGCACCGTGTCATCCTCAAACCCAGTTTCTATGGACTTTATGCGGGCGCCAGGTTTCCGAGTGATTGCACGCCTCTTGCGACCTTCGTATTCAAGGTCCCTGCGCTGTGTTGATGGAGCCACGG
>Ga0114953_1003734_pt1 | contig 10332 bp, 9 predicted proteins | sample SidtaG_FD_87298 | JGI IMG/M metagenome (GOLD analysis project Ga0114953, IMG submission 87298) | Marine algal microbial communities from Sidmouth, United Kingdom - Sidmouth_Male2 metaG | ecosystem: Host-associated > Algae > Red algae > Unclassified | place: Sidmouth, United Kingdom | collected... | reverse complement strand
GCCATCTCCGCAATACCGCCTGCATTATCGGTCACAGGACCGAAGGCGTCGAGCGCGACAATCATGCCGGCCACGCCGAGCATGGCTGTTACCGCAATCGCAATGCCGTAAAGTCCGGCAAGGCTGAATGTTGCGATAATGCCGAAGACAATAATCAGAACCGGAATGGCTGTCGCTTCCATGGAGACCGCAAGGCCTTGGATGACATTTGTGCCGTGACCGGATTCAGAGGCTTCTGCGACGGATTGAACAGGCTTATATTTTGTGCCCGTGTAATATTCAGTCACAACAACGATCGCGCCTGTAATCACAAGACCGATCAGCGAACAGAAAAACAGCGCTTGTCCCGTCATGCCGGTGTCGGCGATGTCGCCAAAACCAACCATGAAAGCTGTAACGGCGCCGATAGCGAGAGCGGATAAAACACCCGTTGCGATGAGGCCCTTATAAAGTGCGCCCATGACATTGACGGAGCCTTTGCCCAGGCGGACAAAGAACGTTCCGGCGATGGATGTGATAATACAGACAGCTGCGATGGCCATCGGATATAGAGCCAGAGACCCGACAGCACCGAACATGATGGAGCCTAGAACCATTGTGGCCGCGATGGTCACAACATAAGTCTCGAACAAATCGGCTGCCATGCCTGCACAGTCACCGACGTTGTCGCCGACGTTATCTGCGATTGTGGCCGGGTTACGAGGATCATCTTCCGGAATACCGGCTTCGACTTTACCAACCAAGTCACCGCCAACGTCAGCGCCTTTAGTAAAGATACCGCCGCCAAGACGGGCAAAGACTGAAATGAGTGAAGCACCTAGTGAAAGGGAAACAAGACCGTCGATAATCTGGCGGGAGTCCGCACCCATGACTTGCGTTAGGATGAGATAATAACCGGCGAGACCAAGCAATGCGAAACCTGCGACCAGCATACCCGTGATTGCGCCGGCTTTAAAAGCGACGTTAAGGCCTTTGCCGAGGCTTTCGCGCGAAGCTTCGGTTGTCCGCACATTGGCTTGCACTGAAACCAGCATGCCGACATAGCCGGCAATCCCGGAAAGGACCGCACCAATGACGAAGCCGACCGGGGCGATCGCATTGCGGAATAGGAGGAATAGTAAGATCGTGACGACGACGCCGACGACGGCAATCGTTTTATATTGTTTATTGAGATAAGCCTTCGCGCCTTCTTGAATCGCGCCTGCGATTTCATTCATGCGCTCATTGCCTGTTGATTCCTTTAACAAGCTGCCACGGGCCCAAATCCCGTATAGAATCGCGAGCAAGCCCGCCCCGATGATTAAATAGAGTGCCATAACAACGTCTCTCCCCTGAAAAGGACGTGCGGTTCGAACTTTGCCCGTTGGCCGTCCGTCCGATAATGTTATGAAGTTGGCCGCGCCGTTTTCTGCCTTGCCCGGCAGTGGCACGCTTCCCCTCGCGAGTGTGAAGTTGGCCGCCGACCGCTGAGCGGTGCGGGCGCTTCCCTTCGCGTAGGTTCCCTGTGACCTCTGAAGCGCGCGGCGTCAAGGGTGTTCCCATTTGTGTTGTTTGGTAACAAGCTCTGCTCTGACCCATATTCGAAAACGCATGGCGGTTTATTCAGGAATGGATGTGGTCCGTCAAAAAACTCTGTCGCAGGGTAAGTTCATAAAAAATAAATAAGCTCACGGGAAAAATTATGAAGAAATTTGCGTCTTTATCAGTCAGCGCACTCGCATTCCTGATGGCATTCGGCACCGGTTCGACGGTGTTCGCTCAGGACAACACCTCAACATCAGCGACGGATGACGTCGTAATTGCAACAGGTACACTCATTAGGCGTAAGTCGCAGGAGGATCGGGCATCCCCCGTAGTTTCTCTCGGAGAAGCCGAAGTTAGTAGTACGGGCGCGAAAAGCATCGCTGATCTGACACAAACTTTGACGATAAATACGGGCGCGGAAAACAATCCAGATGCCTTCACCCAAAATGGAACAACAGGCACAACCAATATCAATCTTCGAGGTTTAGGCGTTCAGTCCACACTCGTTCTCCTAAACGGACGCCGCCAAGTCTTATCTGCTGCGACGACAAATGGAGGATTTAACTTTGTTGATACGGCCTCTCTGGTTCCCCTGATTGCCGTAGAAAATGTAGAAATTCTAAAAGATGGCGCGTCTGCGACTTATGGATCAGATGCTGTAGCTGGTGTGGCAAACTTCACGACAGCAGATGATTTTGATGGTGTCCGCTTGAGCGCGCAATATCAGTTCGTGGATGGTGAAGGCAGTTCAGATGAGACTATTTTGCAAGGCATGGTCGGTAAGAATTTTGACCGTGGTAATATCATGGGCGCTCTCAGTTATACAAAGCGGACTCCGCTTACCACGGCTGAACGTCGCTTGTCGCGCACTCAAGACGACTCATCTGCTTTGGGTAACCCCGGCGCATTTGTTCCGCTTGGCGGCCCATTGCCTGCCGGTCTACTGCTCATTGATCCAGGCTGATTTTGCCGTGACAGACACGATTAGCTGGGATGCTCAGTTTACCTATGCGGATAATGAAACGATTCGCGGTAACTCACCGTCATTCCCATTCTTAGTTGGCGGTGTCGTTCCGGCTGATCATCCAAACACGATCTTTGCGGGGGGGCTAGAGGCTCTTGCGCCAGGAGGGGCTGTATTTTTGGGCCGCGCATTCGGTAACGGGGCGGAGGTTTCACCAAACCTTACAACCTCGGAAACATGGCGAATTTCTACGGGTCTGGAAGGTCAATTTAATGACAATTTTGATTGGCGTTTGTCTTATACTCAGGGTGAAAATAATCATATCATTCGTACCGAAGATACATTGGTAAATGAATTCCGCTGTGCGCTGGATGGTTTTCGCACGGACGCGTGTTCAGGCTTTGGTATCGCGGCCGGAACATTCTTCAACCCGTTCTCATCCTCCTTTACGACGGCGCCAAATACCACTGAAATAGAAGACTTCATTATTGGCACGCAAGTCCGAGATTTGACATCAGAGTTAACAGTGTAGAGGGTTTCTTACAGGGGCGTGTCTCGGAATTACTTTACTTTGACGTGTTTGGATAGGAACATAGTGCCGTCTGGCCCGTATTAAGGATTAGACCCATTTAATTAAGGAATTCATCATGCGCGCATTACTTCTTACCGTGGCCGCTCTGTCATTAGCCGGTGCAGCATCTGCCGAAACGGTCACAGGCACTGAAGGCTCTAAGATCGAAGTGACGGAATTGGAAAGGTTCGACGGCCCATGGGCGATGACAGTCCTGCCCGATGGCCGTATGCTGGTGACAGAGCAAAGCGGCTCGCTCTGGCTAGTCGGACGCAATGGCAAAAAGCTCGGTAAAATCGGGAACCTGCCTTCCGTGACAGAACGCGGTCAGGGCGGCATGGGGGATGTTATCCTCGATCCCGATTTTGCGAATAATAAGCGCATCTACATCTCCTATGTTGAACGCGATTCCAAACAAAGCGACCTGTCCGGCGCAGTCGTTGAGAGCGCGACTCTGACGGCCTCGGCGCGCGGCGGATCTCTGATCCAGCGCGAGCGCATTTGGGAGCAATCGCCAAAGGTCAGGGGCAATGGCCATTATGGACACCGTATAGCGTTTAGCCCGGATAGCGCCAAAGACGGCGGCGGCTATCTCTACATCACCTCTGGCGAGCGCCAGAAATTTACGCCAGCGCAGAATATGGATATGAATTTGGGCAAGGTTGTTCGGGTAAAGCCCGATGGCTCTATCCCCGCAGATAATCCCTTCGCCAAGCAAGGCGGCGTGACGTCCCAGATTTGGACGTTGGGGCATCGCAATCCGCTCGGCATTGATTTCGATGCGCAAGGCCGCCTCTGGGTGCATGAAATGGGACCCAAGGACGGGGATGAGTTAAACCATATCGTGCGCTCCTCAAATTACGGATATCCCGTCGTGTCGAACGGAACGCATTATTCAGGTGTTGATATCCCCGACCACGATACCAATCCCGTTTTCAAGGCACCTGCAGAATATTGGGTGCCTTCGATCGCTCCGGCCGGTTTTACAATTTATGACGGGTCGCAATTCAACGATTGGCAAGGGGATGGTTTCATTGGCGGCTTAGCTTCCCAGGCGCTCATCCGCGTTGAGTTTGAAGAAGGCAATCGCGGCCCGACAGCCAAGGAGGCCGAAAGGTTCGAATGGGGAAAACGCATTCGCGAAGTGGAAACTGGATTGGACGGCGCGATCTATGTTCTCGAAGATAATGACGGGCGCCTGCTACGCCTCACGCCGAGCGAAGACTAAGGCTCGACGACGTTAAACCACAGCTCCGGCGTTTCCAGCGCGGTGAGATAATCTCTCGCTGCTAAGGGGTTGCCGGACAGTTCAATATCTCCGGATTTCATGAGCTCTCCAAACTCGGCTTGTTGGGTCAGTAATTTGTTGAAGGCTTGGCGCGTCAGCGTCACCGTCGCAGCGGGATCATCCGACAGGCCCGGCCGTGCGAGCGCGGTGGAACGGTTCACTTCAATCGTGAAATCCTCTTCGGTGTCGGTGAAGATAAAGTTCAAATTTTTCGGAGTTTTAGACACTTTCGATCCGTCAAACCGCACGGCCATCGCGTCGAGTAAAGTGCGCGTTGCAACGGAGCGCAATACATCGGCGCTGCCCGGATTGGCGACATTGCGCGCGACGAGACCGATGCGTAGCTCCTGCGCGCCCGTCAGATAATAGCTGCGCCACGCCCCGCTCTCAGCTTGATATCCCATTTGCTCATAGGTCGCGGCGAGCCAATCTTTTGCAGGCTGCCCGCCCTCTTTTGCGAAAACGAGATGGTTCAAAATTTCCGCCGCCCAGCGGAAATCGCCCGCTTCATAGGCGTCGATACCTTGCTTTAAGACCGCATCCGCACCGCCCATGGCCGCTACATATTTAACGGCGGATTTTTCAGGAGGCAGTTTATGATAGTCAGCCGGGACGCCAGACCACCATCCGAAATAATGCTGATAGACGGCTTTAGAATTATGATTGAGCGTGCCGTAATAGCCTCTCGCTCCAAAATCTTCGTCCAAGAATTTGGGCGCCTCCATTTGTTCCGCCGCCTCCAGCATCCCCGATCCGCTATTTGCAGCACGCAGGGTCGCGTCATGGACATAGCGGTAAATATCGCGCTGGTTCCGTAAGTGCGTCTGCACGCGCTCCGTGCCCCATTTCGGCCAGTGATGGCTGGCGAGGACAATGTCTGACTGCCCACCATATTGCGCGAGCATTGCGTCAATGCCTTGCGACCAAGCCAAGGCATCGCGGGATTTTGCGCCGCGCGGGGTCAATACATTGTGGAAGGTTCCACTCGCAACCTCTGCCGTGTGTAGGGCTTTGAAATCGGGCAGATAAAAGATAAATTCGCTGGGCGCTTCCGTTCCGCCCATATCCATGAATTCAAATTTGACGCCGTCGATAATTTTTTTGGTGACTCCAGCGCCGAGTTCCTCAGTCGGCAATATCAAGCTCACATTCCCGCGCGGGAGGCCGGGGCCGAGGCCGGAGCTGACATGCCCCGTTGCATTGCGGGGCAAGGTCGATCCGAACATGAGGGTTGCGCGCCGCGTCATGTGATTGCCCGCGAGTAAGTTTTCGCTGACGGCTTCTTCGGAAAAATGTTGCGGCGCAATCACAGGAACCTCGCCCGCACCGTCCGGCAAGATGCCTTTCGCCCCGCCAAAATGATCGGCATGGCTATGCGTGTAGAGCAGGGCCGAGACCGGCTTTTCGCCCAAAGTGTCATTGGCGAGTTTTAACGCGGCTCTCGCCGTTTCAACATTCGTCAGAGGGTCGATTATGATCCACCCGCTTTGCCCTTCGATCAAGGTCATGACCGAAAGATCATACCCCCGCACTTGATACAAGCCGGGGGCGACTTCAAAGAGGCCGTGTTTGGCGACTAATTCGCCTTGCCGCCAAAGAGACGGATTGACGGTGTCCGGGGCTTCGCCCGTGACAAAGTCATATTGCGCGATCTCCCAAACCGGATTTCCATCGGCGTCCAGAATGGCGGGCTCGGAGATAGCGGCGAGGAAACCGCGTGAGGCGTCTTCGAAATCTTGTTGATTAGAAAGAGGGAGCTGCGACGCCAACGCGCCATTCATACGTTTTGTGGAGGCAGACACATGTCCCGGTTTTGGGGCTTCGGCGACTTTAGTGTCTGCGTTGGTGCCGGCGCTGTTTGGTGTGGCGGGATCCCCGCAGGCTCCGAGAAAAAAGGCTGAACTCAGCAAAAGCGCTCTAAACATGACATCCCCCAATATTTTGAGCTCGCTATAGCACGAGTACCCTTGGGGAAAAGCTTGAAAAGGTTAGCCTTTATAGTTTTTGATGCCTGCCATGATCATCTCTCCGGCCTTTTCATGGCCTTCCCAACCCAAGACTTTGACCCATTTTTTGGGTTCGAGATCCTTATAATGGGCGAAGAAATGCGGAATCCGGTCTTGTAAAACTTGCGGAAGGTCCGTGTAAGTTTTAATTTTGTCATAGTAGCGTGTTAGGGCGTTATGCGGAACTGCGACGATTTTTTCATCCATGCCCGCTTCGTCTTCCATCATCAGCACACCAACAGGTCGCGCGCGAACCACGCAGCCCGGCATGAGCGCGCGTTGGCCAACGATCATAATATCTGTCGGGTCGCCATCTTGGGACAATGTGTGCGGCAGAAAGCCGTAATTACAGGGATAGCGCATGGAGGTGTAGAGAAACCGGTCAACAAACATGGCGCCCGAAGCTTTATCGAGTTCATATTTGATGGGCTCTCCGCCAAGCGGGACTTCAACAATCGCGTTAACGTCAAAAGGTGGATTCTCACCCGTTGGGATTTTGCTCATATCCATGGAACAGTCTTCCTTATATCTTCGCGCGCCTGATAGCGAGGCAGCCAATCTTTGCAAGGCTTATGCGGTGGAAAGCACAGCAAAAACACCGGACGCCATCATGACAACCCCGATGAGCACATTGAAGATGCGTCCTGTGCGGGGGTGCTGCAAAAAGCGGCGAATAGACTGCGCGGCATAAGCATAGACTGACAGGCCGAATAACTCGAGCACCGTGACGGTGACCAACATAATCAAAAATTGCGGCGCCAGCGGCATCTCAGGCTGGAAATAGAGCGGCAGCAACATGCCAAAATATACCAATGGCATGGGCGAGGTGATTTGTAGCAAAAATCCTTTGATATAAAGCCGACCGCGTTTGGGCGCGTCTTCCGGGTCAGGTTCCAAGCGGGGAAGCGGCCCAATTATAACGGAAATCGCCATCCAGCCCAGAACCAGAATGCCGAGGACTTTAAGCGCCAAAGTCGCGCGCGGGTATATTTCAAATAGCACGGCCGTCCCGCTGGCCGCGACGCATAGCCAGAGCACATTTGCCGATGCCACACCCAAAGCAGGCAGGAGCGCAGACTTAAAACCATAGCGAAAAGAGGAGGCCAAAACGAGCATAACAGCCGGACCGGGGGTCAGGCCGCCCGTAAAGAACAAGGCGACGAGGCTAAGCCACAACTCCAATTCCATGTTCTACATGTCCTAAGATAGCCTGAAATTAATTACATTCCGCGCTTGCGCCCTAGCGGCGCAGGCCACATTTGTCACCTAATGGATGAACACACGGATACCCAAGCTGACACGCCGTTGCAAAGCGTTTTAGATCAAGTCGAAACGACGCTGGACGGCTCGGAGTCCGTTGATCTGAAAACTGTGGTGGAAGCTTTTGGCAACCGGTCTTTCGGGCCGGTCATGGTGCTTTGCGGTCTTTGTATGATGACGCCTTTGGGCGCTATCCCCGGTATCCCGCCCGCTTTTGGGGTCATCGTCATTGTCTTTGCGGTGCAGCTGTTGTTCCGGCGCAAGACGCCTTGGATGCCTGAGGTTCTGCGGCGGGTTAAAATTCCGTCGGCCAAATTGTCAAAGGTTCAAAACAAAGTCAGACCGGTTCTCGCAAAGATAGACGGCATTATCCGCCCGCGCTTGCAATGGGCGACGACCGGTCCGATGCGGGTTGTGGTCTCAATTGTCGCGATTATCCTATCGCTTTCGTTTTTCGTTTTGGGTATGGTGCCGTTCGGGGTTGTCGCGCCTGCAGCGATCGTTTTGTTGTTGGGACTTGGGATTACGGCCCGTGACGGCGTTCTCACGCTTCTCGGACTCGCCCTCAGTCTGGGCGTCTTCTATGGCGTTTTTACCGTTTTAAGCGGGCTAATTTTTTCGCTGTAACAGGATTATGTCGCGGCGCGATGTCTAGGGATTTTTGATACAGCAAGCGCGCCAATTTTATTTCATTCTCAGCGGCGGCCTTATCGGCGGCTTGGACTAAAAACATCCCGGCACGTTCGGCGTCCAGGCCTGAGATGGCCTCTTGGGTGCGGCCGAGTTGGACCAAGGCCCGGCGGCGATTATTATCAAACCGAGTGTCCGCCGGGTCCAGTGCAGAGGCGCGTTCGAAGGCGGATAGGGCCAAGTCATGCTCACCGGCGACCCAATGGGATTGACCAATATTATTTTCTGCCAGCCCGGGTCGTGCCCCGGCCAAGGCCGCCATGGAGTAGGATTGACGGGCAGTTAGAAACTCGCCGCGTCTGTCTTGCAACTGGCCCAGCAATGTCCACAGCCGCGGATCAGGTGCTTCCCTCAGGGCTGCCGTCAACGCCTCTTGCGGGTCATCCACTTGGCCGGACCGAATGCGGATGATGACGCTATCAGCAGATGTTTCATCGTCCATAAGCGAAAGAGCGGGCTGGATATCACCTAAAGCGATCAAGGTGCGCCGCAGGCCGGAACGAGCAGGTTCCAAATTAGGGTCGTGCATTAACACGCTTTCAAATCCTCGGCGGGCAGAATTGTAATCGCGGTTATCCAGTGCGTTTTGGGCACCGCGCAAACGCGTCAAAATCTCAAACACATCTGTCGAATCTATTTCGACTGCGCGAATGTCCGGGGCTGGCGCTGTGCGCGCTTGCGCGGCCACCGGCAGAGCCCAACAAAGACAAATGATGACAAGGCGCAGCATCAGGAAATGCCTGCCAGAATACGGATACCCGCCGGGAGCATCAGCATCACCATAATTGTCGGGAAAATAAACAGAATAAGCGGCACTGTGAGTTTCGCTGACAAAGCCGCCGCTTTCTCTTCTGCCTTCATCATGCGCTTATGACGCATATCATCTGAAAATGTTCGCAAGGCCTGTCCGACAGATGACCCCATTTCTTCGGCTTGCTTCAACATTATGGCAAGGGCTTTGGCCTCGTCCAGATTGAGGCGGTCCGCAAAATTCAGCATGGCTTCATTGCGCTCCCGGCCTGCGCGAAGTTCCAGGTTCATGATATCCAGATTCTGTTTCAGCGCCGGATAACGGCCGCCAAGCTCATGTCCAACACGGACCAAGGCAGCATCCATCCCCAGACCCGCTTCAACACAAGCCGTCATCAAATCGAGCATATCGGGGAAACCCTTGCGGCACTGTTCGGTGCGTTTTCGAGCCCTCAAGCGAATGAATTGCCCTGGCCCCATCAGGCCCAAACCAACCAGTACAAAACAAATTGTTAGGGTTGGCGTTGTGCCTATTTTCCCTGCGAGAGGTCCCCAAAGAACGAGACAAATCCCGGCGGGCCCAAATAAACAAATTACCCGCGCGGCCAGAAAGCTCTTAACCGTACTGCGATCAAAGTATCCAGCTTGCGCAAGCATGAACCTCAATCGCGAAATTTCTTTTGCGTCCGGCAGGGTTAGGTGAGACCCCAATTGCGACAATAAATTGCGTTTGGCACGGGACTTCGCGCCAATTCCAACATCCGCATCCTCGTCCAATCTAGCTCCGCCAGCCAAACGGTGTTCGACGCGCTTACTCTGCCGGAGAGCATCACGAATACCAACGAAACACAGCACCATTGAGATGGCCAAAAAGGACATTGCGATCAGGATAGTTAGGGCGTTGTAAAAGCTCATATCTTGAAGTTTATCATTTTACGCATGACAAGATTGCCAATGAACATCCAAACAACGACGCCCCAAAGCGCATAGGTGACGATTGGGCTGCCTTTTACATCGCCGTAGAAATCGGGACTCATCTTATTCACGGCGATAAAGAGAATGATTGGCGCGGCGTTTAGAATCAGGGCGCTCATTCGGCCCTCGGCTGACGCCGCTTTTATTTTCATCCGCATTTTCTGGCGATCACGAATGGTTTTGGCATTTGAGCGCAGAAGTTCGGCCAAATTACCCCCCGTGCGTTCTTGCAAACGGATCATGGCGGAGAAAAGTTCAAAGTCTTCATGCCCGATACGGTCCGACATTTTCTGAACGGCGGCGG
>Ga0114953_1003721_pt1 | contig 10346 bp, 10 predicted proteins | sample SidtaG_FD_87298 | JGI IMG/M metagenome (GOLD analysis project Ga0114953, IMG submission 87298) | Marine algal microbial communities from Sidmouth, United Kingdom - Sidmouth_Male2 metaG | ecosystem: Host-associated > Algae > Red algae > Unclassified | place: Sidmouth, United Kingdom | collected... | reverse complement strand
GGTGGGCGAGGGGTGGGGATGGGGAGAGAAGTATGGGGGGGGGGGGGGGGGGGGGGGTGGAGACAAAGGCGGGCAACGGCAAGTGCAGCAAGACATCACAACAAAAAACAACGACACGGGTCTATACAATCGCGTTACCCCCGAGACCGCGAACAGACCGATTCCCGGTGCCGTGGCTAGACGTCCACCACGGGAGGGCCGCGGGGCAGGGACGGCAGCTGCGCCGCACGCAAAGCAGGCGCTGGTGGCCACTTGCAAGCTGCAGCTGCGTCTGGCCGTTGCCTGCACGGAGTTTGGCCTCAACACGTCGACGGCCCGTCGCGGCGTCGATCGACAAATCAATCGGCGGCACGGATGACGACCGTGGCGTGCAGCTCGGAGTGGGTCCTCTGTGGTGCCACGTATTATCGTTGCGCCAAGAAGGGGACAGTCCATGCCTATCAAAGAGGCACTCTTCTGCGTTTGATTGGCCCAGACAGCGATCGGCTGGACTGGGACCTCTCCAGCTGTTGACGGAACGACCAAAGCGCAGAGGTGCCACTCCGTCGACGCCCTCGATCTTAGCGTTGCGCTTGGCAAACGGGAAGACAGATGGAACAACAGACCAACTTATCAGTGCTTCCGAGTGAGCCGCCGCTACTGACAAACACTAACGGTCAAGGCGCGCTGCGGACATCTTGGCGTCCTCTATCGCGGCACCGTCGGCGGGTTTGCTTGGGTGGACTCGGGCTCGTGCTCTCAATATGAGCGTGCCGACGAAGGGAGAAGCAAGAGGAGCCCCACGTTTTTTATTCATTGCGGTTCATCCACGCCATCTCTCTGCTACCCGGCACGACGAAACGCAGGCGTCTGGACGTACAACTCCTGCTTGACACGATGGGAGGCCCGCCGATTGAGGCCCCGCCGTCAATAACCATACACATTGCACCACCGCCGCTCTATCAGCTTCGCCTCGAATTTCAAGTGCCTTGGCGGCACCCCCGTGCATCGTCCGCTTCCTCGCCTTTAGCCCTATCGGCTCGACCATCGCCATGAGCCGCGCGGCCCCCGTCGCGCCCGGCGGCGGCGGCAGTGGCAAGGGTAGCGGTGCCAGCCCAGCCACGCGAGGAGGCGGAGCAGTGGAGTTGCAGCACAGGCGATCCACGCACGAGACGTGGGTGGTCTGCGGCAGTCGAGTCTGCGCACCGCGAGGGCGGTAATTTTTTTCATGTCTCTACATCAAGTCAAAGGAGGCCAGTGCGCGCCCGCGCTCGCTGCGCGTGTCGCCCGAAGAGATGATCGGCGCACTGCCTCGCACTCGGCCGACGCCGTCCGACCCCAGCGTCGCGACGCTGGCCCCGCCCGAACCACCTCCGTCCCACCCTCTACATGGCGCGGATCATGTAGTAGCCCACCGGTCGGCCATGCGCCGGGAAGCCGGAGTTCTGCAGCGAAGAGATGGTCGTCGGCGGCATGGTCGCCTGGTCCTTCGACATGTGCTTGCGGCCGCTGTCCGTGCCCGCATCCCAAAACTTCAGCGGGCCGGCCCTGCGGTAGACCCAATGCCCATAGTGGCACAGCTTGACGTTGTAGAAGCCCGTGAACCAGTCAGGGGACGGGGCAATCATCGTCGCGCCCGACGCGTACACCGCCCGCGTCGCGCCGTCGGCGGTTACCTTGAACTTGACCGTCATCACCCCCGTCTTGGTCGGCGCGCCCGTACCGACCCACGACGCCACATGGCCGGCGCCCTTGTACGCCCCCAGCTCCTTCCGCAGAACCTTCGGATTGCCCGTCTCGGCCACGTTTTGGATGCCCTGGCTCGCAAACGACCACGGCGCCCACATCTGGTAGCGCGACGAGTGGATGGCCGCCGTCGGCGGGGAAAAGTGGCCGCCCTCGGGGTACGACTGCGGGTGGGTGGCGCGGCTCCAGTTGAGCTTGAACGTCACTTCGTACGCCTGCTTGCCCGAGCACTTGCGGTTGCGAAAGCGGTTGTTTTGCCACCACGGCTGCGCGTCGGCACCGCTGGTGGCGACGGCGGCAGCGAGAGAGACGACGGCGGCGGCGGTGGCTGCAAGCTTGAGGAAGGCCATGGCGGGTAGGTGGATGAGTTAGGGGGGACAAGTGGAGGGATCAGGACAGAGGCGCGGGCAGACCGGGGGTGAGGGCGGCGGGTGCTCTTGGAGGAGGTGGACGGCTTGTGAGTGTTGGGCTTGAGCGGGCTACCGCTCCTACTTCGGGAGGAGGGGAGGCGCGTCTTATAGGCCACAGCGGACACCGGGGCTGCCTTGAGTACGAGCTTCCGCCGGCTCGAGTCGGTGCCACTGGCTGAGCTGCCACTGACGGATTTTGCGTGGCGTTGTGTCCACATGCTAAAACTGTTATCCGATGCTGTTGTCAATGCTGACGCCCCAAGGCGTCGGCAACCGCATCGTATGCAGGGCTTCAAGGCGTCAGCGGATTGCGCAAGGCCAAATAGCGGCCAGACAGAGCGAGGCTCTGCCGGTGAGCCCAAAGGGGACCGCGCCTCTGGATCCGATTTCTCCCGACGGCAATACGCAAGGCTCTATTTAGTGTTTGCTGTCGTGCCCCCCTCAACCCAGTACCCTCGAACCGTATGTTTAGTCTCTGACTGACCAGGCGCCGCTCCCAGAGGGCATCGACGTAGCCGACCGCGGGAACATACAGCTGCAAGGTCGCTGGACAGGTCGATGGCTGACCGCCGAGTGTCGCCCCGTGGTCCACCCGATTCGGCAACGCCAGCCACGGATTGGCATCGAGCACAGGGTTTCTTCTCCATCCCCGTGATGAGCCCGCGGCTGTCAGTCAGCAGGAAAACATGACAACTGACGATACTCCACTCGAACCACCTCACGCTGGCCGTACCCCGCCACCCGCGTGCCATGAGGCTGCATCACCAATGCTGCGGCATGCGTTTTCAGTTGTTCTCCACCCCACGGCCAAGACAACAGGCGGCCTGACCAGCAGCGCACACACTTTCGAGCGCCGATTGTCAGGGCGGCCCTCAACGCTGGTGCCAGCCATGGCAGGCCCTGTGAGATCCACTGATAGAGAGGCCTCCACCAGGCAAGGGCTGCCAGTCGAGTGGCACTCAGCAGCGAGTTAGGGTGCGAGCTTCTTCAGCCGCAGGCGGGTCATCATTTCATTTCGACGCTACGCCACCACCAAGGTGGCTGAAGCGGAGAAAATAGCGAGTCCACCCTGGTCGGACGGAGAAAAGATCGGGTCTACAGTCTTACTCGGGCAAGCGACAGCAGGCCGAAAACTTGCCACCGCCGTACTTCAGAAGCGGGACAGGTAGAAGACCGAGGATATCAAGAAGAAAGAGCCCCACGAACCTCCGAGAGAAGCTGGGCGCTGTCGTGTCGAAGGCGAGACGGAGAGATCATCCGTCGGTCTCGCTCTTGACACCATAGCGTGACACTGTCGCGCTGCAGCCCCCACATGAGCAGCACGCATGTGCTTTTGAAGCGCGAGTTGCGCATGAGCACGCAGCAGAATGGAGTGCCGTCGAGTGGAGAGACGTCCGGCTGCCTCATTAGACGCTTTCATCTCCCCATGAGCGATGGTCATGGTCACTTCTGCTTCTCTTGTGACTTAGGAGGAACCTGTCAAAGCCCTATTTTCCACCAGTACAGTCAAATTTTTGACTATGTCATTCTCGACTACATCCTCGGTGGACACAGTAGAGCCGAGGGAGGCACCGCAGAGCCCGAGAGAAACGGACTCTGCACTTGAAACGCAGCAGCCGGGTCACTTGACTTCTGCTGGGAGATCGTCCCGCAGGCTGGACAAGGACAGTATGACACACATCTTGCTATTGAAAGTCACGCCGCACGAGGTTCCATATGCGGACCATCTCCGTCATGGCGACATTCGCCTCTGCTACACCCGATTCAAGAGGACGAGGGGAGGGGACTCGACGAAACTCCACCATCTCAAACAATGCAGAATAGTTAATTGTGCAATCCATGCCCAGGAATGACTAGTTTTCTGGCCAGAGGTTGTCTCCTGTGAAACTATGCATAGCGCTACACATACTCTATTTTGGACATAACTCCCGATCCGCCACTGAAAAGCACATTATTATAAATCCGTCCAAGTGCGGACGATGCAGATGTCTCGACAATCGTGCAATACCCGAATTGAAAACAATAGTATCAGGCTGCCGCCGCCGTACCGACATTGCTGCACCGTCGCGGTGCGCGGTGCGCACCGCGCGGGAGCTCCGAAGCCTTTGGAGTGTGTTTGGAGCGACGCCGTGGGTAGCGGCGAGGCGATGCTCGGCGGCGGCATTCGTGACTGGTCTGTTTCAGCGCGGTTGTTTTCCCAACGAGGGTTGGGGGGGGTGCCCAATGCGAAAGAGCGGTGTTTGAGTGAGTGACTCACAGATTGTCGGCTGCACCCGCGGAGGCACCGAAACGCTTGCCTTACCGCCACGTGTCAGCAAGAGGAGTGAGATGCGAGCGGCCGGGCGGGGACCCGGTAGCGGGGTGGCGTGTCCGCTGCGCACGTGGTGTGCGCAAGGAGATTCACGCTCAATGGGGGGCGCGCGCAGAGGGTTATAGTGGGGGGAAGGTGTCGCCGCCACCTCGAGGCACTTTCCGAACCGCGTGATAGAGAGGACGAGGTGTTGGAGACAGCACCGAGTGTGGCTATTGCCATTGTTTGAAGTAAAAATAGAAAACATTTTTTCGGCTATGTCATGGCAGGAGGGCAATCACGTCCTCCGCAATGACGACGTGCACCTCCACGGGCGGCCGCGTTTCGGCCAGCGCCCGCGCGGCACCAAGCACCGCCGCCGCACCGCCCACGTCCAACTGGGCTCGCCGACAAGGAGCGTCAGAAAACCGGCCAGCACATCAGGGAGAGACTAAGGTATGACGGCGCCTTGTGGCAGTTGGTGAGTGCTCCGCCGCCACCGCCCGTTGCGCGCGCCCAGGTGCTTGCCCGTCTGTGCCGGCGAGACTGTCCACCCCGGGCGCCATCGCGAGGTTTGCCCTCTATCCCACTGCCGCCCACCCCTCTGCCACACCAACACGCGGGCGCTGACCCGGCGGCCGCCGCAGCCCCCCCGCCGCACAATCCCCCACCACCGTGCCTTCATCAGCCCAAGCATGCGCTCCGCCCCGATCTTGAGGTTGGACCCCCCCGCGTCGTAGGTGACACCCTTACCGACGAGCGCGACGGCGCCGTCAACGCCGGCCACCCCTGGCGGCGACCACGCAAGGTGGATGAACCGCGGGGGTGCCCCCCCGCCCGCGGCGACCGCACCAAACGCGCCCATCCCCGCCGCCGCCATGGCAGCCGCGTCCTTGACGACGAGACGCCAGCCGTCACCCATCCCCGCAACCGTCGACGCGACGGCGGCGAGCACCGCGGGCGTCACCGCGCTGGGGGGGCCTCCGACCAGCTGGCGCGCGATGACGACGCCGCGGCCGACGGCGCCGGCGGTCGCCGCCGCCGCCGCCGCCACCTCCGCGTCAGTGCGCGCGGCGAGCAGCAGCAGCTCCCGGCGTTTGGCGGGCGCCCCGTCGTCTGCGTCGTCGCCACCGTCGCCGTCGTCGCCATCGTCGTCGGTCGCGGCCGGCGCGCTGCCGCGGAACCGCCCGTCCGTCCACGTGGCCGACGTGGCGCCGGTGGCGAGCCCCCCCCGCCGCGCCCGCCGCATCAGACACCCGGACGGCCACGACGGCGGCACCGACCGACGTGGCCTGCCGCGGCGGCGGCCGCCCCCACGGCGCGCGCGACGCCCACCGGCGGCGCGTCGCAGCCGTTGCACGCCGCGTCGGGCGGCGCGCCCCATCACACCAAACCGCCCGGCGCCGACGGGGCTGGCGCGCGGCAACGCCGCCGTCGCCGACGCGGCGCCCGCGGCGTCGCGAAACGTGGGCGACGCGCGGAGCGCAGATGCCAAACCGCCGTCGAGTCCGCCGGTCGTTGAGCGCCGACAGTGCGGCGGATAGCGTTTGGCGCGGCGGCGGCTGCCGGCCGGCTGCCGGCGGTGGCAGGGCAAGGAGGCCGACGACGAGCAGGTCGGCCGCCCAGTCGCCATCGACGGCCGTCGGCGTCAGCGTCACCACTGGTGGCGGCGGGATGAGGTGGCCGACGGGGACGCCGAGGCGGGGGACCGCCGTCGCGCTGCAAGGGCAGCCGGGGTGGTTGCAACCACCACAAATGCCGCCATGACCGCCGCCGCCATTGATGCTCGCCGTCGACCAGTGGGCGCACCCGCAGCTGCCCGTCGACGGTACGACGGCACCTGGCAAAGCGGCCGTGACGGCCGCCGCAGCCGCCGCCGCGCAGTCGGGGCACGCGCAGATGCCGGCACTGGCGGCACAAGCGGCCCCACCGCAGCCGCCATTGACGCCCGCCTCCGCACAGGGGGGGTCACGGGCAAGTGCCGCCGGCGGCGCTCACCGCCGCCGCCGCGATGGCCGCACAACGGGCGCAGGCGGGGGCGGCGGTCGTGCCGCCGCCATCGCCGCTGACCGCGATGGCGGAGCCGGCTCCGCACACGTGCTGTAATGCGATTTGGGTGTTTTGGAGCCCTTTATCCCCAAGTTGTTAGGATTGCGCTCGTGGCTTGTCTCTCTAGCGCAGCAGACGGCCGCCTGCCTCGCCACCAGTGTCGCGTCGTCCCTTCCCGCCAGCTCTGTTGGTGCGGCCACCTGTCGCAGCCGGCTGTCGCAGCCACTCCAACGGGACGCCCTCCCGTACCAACCTGGCGGTTTGGCGCCGCCCTGCCGCTGGCACGGTCTTGGCGGTGCCCCTCGGTACGAGCACAGCACTTGGGCGGCGTCTTGCCGCCGACGTCGACCGCCGCGAGCAGCAGCAGTCGCTCTTCAGCCTGCTGGGGCTGGACATGGCTCAGGAATGAGGTCAGTTTTGTTGCCTGACACATGTGGCTGTGACCCCAAGTGAGGCAAGCTGGCCCCCTGCGACCTTGTTGAGCGGGACTGTCGTTTCGGTTTGTCACGCGTCTGTTTCATGCCCTTTTTGAAGGTCAGCTTCTGACGGATGCGTGTCATTCTTATGCCTTCGCTGTGGTCTCCGTCTTTCATATTGGCTGCATGTGGCTCGCCCCTCGGTCACCCTGCTTGCGCTTGCTCATCTGCACACAGTCAGCCGCAAGGTGTCGGGCGTCGCCGTGCCCATGCTGATACCGCGGCAACTATCACTGCTGACGCAGCCGCGGCCCGTGACGGGCCTGCTGATGATGCTGGCGTGGCTGCTGCCACCACCGCAGCTAGTAGTGCTATCCCTCCCGCCACAACCGACGCCAATGATATTGCGCCCGCTGGTGGGGCGCATCACCATGCCGATGGCTGCGACGCGCACGCGCCTGGCGGTGCAGCTGCCGCTCCGGCAAGAGCTGGTGCGCCGCCTCATGTGTCAACCGGCGTCAGGGACACCGAGGCGACTCCCTCGAACGCCCGTACTGCTGATGCAATGCAACTTGTTGTAGCTGGCGACAGCAAGCTCGCTGAAGCTCGCGAGCGCCTGGCTCTGTTAGATGCGCTCGTCATCGATGCAGAACAGACGCTGAGCGTTCTTAACAGCAAGGTGCGCACTGAGGAAGGGGAGAAGTTGGCGTTCGCCGCTGATGCCGCTGCCCGCACATCACTGAGCGTCCGTGCCTTGATGGCCTCGCAAAAGAGCGCCCAAGAGGAGGTCCGCAAGCTCCAGCAGCCGACTCAACATGTGACATCTGCCGCCGATGTTACTTCCGGAATGATCTACTCCATTGCGTTTCCGTCTTTGGCTCCTTCGGATTCGGTCTTGTGCTCGTCGAGCCACTGGTGTGGTCCGTGGGTGAGCACATTCCCGACGCACGACCCGACGCGCCCACCTCGCATCTTCCGGGACCTGCAACCAACGGCGCAGGACATTGAGTCGGTCATCCAGGGTGAGGATACGTCGTACCTGGCGCTGAGTTCGATGAAGGTCGTCTCGCCGGACGGCTCCTCCCTCGTGGAATCATCGTCAGACTGCGCCATCCGAACCGTGCAGTCGGAGGTAATGGCGAGCTACCGGCTGTATCTTCTAGACGACGTGCGGGTGCTGGAGAACAAGACCATTGGCCAGCTGGAGCAGCCTGTCGTCTACTGCAAGCTGGGTGCTGCGCCCGACATTGCCTGGGTGGCCAAGGTCGGTGGGGGTCAGTACGTCCTGTCTGTCCAAGATGTCAAGCGGGCCCAACTTTCTCCAAGGGAGGGCCTGCAGCAGGTTGGGATTTACGCCTGCGCGGCTGCTGCTGGTCTGTACAATGCCGGTGTCGACCCCGACAAAATCTTGGTACCCATGTCTGTGTGTACTGGGGTTGGCGAGATGCATGGTGCGGCCTACATGGCAACCCCGACTTTCCCGGTCGCCATCACGACGAGCGCCAACCTCGACCTGTTGTCCGACCGGGGAGCTGCCATCGCGCATCTACACCGCGAGATGGCGAAGAAGCAGATAGAGCGGACGCTGCTCCTGCTTCTCGATGCGAGTCGGACGAGGCGCTTGAAGCCGGCGCAGTCATCCAGCTCCGCGAGGAGCATGAACGCGGACATGGCTGCATGGTTTCGGCCTTCTTTTGACGATGCCCAGGTTTGGCTCAAGATTGGTGGCGTAGCAAATGGGCTCACGGCCAAGCGCGACGTGGTCATGGCGCGTATGCAACGAGTGTTCCGTAAGCTGTACAACTCGCCTGCGTCCTGCGTCGTCTGCTTCCCTATCTGCTTCACCACCGGCATTTGTCTTCCTCGCACGGAGAAGGGCGTCTTGTCGGCGGTTCTGTTCCCCAACTTGAAGCGGGACGGCTACCGCTGCGGTTTGCCTGCGAATCTGCCGACGGCGAGGATGTACGTCTTGGCTTTGAAGGCTGCTGTGGCGGCTCTGCACGAGGCGGGCGTGATCCACGGTGACATGTACGTCTCCAACATTATGTGGCGCCCGGCCCCCGCGAGAGCGGCTGTTGACATCATGCTCATTGATTGGGACACGGCCTTTATTGCGAAGGATGGGATTCCTGACGGGTTTGAGCGGTCATGGCAAGTCACGCCGAAGTGGTGCCTGTACCAGCGCCCGTCCTTGGAGATGAACCAGGCGGTCAAACTGAGATTGCTAGACTCCTTCATGGTCGACACCCTCGACTACTTCTGCACTGACGACGTGCAGCTGTGGTTCGAGTGGTTGACGGCGTCACGCGACGAGAGTGTCGGCGACCTCAACAGCGCCTTCAATCGCTTGCAGTGGCTGTATGTACGTCACCAAGGGTGGGCCGAGCCTCAGGCGTGCCGTGAGGTTCTTGATCGTGAGACGGCAGGGCTTCACTCGAGCACGGCGGCGGCAGCCGCGGCGGCGTGGGCGACGGCTGACGACGCCGTTAGCGCGGCGTCCGATGCCGCGCTGACGCCACCCACGAAGAAAGCGCGAGCAGAGGCGTGAAACTACATGGGTCGTCTTGCTGTGTCTGGAGGTTTGGAGAGGAGCGCAGGGAGTCTGTAGTGTATGGTGGGCGGGTCTCTGACGCCACCAGCGGCTACGGCGGGTGCCCCCTCGACGGCTACCCCACCCGCCGCTCCCGCCGGCGGCGAAGAGCGTCCTCCCCCTCGCCCGCCGACGCCAAACCGTCCGACGCGTCGGCGGCGCCGGCGTCGGTCGCGATCGTTGACGCGCACCGCTCCGTCGGCGCCGCCCTGTGCGCTACGCACAGCTTGGGCGCGTCGATGGTGACGTGCACGCGCAGCGCGGCGGCGCTCGAGCGCCGCTCAGCTCGAGCGGGGACACCCGCGTCGATAGTGGGCTCCGCCTGAGCACGGTCAAGACGGGCATTGTCTTTTCGCCGCTCGGCCTTGGGGCCTTTCCAGTCGGTGGGGTGTTTGGGGACGTGGACGTGCGTTGGAGGGGGTGAAGTGGCGGGGGGGGAAGGGGCCCTTGGGGGATGGCTGGGACGGCTTCGTGTGGATGTGGTTGTGAGCCGCGCAACTTTTGCGTTCTGGTGTGTGGCGGGGCTGCTGCTGACCTGCCTGTGTCGGCCGCATTGCGCACGACGGGCCCTCCGTGCCTCCCTCTGTGCATCTCCTTGGCCACCATCACCTCCTTCCTACCCCGTGGTACCGCATTCCCTTTTTTGTGGTAGGAAGCCGACGACATCCGTTTTTTGTCCACGAGGCGGTCAAGCTGGGCGTCAACCTTTCGACGTCAGCCCCTACTATGGGGCGACCAAGGCCGAACCGGACCTCGGCAAGGCGCTCAAGGAGCTCCGCGACCAAGTCGTCGTCGGCACCGAAGTCGGCCGACACGGCGAGTCCCGGTTTGACTTTTCCGCCGCCCACGTAACCGCCGCACGGGCG
>Ga0114953_1003713_pt1 | contig 10356 bp, 13 predicted proteins | sample SidtaG_FD_87298 | JGI IMG/M metagenome (GOLD analysis project Ga0114953, IMG submission 87298) | Marine algal microbial communities from Sidmouth, United Kingdom - Sidmouth_Male2 metaG | ecosystem: Host-associated > Algae > Red algae > Unclassified | place: Sidmouth, United Kingdom | collected... | reverse complement strand
GCCTTGGGGCGCGCCCCCCCCCCCAGGATCCCCCCGCTCCCTGCAACGGTGACGCTGCCGAGGCGCTCCCCTGCGCGCACGTTTTTCACGCGCGGTGCGTGTCGGCCGCCCTCCGCGTCTGCCGCGCGTGCCCCATCTGCCGCACCCCCGTCGAGGGGAGGGGGGCGCCGGCGGCCGCCCGGCGGCCGCCACCGCCAGGCGGTGGGGGCCGCCGCGATGCGCCGCTGGCGTCGGCCGACCGCCGGCGCCGCCCCGCGTCGGCGTCGGCCGGGGGTGGGTCGGTCCCCCGCCTGGACGCCCCCGACGCCATCTCCCCGCCCGTCGCCGAGCCGCGCGGCGGGTGGGGGGCGCGCCCGTCGGGCGACGCCGCCGACGTTGGGCGGGCGGGCGCGCCATGGCTGACGGCACGGGATTCGTGGTGGGAGCTGCCGCTGTCGACGCCGGTCGGCTTGTCCCGGCGGCCGCTGCCTTTGTGGCGGGCGCCGCGGTCCCCCGAGGACGCGCGGGGGTGGTGGATGGATCCACCGCCACCGCCGTTGGTCGGTGGCCTGGCGGAGCCGGGCACGACGCCGGCCTTGCCGCGGGACGAGCTCCTTGGATCGTCGGTACTGTCGTCTGCAGGGTGCACACCGTCGTGTGGTGCGACTAAATAGGAGTCGCTGAAGGCACGTCGGCGCTTTTCTGTTGATGGGCTGGTCGGTTGGTTGGGGGCGCAGCTGCCCGTTGTTATCGGGTGCGTGGCTGCCGCCGACAATGGGGGGGGGGTCAAGGCATGGAGGCGGTGCCGTGGACTTGTTTTGGAAAGAAAGGGAGCAGCATCTGTGATGCAGAGCCCAGCGCGGGGTGTAGAGACCTTTTGAAAGTAGCGGGGCGCCAGGCTGGCGGTGGTGAAAACGAGCGCACCCCGAGTCGCTGTTGTTTCCCGCGTGTGCGTCTCGCTGTGGACCCACTGGCAAGTCCATGGCGCCGTTTGCACGCACGCGGGCACCCCCGCGGTCGCCCATGAGAAGCGTGTGTTGAGGCGCTCGTGCCAAGGGCGTTGGCGGGCACCGCGACGCCCCTTGCGCGGCCGAGACACGGGCGGTGGGCGGGGCGCTCGCCGCGCGGCGGCCACCGCGGGGGCGCCCGCGCCGCCGCCGCGGTTGCGGTGTGGCGGGCGACGGGCGGCCGGCCGCCTTGCGGCCGTGGCTCCGCTGGCGGCGTGCGGCGGCCGGCGGCCGTGCCGGTCTTGGCGCCCCGTCGCGAGCTGCGGCGGCGCGTCGGGGCTGGACGGCCCATTGGCAGGCCTTGTTTTCTCCTCCTTTTCCTTGGTGTTGCGCTTGTGCGTCGCTATCTCGGGCGGTAAAAAAAGCGCCAGAGGAGACATGGGACCGCTGCGTGACCCGCGGGGTGGGGACCCACACGGGTAGTCGACGATGGGAGGGGGGGTGGCGGGAGGGTGTGGTGCACTGGGCGGCGGGACCACTACAACGAAGAGCGCCGCGGTTGAGGCGGGGTACGGGAAAAATGGTGCAGGCCAGGCGCATCGGCATCGACACGCATGCGTCTGGAATACCCCCCCCCCCCCCCCCCCCCGTCGGAGCTGCGCCGGTGACCACGGTAACACCGACCGGTCTCCGCGCGCAGCCGCCCCCCATCCCGACGGGCAGCGCGAAAAAAAGTCCGCCAACAACCTCCCGACAGCTAGCTGCCGCCGGCAGAGCAACGCCCTACCGCCGCTCGGGTCTCGGAGCGGGACGCACAGGCCCGCTCCATGGACCGAGAAACAGGCGGTGCACGCCATGGAAAAGTGCGGTGGGGGAAAAGCGCACAACAGGGGCAGACGCCGCCGCCGACCCGTCACCGCAGGCGGCCGCAGCCCCCCCCCCCCGGCGCCCCACCACCGGCGCCGTCGCCACCAGGCGGCAGCGGCGACACGCCGCCCGCCGCGCAAAACGAGCGGCGGCCGTGCGGCGGGGCTGTCAGCGGCGCCGGCGGGCTCGACGAGCGACGCGTCGGCGACGGACGCGGGCGCGTCGGCCACCGAGGTGTCCCGGCCCGCCCACGCGTGGCCGGCAGTGGCAAACGCAGCCGCGGCCGCGTCGGCGGGCCAGGCGCACCGGCACAGGGCTCGCCCGCCGGCGGCCAGAGGTTCCGCAGCCGCCAAGGGGACAAGACCCTGCAGGGGGGAGCGGGAACGCCCCCATCCGGCCGCGCCGGTGGCGACCGCACGGTGGCGGGGGGTGGCCCGTGCAGAGTGCCGCGCGCGTCGCGACGCGTCCCGGGAGGGGGGAGGGGGGAGGGCGGGCACCCACCCAGCCACTGGCGTCAAAGGCGTCGCACGCACAGGGCGTGGTCAACGACGGAACCAGCGGCCGCGCTCACGAGGCAAGGGTCCAGACCGACGAAAGGGGGGAGGGCGGGAGAAGGCGGGCATGACAACACACAAGGACCAGAGGGAGAGGCATACCAAGAGGGAAAGGGCAAGAGGAGACGGCTATGGGGGGGGAAAGGGACTCACTGAGCGGGAGTGGATGGTTAAGGCAGGGAGACAGGGGAGGTGCGGGTACGTGAGGGACGGGGGCAGCCTCGCCATGCCAACGCCGCTGGCCCCGTTCACGCGGCATACTGTATTGCTCTCTTCCCAACTGAAAGCGCGTACGCGAAAACACCCTGGCCTGAAGTTGTGCTGGGATCGAAGACCATCTTTTTGTGGAAGTTCCGAAGCATTATTCAGGCTTGAAACATGCCGCGTCTCCGCTTCACTTGGCACGTGGATATATTAAGAAGGATGATCCACAGTGTGAAACTGTGTCTCTTCTACAGTGATTTCTCGCTATCAGATTGCCGGCCATAAGATCGTTTCCGAAATGACCTACCTGCGTTTCTAGGTCGTCAAGGGGTAACTATGAAATTCTGCAAGGGTCTTTCTGAAGCACACCCGATCTTATACCGAAAAATTACTGTGCTAGAAAATGGCGGATGCAGAGAACGAGGATGCAGTCTACAGCACGAGACACAAAATAAACGATTAAATTGGCCGATGCTCCGGCCTTCTACCAACTGTTGGCTTGGATCAAGTGTTAGCCTTCTCGCAAGCCAATGATGTGCTCCGGCTGAAAGGTTGCAGAGCGCCTGCACTCGAATCGAGATAATCAGAGATTTTCTGCAGATTCTTCTAGGCCGAACGTCTCCAAGAGACCTGGTGGGTCCGGACGTGATATTTCTTGGGAGATTGTGGTTTTTCTTGAGATTCTTTAGATGCCGATGTGCGTTTCCAGACCATAGCGCCATCAAGGAGCAATGGTCTGGAAACGCACATCGGCATTCCGGCGATTCCATTGGTCCACGTACGCTGTTTGATTGCAACCACTCTGCAACCGCCAGTCCTGGGAGGGGTCTGCAGTACTACAGCATGCTGTAAACCCTCTGCTGGCCGACACACCTTGCCGTCGCCCATCAGAGGCCAACCCGTGAGACGATCCCGATGATTGGCACGGGCGCAGCGCGCCCAACACCCACCCCAGTGTACGCGGGCGCAACAGCACGTGGTGGGGTATTTCCTCGTGGCGAGCAGTGGCGAATTCCGCGTGGCCGACATCGGGGCGACACGACCAACGGCAATCTCCCCTGCACAGCTGCGGACCGCGCATCTGCGGTCGGAACGCGGTGGCCGCGTGGCTGCCACCTGTCATGGTCCAGGCTGGATGATAGACAGTGGCGATGGCAACATGCTAACCTCGACTACGTACTCATATGGCCCGCCTGTGCGAGCCTCGCCTCGACGCGGCGGCGGTGGTCCTCCGCCACCCTCGCCGCCCCCCCCGTAGGCCCCGCCCCCGCCGCCCTATCGGCCACAGGCGGCAGACCCACGCTCCCCTCGACGAGCCCTCAGCGCCGCAGAGACGACTGACGGTTCTCAACGGCCGAGCCGCGCTCGACAGTCGCGTCGGTCGTGGTAACGAGCGCCGCGTCCACGGCCCCCACAGCGGCCACCGCGGCCGCCTCCTCCGCCGAGTCCGCTGGCGCGGGGGGGAGGCGCGGCAGCGGCCCACTCCACAGGTGGAGCTCACAGTGCATGTACGTGAACAGGTTAGGCAGGACGTCGTCGTCGTTGTCCTCGTCGTCCGCCGCCGCGATAGTGAAAGTAAACTGCCGTCGGCGATTCGTATCAGCCGTATCATCCCCATCCCATCAACGTCATTGAGAGTGCCGACCACCAAATGACCTGATATGGGGGAGGGTGTGTGAAGGAGAAGCTGAGGAGCCAGCGGGGGCTGTTGCGACAGAGGGTTGTCGCCCTCGGATGCCGCGGTAGTGGTGGGCAGCGCATGGCGCTCAGCTTCGACGGAGGGCTGGGCTTGGGCCTGTGAAGGGGGCGGGGAGGTCGAGTCCGACACGGGTTGCGGAAGACGCTGGCTTGAATGCGATCCATCACGACCCTCGTCATTGGAGCGAGCGGGCTGCATCTTGGCGGGTGACTGGAGCTTGATGACCTGGCTCCAGAGGGATTATCAAGCTCTCCTGTCAGGGGTCCGTCCAGGCCTTAGTAGAGTGGAGCCCGTAGAAGACGACATCCAGGGGTTCATGCAGTGCGTCAAGTTAGAGTTTAGAGGTGCAGACAGAGCGCCATCCTCCCCTCGCCAGCTCACTCGTTCTTGCCGCTGTTCCGAAAAGAGGAAAGACCCGGTACATGCCGAGTACATCATGCTCCGCACCCAGTCGATGCCCCCCGGTGTCGCCGGACTACGCGCCAGGCGGTGGGACCGCAAGGTAGCGAACTTTCGCCCCCCCCATGCACATTCACGAGCGTACCTGCAGCACTCCGTCTGCTCGAGCTCTACGGACGTGGCGAGATAACAGCCGTTGTCAATGACTCTGGACGAGGTCGATGGGGGGAGCAGATTGAATGTGGCAAGCGAAGGGGCTGGCAATAAACGTAGGGAGGCCACTGACGACAGCCGTGGACGCCTAGTGGTCCACCCTGCTACGCCACGGCACCTCACGCCCGGTTCAAGGCTGACGACAGGGTCTGCTCTTCCAGAGGGAAGCCCTCACACGAGCAGGAGTGGCATTGTTGCCTCTTGCGCTGACAGATCGGTCACACACACGCTTGGGTTGATTGTAGACCACCCACTGAGGCTCATGACATCCCATTGGCCAAAATCAAGACGGTGGCAGAACCATGGTATGACAGACGTTTTTTCCACGACTCAACAACCCCGACACTGTTGCGAATCGGCCTCCACCGCAGCGTAGAATTTGTAGCAGTGGGGCAACAGTTGGAGCGAGGTTGTCGAGGAAAAGGCAGTGACCAGGCATGAACACTGTAGGTATGACACGCGCACCGGCGTCCTGGTCCATCGGGAGGCCCAGATGACGAGGTTCCGCCACGCATCAATTGAGGCTCTATTATCGTCAGTCCGCGACAACAATCGTAATTCGGTACCGTCCGTCTCGGCGGCACACAGAAAAACACTGTGCACTATTTATGGGCTCAATACAGGCACGTCACATCACGAGAGGACTTTAAGGCCAATCGTGGCAGCCCGTGGGGCTTCGCATGCAGGGGTGCTGCGGGGAAGCTGTGAACGCAGACGTGACCGATCCCCCCGTCCAATCATTCTTCCGGAGCAATGAGACGCAAATGGGTTGTTCCTTTCCAATCACGCTCATGAGCGCGAGATAAAAACAGAAATCTCGCGCACACAAACGTGTTCAGCTTAAATGCGCCAAACGAGCGCGTTTCAACTCGTCACTACTTCGAGCGTGGGATCGCACTGTCGGTCAGTTTGGTGCTAAAATTATTCGCGCGATTGGTGGTGTGTACACCACCGGCCTGTGTGCACTGTGCGTGCACACACGTGTGTGCACGCACAGTGCACACAGGGCCTGAGTGATGTCACGCACGAGCGCCATTGGCCACGCTGTTTGTCGCATGATGACTCATGAGGATGGGTCACGGCTCCAAAGAAGTAAGTAGCGGGTGTAGTGAGTAAGTATGGAACATTCTAAATTTAGTGAGTAACGGAGCCATGTTACTCGCTGCGAAACGAAATACAATACCTGGTCCTCAGCAGCAATTAAGGTGGAAGTGCCGTCACAGAGTTCCGCCACAGCATCATGCTGCACATTGACGGTGCAGAGGAGACGCACATGCCCACCGGCTCGAAAGACAACGGCGGCAGTGATATTGTGTACGACAGCTCTGAAGGGCGGTGGGCAGCCTAAAAACACAGGGCAACAAACGGCAATAGAAGTGTATGCCTGTTCATGCTGTCCCGCTCGTTCCGGGCACCCATCTCGCCTTGGTCGCCAAGGCCGACTAAAACGCACGGGGGGCCACGGAGGGACGCTCTCGACAGACAAGAGAGGTGGGGGGGGGGGAGGGGGACCACAGCTCAACCATGCACTGCCGGTAAAGGCGCGTGGGCAGCGACGCGCCGACGTCCGCACACCACCGCCCTTCGGGAGGGGTAGCGGTGGCTGTGGTGAGCGTGGGGGCCGCAACAGAAAAGGGAGCGGCGATGTCGCCCGTAACCTCGGTCACGCAGCCGTCCCACCCCGCCTGGACGCGCCGCCGCAGGCGGCGGCAATGTCGTTTGCGACGCGAAGAACCTGTGGCGTGATCGGGTGTGGATGGCAAAGTGGCAGTCGGGAGAGTGTAGGTGCAGCGAAACGGGGGTCGGGAACCACGACGATAGCGAGTAGCAAAAGAAAGTTGGTGAGCAGGAGTCACACATCCAGCATTCCTGCGCTCAGACGGCGACGATGGCAATGATGGTAGCGGAGGGGAGGGCTCAGCTGTTGGGCTGGAGATCCAGTGACAACGAGGCGACAGGGGGGTGCCGACGAAGGTAGGAGGGGGGGAACGGTGTGGCGGTGCGAGGGGCTAGCAATGGTGGTAGGGAGGGGGACGGGGACGAGTGCGATGGGCTCATGATGGTGTCCCAAGGTGACAACGGTTGGCCGCAACGGCAGCGCTTCAAGAGGAAGCGCACCATCAACAACTTTCAATCTGAAGATCGAATCCCACTGCTTGCCTGACTGACTTAATTAGAACCCCAAAGCCGGATCGTCGCGAAATTGTACCACGTCCTGCAGGAGTCGAAGCGCATGAAAAGTCCCATCTGACAGTATCTTTGATGTGGGTAGCGCGCATCAGCCGGATTCGATGGAGGACCGATGCGCAGCGCGCCCGAGAAAACGATCCCGCCCAGTCAGTCCCCGACGCGCGGATGGGCGGCGCCCGTGTCGCCGCGTGCCGCGCCGCCGTGCCGCGCGCCGCCGTGGCTGCGCTGCGGCCAGTCCCGGGCGGCCGCTCGACGCGGGCGCCCGACAGGACGGTCTGCTTGTCTCCCCGGCGGCGCGCGGCGTGCTGCCCACCCATGGGTGGGCGTGCCGCCGGGGAGGTGTACCTGCCGCCCACCCATCCCCCGCCGTCGACGGCCGCCTGCCGGTGACGCGCCAGCCCCGTCTGTCCTCCACGTCTGGTGCCTCCCCTGGTTTCGCCCCCACTCCCGCTGCCACCCTTTTCCGTCTCCCCTCTACCCGCCACCGCCGTCGCCCATTCCGTCCGCTCGCGTTCCTCCCGTCCTCCCCCCAGCCTATCCCACCAAGCACGGGACGCGGCGAGTCCGCCGGACCGGTGCCGGCCCGCTTGTCACTGGAGGGCCTGCTCGCGGCGGTCAAGACATGCCCGCGGGAGCGGCGGGCGGACCGGCAAGCGCCTGCCGACACGGTGGCCGTCGGTGAGGCTTTACCGAGCCGGCCGCTACAGAGTGGTCATACCCTGCCGGCGGACCGTCACCACCGGCTCTGGTGCGCCGGCCGTCAATGCAGAGCGCGGCCGGCGGGCTGTCGACGCTGCGCCCGCAGCATCGACAGTCGCGCGGACCAAGGACCGCCAGAGCGCCGCCGGCCACGCCGCCCCAGCCGAGGCGGCCGCTGCAGCCGCCGCAAAGGCAGCTGCGGCAGCAGCCAACACAGCAGCTGACGCTGCAGCCGCGGCGGCCGACGCAGTGCCAGTGGCCACCGACGCGGCGGCGCCCCCCCTCCTCCCCGGCACCGAGACCGCCGACGCAGCGTCTCACCTCCCCTGTGCCGTGTGCCTCGAGGCGATTTCCTTCCCCAGACCACCCCCCCTCCCCCGCAGTGGCGGCGTTGCCGAGGCGCTCACCTGCGAGCACGTCATTCAGGCGCGGTGCGTGGTCTCCGCCCCCCGCATCTGCCGCGCATGCCCCGTCTGCCGCGCGTGTCCCGTCTGCTGCCCCCCCGTCAAGACGAGGGGGGCAGTCGAGGCTGCGAGGCCCCCACCGTCGCTCGGCGATGGCAGCCGCAAGGACACAAGGCGGGCGTGAACCGACCGCCCCCGCCCTTCGGCGTCTGCGTTGACCGGAGTGGGGTGGTCTCCCTCCGTGACGCCGTCGTCTCCATCCGCCCTCCCGTCGTCGTGCCGCCCGGCGGAATGGGTGGCACGCCCGGCGGGTGGCGCCGCCGACGCCCCGCGGGCAGGTGCGGCACTGCTGACGTTGCGGGTGCGGTGGCTGCCCACACAGCCCCGCACCCGTGGCCTCGATGGCGGGCGTCGTTGTCTCCGGACGGCGCACGGGCGTGGTGGATCCATCCGCCGCCACCGCCGTTGGCCGCAGACCTGGCAGTTCGTGCACGGCGTTGGCGTCGGCGGGTTTCACTGTCCGGGTCGCCGCCCGAAGGGTGGGCGTCGTGGTCGCGCGACTAGCGCGTCACTGACAGATTGTCCTCGCTTCCTTCATGCTGGGCTGGTCGGCTTGTTTGGGGTGCTGCTGCCACTTTTAGGGGGGGGGAGGCAGCTGCCGACGACAGACGGGGTCGAGGCCGGGAGGCGGTGCGGTGAACGTGCTTTGGAACAACCGGGAGCCACATCCATGATGTCAGGCCCAGGGCGTGGTCCTAGAAACTGTGTGGGTGGAGCGGGACGCCAGGCGGATGACCGAGAAAAACGCCCGCACCCCAAGTCGCTGATGTGTCTCGCGCGTGTGGATGCGCGGGACGACCGTGGCCCACCGCGTGGGGATCCGCACGGACAGTGGAAGAAGGGGGGGGGCGCGCCGGGAGGGTCTGTTGCCCTCGGCGGCGGGACCACCAAGGGCATGGAGGAGGACGGGAGGGAACGGGGATGGACCACCACGAGGGAGGGAGCACCAAAATGGGAAAACAGGCAACGGGAGCCGGCGCGTTGTCGAGGGACCGTTGTGCGAGGAAGTGGATCCAATGGCGGAGCTGCGAAGCGAGCGGGTGAACGTCAGCCAGGTTATATTTGATTAAAGACTTGAATGGAGAACACAAATTGTTCGGCTATTTGTTCAGTTCGGAGCAGGCACTACTCCCATTTTCAAAGCGACGACCTCGAGACAACGGCCATACACATGGACGTACCATAAAAGTCAAATTCGTTGTCCAGAAAATGGTCCGCAAACGGAGCTTTGACAGATGAGGCGGCCGTCTAGTCATCACCACTTCTCCAACGATCCACAGCTGAGCGAGACACCTCACCGTCGCGTGGCAGGCATCATGCCTGCCATCATTCCAGTAAGGGGGTTTCAAAACACTTGTGCTGGACCTGGCACCTGGCAGCGCGCCAATGTCCGCCATTGGGGCATCTGGCCAACTTCTGTTGGAAGTCTGACCGAAGCCTTCACGACCAACGAATAAGAGAACTATGATTTGGCCAATGTCAATCTAAGGTCCACGCTCAGCTCAAATAACATGCAAGTTACGAGCTAGTTCACACACAGTTCATGTCATTCAGTCGGCTGATAGGCCGTCTGTACTGCCGTACAGACGACCTCTCCGCCGACTTGATGACGTGAACTGTGCGTCGGGTGGCCGAGAGTGCCTCAACAGGCCTGTCGAGGCACTCTTTGCCACCCGAGGTCTGAACACGATGAACGCCACTGATCAAGACTGACAAACTATAGTCTGTCTCACTTTATTAGACGCATGAGAAACGGTTCTTCGGGGAACATGCCATAACTCGGGCGCATCGACGGCTTTTGAGATGCGGGCTTCTCTAGCTGGATAGAGATACTCTCTGGCTTTTTTTACGTCAAAGAAGACGCACTTTGGCTGATGGGAAGCGCACGAAACGGGTGCCCTCTCTCGGGGATCATGGAAGAAGCGCCGGGGACTAATTGGAAAAAGTAGCACTCTGTGTGTGGATCACGGGCTGTTCCAGCTCACAAACGAATTTCAGACGACTGAGAATCGGTGGACGTGACATGCCATGTCATCGATGATCGATACGACAGAGAGTCCACACGCCAATATGCTGGACCTACTACGCTACTCGCCGAGAGCGCGCCTTCAGAAGGCCCGCAACCCTTCATCCAATCCGCT
>Ga0114953_1003711_pt1 | contig 10358 bp, 4 predicted proteins | sample SidtaG_FD_87298 | JGI IMG/M metagenome (GOLD analysis project Ga0114953, IMG submission 87298) | Marine algal microbial communities from Sidmouth, United Kingdom - Sidmouth_Male2 metaG | ecosystem: Host-associated > Algae > Red algae > Unclassified | place: Sidmouth, United Kingdom | collected... | reverse complement strand
CGGCGGTCGCCACGTCGTCGACCGCGCCGCTGGGAGGTGGGGGGGGGGCGCCGCTCACGGCAGCGGAGGTGGGCGCCGTGCAGGTGCCGCAAGGCAGCAATGTGGCCGTCCCGGCGCCGGCGCCGACAGACGCTGGCACGCACGTGCCGCGGGCGGTGGACGCGGCCTGCGCGGCTGCGCTGCCGGCCGACGCGGCCGCCCCCGCGGTGCCCGCGCCGTCGCCGTCGCCGCCGCCGCCGTCGGCCGAGCCGCCGCTGCGCACGCGCGGCAGCAGCACCGACACGTCGGTCGGCACGCTCGTTGGCGCGCGCACGCGGTCGGCGGCGGCGGCCGCCAAAGCGGCTGCCGCCAAAGCAACGGCTCCGGAGGGTCCGCCGGCCCAACGCTCGCGCTCCCGCGGCACCCGCAGCGGCAGCAGCCGGGGTGACAGCGCCGCGGGTGACGCTGCGGCCGGCACCCTTGCGGCTGCCGGCCGCGCCACCGCCGCGCCCGGCGCGCGCGCCACTGGCGCGGCGGCGGGCACCGGGTCGGGCACGGACTCGTCCGACGACGATGTGTATGACGGCTCGTGCGCCATCCCCGACCAGCTCCCCCCCGGCGCCCGCCGGTGGACGGGCGGCGGCGTGCGCCTCGACGACCCGCTCGCCGACTACCACGCGCGGCGGGTGGTCAACCCGTGGTCCGCCGCGGAGCGGCTGCTCTTCCTCCGCCGCTACGTGGCGCACCCCAAACAGTTTCGCCGCATCGCGGCGGCGTTCAAACACAAGAGCGTCGCGGATGTGGTCACCCACTACTACGCGGTCAAGCTGCGGCTCGGCCTCAAGACGCTGCCGGCGCGGGTGGCGGCGGTCGGCACCCGCCGGGGGGCGGCGACGGCGCTGCTGAGGCCGCTGGCGGCCGCCGCGGTGGTGCCGGGCCGCCGCTCCATGGCCGCCAACTTTGGCGCCGTCGCCGCTCGCGGGGGCGGCAGCGGCGGCGGCGGGGGCGGGATGGCCGCGGGCCCCGCCGCGGCGGGTGGTGTTGTGGTGGCGGCGGCGGCGGCTGACGCGCCCGGCGGCATGGGAGGCGCCACCGCGAGGTATGTCGAGGGCGCGGCTGGGGGGTGGGGTGATGAGGAGCGCGCGCGGCTGCTTCTTGCGCTGTGCCGCCTCGGGCGGCCACCGGCGGGGGACGCGCCCGACGCGGACGACGCCATGGACACTGGTGGCAGCGACGGCGATCGGGACGGCGACGGTGTTGCAACTGGCACCTTTGCCGTTGACGGCGACGCTGTGGGTGGTGGGGCTGACGCCGACGCTGGCGGCGCCGGTGGCGCCAGCCGCGGCACAGGCGCGCTCGCCAATGGCGTCCCGCTCACCAACGGCGCCGTCAATTCGATGGACGGCGACAGCGAGGACAGCAGCGACGGCGCCGCCGGCGCCGGCGCAAGCGCGCCGTCCCCCCCCCTGCCGGCCGCCGCGCCGACCGCCGCCGCTGCCGGCACGCGCTACTGGATGGCGCTCGCGGCGGCGGTTGGCAGCGGTCGCACGGCCGCCGACTGCCGCGGCTTTTACGGCGCCCACACCGGTGCACTGTGCTTGGACGCGTTTGCGGCGAGCGGCGACGGGGGCGGGCGGGAGGCCGACGGCGGGCGACGCCGCGAGGCGGCGGCGGCTGTTGCGGCGGCGGCGGCGGCGGCGGCGGTCGTTACCGCGGCGTCTGCGTGAGACTGGGCGGGCCGGTCGCGGGGTGTCGGTCGCCCGTTTTTTTCCTTGTTATTTTTTCCCTTTTTGCGGCGCCATTTTCTTTTTTTTCCGAGCAGGGGGTGTCTGTGCCGTCCACAGGCCAATTGAACAAAGGGCGTTGGGGCGAGGGGGCGCGGCTACCGCGCCGGCCAAGCGCCCTCGCCCGCACGAGCACCTCGCGACGAGGGGCGCGGCCAGTGGCGGGCCGCCGCGCTTCCCCGGTCGCCGCTGTTCGCGGCTGCGGGCCGCCCACGGATCACGGCCCGACACACAAATTGAGCGGTCTGACGCCCGTCACCCGTCCTGTCCTCTGGCGTCCTCGGCCTGCACCAATGGGAAGACCCTGTTCCCCGCCTCGTGGTCCATTGCGACAGCACCGCCGCCTCGGTGCGGGCCCTGCCACGTGTGCATCGTTGTCGGCCGCAGCGTGGCAGCCCCGTGGGGCGGCTGCGGTGGCCGCCGACCGCGGCTCACCCCGCGGGGGGGGCCCCGCGCGAGGGTCTGCCACAGCGCCTGCTGTGGCAGTGCTAGCACAGCCGCTGTCATGGTGTGTTGCCTGCTCCTGCGACGATGACTGCCCGTCAGGTTGTTGGCGGCCACGCCACAAGGATTGCTCTTGTGCGCCCAACGTCCTGACGCCCGCGCGCGAGAAACGCCGAGGCCGCACGGGGCCCCCCCGCAAGGCGACAAGAACACTACAGTACTGCCTTGAGCGCTACGTGGTGATAGCTATGTTCGGCGGGCAATAGTTCCCCCCTATGGGCCACGGCCCGCTCGGCGATCGTGTGGTCTGTGGATCGCATGGGCTGTACGCAACGCCGCGGCGCGGCGCGTATAGGCGCGACCACCTTCAACGGCCTTTGCCATGCGTTTTCAGCTTGTCAGGGGCGTATCGGTCGGTGGGCTTCGGATCCCTCGGCTCGGCCTTCTCAACTTCTGTGCGGGGAGCGGTGTGCACGGGACCTGCCCTGTTGGTTTCCTTGGCTGTCGAGGGTCGGATACAAACAATAGCCAGCCCAGCGTACGACAAGAGCTTCCCACAGACAGCGCACAACACATCAAGTGTATCCAGAGAAATCACAGAGAGAGCTTCGACTGCTCGTGTGAGTGCGCCAGTAGATTCCCGCTTCGGGGGGGAAGCAAAAGTCTATCCCTCATTATGAGACACCTGAGTGACAGTTGTTAGGAGACTGGTTGTAGCTCGGCCACAACGACAGCTTTTGACAAGCGGGTTTCTCATGCTCCATACAGACACAGTCTACCTTCGTTCTCCATAAAAAGGGACTCTTTGGTCCTTGGGAAGTATTCCTAAAGTGGGCCTGAACTCAGCCGGACGTGTATAGCAGCCTTCTCTGGATGCTTCTCACCGCCCCTTCATTCAGCAGAAAAGAAGCTGCAAAGGTTTCAGTTTTCAGAAGGGTCCTCGTGCCATATGAGTTCGTGTTGGTCTGCATTCGCAGTCTCCTAAGTGTGAAAAAGGACAGCGCAGGGCTGCCAAGACGTATACAGATGAGAAGAGTAATAAAACACAAGCGCGATTGAGACTGATCTGGTTGATTCGTGGGGCCACTTTCGCACCGAGATTCAGCCGGCTCGGGAGAACCAGATCGACAGCAGGTACACTCGACAAGACGACTGATGGACGGGCCTTTTCGATGAGGTCCTTCGAAGTCCACACTCGGAACTGATCATGCCAGGCGTCTGCAGAGTTCGAAGCTGTTGAGAGCAAACATGTCACCAGGAGACCCCGAATCACCAGGTGTCAAAACACGGTTGGAGAGACTTGAGTGAGTCCGGGGCACTCAACGTGCGTGGATATTTCTTTTTTTTTTTTGTTGTCCTCTCGACAGATCCTGGATCTTGCCATTTTCAGCGATAGTTCTCGAAATAGGATTCCCATGGAACAGTGAAGGTAGGTCAACACGCTCAGGGTGTCACGGGTGGAGAGTGAGCTGGTCCCGGGTATGTGTAGAAGCTCGCACCGGGCCTCACAAGGGTGACGGACATTACATTGCATGGCGGGGGCCGATCCGATGGCTGCATTGAGCTGTCAAGAAGCAAAACACTGACGGATAGGGCCCTATTGCTGCTTGTAGCATGCCCATCGGGTAGCGAGCTCTTTTGGTCGAGAAGGTCGCACCAGTGCTGAGGCTTCACAATTGCCACGCCAAGGCACATGCAGCACGGATGTCGCTAGAGTCAACAGCAGTCGCTCAATTGAGTCGAGTGTCCTGGGCTTGGCTCACATGCGCTGGGCCAAACAGTATGAACCTCCGAGGAGCCGCCGGAACATCTGCCCGCTTCTGTCTGTGTCTCTACCGCTGCTCTTCTCGTCAGCTGGCTCGCTCGCAAGTACAGTAGTAGTGCTGTACGAACTACAGTACGTGCAATTGCCTGCCATTGCTGTAGCAGTCGCGTGAGAGTGAGACTGAAACCGCTCAAGCCGCTGTCCAGGTGATCTGGGGCTGCCCTGGATTCTTTCCCGCCGACAGGCACGGATGCAAATGGTGGTGGACCCGAGGAGACACGGTCTGTGGCGCTCGTGTCGAATGTCATCTGGGGCACGCGCCCACGAAAGGATCTGGGGGGCGCAATGCACGGCTGGGACCACCAATCAGCGTGCCTGTGGGGTCGAGCTGGCTGAGCCCCAGGCGCACACCTGCTCGCCCCCCGCCTGCCGATGCCGAGACCGGGTTGTCAGTTGCGGTGCCGAGATGCCCCTCCCACACCCCGAGGCAGGGCAAGCCGCATCCCCGCCTTAATCTCCCTTCCGCCACCTTGCTCTCCCGCACGACAACCGCCGGTCCCTCCACAGCGACATCCCAAACTCCCCTTGCTCCCACATCCCGCCCCCCCCCCGTCCGTTCCTCTCTCGCAACCATGGCTTTCGTCGCTGGCGCCGCCCTGCCCGTTGCGGCCGCCCCCGCCCGGCGCGCGGCCCCGGTCATGACCGCCCCACCGGCGTCATCGCCGCTGTCCCGCCGCGCGGCCCTGTCGGCCGGCTTTGCGGCGGCGGCGGCGGCCGCCCTGTCGGGCGTCTCTGCCGCGTCGGCGGCGACGTCGACGGCGATTCCCAAGCTCGACAAGCTCTCCGACATCAAGAAGCAGGTCGAGGCGCTCGACTACGAGGAGGAGTTTGCCGACGTTGGCCCGGACGTGATGGAGAAGGAGATCACCAATCTGAAGAAGAAGGTCAAGGACCCGGCGTACCGCGCCAAGCTCAAGGCCGTCGTCGATGCGGAGGAGAAGAAGTTTGACGAGATGGTCGCCAAGGAGAAGGAGGAGGAGGCGGCGCTCAAGGCCAAGTTCTCCAAGAGTAAATAAGTGTGTCGGTTGCTGTTTGTGGCTAGTGTTGTGGGGGGTTGACATGGGGGCGGTTGACAGGCGCACTGGTTTGGTCCGTATCCGGCATTATCAAGCTCCCCTCGCTTGACGTGCTCGTCGTGCTTTGCGTGTGCTTAGCGTCGAGTGCATGGGACGGAGGCGGTGACCGCGATATCGCCGTACATGTGGGGTTCTTTTTTCTCTCGCGCATTCGGGTGCGTCGGTTGCTCCTCGTGTTGCTCGTCTTTTTCGACGGGGCCCACCGCACGCATGCGCTCTTCCTGGGCGTTGCTCAATCCAGAGTGCCGAAGCGTGGCTGTGCTGCTCGACCGACGGCCGTTGTCCACATCAAAATGCGCACGCCGTCACTGTCCACGTTTTTGTCACGCGTTTGTTTGTTGGATAGAGCCGGTTCACAAGATAATCGGATAGCCACGAAGGGGCCCTTGATGAGACCACTGGCGAAGCAGTGCAGCAGGACGGCCGCGACGGTGTCACCGATAGCTACAGTGCTGGCGGTCACGCGGACGCCCGTCACTGAGGTGCTAGAGGGTGTGCCGTTTCCAAGAAAAAGAAAACGCATGGAAGAAGAAAAGGAGCGTCTCTTTCTGGTGCCAGCAATCTCCCGCTGCTACGCCCAGCCGGCTACCACCAAACTGCACGACGTCGCAATACCGTGCTTCTATCGGCCTCGGAGAGGTCCAATGTGTGCACCACCATCACCACCACCCTCCATCACCGCCCCCATGAGCAGCCGCACATGTCCTCAGTTCCTCCGCTCAATGATGAAGTCAGCCAATCCCAAAAGCACGTCCGCCTTGTCGCCATACACGTCCAGGCACGCTTTGGCCTCTGACACCAGCTCCTCTGCCCGCGCGCGGGCGCCGTCCAGCCCGAGCAGGCGCGGGTAGGTGACCTTGTTGACCGCCTCATCCTTGCCCGACGTTTTGCCAAGGACGGCGCTACTCGCCGTCACATCGAGCACGTCGTCCGCAATCTGAAAGGCGAGGCCAATCTTGGTTGCAAAGGCTCGCAACCTCCCCACGTCCTCGTCCGACGCGCCCGCCACCGTTGCGCCCGCCACTGCCGACGCGATCAACAGGGCGGCGGTCTTGTGGGTGTGGATCCACGTCAGCGTCTCCATCGTCACCTCTCCATCACCCTTGCCCTCGCTCTCCAGGTCCATCACCTGCCCGCCCGCCAAGCCCCGCGCGCCAACGCAGGCACCGAGGACGCCGAGGACAGACACGACCCGGCGGGGGTCGACGCCCTCTGTCGCCTTGGCAACGTGCTCAAACGCCAGCGCAAGCAGCGCGTCGCCCGCCAAAATGGCCACATCCTCCCCATAAACAACGTGGTTGGTCGGCAGCCCTCGCCGGAGGTCGTCATTGTCCATGGCGGGGAGGTCGTCGTGGATGAGCGACATGGTGTGGATTATCTCGACGGCAACGGCCGACGGCATGGCGGCGGCCATGCCCGCCTCGCCGCCAAACAGCGACGCGGCGGCGAGCGTCAGTGCGGGGCGCACCCGCTTACCGCCAGCACGGAGGGAGTACTTCATCGCTTCCGAGATGGTGGCTGTCTCGGGGCCAGCGGGGGCGACCGACGCGTCGACCGCCGCTTCGAGCGCAGCGTCCACGCGGTCTTTTTGGGCAGCTAGGAACTTCATCAAAACCACGGTGCCTTCAGACGGGGCCACCGCCCCGTTGGTGCCGGCAACGCCATTAGTGGGTGCGACCGCTGCCGCGGGCGCCGCGTCCGTCGCGGCCGACGCGGCGGGCGCGCCGGGCTCGGTGCGGAGCATCACAGTGGCGGCGCGGCCACCATCAGGAGCCTCGCGCTTGGGGGTGGCGCCGACGCGCCCACCCGCCCGCCATGACCGCCCGCCGGCGGCGACCAGCGGTGGGCGGGCGGTCCGCACCGCACCCACTGGGGGCGGGGGGGGGGGGACGACGGGAGCACCGAGGAGAAACGCACAGTCCATGTCGCCCAGCCGCAGGGGCATCAGGGGGGGTAGATGGGGGACGCAAGCGACAGGGATGGTGGCCGTTGCAAATGGGAAAGGGTCGGAAAGGGTGAAGGAGGGTGGCGGCGTGTCGGAGACGAAGGGATTGCGGCCAACCGTCGCGGGCGCGCGCAGCCATGCAAGCAGCGGAGGGGGCGGCGGGACCTGGCGGCGAGATCTCTCGGCAGGGCGCCGAGAGATTGGGATGCCTTTGTCCCTAATTGGGTCGAATCGAATTGGGCTTGTTAGGAAGAAATTGTCACCTGTCCTGGACTCAGTCCAAGAACGGCCATTTGTGGGCTTTACACCGATTCCGATAAACGGGCCGAGCTTGTGACCCTAGTGGCCCCCATTCTATGCACACACACAAGCTGTTTTTTAAAACAAGAACGAAGCTGAGTATCCCTCCAAAAGTTGCCCGACAGCAACAACCTTTTCAATACACGGCATCTGAGAGGGCGCCATGGCCGTGGCCAGCATGGCGGCGACGCCCCCGCCCCCCCCCCCCCGTTGCCATCGGCAGGCCGGCGGCCGCGCGCTGGGTGTGCTCGCCGCCGCCACCACCTTAACCGGGAACTTGCTACAAGACTGTTGCGTTTCTGCAGGCTCATGGAGGTCTATCGTCATAGTAATGAAAGTGTAGATGTCCAGATGCCTCCCCTTTCAGGTCGAACGGGGGGATCCCCCAAAACGTAGCTGCAAGAGGGTGTCTGCGGATGAGAAGGGCCCCACCTCGCGGACGGTAAGGGTTTTCCGTCTTGTTTATGTGTGGAAAACGGAAGCAGTATGAGTGGGAGGCGCTTTAGAGTGTCCCTTTCTGTTTGTAGCTTCCTGGAGCCGGTGAGATCATGGCGGACGTAGTGGTGAAGCGGACCACCCCGGGGAGCGTACACGTGGCACTGTTTGGCAGCCACCCCCCAACATTTTTGGGTAGAAAAATACATATAGGCAGGAAGGGCATGGTGTGAGGAGTGCAACGCTATGCAGAATGGTGCATGGCTACTCTTGCTTACCGGTGATGTGCTGCTCGCCGCTGATGTAGGGTGTGCCCGGTTCCGGGCACGCGGATACGATTTTTGGGACGGACTTCTGATTCTTCAAACGCGCCTCGGCGCTCGGCGGGAACAGCAAACGAAAGGTTTATAGCTGTGCCCGACGCCCACCGAGTGGCGGCCAAACACTGGCGCTACGCGACCACACCGGACGCACCACCAGTAGCATGTTAGAAGGGAAAAGCAATGCAAGCGCGACACGGACAACATGCGGAGGAGTGCGTTGCTACGCGGCGCTGCCCGTCCACGCTTTGGCACGGTGCGCGCCCTACTCGTACTTCATGGCCTTCTTTTCCGCCTTCTTCGCCGCCTTGTCGGCCTTGCTCGGCGTGTTGCACCCACCCTTCGAGGGCATGCCGTCACTCAGGCGCGCCGCCATGCCCATCACCACCCGCATGTCGCAGCGGACGGCCTTGGCGACGCGGCGCCCAAAGTCCGGGTGCGCCTTGTAAAAGTGGGAGCACATGGTGTTGCGCACGAGGTCCGACCGCACCTGCCCGAGGTCGCCCGCCAGGTTGGCCACCGTGTTGGCCTGATCCCGCGCGCCGTACGACGCCCAGCGCTGGCCGGCTTGGCGAAAGTCGGCCGTCACCTCAATGCCCGCCTGCGCAATCACCGCGCACACCCGGTTGGTGGAGAAGCGCGCCGCGTCGGTGGGCGGAAAGGCGTCGTGCATCAGGCTAATCCCATAGTTGAAGTTGCCCTTGGTGTTGCCACCGTTGGCCGCCCCGTCCTGCCCGTGGTTGCGCACCGGCGACACGGGCCGGTTGACGGGCAACATCGCATGGTTGGCGCCGACGCGGTACCGCTGGGTGTCGGCGTAGGCCATGAGGCGGCCCTGCAGCAATTTGTCCTCCGACGGCTCAATGGCGCCGGGCAGGAAGGCGCCGGGGTTGAACGCCGCCTGCTCCGTCGTTTGGAAAAAGTTGTCGGGCACTCGGTTGAGCGTCATCTTGCCAATGGCCACAAACGGCGCCAGGTCCTCGGGCCAAAACTTGGTCGCGTCCAGCGGGTTGAAGCCGAGGTCGTCCGACGCCATCTGCTTGGCCGACAGCGCCTGGTAGCGCAGCTCCCACGACGGGAAACGGCCGGCCCCAATGCTGCCGTACAGGTCGCGGGTGGCGTGGTTAAAGTCCTTGGACTGGACCTTGGCCGCCTCGGCGGTCGTCATGTTGCGGACGCCCTGCATGGACGTCCACTGGAACTTGACGTAGGTGACCTTGCGCGCCTTGTTGACAAACTTGTACGCGTGCACCGAGTGGCCGTTCATCTCCCGCAGCGTGGCCGGGATGCCCAGATCCGAGTAGAGCGTCGTCAGCATGTTGGTGGCCGCCCCGCCCAGCGCGCCGAAAAAGTCAAAGAACCGGTTGGGGTCCTGGATGTTGGTCACCGGGTCTGCGTGGGGGTAAACGGGGGGTAGGATGTGCAGGCAACAGAGGGGGAACAGCGGCACACACGGAATGAAGAGGGGAGCGACGAGCATCAAGCCGTGTCAGCACGTATGCACACGACAGCGCAGCGGCTCTCCGAGTCAGCCGTCGACCAACTGCAAAGCTCGTCGGCAGCACAGCTCATCCACCCCCACCACGCCCCCCCCTCGAAAAGCGCACCCCCCCATCGCCCCCCCCAAACGTACCCGGCTTGAGCGAGTGCACCATATCCGGGAAAGACACCTGGTCGCGGATGAAAAACACGTCGAGGTTGTTGCCGACCAAGTCCCAGATGCCGCCCCCATACGCCTCGGCAATCTTAAACTTGACGGCAAAGCCCCGCGGATCCCGCAGCGTCTCGGGGGACCCCTTGCCGTGGATGACCGTCGAGAAGCGCGCAAACACCTCGGTCTCGCGGCGCGCGCCGCCCAAAAAGCCCGCCGACGTGAGCGCCGACCAGTCCCCATACGACACAAACGTGCCGTGCGCGCCCGTGCCGCGCGCGTGGACGACGCGCTCGGGGATGCGCTCGCGGTCAAAGCGGGCGAGCTTCTCCGCCGCCCGCGTGTCTTGCACGAGCAGCGCCCCCGACGGGCCGACGGAGAGGGTGTTGCGATCGTCCCCGACGGGCGTGCCGACATCGCTGGTCATGGGGCCGAGGGGGCGGTGCGGCACCCCGCCGTGGGCGGCCGCGGGGGTGGCCACCGACGACGCGGCGGCGGCGGCGGCGGCGGCGGCGGCAACGGCCGTGGCGAACATGCGGGTGGCGCCCATCTTGGGGGTGGCCGGTGGTGGCCGGTGGGGGCCGGTGGTGATGGGGGGG
>Ga0114953_1003710_pt1 | contig 10359 bp, 9 predicted proteins | sample SidtaG_FD_87298 | JGI IMG/M metagenome (GOLD analysis project Ga0114953, IMG submission 87298) | Marine algal microbial communities from Sidmouth, United Kingdom - Sidmouth_Male2 metaG | ecosystem: Host-associated > Algae > Red algae > Unclassified | place: Sidmouth, United Kingdom | collected... | reverse complement strand
GGCGCCTCGGCAGGGACGATGAACATCGACATGCCTTCGTACGCACTGACGTCGGGGTTCGTGACAACCATGACGATGAAGAAGCTGGCAAACCTGGCGTTGGACGAAAACCACTTCTCGCCGTTCAGCACCCATTCGTCTCCGTCTCTGGTGGCGGTCGTGGTGAACAGCGTGGGGTCGGCACCCGCGTGAGGCTCGGTCATCGAGTAGCACGAGCTGATCTCGCCCCTCAGCAGAGGTTGCAGGTACCGGTCCTTTTGTGACTCGGTTCCATAGTGGGCCAGGATCTCGGCGTTACCGCTGTCGGGAGCCTGGCAGCCAAAAATTGTTGGCGCGAAGCGTGATCGACCGATGATCTGATTCATGAGCGCGAGCTTGAGTTGGCCGTAGCCGGGTCCACCGAGATCTGGCCCGAGATGGCATGCCCAGAGACCGCGCTCCCTTACCTGATCCTGCAGCGGGCGCAGGATATCTATGGCTGCCTCGTCGGACTTGTCGTAGGGATTACCAAGCACAAGATCCAACGGTTGGACTTCGTTCGTGATGAACTCATCCATCCAATCGAGGTGCTTCTGAAATTCGGGGTCGGTCTCAAAGTCCCACGCCATGGTGGTCTCCATTCAAGTCTGCGGTTCAAGCAAGTGCGTTGAAGAATAACGCAGCCGTTTCAAATTCGCGCATCCGTGTGTAATCTTTGTTCGTGGAACGGAACGGGCCGAGTGGCCGAGAGGCGCTCGTCGCTGCAGCACGGTGGCTCTTCGCCGAAGAGGGCGTCGACGTGGTGTCGTTGCGTGAGGTCGTTCGCGCTGCGGGCCATCGGAACACCAACGCCGTGCAGTACCACTTCCACGATCGAGCTGGTTTGCTCACGGCCGTAGTCGAGCCATTCGAACGCGAGATCGGCGCGCGGCGAGCAGCTCTCGTGGACATGCTCGCCGCCGAAGCGGGACCGTCCATTCGGTCCATCGCCGGTGCGCTCGTGCGTCCCTCGGCCGCCATGCTCGAGCATCGAGAGGGGCGGGATCACTTACGCATCGTCGCGGAGTTGATCGCGGACATAGATCGGTTCTCTTCCGCAACTGGAAACGCTGACAATTCGCTGGCCCAGTGGGACAAGGTCGCACGCGCCAACATGGCCGACACCACACTCCCCCTCCATCGCCGATACGCCGCGATATCACTCTGCTTCGTCCAACTCGGCCGTCGCGCTGCCAATCGCCGCCGACCCGATCACCGTCTCTTCGTGAGTGACCTGATCGATCTCGTCACCGGTGTGCTCGAAGCCGACGTCTCGGAAGAGACGCAGGTGCTCCTCGCGGAACGGGACCGTCAACGAGCGGCGAGACACTCGAACACTCAAACCGCAAAGGCCCCATGAAGAACTCTTGGATTCATGTTCACCAGGGCACGGTTCTTGATCCCGAAGGGCACGACCTATCGGCACATGCCGCGAACGCCGACAACCGCAAAGGTCGTCGAGTCGGTGGCCCCGATCGAGGTCACCGAACATCGCCAGGTCGGGCGCCACTCGCCAATCGACTTTGGCGCTCGGTATTCCCGAGCTCACTGAGTACGACTGGCCCGACCAAGAAGAGTGGGTCAACGCGAACGCCTCCGATGCAAGACCAGCGCCTGCTCAACCAACACAAGGCCAACCCAACAACTGCCAACCGATCCGAAACAGGAGCCGCGCTTTTCGATGACTCGAGCTTCGTGGCGACTCGCCGAAGGAGAGCTAGCTCTCGGTGTTTGAACACGATGCTGTCGATCACGGTTCGGGCGTGTGCAAACCAACGAGGGTCGGGCGTTGCGACGATGAGGGTGATCGGTCGTTCAATTCCTTGATCAAAGTGCCATAGACCGGGGATCCGAATCGGCCGCAAGCTGGTCGAGCTTCCCGCAATCGCGGACGCGTTCAAACTCGTGCCATTTCTTACAGCAAGGTGCGAACCCTGACTCGGCTCGCCACCGCCGACAACGAACAGGCACTCCTTACCACCGCCACCACCACGACCGCCGCCGATCTCGGACGCGCCCTCGCCGCCTGGCTCCGTCGCAACAGCAACGATGAAGACCTCGCGGACTACCACCAGCAGAAACGATCGGTGAAATGGCGCATCGAACCTGACGGCATGGTGTCATTCTCGCTCCAGCTACCCCCGCTACTCGCCGGAATACTGATCACATTCCTGATCACTTGGGTCATGCGTAGCCGCCCCGCAGCACCGACCAACGTAGCGAACACGGCTGGCGAGTGGCCCACCGTTGCTCAACAACACGCCGACGCACTCGAAGCACTAGCAACCAACGGCCCCGGCACCATCGACACCGAGGTAGTCCTACACGTCAAAGGCGACGGCAACGCCCTCGACGACGGCACGCCACTACCCGACAGCGTCGTTGCAGCCCTCATCCCCGAATCCTTCATCAGCGCACTCGTGCAGGACGCCAAAGGCAACCCCATCGACGCCACCAACGCCGCACCCAAACCGACGCCAAAAACGCTTCGTCAAAGATCGCGACCAAACCTGCGTCGACTGCGGCCGTCACGAACTACTCGAATACGACCACGTGCCCACCCACGAAGAAACCGGCCACACCGTCACGAGCGAACTCCGGCTCCGTTGCGCGCCCTGCCACCACAACCGCCACACCCAAAACCGCTAAACCACACGCAGCTGGACAACTCACTTCGTGCTCGATCCATACCGGGCGCATCGCTGACGCGAACCAAGAACACTCCCGCTTGCCCATAGCCAGCAATCTCGATTAGAGCCATCACGTCGGCTAACGCTCGAAACCCGCACATATGGAGAGAGCCGGGCCGCTGCAATCGCCTAGATCGAGCTGGTGCGTGATCTGCTGTCAGCTCGTATCAGCCGGAGCCGCCATCGAGCGTCTTCAACATTCGGCGCATGACCTTGCCGGTGCTGGTCTTCGGGACGTCGTCGACGAACTGGACGAGTCGGGGCACCTTGTATGCCGCGAGAGTCCCGCGGCAGAACTCGATGATCTCGTCCTCGGTTGCGGTGGCGCCGCTCTTCAGGACGACGTAGGCCTTGGCGAGTTCGCCCTTCAGTTCGTCATCGACACTGCCGACGGCCACCAGGGCGACGGCAGGATGCCCGGCCACCACGCGTTCGATCTCCGCGGGGTACACGTTGTACCCGGCGGTCAGGATCATGTCCTTCTTGCGATCAACGATGAAGACGCAGCCATCAGCGTCCATCCGGCCGAGGTCGCCGGTGTGCAACCAGCCATCGGGTTCGATCGTCTCTCGGGTCTTTTCTTCATTGCCGAAATAGCCCTGCATCACGATTGGACCGCGGACCATCAGCTCCCCGACCTCGTCGGCCGGCATGGTCACGGCGGCGTCGTCGACGTGAGCGATTCGACACTCGGTGTAGGGAATCGCAATGCCGATCGAACCGTGCTTGCGCGGTCCGTACGCCGGGAACGTGGTGCCCAGGCCGCCGATCTCGGTCATTCCCCACAACTCGATCAACGGGCACCCGACGCGCTCCTCGACCTCGCGCATCTTCGGTTCGGGCATCGTCTGGCCGCCAACCGCGCACAAGCGCAGCGACGACAGGTCGAAATCGTCGAATTTCGGATCGGCCAGCATCACCATGAACATCGTCGGAACGCCGTCGTAGATCGTGGCTTGGTATCGCTCGATGAGCCCCATGGTGTCGACGGGATCGAAGCGGTCGTTCAGTACCAGCGTGCCGCCGAGGAAGAAGGTGCCGTTCATCACGACGTTGCCGTACACGTGTGCGCACGGCAGAGCCGTGTAGCAGACGTCGTCGCTGGTGCGAGCGTGCATGTTCGCGGTCATGGCACTGTTGAGCACGATGCCGCGGTGGGTCAGCATTGCACCCTTAGGGTGCCCGGTCGTGCCGCTCGTGTAGCCGATCGTGCAGGTCGACGACGGATCGATGTCGACGTCGACGAAATCCGGCGCAGCATGAGCGATCAGCTCGTCGAAGGAGGTCGCGCCGTCGGGAATGTCATCGCCGAAGAGCACGATGTGTTCGAGCGGCGTCTCGCTGCGGCGATCGATGATTGGTGCGCCCTTGTCGAGCGAAGCGAGCAGGGCTTTGGCGCCGCAGTCGCGAGTGACATAGACGACCTCGTCGGGTGTCAACATCACATTGATGGGGTTGACGATGGCACCGAGTCGCAGCACCGCGTAGTAGCTGACAATCCACTCCCAGCGATTCTGCGAATAGAGCGTGACACGGTCACCGGACCCGATTCCGAGGCCGGCCAGTGCGTTTGCCAGTCGCGCCGACAACTCGTCGAGTCGACGATACGTGTACTCCTTGTCGTGGAACACCAGCGCCACACGATCGCCGTACTCTTGTGCTCCACCCGCCATGACCTGGCCGAGATGTTCATACATGATGTCCCCCTCTTTTCGCCCGTCGCGGTGCGGATCGAAGCTCTACGGATCAAACCCGGGCGACCGAAGCGACATTTGACTTGGCGGTCACATTGTATGACAATCGATCTCTGCGGGCAATGCCGATGGGGCAACTGTCGTGCGAAACGGGGATTCACATGAGCAGTCTGTTCGGACCGATCAGACAGAACGGCATCATCGTGTCGTCGCTCGACGAGGCGCTCGAGTACTGGACGCTGACGCTGCGGATCGGACCGTTCTTCCGGATGGACCACGTCGCGATGGAGAGCTTTCGCTACCGCGGTGAGCTGTCCACACCCGATGTGAGTATCGCACTGGCCAACTCCGGCGACATGCAGATCGAGCTCATCGAGCAACACAACGACGCCTCGTCGCCGTATCTCGACTTCCTCAACGAGCACGGCCCGGGACTGCAGCACGTCTCGGTGTGGAGCGAGAACTTCGACACCGACATGCAGCGATTCGCCGACGACGGCGCGACGCTGCTGGCCGAAGGAGTCATGGCAGACAGCGGCACGCGCTTCTCGTACTTCGAGGGCGGCAACGACGGCCAACCAGTGATGGAAGTCGCGGACCTCACGCCCGACTTGAAACAGATCTTCGCGATGATCCGCGACGAGGCCTCCGGCTGGGACGGAAGCGACCCGGTGCGATGACCGCCGTTACCGCACGATCCATGTAGCAACGATTCATACAGCAACGATTCACAACACCAGGAGACCCACAATGAAGGCCGACATCCGACTACTGACGCTCGCTGCAGACACGCTGCTCGAGACGACCACCAACCCGCGACACCGACGCATCCTGGAGAACTACCGTCTCCACGCGATGCTCGAAGTCAGCGGGCGCTACCACGAGATCTTCGTGCCCGAGATGACCGTCGAGCAGCCGTTCTACCGGCTGGCCACACCAGAAGGCACGATCGAACTCGACGGCGAGGCAGCCGTCAAGGGCTTCTACCAGAGCTTGTCCGACAGCGAGACGACGGTGATGCTGCTCGAACACGAAAGCATCTCGGTGTCGGACTGGGGTTTCGGTTCCGAAGCGCTCTACAACATCTACATGACCGGTGCCACTGCAGCCGCCCGCGGACACGAGGTCAGCAGCCCAGATGCGAAGTACATCGAATCGCTATGGCTCTGCATGATGTGGCCGTACGACGAGCAGGGCCGGATGATGGGCGAGCGGGTGTATGGCGCTCCAACATCGACCATCCGCGAGATCCCCGAAGACGAGTTCATCAGCCTCGAAGACGCTCGAGCGGCTTTCGACCCGTTGATCGCATCGGCCACGTTGACCGACCTCTCGCTGCAAACCGCCTGATCAACATCCACTTTGAACGCGACCGAAAGCAGCGCACTGCCTGAGGTCCTGTTCAAGGCGGGCGAGAATCCGACCATTCAGCACCACCACCAGTCAGTTAGAACGCGCTGGGATTGCGGACCGCACGACGGCCAAACCCCGCTACCTCGTTGGCCCGGAGGCTCAGGCGACGGCAGTCATCGGCAGGCTTCCTGACGCCTGTTGGTTCCGCTACTCAGGGCCAACGCCAAACGGCACGAGCGGGCGCGGCGCAAGCTCAACGTGATCAACCAATGACCGAAGAAGCAAAGGTCTTCCGGGCCGCCAACGCGTACCAAGCGGTGACCGCTGGCACACAATGGCGCCAGAGCTAGCGTCCCGCCAGCAGAGGCATCCAGGTTCTCTCATCACCACCCGTGCGGCCCGTCCGCATTCGTCCGACTGTATTACAAACGTACTATGCTGCCTTTTATGGCTAGTGAAACCAAACCAACAGTCGTACAAGTTCGCTTGTCCGACGAGCAGATAGGCAACCTCGACCGCCTCTCTGAGTCGCTTGGGCTAGACCGGTCGTCGCTCCTGCGGTCTGCGCTGGACAACTTCACGATCGAAGCTGAGCGGCTGCTCGCGTCGAAGGCGTATGACGCTGCGTGGGAGGATGAGTTTGGCCCAGTGGAGGAATCACTCATTGCCGAAATGGACGACTATCTCGCCGAATGATGCTCGACGCAGGTTTTCTCATCGCAGTCGAGCAGCACGACCATCGGACGCAAGCCGTGAAGTTATCCGCGCAGCGTCGAGGCAAGAAGCTCCACACGACGGGCCTTGTGGTGGCCCAGGTTTGGAGAGGTGGAGCGAACCAAGCGCGGCTATCAAGCTTCATCAAAACACTCGTAGTGCACCCTTTCCACGACCCAAATGACTCCAAGCAACCTGCGTACCGAGTTGGCGAGTTACTTGCGGCTAGCTCGACCAAGGACGTGGTCGACGCCCACCTCGTGCTTACAGCGGACCGACTCTTTCTCGACGTTCTGACCGGCGACCCTGACGACCTCAGCCCACTTGCCAATGCACTACCGAATGGCCCGACCATTAAGGCGTGGCCACCCCGTAAGGCCCGGTGAGGTATGGCAGTTGTCCTTTTTGCGGTGCCGGGCTAGGGCAGTTCGAGCAGGGTGACCACGCCGGTATCGCCGTTGACTTCGACGAGCGCTCCGTTTGGAATTCGTTCGGTGGCATCGTTAGCCGAGACCACACACGGGATGCCAAGTTCACGGCTCACGATGATGGCATGCGACAAAGGCGCACCGACGTTGACGACCACGCCCTCGGCGGGAACGAACAGCGGCGTCCACGCAGGATCGGTCATTGGCGCGATCAAGATGTCGCCTGGACCCAGGTCACCAGGATCTGAAGGATGATCGACGATCACCGCACGGCCCGTCGCAATTCCTGCGCAGCCAGCGAGGCCCGTAATCGTCTCGCCGACGGCAAGCGTTGGTGCGGTCGTGCCGCCACGCAGTGGCCATTCGGTCGGCGGTGGTGGAGCGTCGGAGAAGATGAACGGAGGTTCGCGCTCGGCCAGGAACTCATGGTGTGCCTTGCGGGCTGTGGCAATCGCGCGAACATCGGCCAGCTCTCCTGCGACGAGCTGTTCCATCTCGTCGGCAAACAACAAACAGACATCTGCGGGCTCGTCGAGTTCACCGCGTTCGACGGCTCGGCGGCCGATTTCCCAGATGGCCATGCGAACCTCACCGATGACACGGATGATGTTGGTCTTGGATCGCTCGCGGCCTGCCATGAATGTGGCCGAGGAGGCCAACGCCGCTTGGAACTGGCCTTGAGCTTCGGGGTCGGCGGCTAACGCCTCGGCGATCTGGGCGCTGAGCTGCTCGCGTTCGGCGGCTCGGCTGGTGTTCTCGGTGACCGGGCTGCCGTCCTGGTCTGCAGCGCGCATCGCTGCGATAAGCACCAAGGCCAGATCGGGTGTGGTTTCCCATGTTGCGGCGTGGATGTCCCATTCGTTTGCACCGCGACTGCCGTACTCGACCAGGAACTCGTCGAGCTGTGCAAGAAAGGCTTGTGCGTCAGCATGATCGCTGGCCTGCAGCCGGGCATAGATGCCCGAGTCGCCAGCGGCATCGAATAGCTCTGTCAGCGTTTGGCTGGCTTTGACCGTTCGAGACAGCTCCCACATCGCGTATGAGGGCGCTGCCGAATCCACACCACCGACTCCAGCCATCAGCCGCATTGCTGCTTCGGGTTGGCCGATCGCCGCGCACACGGCGCCGATCACGCCGGGCCCAATGCCGGCGGCGCCGGACTGGTTGATGTGTTGGTCGAACAGTCGGCGACAAACGGGCTTGAGTTCGAAAGCCCGAGCCAGCAGCTCGGCATCGGTCGACGTGCTGAGATCCGGGCGTTCTGCGCGTATGCGGTGAGCGTCGAGGCGATCGGCCTCGAGTTCGTCTTGATTCATGTCGGCCATCACCCAGCCCAACCACTGCGTCATGACATCGGTGGTGTGCTGATTCTCGTGCCACGGTTCAGCGACATAGGCAGGCACGTCGGGATGGCCAGCGAAGTAGGCGGCGTCGAGCATCTCGGCCGAGAAGCCAGGGGTGCGTTCGGCCCACACGCGCAAGATGGTGGCGCCCAGGTAGGTGTAGCCACCAAAGATGCCCATGACCTGCGGTCGAGTGTCGTCGACCTCGTGTGCTTCGATACCGAGGCGATTGATCATGCTGTCGCGCCAGCCCAGAATCGCACCGCCTTCGAAGACCAGCTCCCATCCGAGCGGACTCGGCGGAGCAGGCAGCACCTCGCCGGCGTTTGCTCGGGTCCAGAGCGGATACTTCGGATCGAACTCGTTGTCGGCGATCCATCGATCGGTAGCAGTCATGATTCCCCCTGGATAAATGATTTGGTACACATTCGCGAACTAGGCCCAGTCGTAGTCGTCGGCGTCGACGTTGCGAGTCTGCTGCCAGTATTCGAGCATCGTGAAGGGCCAGTTCTGGGCGCTGCGGCCGGTGGCGTTCTTGTACCAACTACTCACGTTGGACACGCCCCACGCCATCTCGAGATTGCCGGCATCAACACGTTCGTTGTAGGCGTCGTGCACTGCGGCCTTGACAGCGAGCGAGCCGCCGCCTCGCTCGTAGAGTTCGCGCACTGCTTGTGTCACGTAGTGCGTCTCGCATTCGCTGAAGAAGATGATGCTGCCGTTGATCACAATGTTGGTGTTCGGCCCATAGAGCATGAACAGGTTCGGCATGTTCGGTGCCGTGATTCCCAGGTACGCCCGTGCGTCGCCATCCCACTGGTCGTGAAGTTCAACCCCACCTCGGCCGGTGATCTTCATGGGCATCAAGAAGTCTGAGGCCGCGAATCCGGTGCCGTAGATGATGACGTCGAACTCATGCTCGGTGCCATCATCGGTGACAATGCCCGCGGGCGTGATGCGTGAGATCGGGGTCGTTTCGAGGGTCACGGTGTCGCGCTTTAGCGCCTTGGCATAAGCGCCAAAGTCGAGCACGAATCGCTTCGCTCCGACCGGGTGGTCAGGGCGGACCTTGTCGAGTAGGTCGGGGCGGTCGGCGAACTCAGCTTCGATATAGAGGGCCAACATGTCGCGAACTTCTTGGTTCAGCTCGCTCACCGACTGTTCGAGGTCTTCGTCCCACTCGGGGTCGACGACAACAGCGGGTCGTAGTCCCTCGTGGCCTCGCCAGAACATGCCGAGCCGGTGCCAGTTGCCGAAGTGCGGTAGCGACGCGAACAGCCACAGCATGGAATCAGCCACCGCCTGTTCGGCCCGAGGTCGCGGGATGAGCCAGTTCGCGGTGCGCTGGAAGACCGTCAACGAACCCGCTTGCTCGGCGACCGCCGGGATGAACTGTGATGCGCTCGATCCGGTGCCGATGATGGCGACTCGCTTGCCGGCCAGATCGGTGCTTTCGGGCCAGCGGGCGCTGTGCCACCACTCCCCCGCATAACTCTCACGGCCTTCGATCGCCGGAAGGATGGGGCGGTTCAGCTGCCCGACTGCAGAGACCACGGTGTTTGCCTCGATGGTCGATTCACCGTCGGGGGTGACGACTTCGAGCGTCCAAGACGAGGTGGTGTCACTCCACACCATCGCCGTGACCTCGGTCTTGAACTGGATCAGCTCGCGGACATTCCAAGCATCGGCACAGTCGCTGAAGTACTGGTGCAGCACCGCGCGAGGCGAGTTGTAATCAGGCCAGTCAGGCTTTTGCTGAAAAGAGTACGAGTACGTGTGATTGGAGACATCGACGCGGCAACCGGGATAGGTGTTCTCGTGCCAGGTGCCGCCCAGGTCGCTGTTCTTTTCCAGGATCGTGACGGGAACACCGCTCTGCTGTAACCGGTGGGCGGCCAGTAGTCCGCTCATGCCAGCACCCACGATCACCACCGAAACATCATCGGCCGACTCGAAGTCATAGCGATGCCATTGCGGGGCTCGAGGGTCGCTGCCGTCGGGGGCGAGTTCCTCGGCGAGCAGGGTCTGATAGTCGCCCGCACGAGAATCTCCGGTGATCCAGTCGATACCAGCGCTGATCAGCTCTGGCGTCGCAGAGTCTGCTTGACCCTCATCTCGT
>Ga0114953_1003698_pt1 | contig 10371 bp, 4 predicted proteins | sample SidtaG_FD_87298 | JGI IMG/M metagenome (GOLD analysis project Ga0114953, IMG submission 87298) | Marine algal microbial communities from Sidmouth, United Kingdom - Sidmouth_Male2 metaG | ecosystem: Host-associated > Algae > Red algae > Unclassified | place: Sidmouth, United Kingdom | collected... | reverse complement strand
GGGGGCCGGGGCGCGCCCCCCCGCGGGCGCCCCCCCCTCCCGCGCCCCCCCCGCCCCCCCGGCGCGCCGGTCCCCCTTCGTCTCCCCCCCCCCCCCCTGCGTCCCCCGTCCCCCCCGCAGGCGAAAACGCGACGACTTCCAGGCCACGCTCGCGGAGCGCACCAGCAAATTCCGCCACGAGCGCCCGCGTGCGGAGGAGGACGGCCATGTCCCCCAGCGGCACCGGGTTGTCCGCGTCGTTGGCCGCGGCGAGCACCTGGGAGTGGATCCATCCGACCTCCACGGCGGCGATGCGGCAACGGGCGACGGCCACGTCTGCACCGACCGCGTTGCGGGTGCTGAGACGCTTGGCCAACCGCCCCGGCCCAGCGGCGCCAATCAATGACGCACAGGCGCGCACGATGGCGCCGCTGCTTCGGTGGTTTTCGCCGAGCACGAGCGTCCGCACAGGCCGGTGCGGGAGTCCGGCAAAGTGGTCGTTAAAGTGGGCAAAGGCAGCGGGGGAGGCGCCCCGGAATCCATAAATGGCCTGATCGTCACACCCAACGACCGTGACACCGGTGGGCAACAGCGGTGGGCCAGCGTCACCATCAGTGACACCGCCACCAGTGCTCCGGTCCACCACGTCCTCGCCGCACGCTGGGTCGTGTCCAGCGAGCAGCTTGAGGAGGTGCACATTTGCGGCGCTCACGTCTTGCCACTCGTCGACGAGGATGTGGCCAAAGCGCCGCCGCCACCGCCGCCGCAGCGGCCCACAGCCAGCCAGGAGGGCGACGGCGAGCGTCAACAAGTCTCCGAAATCAAGCGCATTGTACCGCGCCATCCGCGTTTCATACGCGTCGCCGACGCCCGCAATGTCTGCGTCAGTACGAGCGGCGGCGTCGAAGGCATCAGAGACGAACAACGGCAGCTCTTCCGCAGCGTCGCTACGACTGCCATTACCGCTGTTGACTTGACGATGGCTGCTTCCGACAATGGCACCGCCGATAGCGTCGTTGTCCACAAAACCGCCGCCACCGTCTCTCCCCTCATCCCCACGCCCACGCATTGCTCCACCCTCCCCGGGCACTCCATCTCTGCTTCCACGCACCAGCGAGCGCTGCAGTGCCACGGCTGACGAGAGCACCTTGCGCGCTTGAATGCGCTTGTGCACGCCGGCAACAACCGCAGCGTCGCTGCCGCCGCCACCCCCCGCGGCCGCCGCTAGTGCCTCCTTGACGACCTGCCGCTGCTGACGGGTGGGGTACAGCGAAAAACCTCGCTTCCGACCGAGGGGCCCCAGCTCTACGTCCGTGGCGGAGCGGAGAATCGCTAGTCCAAGCGCGTGGAAAGTTGTAACGTGCGCGCCCGGTAGAGGCGCCGACGTGGTTGTCGGCACAGCTGCGGCGAGGCGACCACGCACCTCCGCCGCCGCCGCGCGGCTAAACGTCAAGATGAGCACCGGCAGAGGTGGCCCGCCGCCGGGTCGGTGGGTGGGGGGAAGGGCGAGCGCCCGTCGGAGGAGGACGAGTGTCTTGCCGGAGCCGGCACCAGCGACGATGGCCAGCGGGCGGCTAGGAGGGCTGCCGACCGCCAGCGCCTGGGCGGTTGTGAGGCGCTTCATGGTTGGGCGAGGTGCGGCGTGCCCATTGGCAGGGGGAGGGAGCGGGGTTGGGGGGGGGCGGGGGGGCGGAGAGCAGCGGTGGTCGAGGAAGCTCTGCAGATGGCGCGCGTGTCACGACGAGAATGAGGTTGACACGTCACACGGACACGTGCGGATCTTGGCCAATTTGTCGACATGCAGCGGTAGGCCATCTTGGATGCACGGTTGCATCTATTCTTCCCGCCCCGTCAGCCAGCGGGCAATCATGACCGCCTTCAAAGGAACGCCGCCGCCATTCAGACCTGAACCAGCTGTGCACCTTTGAGCATTGCCGGTCGGTCATGGCGAAATCATGCGCATTGCCGTAGGTGTTCCGCTTGGACCGCTGTGTACCTCTGGTGTCTGCTGCAGCTGCTGTGCCCGGCGTGCGTCCCCCACTCAATACTGCCCCCTTTCCATTCTGTTGGACAGAAAAACAAGTATGACTGTTACTTCGATTGCTGTGGGTGAAGTCAGCAGGCGGACGTTCCCCTTCGCTCGGGTGGCGACACGGGAGAGGATACCAGAACACGTAGGTCCACAGGAGGAGTGTGGGGATGCCCTTCAGCAAACCGAGGCCCAGCCCCTTTTCTGTCCACAGTTGGGGGTGATCCGAGATGTGGGCATGAGGTGCCAGAGCTGCTGTTCTCCCTCCCCATCGCATGCATCCCGCTGCCCTTGCTCCGAGTTCAAGTATTGTGCTTCCGAGTTAAGTGTTGTGCTTCTCAAAAACTGGACCTCGATGCATCAGCATCCGACGCAAAATCGCTGTTTGAATGGCTCAGGAGGCGGTCCAAGCCGATGAAGCGGGTGAAGCAGATCCAGTTATTGTGAGAAGCACAATACATTTATGCGTCATGCCGCGTGTGCCCACAGCTGCTGGGTGGCCGTCCACGGAGGTAGAGATCCTGATGCCAACAACGGATGCACGAGCGAGTAGAGACAAAAACAGGAAGTAAGCCCCGTACACAGTTCCGCTCGACACTTTCAAGAGATGATACGATTTCCTCTAGAGTACAACTGCTTCCACTTGCGTGTGCTGTGCTGTTGACACTGGCCCTAATCACAACAATGGAGCCCCCATAACGTTGCCTCTGGGCGTGCTCATTGGCGTGTCTTCGCTCCTGCCCTCAAGGGCCGCACGACAGTAGCCTGGAGATTGGCTGCTCTCCTACGATGCCCCGCACAGCTCGGCCCGGTGGTGAGCGCGGCCGACAGCCGACCGAGCCTTCCCCAAAGCGTGGGCTAAAACTCGTTGGCGGCGGCCACTGACTGGTCACCGCCGTTGCCCCACCCACAAGTCTGCTCGCCACGGCGCGCTGCCCCATTCCAGTGATGTGGCCCGGGCAAACCGCCCGATTGTGTGACCGTCAACCGGGCTCCGTGTGACCCATCCGCGCGCTCCGCAGCGACCCGCAGCGCCAGTGCCCCCCAGCGGTCGCCTGTCCCCGAACGCCGTCACCGACGAGACCACCGGCGGTGGCGCAGTGGTCTCGACGGGTTTGGTCGGGGGGTGCCCTGCTGCGCACAACGGGATCCCGGCGGGCGGACGGCGGACAACCCGTGGGCGGTGTCTGTGCCCCGCCAGCCGCGTCAGGACCCCTCTTGCCCGTGTTCCCGCTTCGGCCAGCACATGCCCCCACTCTTGGGGCCGCTCCACCCACGCCCGCCCGTCGCCATCCTCCCGTTTCCCTTCCTCCCCGCTTTGGTGGTTGGCGACCGCTGCGTAGGCGGCCGACCATGCGCCACGCGCCGCCTTTGCGCCCAGCGTCCGGCGACGCTACCGGCGGGGAGGCTTGCACCGCCTCCGGTGCGTGACGCGTCGCACTGTCGTGGGCAGACAGCCAGTACGGCGACCGCGGCGGAGCATGCGCAGCAGATGACGACAGAGACCGGACGGCAAGAGACTTTTTTTGTGTGCGCCGCGGGAACGCGGCCGGACCAACGCCCGCGACCGGAGCGGCCGGCGGGTGGGGCGTGCCGGCGGCGACGCCGGCGACGCCGAGTCGACTATGGCGGCGGTGCTTTACCATGGGGCGGGGGTGTCTCCCCATTCGGTCGGCGGCCTTGGGGTGGTTGAGGAGGAGCCCCATCGGCGCTACCGCGGCGTTGGCGGCGTCGAGAGTCGGGGCGGAGTGCGGCGCTTTGAGGGGCTCGGGACCTGGTACTCGGCAGGGTTGTCGCCACGGCGGCCGCCGCGCTTGCCGCTCGCTCACGAGCTCTTGTCGGCCGCACTTTCAGAAAGCGCCTCGCCCGACTTCCGCGGGGGCCGTCGTTTGTCGGGGGGGGATGCGACCCCTCTGCCGGCAGCACCAGCGGTGCAGGGCGGTAGGCAGGACAGGAGGGGGGACGCCGCTAACCGTGACTATGCCGTGGTCGCTGGCGGTACTCCTGCGGCAGGGACCACCTCCCCGCTGGTGTACGATGAGGAATCGACGTACTTGCGGGTGTCTCCTCGCGGGGGGGGCGCGGCGGGCGGGGGGGTGCTCTTGCCGCCATCGTTGCTTCTGCCGCCACCGGCGCAGCCGCAGGGCGGCTCTACATACCTCGCCCCACTACGGCTGCCGGGTGGGTCGCGGGCTTACGCGCCGTATGCGACGTCTGGCGCGGCTCCAACGGCTGCCGCCTACGCGTCGGGTAGGGGGTCGACGGTGGCGTCGTACGCGGCTGGGAGCAACGCGGTGGCGCAGCCCTACGAGACGCTCGCTGTGACGGTCGGCGGGTCGTACGGGGTCGGGGTGGCAGCGGCACACGCGGCACCGTACTCCGGCACTGGCGAGCGGGCACACCATGGCGGTCCGCGGAGTACAACGGAGGCAGCGTCGCTCCCGATGTACGCGTCAGCTGGCGGGGTGGCGCCGTGGCCGGATAACCACGGCGGCGGGGGCGGGGAAATGACGACCTCGACACTGCTCCAACCGTCGGCGGCATACCCCCCTTACGGGCTGACCGCGGAAGCCGGGGCCGGTGGGGGTCATGGCATGCTGGTTGGTCATGCCGCGGCGGCGCCTAGCGGGGTTGTGCACGGCGCCGCCGGAGCGGTGCCGATGGAGCCGCTGCACCACCCGCTGCTGCAGCCGCTGCAGGCGCACCTTTCGTCACAGCAACCACTCCTGTCGGCACACTCACAGCTGTACGCGCAGGCCACCGGGGCTGCGGCTATTCCATCGCCACATCCGATGCTGGCGCACCACCCCCACCACCCCACGGGCGGGCTGCCCGTGGCCGCTCCCGCTTACACGCCCGCCTACGGTCACCCGCCACAACAGGCGCCGAGACCGAGTTTGTATGACGGAGTCTACCCGTCTGTTGGCTGCACGGCGCCCACAACCGAATCTCTCCTCATCCAGTGGGTGCGCTCCGCCGCCGACTATGAGGCCCGCGGGGAGGCTGCCCAGGCGGTGGAGTTGTACACTCTTGCAGCGAGCACCGTCTCGTCGGCGGTAGCGGCCGGGTGCATCAACAGCGTCGGCCCCGAGGCCGCCCTGTACTCGGCTGCCCACCTTGTTGGCATCGGTCTTTTGAGATTGGGCCGGGCAGCGGCCGCACTGCCCGCCCTCCAAGCCGCCCTGAGCGTGTGCCCTCTTGCCGCCGAAGCGCACTACGCATATGCGGTTGCAGCCGCGTTGGTGGCGTCCCCGTCGGCGACGGTTATTGCGCACCTGCGGGAAGCCGTCCGCCTGTGTCCGTCGTTTGCTGACGCTCACAACAACCTGGGGGTGGTCCTCCGTGGGGCTCTTGCCACCGACTCGGTAGCTGCTGCGGCAGCGGCAACAACAGCGGCAGCGACGGCGGCGGCAGTGGCAGCGGCGGCGGCCACTGGTGCGGTCGCGTCGATGCCGACGCCGTTGGCTTGTGATGCGGAAGCCTCCCTCCGCGCCGCCCTGTCACTGGCCCCAACACACGCGCACGCGCTCAACAACCTTGGCAACGAGCTGCGGGTCGTCGGTCGCACACACGAGGCGCTGCAGATGTACTTGCAGGCCATTCAGAGCGCGAGCTCTGCACCCGCCCTGTCGTACCCGCCGGCGCTTGTCGACGGAGTCGGTGGCGCCGTCGACGGAGCACCGCAACTCCCAGCCACCGGCCGGCTGACGCTGAGCACCGCGGCGTCCAAGCCCGCCATCCTCTCTGGGACTGCTTACGTGTGTAGCACGCAGCCGGCGGGGGAGGTGCTCGTAGCAGCCCACACCAATATCGGCACGCTGTTGCGGGAAATGGGCGATTCCCTCCGCGCACTGCCGCACTTTCACGTCGCACGGAGCTACTCCTCAGGCTCCCCAGCGGCGGCGTATGGTCTGGCGGCTGCCCTGCGGGATACCGGCAAGCTGGAGGAGGCGCTGCCACACGCGCGCGCGGCAGCGTCGGCGGTGCCCAATTGTGCGGTCGCGCTGTTGGCACTCGCCAACAACCTTAAGGATTGCGGGCACGTCAACGAGAGCATCGGCGTGTACTCGGCGTCGCTGACCCTGGCGCCGACCTCGGAGGAGGCATTTTGTCAACTCGTCCACGCGCAGTCACATGTGTGCGATTGGGTGGGGCGCGACGCGCGGATGCCCCAACTGGTCGCGATCGTTGATGCGGCGCTCACCAACTTTTTCGCATCCCCAGTGGTCGCCCGCCTCGCCCATCCAACGGTGCTTGCGGATATGCGGGCACGCGCGCTGCCGGCCGAGGCGGCGGCGGTGGCGGGCCTTCCCGCGTTGCCGTTGGCGGCGGAACCATATGGGCGGGGCGGCGGAGGCGGCGGCGGCGGCGGGCTGCCCGCTCAGTTGTGCGCCTCGTACACAGAACTGCACGCGCGGCAGGTACAGGTGGAGCTGGAGGCGGCGCTGCGGCAGCGGGAGCAGCTAGCGGCGGTTAATGCAGAGCAGGAGCGCCTGCGGGAGTTCAAGCATCAGCAGCAGCGGGTGTACCATGAGCAGCAGGCAGTGTTGGTCAGCCATCAACACCAACAACGCCAGCAGCACTTGCAGTACCCGGCATGTTCGGGCGGCACGATTGCCGTGGAGCCACACCGCCGGTACACGCCGCTGCAGCATCAACCCCCCGGCGTTCCCCTCTCGACCGCATCGGGCGTGCCACCATGTTACGACGCGCCGACCGCGGTCGCCTCCGCGACGGAAGCCACCGCGGCTTCTGCTGCCGCCGCTGCCGCCGCTGCTGTGGCGCCCCCCCCTCCCGCCGTCGACGGGGTGGTCATCACAGCGGCAGCGCTACCGCCCCTGCCGGTGGTGCAGCCCTTCCACGCGCTCATCTACCCCCTTGAGTCGTCGACGTTTCGGGCGCTGGCCGCTGCTTATGCCGTCTACGCCGAGGCGCTGGTCGCAGCACTCCCGCGGGCCGTGCAGGTGTGGATGCCCCCGCTGCGCCTCACATGCGCGGCCTGCCCGCACGTGGGCCTGCCGCGTCCGTCATGGGCGCCCCCACGCCCTCATGTGGACGTGTGCTCGGCACGTCAATCGGGCGGGGCGGGCGGCGGTGCGCCGCCGCCGGTCTATCTGCCGCCACTGACCACGGGACTGTCATTGAATGGCGGTTCGTACCTCCCTGACTTTGGCACCGTGGCTGCTACCGGTGCCGCCAGCGTGCCCCCGTGTATGGACTCGCGCCGCCCCCATCGCCTACGCGTCGGCTACGTTTCTTCAGATTTCGTCAACCACCCGTACGCCCACCTGACGCGCTCCATCTACGGTATCCATGCGACCGGCTGTGCCGTTGAATGCTACTGCTACGCCCTCACCCCCAGCGACGGCTCGCAGTGGCGGACGACCATCGAGGCGCAGGCTGAACACTTTCGGGACATATCCGGGATGGATACGGCTAGAGCGGCAGCAGCGATTGCCGCTGATGGCATCCACGTGCTCGTCAACGCCAATGGGTACACCAAGGGCGCCCGCTCCGAGCTGTTTGCCCTCCGCCCGGCGCCCGTGCAGGTGTCGTTCATGGGGTTTGCGGGCACCCTCGCGGCGCGCAGTATTGATTACGCGCTGACCGACCGCATCGTCACCCCGCCGTCAACGCGCGCCTACACCTACGCGGAGGCGCTGCTCCTCCACCCGCACTCGTACTTCGTGTGCGACCACGCGCAGTCGGCGGCGACAAGCGCGGTGACGAGTCGGGCGCCACCAGGGTCGGCACCGGCGACGCCGCCGCCCGTCAGTCGCGCTCGCTATGGGCTACCGGAAAACACGTTCCTTTTTTGCAACTTCAATCAGTTGTACAAGATCGACGCGGTAACGTTTGGCAGCTGGGCGCGCATTCTGCGCGCGTGTCCGCACGCCAAACTGTGGCTCCTGCGGTTTCCTGCTGACGCGGAGACGCGCATTCGGGCGGCAGCGGCTGCGCACGGGGTGCCGGCTGACACGATCATTTTTACGGTACGTGCACGTTGCCTCTGGGGTCGCTGTGGAACTGCGATGCGTGACTTTTTTACTTTCCTTTGTAGGGCTGCGTGTCACAAATGGCCTGTATGATGTTAGGAACGGCTCAACTGACTAGTCGTCCAATGTCGAATGCATGTGTAACGCCCCGCGGTGCGTCTGATGTGCCTACTCTTGTGCTTATTGTTGCTATTGTACCCCCACAGGATGTATGCGACAAGGCCGAGCACATTGCGCGGTGTGCGCTGGGTGACCTCTTCCTGGACACGCCCGTCTGCAACGCCCATACCACTGCGACCGACGCGCTTTGGTCGGGCGTCCCGCTCCTGACGCTCCCCGGCATGTCTCAGGCGTCGCGCGTCGCGGCGTCGATCCTGACGGCAGCAGGCGTGCCCCAGCTCGTTGCCCACTCTGCTGCAGACTATGAGCGAATGGCGGTGGAGTTTGCGCAGGTTTCTCCCCAAGGGGTTGGGGCCGCGGACGGAAGCGCTCCATTCCTCGGCAACAAACGGCTGGCGCGCCTGCGGCGGCGCATCGCACGGGCTCGCAGCTCCCCACTGTTTGACACAACACGCTGGGTGCGCAACACGGAGGCCTTGTACTGGGCTGCTTGGGAGCGGTACAGCTGTGGGCTGCCTCCGGCGTCCATTGAGGGGGTGGACGTCTGCTCCGCCCATCCGACCTCCGTCACGTGATGTCTATGTGTGAGTGTGTGTGTGTGTTTGGCACCATGGTGTCTTCTAGAGAGTAGGGGGCTCATACGCACCGCGTGTGGCCTCGCTCCGAGTCCAGTTCCGGCTTCGCCTCTGGCCGGTGTTCACCGACTCGGCCTCGGCGGACGTGCTTGGGTCTTGTGCCGGCGGATGGGTGGGGCACCCACGCCCGTTGGGCGTCACGTTGGTTGGGTCACTTGGTGGCGGTTGGTGCATGGACGGGGCCTCACTGGCATTGCCGGCTTGGTCGTCGGCGCAGCGGGCGGGGCGTGTTGTTTTTTTTGTTCTGTTTCTTTTTCCTACGATGGCTTCCCCCCTGGAGGACTCTCGCCTGGAAGTCGGCGCGGCCATTATAGACGGCCTTGTGTCATCCGCGCTCAGGAGTGGACGTTGTGCTTGGGCGACCACGCTGCTCTGCAGCCTCTGTTCAGGGTGAGGCGATGTGCTGTGAAGGCGAGGACACACACGACCGGCAAGACGGGGCGGCGGCGGCAGTGTGTTTCCTGGGTAGTGGAGGTGGTGGCGACTTCGGCAGGGCGTAGGCGTGTGGGCATGTGACCCCGATGTTCGCCTCGCGTGCAACCTCGACGGCCAATTACCGACCCGCCACTGGACCTGTTGCTGCGCCATGCGACCGCAGTTCCTTCGTCGACGTCCTAGCCCAAGATCAGGAGCGCTCTGCAGCATGAAACGGCGTCGGCCGTCCTTGGTAACCGGACTGACTGGCAGATGTACTCGCTCTCCGTGTATGTGCATTTTGTGCCCCCTTGACATGTTCGCTGCTGTTTGTCAGTCCACGGGGATTGCGCTACTCCAGGCGGCGCAGTGGTGTTGGAGCCGTGTGACGCCGGCGCTGGTGACGGCTACGGCAGTGCGTGAAGCTAACCGTTGCCCAGGTTTGCTCCATCGTTGCCGATGCTTGTTTGTAGCCGGGGTGCGATCGAGCAAAGCTGTGAAGCACCTGTCTTCAAAAAAGCACCCTGGTCATGTGGCAGAGCGGTCCAGAGTACAGGATACGGTATGGATCCCGCCTCCGCTGGCCTCTGCACCACGCGCAAGTCCACACTCTGGAAGGCCGGCAGGTCTTTTGAAGAGGCGCAATGATTAATCGGGACGTACGGCACGTACGTGCCGTGTCCGCTGGGTTGCGCCTGGTTGCCGTGGTGGTACTGTAGTCCTTCTACGGCAACCAACGCTCTCCCAGCTCAAGTAGGGAGAGCGTCGTCACGCCAGGTCCAGTCAGACCGGTTGCATTTGCTCTGTACGCGTACAAGCGACGCTCAACAGAGTCTCTGGGAGCCACGGTTCTCCCAGCCGTTGGGTCAGCGCTGGTGCTGCTTCTGATACCTTGGACAGACGCGACCGTGCTGGTGGCCCGCGCAGGAAGACCTGCGCGTCGAGTCCGGATCCGAAACAAAAATCTTGTCACTGGTCATGTGATCCCATACGGAGGCTTGAAATGGTCATGGGCCGGTCTCGGACTGCCGAGTGCTCCGCGATGCCGCCGTCTGCTCTTTGTCATCGTTGCCGATCGTTGGTGTCATTCCCTCATTCCCCCCCTTGTCCTACCCCATCGCTACACCCTCTTTGTTCCTTTACACCGCCACCCCCGCTTTCCCCTCACCGCTCGTTCATCCGCCCCTCCCTCCCTCCT
>Ga0114953_1003696_pt1 | contig 10372 bp, 6 predicted proteins | sample SidtaG_FD_87298 | JGI IMG/M metagenome (GOLD analysis project Ga0114953, IMG submission 87298) | Marine algal microbial communities from Sidmouth, United Kingdom - Sidmouth_Male2 metaG | ecosystem: Host-associated > Algae > Red algae > Unclassified | place: Sidmouth, United Kingdom | collected... | reverse complement strand
GGCATGGATTTTGTATGGAGTCGCACCTACATGTCCCGCAAGACCCCCGCGCCGAAATGTCGTGATGGCCGAGGAAGGATCGTGACCTGTCCAAGCGTGCAAGGTTTCGCCCACGGCTGGGATTTCTCCTACAACATTTTCGTTGAAGAGTCCGGTAGCGGTCTGCGGAGTTGTAACGGGGCAGGGCGGGACGACTACTTCGAAGCCGATCCTGCCGCGCCCGGCACGTATCGGAGCAATGGCTTCTTCAAGCAGTACACCAAGGATGCGAATAATCGGGCATCACAAGTTCTGGGGGACAATAAAACGATCGTATACTGCCCATTTGATGGTTCCGCGATGGCTGGGAAGATCGAATCCATGTCGGACCGGAACGGAAATACCATGACTTTCCAGTACGATGGGGAAGGAAAACTGATTCAGATCAATGACACCCTTGGTCGACCAATCACGATTTCGTATGATCCAAGAGGTCGTTTAGTTGCCGTAACTGATTTCACAGGTCGGGAAGTGAAGTATGGCTACAACAATCGCGACCAGTTGATCTCAGCCACCACCCCAGCCGTCATCAACACGCCGCATGGAAACGATTTCCCGAATGGGAAAACAACAACCTACACCTACTCTAACGGTTTCAACGACAGGAACCTGAACAACAACCTCCTGACTATCACTGATGGCCGTAGAAACGACCCAACCGATCCTACATTCGGACAAGGGCCGTATCTGGTGAATGTATACAGTCCTATCCGGGATCCAAAACATCTCGAGTATGATCGTGTTGTTCGGCAGAACATTGGAGGCGGAATCATCGACCTCTACTACGAGGAGGTGATTCCCGGCCCAAATAACAACAACGCCTCACTCTTGGTGATCCAAAACGACCAAGTCGGGAATGTGAGCGAGCGCTACTTTGACGCTGCAGGGAATCTAGTCCGACTGATGGAGTTCACCGGCAGGGGCAATGCGTCAAATCGAACAACCCGCACCCAAAACCGACCTGTAAACAAACTGCGCCCAACTGATCCCGACTTCTTCCTGACCCGCCATGAATTCAATGGAGATTACAAGAAGACCCGGACCATCCATCCAAATGGAAACATCACCGAGTGGATCTACGAATCCGATTTGAATCCTTTGGCGGCACCTAGAATCCGTGGCAATCTTCGTGAAATTCGAAGGCTGCCCGGAACGCATGTGCCAGTGGGCGATCAGCCGGTGTTGGTCGAAAAGTTTGAGTACGACAACAACTATGGATGCGGTTCCTGTGGAAACAACCATATTACTAAGTACACCGATGCGAGGGGCAATACAATCCATAGTTCTTATGATATCGCGGGAAATCTGATTGCTCGCACAAATAAGATCGCTTCGATAGTGGAGACTTGGGAGTATAATTCCCGAGGGCAGTTAATAAAGTACATGCACCCTGACAATGGCTCTGGTCACCGCCGAGAGGACATATTTACATACTATCAAAGTGGGCCTCAAAAGGGATACTTGCAAAGTTCTGTAGTGGATTCAGGTGGATTCGAGAATACCACCGTGAACGTGTACGACGAATTAGGGCGTCTAATTCGAAAAGTAGATCCCCGCAATTATGACAAGTTATACTGGTATAACCAACTCGATCAGGTTGTCCAAACTAAGAGTCCTGAGACCCAGCACGGAACGGATGTGCGCTACTGCGTGCAGACTTGGTATGATGCGAATAACAATGTGGCTAGATATGAGACAGAAAATCGCGATGCTTCAGGTGAGGTTGTTAGTGGCAACCCATGGTTCACCGTAAGGCAAGATTACGATAGTCTAAATTCCATCCTTCGTACGGAGCGAGAAGTTGATGCTTCACGTATAGTTGCAGAGGAATACATATATGACTTAAAACGGAATCGCTTACAACTGAGACATGGGGAGTCGGTAAACGGAAATCAAGAGAAAAACACTCTAAATAAAGTTTACGATGAAAGGGGTTTAGTTTTTTTAGATATCAAAGCATTAGGGCACGTTAATCAATCCACAACCCAGTATGATTATGGCCCGAATCGAAATTTAATCGCTGAAACGCATGGAGTTGAACTCGAGGGGCGTGTGACACTCCACGAGTGGGACTCGTATAATCGCCTGCTTGCGACAACTGATCCGATGGGTAACGTTGAGTATTGGGGTTACGACGCAAATGGAAATGGAATGCTATACAGGCATGAAGGGGAATTGTTGGATTTGCCGGGAAGCGCAAGAAACGTTCTATTGCAGGAGAATAAGTATGCCTTTGACCCTCTGGATAGATTGGTGGAAGAGACTCAGTCGCATTTTACAAATAATTTAGACGGCTCTATCGTTTCAGTCGGTGACGGTTTTGCAAAGACTGTTACAGTTTGGAGTGACAATTCTCAGGTGCTCGCGACCACGAACGATAAGGGCCATGTCACAGCATATGTTTACGATAGTGCAAATCGATTGTCGCAAGTTATAGATGCCAAGGGTAATATTGTTTATCGCACCCTTGATAGAGGTGATAACCAAATAAGTTTAATGGAAGTCGAGCGTTCTGATCTTGGCGGCTCAGATCAGGTCTTTGTATATAGCGAGGTTTTTGACGGTTTAAATCGATCGATTAAAAACTTAGATAATATAGGGGGCATAACCGAGAGGGCCTATGACTCGCGGAACAATCTGATAATAGAGACGGGCCCGCTTGGCAATACCGTTAGCTATGTGTATGATGGTCTAAACCGGGTGTTAAGGTCTGTTAGGTGCATGACGGATACCGGCAATGGAAACGGGGTGAAGATTGGGGAGATCGTAACGGGGCAATTCTGGGATGATTCTGGTCGTCTTTCAAGCCAAGCAGATGATAGCGGCAACCACACCCGATATGAGTACGATGAGGCAAATAGAATGACGGCCATAGAGTATGCCGACGGTACTCGCAGAGAGTCGTCATGGGATGCGTATAATACAAAAGTGGCAACTCTAGATCCAAAGGGCGTTACTACTAGGTCAAAATACGACCTTAATGGGCGCCACATTCAAATCGATATAATCGGCGGTGGCGGAACAGGCCCAGGGTATACGAGTTTCGAAAAATATCAATATGATGGTCTGTCTCGAATGAAGTTGGGTGAGGACGATGATTCCTTGGTCGAAAGGAACTTTGATTCTATAAGTAACCTGATCGAAGATAGGCAGAATGGCCACGGAGTGAAGGCGCTTTTCGATGGAGTTGGGAATTTAATTGAAAAGCAATATCCTGACGGAACCCTCTTAACGTATCAGTACGATGCTAATAATAATTTGGTAAGCATCTCAGATTCGGTTGAAACTTTTGTAGAGTTATTCTACGTTGGAAACCGTGTCGAACAACGATGGAACTCAAACGGTATGATTACTGACGTTGAATATAATGGGGTCTCTGCCGCTTCTAATCAACCATATGATTTCGGTGTAAAGAGAATCTCCCGTAAGATCCATCGGATTTCCGGTGGCGGAACTCTTTCAGACACCAGATTCAAGTGGGATGGTCGAGGCAATCGCACTGCCATTTTGGACTCGCGTAATGGCACGGTATCCATGCTATACGACTCAGCCAGCCGCTTGATTTCGTCATCTCTATCAGGAACCAATACAATCTACTCTTTAGATGATCTAGGAAATCGCGCGACAGTCGAGGTGACGGGGAAGTCCCCGATAACCTACTCTCAATCGACATCAAGCAATAGGGCTCTTAGTCAGTATTCAGATATTGAGGGGAGCGATATCAGCTACGATTTAAATGGCAATACTGTTATGCATGATGGGTTGACTTTTCACTATGATTACAAGGATCGGTTGGTTTCTGTGCCTGGAAAAATAGCAAATGAGTATGATGTATTGGGCAGGAGGTTGAGCCGCACAGGCGTTGGTGTCACTAAGTTTGTTCATTATCGTGATTCCTGCCTGGTCGATTCTCCCGAAGGCAGTTCTTCCAGAAACTACGTTTATTCACGAGAATTGGATGATTTGATTTGCGTTTTTGCTGCCAACGGAAAACTATTTTTTCATTCAGATAGTAGCCTGTCGGTCAAATTAGTTACTGGCCAGGCAGGGCAGCTCATTTCCGGTTATTCATACGGAGATTATGGTCGCCGTGAAATCGCTCAGCAATCCGAGGATCTAGAGATAGGCTTTCACGGTTTGCGTCATGATACTATTGGAAATTATGAATTGATTCATGCGCGTAATCGCTATCTAAATCCAGATCTGGGGCGATTTCTTACACGCGATCCTGGCGAAATTTGGCACGATCCACTTAATCTCGGGAATGCGTATACTTTTGTTGGAAATAATCCGTACTCTTGGTCTGACCCTTTTGGCCTAAAGACAAAGAAGACCGGTTGTTGCGATGGCGTTGTGACCGAACTCAAGCCAATCTGGGTCTGCGAAAGATATTTCTTTACCCCTAAAAATAAGCTTCCGAAAAGTTGGGGGGTCGGGAGTTGGAAGAATAAGCATAGTTATATTTGCTGTGCAGGTAACAACAAAATGCCTTGTTATGGAATTCAGGCAGGAGCGAATTGGGAGGCTTTTACTCAAGTAGGAGCAGAGGTGGATATTACCGGAGCATGTACGAAGAGATATGTTTGTCCGATCGATAAAATTCAGGCATGTACCAATCCTGTCACCACTAAATCTTATATCCAACAAAGCTGCAATAGCTGGGCGAATTCATTTCGCACCCCTCCCTCAACTTGCCCATGTAAATCTGGATGTTCTACCGGTGAATAGATTTCTACTCAATCCAGCTCTTCCACTCCATTGGATTGGAAGGGGGCTTTCGATGAAACTAGGTACCGATTGGTATGCGCTTTCCGATGGGGCAATGATTTGCACTGGAGTAGAGGTAGCCGCCGTTTCTTTTTCTGGCTTACTCTATTCCACGGCTAAACCTTGCAAAAATGCGGATGTGATAGTCCTTGGAATCTCTCCCTATGAGTACGGAACTCTGGAAAGCTTATAGATAGGCACTCGCTATATGAACGCACTGCATTCTTGTCTCCGCCTAGTGAATCTCTCCTTTCTATTCCAAGATGGGAACGGCTCTCGATTGACACTTCCGGCCTTCCGGATGCGTCTACCCGCATTGCCTTACAGTGATGGCGATGGCTTATCTGATGATGCGGAACGGATCATTGGAACCAGCAGAAGTGCACAGGATACGGATGGAGACGGAATATCGGATTGGACAGCTATTTTCGAAGGTTTAGACCCTCTATCAGGATTTCGAGATGGATTGCTTGATTCGACAGATACGCCCGGAACGCCCGTCGATGTCTGGGCTTTGGACAATTATCTGGTGGCCGATTATGAGGAGGGCGTATCGGTCTTCAACGTGTTAAACCGAATGTCTCAGGTGATCATGTCTCAGGTGGACACGCACGGATCTGCCTTAGCCCTGGCGTCTTGGAGTAACCAAGTTGTTGTGTCCCATGGCGCTGCGGGTATGCATGTGATTGATATTTCAGATCCCCCCGCCGCCCGGATCGACTTTAGTCTTGGTAGTGTCTCCTTGGGGCATGGCAGACGCCAAGCCGCCACTGCCGCCCATGGCTTGGCTTACCTGGGAACAATTTTGGGGTTACCGCTTTTGATTAACGGAACCAGTTTATTCGTAATTAACAATGCCAAAGCGCTTAGGTCATAGGCGGAAACGGCTCACGTATCGGTTTAAGATCAATGGACATCGTTGTGAAAATATCTCTTTCAATTTTCTTCCTTGTGACCTTTCAGCAGCTTCTCGTGGCCCCGCTTGGGGCACAACAGCCCGCTCCCTTGAAGCAGTTCATTTCAATAGAAAACGCAAATGGTCAGGTGATCAGGCGTGTCCGTTCAGATAACGGTACTATCCCCGGATCCTTGTTTCTTGGGCAGAATCAGGAGTTCCGTGTTGGCGTTTATGACCCAAATACAAACCGTATCGGGAACTACTCGTTTAAGACCGGAGGGAATGGGTCTCAGCTAACGCTTCCTGGCTTCCGGATGCGCTTGCCGGCGTTACCGGATACCGATGGTGACGGCCTCTCGGACGATGCCGAACGAATCATAGGGACAGATCCGAACAATATTGATTCGGACGGCGATGGGATGCCGGATGGGCAGGCGGTTCGCGAGGGACTTGACCCTTTTTTGGGGGCGACGCTGGGCTTGCTTGATACGACAGATACGCCGGGGATTGCACGTGATACGTGGGCTATCGATAATTATGTAATCGTCGCGGATTCCGGGGAGGGAATTTCGGTCTTCAACATCTTCAACCGGTTCTCACCGGTCATTATGGCTCAGGTCGATACGCCGGGTTCGGCGATGGCAGTGGCCGGGCTTGGCACGACAGTGGTTGTGGCTGACGATATGGCTGGGGCACACCTGATTGACATTACGGATCCACCGGTCGCCCGGATTGATTTTACATTCCCCGGAGCCGCTTTGGGTGGTGGGTCCATGCGTGCCGCAGCCGCAGGTCATGATCATGCGTTCATTGGCTCCCGAAACGGCACCGTAAGTATGATCGACTTAGGTGGGCGATTCGTGCGGTCCCAAGTCGACACGGGAGGCACCCTGGCTGACCTTACCGTTCTTGGCACCCATTTGTATGTGTTGGTTGACGATACCGTGAAGGTCTACGATCTTACTCAGCCTGCGTCGCTCCCCTTGATCTCCACGGTGGCCTCTCCAGGCTTTCCGATGTCTCTTGGCCGGCGCAACCGCATTGCGGCGGGTGTTGACACGATATACGTGACGCACAACGACGGCGTGAATGTCTTTGATGTTTCCGATCCGGCGAACCCTATCGCTGTCCGGATTACGGGGCAAAGCCCCACCACGGACTGGGAACACGGTGTCCCGACTGGCAATGGGTTTATCGTCGGCACTCCGGCCCCGAATATTTCGAACGGCATTTCCTTGTGGCAGATCGCCGCGCCAGCTGGGGACGTGTATCAATCCGAATTTCCGTTTCCTGGGTTGTCGTCGGCGATTTCGCTCTACAACGGCATCGCCTACGTAGCCGCCTGGGACGCGGGGTTGAGCACCATCGCCTACCAGGCACTCGACACCGCAGGCGTCTCTCCAACCGGGACCCTGCACATGGTCCATCCATCGGGAACGATCCGACCAGGGGCTCGCATGTATTTCCGGGCTGATGCCACCGATGATGTACATGTTCGGAATGTTGAGTTCTGGGTTGGAGGGGCGCGGGCCCGGACCGATGGAGCCTATCCATATGAATTCAGCTGGTTGGCAGAAACGAACCAGGTTGGGGGCGTCTTTAACATCCGAGCTCGAGTGAGTGATACCGGCGGAAATTTCAGGTGGATTGATTTAGCCCAACCCCTCGTTGTTCAACCCGACAACGTTGCTCCGACCGTTGTCATCACCTCTCCCAATGTGAGCGTTCCTTCTGGGGAAGGCTTTATCGTCGATGCGAGTGTTACCGACGATGTGGGGGCGACTGATTTTGTCTTCTTCATTAACGGAATTCAGGTGGGGGCTGACCAAGTGGCTGGCAACCAGTGGCGGGTTTTCCCGCCACCCGGTCTTGTGGGGCCGCACACGCTTCGGATGGAGGCCTACGACCCATCCGGCAACCGGGGTGCCTTAGATTTTGTCGTTCGTTTTTCTGCAAGGGTACTCTCCGGCGAGACCACCGTGCTCAATACAAGAATCACGGAAACCCGAATTCTCTCCCCCGAAATCACCATTCAGGTTCCATGATGAAGATCTTAATTTTTATACCTTTGTTGCTGCTCTTAGGACTTCCTGTTCTTGCCGTTGAGATCCCGGAAGCGGATGGCTCCGACGGAGTTTTCAATCCAACGACGAACATTCAAGTAAATACACGATGGGCGGCGGTTACGAATTGGAACGCCTCAAGTCCAGTGTCCGGGCAGGGCGTTTATGATCCCGAAAAACACGTAGTGGTTTATAAATACGCCTCCGTGAACATCCCGGCCGGCGTTACCGTTTCATTCACCGAGAACATCCGGAGTGCTCCAGTCGTCTGGTTGGTGGAAAGCAATGTGATCATCGACGGAACGATCCAGCTCTCCGCTTCAGGCTCAAGATCAGGAGCCGGGGGTTATAAGACCTACGCCTTGGGCGTAGGTCGAATGAAAGGGGGCACGGGATACGGAGGCGGAACGCGCCAGAGCACCCTCGGCCGTCACAACGAAGAATCGAGCAACCTATCAATCGGAAGTGCACAGGCATACGGCAACGCCTCTCTTGTACCTTTGTATGGCGGGTCCAGTGGATCGAATCGTTCGGGAACGACCTCATCTGGTGCAGGTGGAGGTGGCGGCGGTGCTATCTTGATCGCGGCCAAGGGGACGATCACGCACAACGGCGCTGTCTTGGTTCAGGGGACCGGAACGGGGGGATCCAATGATAAGGCTCCGGGCAGCGGCGGGGCGGTACGGCTCGTGGCAGAATCTATTGTCGGTAACGGGCAACTGAACGCAAGGGGCGTTGGCAGCAGCGGGGTAGGGCGAATCCGTGTGGAAGCCGTTACCAATATGAGCCAATTTGTGTACAATGGCCCCACGCCATCGATCTCGAAGGCCCATGAGAGCCCGGTGACGGTTCAGCCAGACAACTTCCCGCAATGCAAGGTTCTGTCGGTGGACCAGAGAGAGTCGCCCACCTATCCGCTGGCCACTTTGGATGCGCCCGACATCACGGTTGGATCGACGAACGGGGTTACGGTTGTGATCGAGACTCGAAACGCGGCCCCGACGACTTCCTCGGTCGAATTGCGAATTTCCCCAGCGTATCAAGATGTGGAGTTCTTTCCTGCGACGCATGTTTCCGGTGATCAAGGACGATCTCTTTGGCAGGTGAACTTTAACTTCCCCCTTGGGGTCACAAGATTGCAGGCTCAACTAACGACGGAATAGCCTTATGAACAAGTTCACCCTCCTTATTTTACTCGCCGGCCTCTTCCCGGCTTTCGCAATCGAAATCCCAGAGGCCGACGGGTCTGACGGCGTGCTCAACCCTAGCGTAAACCTTCAAATTGACACGAGACTGGCGGCGACTACCAATTGGTATTTGGCCAGCCCCGCCTCAGGAGATGGGATCTACGATCCCGTGAAGCGCGTCGTCGTATATAAATATACGTCTGTGAACATTCCCACCAATGTGACGATGAGTTTCATTGCGAACGAGACCAGTGCGCCGATCGTCTGGTTAGTTGATGGCGATGTCACCATCAATGGTACCCTAAACCTTTCAGCAAGTGGCTCGACAGCGGGTGCCGGTGGGTTTGTAGCACGTCCCGTGAACAGAAATACGATGGTTGGTGGTTCAGGGTACGGGGGCGGCACCGGGATTGAAGTGGAAGCGAGGCATCATGAGGAGTCGTCGAGTGGTAGCCTCGGCGATGCAAGAGCATATGGGAATGCAACATTAATCCCTCTTTATGGTGGTTCAAACGGGGGAGCTCGTTCATTTTCTGGATCTCCTGGTGGTGGGGGGGGGGCCATTTTAATTGCGGCTACCGGTTCGATTACCTTGGAAGGATCCATCACGGCCAAAGGGGTGGGCAGTGGTGGATTTTCCGATAAAGTTCCGGGCAGCGGGGGCGCGGTGAGGCTGGTCTCTGAGAAACTATCAGGAAGTGGAACTATCGATGTCAGGGGGACGAATGTTAGTGGAAAAGGGAGGATTCGGTTGGAGGCCAAGACTGACATCAGCTTCTTCGATGTCTATTTCTCTACTGCTGGTCCCAGAGTATCCAAGGCGGTGGCGGATGACCGCCCCGTCACAGTTCAGCCGGATACATTTCCAAGCTGTACCATCCTCTCTGTAGACAGTGCGCAAGCGCCGACCGATCCGCTTGCCTCCTTGACCACGCCAGACATCCAAGTGCCAACGAGCACGAACGTCACTGTCGAGATTGAAGTGAGGAACGCAGAACCTACGACTTCTACAGTCGAACTCCGGATCTGTCCGGGACCGAGCGCAGTGCAGTTCTTCCCTGCAATCTTTGTCTCTGGAGATATCAACCAATCGTTATGGGAGGTGCAGTTCGCGTTCCCCAGCGGGGTCTCGAGGCTTCAGGCCCAACTTTCGACGAGATAAGTAAACCCGGCTCGGGCTGTTTTTAAAATGCCCCAGTGTTTTTACTAGGCTCCAGTTTCCAAGCTGTCGAATCGGCAAAACCTATAGCGAGGCGGCTTGAACTAAGTAAGCGTTCGGTGAACCCATCTGGCGGCACGCGCCGGGGTCATCTACGACGGGCGGCATGTGCAGGGATATAACGTGCCTCAGGATGCGCCTCGATCCAAGGGATCGGGAGCAATTCGTCGATACGGGTGCTGGAGTGGTCCATGATGCG
>Ga0114953_1003695_pt1 | contig 10373 bp, 8 predicted proteins | sample SidtaG_FD_87298 | JGI IMG/M metagenome (GOLD analysis project Ga0114953, IMG submission 87298) | Marine algal microbial communities from Sidmouth, United Kingdom - Sidmouth_Male2 metaG | ecosystem: Host-associated > Algae > Red algae > Unclassified | place: Sidmouth, United Kingdom | collected... | reverse complement strand
CGTCTGAGCTGATCGCTGGGTCGGTGAGCGGGGCGTTTTGCCGCCAGGCAAAAGGCTGTTAGCGAGCAAGCCGCCAGGCGAAGCGAGCGGCGACTTCAGTCCACCACGTCTGAGCTGATCGCTGGGTCCAGATGCTGACGCAATCGGTTGGCAATTTCGGTGGCCCGGTCCCGGGTGAGGTGGGTGCTGACGACGTATTCGGTGCCGCGCCTGGCGTTGATACGGACCTCATGGCCCCGGCCATTGCTGCTGCGCTCGAACCGCGTCGGAGTCCCCCGGCTCAATCGCGCTCATAGGGCGCTCGCTCCTGCTCGGGGACGATGATTGGCCCCTTGCTCTGTTCGGTGACCGCATCTCGAAGTTCGGCCACGGTGGAGGCAGGATCGGCGGACAGCTCCAAGTGGGCGCGGAGTTGATTGGCAATGTCCCGAGCCTCTTCGGCCGTGCGGTTGATGGCAATCACGTACTCGACCCCGCTCCGGGCCTGGACCCGGACCTCGTGTCCGGCGCCGCGATGGCGGAGTTGGGATGGCGCCGTGATGATGCGATCGATCAGGCTCCGTTCGATGCTCCGGCGAAACTGCGGGAAGTCATCAGTGGCCGAACTGGTCATCCGGATGGTTGCGTACGGATCCGCCTCCAGTGAGGTGTCCAGCGAGTTGCGGGTGACATTGATTTGGCCACGCTTGTGTTTGTTGAACGATCTCGAGCGGGATGCCACAACCAAGGAAAACCAAAGGGCTGCGACCAGGCAGCCAAGCCCACCGTAGCCAGCCACGAAGGAGAGGATCTGGTGGTCGGCTTCGAGGATCCCGGCTGCGATGATGCCAGCGAAGAAGAGAATGCCGCAGAGAACGGCGAGGCCGATGATGGGAGCGCTCTTCCCTTTGGGCTCCTCGCCGAAGGCGAGACGGAGATGGTGCCCATCACGGACGGATCTCACCGGCGTCGGGTCAGTCCTGCTCAGGGGGTCGACTCTCTTCATCGGGAACGACGACCAGGGCGTGCGCGCCGCGAAACACTGCGTCTCGAAGTGTCTCGATGCCTCGCGCTCGTTCGGTCCGAACGAGCGCGCCACCTCATCCTCGGTGACTGCATGGGTCTTTCGGTCAAGCTGCGCCATCGATCAGAGCTTACGGGGCGAAGTCGGGCCGGCGCTTCTCCAAAAAGGCGGCAATGCCTTCCAAGCCTTCCGGGTGCACGGACTGCTCGGCGATGGCGAAGGCTTCGTTCTCCATTGCCTCGCCCAAACCCGAAGAGGCACCGGCGATCATCAGACGTTTGGCCCCGGCAAATGCGTTGGTGGGTCCTTTCGCCAGGCGAGCCGCCAGCTTGCGGCCGGTTTCCAACGCATCTTCATCGGCCACGACCTGATTGACCAGCCCCCAGTCGAGTGCTTCCTGGGCGTTGAGTACTCGGTTGGTCAGAACCAGTTCCGTTGCTCGCCGGAGTCCGACGACCCGGGCCAGAAAGAAGGTGGACGTACCATCGGGGGTCAGGCCGGCCGCGGTGTACGCCATGGTGAACTTGGCCGACTCTCCAGCAATCACCAGATCCATGCTTGAGGTGAGGCTCATGCCAGCACCGCCCGCCGTGCCGGTGATGACCCCAACCACGGGGGCCCCCATCCGCGCAAAGCGGCTGATGGCGCCGTGGATGTCACTGGTCATCTCGTGCAGATTGCTGACTCGGCCATCGCCGGACTCGTGCATCTCCGCCAGGTCGCCGCCGCCAAAGAAGACCTTGCCTTCTGCGTGGAGCACCACCGCTCGAACCTGGGGGTTGCTGGCCATGTGACTGGCCGCTTTTCGGAACTCCCAGGCCATCTGCTTGTTGAGGGCGTTTGCGGGCGGACGGCTCAACACCAGCTCCCACACGCCCCCTTCGGTTTCGGTGACCCGCATCGTCTCGAATTCCATGGCTGTCATGGCCTGCTCCCCGGTTTTTCGCTCGACAAATACTAGGTGTCCCGTCACGACGCGGCCGACGACGGCGGACGGTGCTGCGTGCCAAACGTTTCCGGCGAGCGCCAGCGAGTTGGAACAATATTCACTGGCCAGAAAATCTTGAAGCTCTCCGCGACTTCTCTGTTTCGGCCGACGTCTATCTCGTACAAGCGCATGCAGTTTGGTGCGATACAAAAACTGAGGCGGCTGTTGGGCGACAGCAGTCTCACATTCGGAAGTCCTGGGCTCCCGCCGCCTATAGGACTTTCGGTCCGAGCTCAGCTCGGACAATCAAGAGATCAGGTTCCCGCCACCTGAAACTCTAAGCAGAGGAGGTGCTTCGGCACCTCCTCTGTTCTTTTTCTGTGCGTCAGCGACCTCGTACAGTGAGCCGGAGGCTGCGTGCAACGCTTCGACTGAGCGGAGCGAAGGCGGACAATAGTTACAACGCTTTGCCGGGGTTGAGTCGGCCGTCGGGATCCAAAGTTGTACGCATGAGGCGCTGGAACTTGAGTTGGGTTTCGTCGAGTTCGTCTTCGATGAATTGGCGTTTCAACGTTCCCACGCCGTGTTCGCCCGCAATCGTGCCACCGAGGTCGAGGGTGAGGTGCACGATGTCGGCAAACGCCTGCTTCACCCGGGCCACTTCTTCGGGGTCATTGCCGTCGAAGACCAGGAGTGGATGCATGTTTCCGTCGCCGGCATGTCCAATGGTCGGAAGGGTGACCTGGTGGCGATCGGCAATGTCGGTGATGCCGCGCAGCAGTTCCGGCAGTCGCTGACGCGGCACCGCAACATCTTCGGGAAGCAGGGCTTTTCCCAGCGCTTCGAACGCGGGCCACACCTTGCGTCGGACTTCGATCAACATGTCACCCTCGTGCGGATCGTCCACGTGGTACACGAAGGTTGCTCCAGCAGCGGTGCAGAGCTCCGCCATCTCCGCAATGCGTTGGGCCGAGCGCTCACCGCTGGTTTGCATCAGGATGAGGCACGCCGCGCTCGTGTCCAGGTCCATGGGGAACACGGCCTCCACCTGTTTCAGCGATGCCTGATCCACGATCTCCATCAAGCTTGGTTCGTGACCGTTCTGAAAGATGCTCAGGATCGCGTCGCCGGCCGCCGTCAGCCCGTCGAAGTACGCAACCGCGGTGGACGGCGCGGACGGCGCAGGCACCAACTTGAGCGTGATCTCGGTGATGATGCCGAGGATGCCTTCGGAGCCGACGAACAGTCCCGTCAGATCCAGGCCGGTCGATGACTTGATCGTCTTGCGTCCGGTCTTCATGACCTCGCCGGATGCCAAAACGACTTCCAAGCCCATCACGTAGTCCCGGGTCACGCCGTACTTGACACAGCACAGGCCGCCCGCATTGGTGGCCACATTGCCGCCAATGCTCGACATGTCAACCGACGCCGGATCCGGCGGGTAGAAGAGTCCCTGTTTGGCTACCGCCTCCTTCAGGTTGATGTTGATCACACCAGGTTGGACCCGGGCCATGCGGTTGGTGGCGTCGATTTCCAGGATCTGGTCCATGCGATGCAGTGAAAGCACCAGGCACCCGTCCACTGCGTTGGCCGCGCCGGTAAGCCCGGTTCCGGCGCCCCGCGGAACGATCGGTGCGTCGGCGGCGTTGGCGGCCTCGACTGCGGCCACAACTTCCTGGGTGGTGCGGGGCATGACCAGAACATCGGCGGTGCCCGGTGTCTCAAACGCTGCTCGATCCTGGCTGTACGCCTCGACCACGTTGGCGTCATGCTGGATGCACTCACTGGGGAGTCGGGCGCGCAGTTCTTCAAGCAGAGTCACGTCGCCTACTCTGGCGCGAAATCCCGGCGAAGGGAAGTTGAGCGCTGGGACGTTGAACGAGGGGAGTCGAAGATGGCAAAGGTACTGGTGATGGGTGGGTCGGCCTTCAACGGGCGCTCACTGGTGGAGGTGCTGGTGGCCGCAGGCCATGCCGTCACCGTGTGTAACCGAGGTCGAACGCCCATTGACCATCCGGCCGGTGTGAAAGCCCTCGTGGCGGACCGGAGCGATCCCGAAAGCATGCGGTCCGCGCTGGCCGGTACCGAATGGGACTGCGTCATCGACATGAGCGCGTATCACCCCGAAGACGTGGGTCTGATGGTGGAGCTCTTTACCGACGCTGTTGGCCACTACATCTTCATCAGCTCCACCGTTACCTATGCCCAGGCGGATCCCGCGAGTCCCGGAGCAATGACCGAGTCATCACCCGATGACCGCGGACCCAACCAGTTTGAATACGGGATGCACAAGTTGCTGGCCGAAGACCTGCTGATCGCGGCTCATCAGGAGCAGGGTTTCCCGGGAACGACGGTGCCGTTCAGCATGGTGTTTGGTCCGCACAATGCGCTGCCCGGGCGGGAGCAGCGCATGTACTCGCGAATGATTCTGGGTCGGCCGATCCTGGTGCCCGGCGACGGTTCAACCCGCGGCGTTGTGGGGCAGGTGTCGGATCAGAGTCGGGCTCTGGAAGCGATGATGGGCGTGTCCGAGTCGTTTGGGAAACGCTTCAACCTCACCGGTGATGATCCGCACGACGACAACCGCTACGTGCAGACATTTGCCGAGGTTGTTGGCGTGACGCCGGAAGTGGTCCACATCCCTGCAGACCTGATGGATCAGCTGTGGGACAACGAGGTGACGCTCACGCCGCCCGATGAGACTCGCGTGAGTATGGACATTCGACCAACCAGGGACGCAGTGCATCCGGTCATGCCCCACCGCCACAAGTTCCCACTGGCCAACATCATTCAACGGCTTCAGCCCTCCATTCACCGCTGGAGTTCGGACACCGTGTTCTCGGTTGATGCGATGAAAGCGCTCACCGGTTGGACGCCGGAGTACACCTTCGATCAGGCGGTTGAGCACTCGTATCAGTGGTGGTCGGGCACCGATCTGCACAACACGGTGGTGCAGGACTGGATCTACGAAGACGAGATTCTGGCGATGGTCCGGGCCCGCTGAAAGGTAGGCGGACCTGACAATTTGGTGGGTCGGTTTGAAATGTTGACTGATCTGGTCAACAATTGGCCGTCACAGCAGGCACGACAATGAAGGTGGGCCCATGGCCGGTTTTGAGACTCGACAGATTCACGCGGGACAGGTCCCAGATTCGGACACGGGGGCCCGAACGGTTCCGATCTACCAGACAACCAGTTTCGTATTTCGGGACACCGAGCATGCAGCAAACCTGTTTGCGCTGGCTGAGATGGGCAACATCTACACCCGGATCATGAACCCAACCCAGGGGGTTCTGGAGGCGAGACTGTCGGCATTGGAAGGGGGCACCGAAACTGCGGTCGGCATTCCCGGCGCGCTGGCGGTGGCCTCTGGACAGGCCGCGGAGACGCTCGCCATCCTCAACCTGGCCGAACACGGTGATCACATCGTGGCGTCGGCGGCGCTCTACGGCGGCACCTACAACCTGTTCAGTCACACGCTGCCCAAGATGGGCATCACGACCACCTTTGTGGATGACCCCGATGATTTGGACGCGTGGCGGGCCGCCGCGCAGCCCAACACGAAAGTCTTCTATTCCGAGACGGTCGGCAACCCCAAGAACAACTGCCTGGACATCGAAGGGGTGGCCGCGGTGGCCCACGACGTTGGTGTGCCGCTGATGGTGGACAACACCGTGCCGTCGCCGTACCTCATCAATCCGCTGAAGTGGGGGGCCGACATCGTGGTCCACTCCATGACCAAGTTCATCGGCGGTCACGGAACCTCGATTGGTGGTGTGATCGTCGACGGCGGCAGCTTCGATTTTGGAGCCAACGACCGCTTTCCCAATCTCACCGAAGCGGACCCCAGCTATCACGGACTGGCCTACTGGCCCGCGCTTGGTCATGGCTCCTACATCATCAAGGCCCGCGTGCAATTGCTTCGCGATCTTGGTGCCGCCGTGTCACCCACAAATGCGTTTCATTTTCTTCAAGGGCTCGAAACGCTCAGTCTTCGGATGGAGCGGCATTGCCAGAACGCACAAGCGGTGGCCGAGTACCTGGACGGGCACGCCCAGGTGGAGAAAGTGCAGTACGCGGGTCTGACGTCGAGTCCCTGGCACGACCGCATGGCCAAGTACACCGAAGGTCGCGGCTTCTGCTCGGTCCCGGCGTTCCACATCAAAGGTGGACGCGAGGCCGGCGAGAAGTTTGTCAACGCGCTGGAACTGCACAGCCACGTGGCCAACATCGGTGACGTCCGGAGCCTGGTAATCCATCCAGCATCCACGACGCACAGTCAGTTGACCGAACAGGAGCAGGCAGCCTCGGGGGTCGCGGCCGGTCTGGTCCGACTGTCGGTTGGGTTGGAGACCCTCGACGACATCATCGAAGACCTGGAAAAAGGTTTCGCTGCGGCCAGCTGATCAGCTTCGTATGAAGTGCAGTTGGTCGAAGCCCCGGCGCCAGGCAGTGGCGTCGGGGGCGACGCTTTTGGGGTCCTCGTTGAGCGCTCGGGTGATGAGCGTTGCCAAGCCATCCATGTGGTCAGGGCCGGCTCCCCAGCGCACCACCTCGTTGGTGCCGAATCGCAGGCCCGCGCCGTCGTCATGGGGAAGTCCGATAGCGCAGGTCAACAGATTGGCCTGCCGAAGTCGTTGCGCGCCTGCATGCCCGCCGCCCCAGGCAGACGCGTCGATGGCGAACGCGTGCGATTGCGTTGCGCCGAACTCGTGTGATGCGGGGCTGGTGTGAACCGGAACCCCCTGGTCAATCAGCGCACCGGCGAGCAACCGGGCGGCGGTCACCATGGCCTGGGCATACGCGTTGCCGTGGCTGATCCAGTCGAGTAGCCCAACCGCCAGGGCCGCAGACTTGGCAACATCGAAGTTGGCGGTGAGGCCGGGGTAGGCAATGGCATCCACCCGCTCTGCGATCCCGGTGTCGTTGGTCATGAGCAGCCCAGCAGGCGGTCCACCCAGACTCTTGTAGGTACTCATCGTCATCATGTGCGCGCCCTCGGTCAACGGGTCGGGCCATGCGCCGCCAGCAATCGGACCCGACAGGTGTGCGGCGTCAAACAGCACCTTCGCTCCCACCGAATCGGCAACGTCTCGTACGCCGGCGACCGGATGGTGGAAGAGATTCAGGCTGGAGCCAATGGTGATCAGTTTGGGCTGGACTTTCGCCGCCATCGCCGCCAGTGCATCCACGTCGACGGTGTAACGATTGGCATCGATGGGCGCCTCATGAATGTCCAGGCCATACAAGCCCGCGGCGCCGGCCCGATTGTGGGTGACGTGGCCGCCGATGGACGCCGGCGGAACGATGATGGCGTCGCCGGGCGAGCAGGTGGCCATGAATCCATAGAGGTTGGCCATGGCGCCGGAGGCAAGGCGGATTTCGGCGAAGTTGGCCCCAAAGACCTGACCGGCCAACTCCGCGGCCACCACCTCTATCTGCTCAATGGCCTCCAGGCCCATCTCGTACTTGTCGCCCGGATACCCCAACGACGGTCGGGCCCCCAGTCCAGAACTCAACAGCGCCTCGGCTCGAGGGTTCATCGTGTTGGTGGCCGGATTCAGGTTGATGCATTCGGCGTCATGGGTCTGACGATTCTGTTTGGCCAGGTCATGGATCCAGGCATCAATCTCATCGGGTGTTGCGGCCGAAGCCTGCGTTGAGATGGTGGCCACGCGTTCGGCGACCACCGGCGGTACCCACGGTCGCGGGGCAAGCGCGGGAGATGGGTCAGAAGTTGGACCGGAGCTCACGACCGGAAGGGTACCGCTGGGCCTCCGTCGCTCAGGCCGCCCGCTGACGAACCGCTGATCTCACGGTGGTGAGGCGTGAACGTCAGTCTTTGCGATTACTCCACGACGGTGACAAAGGCCCGCCCACCTGCGCTCTGGTCCATTTCGCCACCGACTCGTTTGGCGGCGTACATGGCTTTGTCCGCGGCGGCGAGCAGAGAATCCACCGATCGGTTCTCGGTGCTGGTGGCCACGCCGACGCTCACCGTCAGTCGGATTTCACGGCGGTCGACCGTCAATGGTTGGGAAACCGCATTGCGAATCCGCATGGCGGCGTCCTGGGCAGCGTCGAGGTCGACGGGTCCGGGCAGGATGACAACAAACTCGTCGCCGCCCAGTCGAACGACGGTGTCGGCGTCTCGTGATTGGTTCACCAGCCGTCGCGAGACGTGCTGCAGAACCCGGTCGCCAACTGCGTGTCCGTGGAGGTCGTTTATCTGTTTGAAGCCGTCCAGATCAAGGAGCAGTACTGCGGCGGACGCCGAGTGGGGGTCGGCGTGGCTGCTCTCCATCGCCAGCAACTGTTTGAGGGTGACCCGCATCTGGTGACGATTGGCCACGCCGGTCAACTCATCAGTGGATGCCCGCTCTTGCAGGTGGATGCGTTCGAGTCGCTCGGCGGTTATGTCTTCGACGTGGGTCAGGGTCATGAGCTCTCGGCCCAGTTCGAGCAGCCGGGCCGACAGGCGCCCCCACGCGATCGAGCCGTCCTTCCGGGTAAAGGGCAATTCGATCCGATCCGCTTTCTGGTCTCGCCAGATCTCAGGGTCGGCACCGTGGCCGGCGGTCCCGCCGTTGTCCATGACGTCCTCGGGGAGGCTGCCAAGGAGCTCAACCTCGGAGGTGTAGCCAAGGAAGGAAACGAACGCCTCGTTGCAGTCGACGAGGCGACCCTGGTCATTGCGGATTGTGATGCCCACCGGCGCGGCGTGAAAGGACGCCATCAGTTGCTCTTCCATCGCCAGCTCGTCTCGCAAAATCAGGATCCGATTGGCAAACGATTCAAGTCCGGCAATTTCCCACCGTGCCCATTGGCGTCCCGGGGTGTATGCGACCACCAGCGCTCCGCCCCGACCCCGCTGCGTCGTCATCTGAACCACGAGGCTTTCGCGGTCGACCCCCAGGTCGTCGAAGTCCGCCATCATCTCATGGCTGTCCTTGGTGAGGCGGCTCGTGCGGATCAGTCCGGAAGGACGCAGGGCCTTGGGCAGGGCGTCGATGTCCACCGGATCGGGTGGCAACGGGTCACCGACGATGCCGTCCTTCAGCCAGCGAAGTGTCCGATGGGCCCGTTGTTCGGCTTTGCGTTCCCACACCGCAATGGCGATCACATCCAGCAGCCGCCCAACATCGTTGAGCGTCGCCATCAGCGCGTCATTGGCTTCATCGCCAGTCACACCGAGAAATCGGTCTCCGGTCTTCAGCTGTATCTCGTTGAAGGCAATCTCGCGCTGCATGGATCGCTCGGCCAACACCCGAGCGCGGAACTGGGTAACCAATGCCGTCACCGTTGAGAGTGCACTCAGAATTCTGTCGTCCCAGATCACCCCATCGTTGGCGACCATGCAAAGGAACCCCTTCGGCTCCGCACTGGCGATCATGGGGATGAAAACCGTTTGTTGGCTCTCGTATCCCATGAGGTCCTGCCAGTCGTCCGCATCGCCGGTGGACATGGGTATGACCGGCATGTCCTGCAGGCGGGTGGCGCTCACCAGTTGGCGCGGCACACGGCCGTGGCGGAGCCGAAGTGGTGGCTGCTCACCGGCAAGGAGCTGGTCAATCTGACTCCATCCGGCCACAAAGTGCAGCAGGCCGTCGTCACGCAACTCACGGGCGGCGACAACGCTGGCGTCGGCGGCTGCGCCGATGCGGGCGAACGCCCACTCCAGCATGGTGATTTCGGCCGAGGCGGGGGCTTGCACCAGCTCCGCCGCTATGTCAACAACTGACGCGGCAATGTTCGGTCCGGGACCATCGCCTGACTCTTCAACGGCTTCGAGCCGCTGATCTCTCGCACTCATCAACCCCGCGATCGACCGCAACCACGACAATTTGAGGTCTTGACCGGAATTTCATCGGTCGACCTATCAAAATTGGTATCTGCGACCGTCGCGTCGGTGGTCGTCCAGCAGTTGGATGTGATCAGCCGGCATGGGAGCAGACGTCGGTCAACGCGTCCTGCACAAGGTCGGCGAAGGCTCCTGGTTCGGTGATGGCCGCGGGATCGATGTACAGCCCGACGTCGAAGGTGTTGCCGCCGGAGATGGCGGTGGCGTTGACGGGGGTTCCGGCCACCGGTCCTTGCACCACGGTGTGGGCCAGCCGGGCACCGGTGATGAAGAGTTCCACGCCCGCCCACCCCGGCACGTTGGAGGTGGCGAAGTCGATACTTGCGGCATGGGACCGGGCGAAGCGGGTGGCTGCTGCAGTAGGAATCATGTTGGCGAGGCCGGACAGTGCGGACACGCCGCCGGTTTCGGCCGCGGCGTCCCGCGCGGCAGCGGTCGCAGCGGCAACGTTGGTCAGTCGTTCGGCCAAGGCCAGCGGTTGCGCATCAAAGCGCACCGGCACCGGCGTGAACGCGTTGGCGGTCCTGTCGCCGCGCTTGCGGGTGGACAGAACGAAGGACCCGGTGAGCGATACCAACCCG
>Ga0114953_1003694_pt1 | contig 10373 bp, 10 predicted proteins | sample SidtaG_FD_87298 | JGI IMG/M metagenome (GOLD analysis project Ga0114953, IMG submission 87298) | Marine algal microbial communities from Sidmouth, United Kingdom - Sidmouth_Male2 metaG | ecosystem: Host-associated > Algae > Red algae > Unclassified | place: Sidmouth, United Kingdom | collected... | reverse complement strand
GGGGGGGGGGTGGGGGGGGGGGGGGGGGGGGGGGGGGGGGGGGGGGGGGGGGGGGGGGGGGGGGGGGGGGGGGGGGGGGGGGTCCCACCGAGCCACAACGCGGGGCGCACCGCACCGGCGGGCGCCACGCGCCCGTGGTCCGGCCTTATGTATGTCTCTGATGTGGGAAAGGGTGTGCCAGAGGCAAGGGTCGGCTGTGTCTGACCGTGGACAGGCCCGGCTAAGGCAAAAAGGACCGCTGCCTCGGCATGCTTGACAGCACTGCGCCAGGGCAGGGGTCAGCCAGGTGCGTAGTCGTAGAGCAATTTCGGCCACCAGACCGCGGCACAAGAGTTGATGTGTGACCCCCTGAGATGTTGCTTCTACGTGCTGGACGCTGGTGGGTTCTGGCAGTCCAGAGACGCCTTTCCTAGACTGATGTGCGTCAACAAATCTGGATAGTGCTACGTGGCTTCTGGCAGTCCAGGGACGCGTGGCACAGATTGATGTGTGAAAAGCCGTCCCGACCGGCCCAGGCACGCTCCGAAACGACGACGACACACCCGAAATCCTTGTGTCCGCGTCACTTGTAGCCTGCTTCAGAAAGGGCTACAAGCGCACAAATCTGGGCCGGTTTTCCTGGTACACCGCACCAGGGACAGCACGTGGGACTTTTAGCCCACGATCTGGACCCCCGCCCCCCCAGATGACATGCGTTCGGACCCCCCCGCTCGGCCTCTGATCCAGTTCACCTCTGAATTGATGCCAATAAGGATATCGGGCCTGTAGTGCACGAAAAGTGCTGTAGTACGCGTCTTAGTACACGTCTAGTATGCGCCCCACTTTCCCGACGATCGTGCTGAGAACAGTGAGACATAGATCCTGCCCAATCGTGTCATTTTCCGCACGTGATCGTGGTTTGATCGAAGGAGTGAGGCGCGGTTGATCGCAGTTTTCCGGCCAAGAAGCGATGCCCCCAGGAGTTTAATGGCGACGCAATGCTTCCAGACGTGGAATTTCAATGACTGCAGCTCTGCTGAGGCTTATCCAATTGCATCCCATTGATCTGTCCCCTGCGTTGGTTGGTCTTCGGACGGCTTCGCCCGGCCTGCAACAGGGCCCGAAACAGCTGCAAGACGCCCACTCTCATCTTTCTACTTTCAGTGTGAGCACACCACGGCGCCTAGCTGCACCAAAATGTGTCTCCTGTGCTGCCTCCTCCCCCACGGGGACCCAGTGCGTCGCGAGCGTCTTTTGGGTGAGGGAATCCCGGTGCCTTGGTTTTCCACCTACCTCCCTCTTCCGCCATGCGACCGCGCATCGTGCGGGTCCCCACTTCCCTTGCGGGCATGCATTACATTTCTCGAATTGGTGCCCGGAGTGTGCCCCGCTGCTTTATGGCACTGTCCTTTGCCCACCTGTCCGTATCCCGTCTGCCTCTGCAGTCCTATGCACCCTATACCATGCAGACACTTTCACCCCTCATGACTGTTTTCTGTGCGCATTGCCACCGACTGCTGGAGCCCCAGTCAGGTGCCATTGTGGAGGGGGATCGAGAGGGGATAGAACACGTGCCTTCGTTGATAATGGACGACGGGGAGACTCGCAAATGCGGAACAGAGGGCATGATCACTCAGCTGACCAACCGGTCCATAGGTGCGGACGTGCGAGTGCAACGGAGAGGGTTAACATACGTGCGCGTGTTGCTGGAGTTGGACTTGGTGTCTGTGCGGTGCATAGGGCGAACTACTGCTCCTCTTGTTCGCGAATCTCCCTTATTTCCTCTCATCAAGGAAGGCCAGCTGAACTTGCGGGTGCCCATCGCCCCCGGCGCCAGCACTCACGTATCTTTCCAGCAATGCCCTGGCCATGCCGTACTGGTTTCCTCTCGCTTTATGTCCGTTTTTGCTTTGTCGCGGTCCTCTCTCCATCGCTGCCATCTCTCCGCGCCCCCCTTTCCCATCGCGCCTCCTCGTCTGTGCGTACTGTTTTGTGGAATTTTTTTTATGCTTCAGCATTAGAACGGTCGTCAGATGACCAGGTGATCATGTCCACCGTGTCCACAATGGTATCTATTTCGTCCTCAGCGCGAAACAACGCACGCATACCCTCGCGTGCATCCCCCTCACTCTTCCCCCCAAGCACCTCTCTCTCGAGGGAGGTACCCCGCATCAAAGCAAGCACCTCGTCCAAATAAGTCTCCACACTGGCAAGCGTCTGACGGTACTCACCCTGAGATGCAGTAAGAGAAGCGGACATAGCAACAGGGAGGATACTAGACTTCAACCAGCAATGCAGTACAGGGGTCGCCGTCACCTGTTCCCACTCCTCCGCAATCAACGTTGCCGCTTCCGGCAGGTGAGAAGCGCTGCGCCCAGCCAGCCCAGAGTTTCTAGCTCGGAGCGGCGTCGCGTCCAGGGGAGGAAGCAGAGCGACGAGAAGACCTTTTTGGGCCGCCGCATCCGCCGCTTCGTCCATCGCCTCCATCTCTGCCGACCGCAGCGCACCGTATACCTTCAGCACATTGACCGCTGGCGCCCGCCAAATATCGTCGTTCTCTTCACGACAGCCATGAGCGGCCATGGGGGGGGGTTGTGGGCGCGGAGTGTGGCGGCGTCAGAGGGGTTACTGATAGCGGCTCTGCCGGCGGAGCAGGCAGGGAGGCTGGTGGTGGGGGGGGGGAAGGGGGAACCAGAGGAACAGGCGAAGACCAAACAAGTACGGCCAAAAGGCGCCGCTTATATCGCCGCTTGAGAGACGCTCCCGCGTCCATTGACTGGTACACCGCTGTGCTGTTGGGGGAGAAGAAAAAGATTTCCACATCCTCAGCGCTCATATTTACGTTGTGGGTTGAAGCATTGTCCATTATTAGGGCACACTTGAGACCCCTGTGCCGCTCGTGCACAGCTGGGAGAAAGAAGGTATTCCATCGCCGCTCGTGGAAGTGCTTGTCCATCCATGCCCGTTTTTGGTTGAAAGGCGGAAGAGGGCAATCATTGCCCTCCCCGCGGAAGCACATTGGGTTGTTGGCCTGACCAATAATGGCCACAGGAAACTCGTGGGTACCATTAGCGTTCGAACAAAGAACGAGGTGACCCGGTCAATGTTTCGCATGGTCTTTGTGGTATTGCTGACGTTAGTTGACTACAGTGAGTAGCGACCGACCGTATACGCACGATAAAGCGAACACTATCGCCCAAGAGGCGAGGAAGAAGAACCTTTGTTCGTGCAACATCCGATGGGATGCCGGGGGTGCCAGCGACGACGAGCCCCGGTCCCATGGTGCCTTTATTATCAGACGGTAAAGGGGCGGGGTCGGTCGTCCGAGCGATCATAGCGATCGAATAACCACCAAAGTAGAGACGATAAAAGAAAAGACAGAGATAAAAGACGGAAGTAGCCTCCCAAAAGGCAAGCCACAAGTCCGTTCTGTCCTCCACGTGAATACTGACCAGTCAGGGGGGCTACCGGGCCCAATATCCCCATATTAAGGAGATATGCTACATACCCCTGTAGCGGGATTCGAGCCGTCCCGGCGAGTGGGCACAGATCGACTGATCCGCCACCACGAACGCCGCAAGTGGCAGCCAATTAACATGTCGCGTATTGACGTGGGAACGGACGAGAGGGCGTTACGCCTTGGCCAGGGACTGCAAAGGCGATCGGGGAGACCCCTGACACTCTCGCGCCAGGCGTGGCGATGCAGCCGGCGGCGCAAACGGTCACGAGCGGCCCAGAATGGCCGTTGCGGGCCGGAGGGCCAGGGGGCGGGCATGGGCAGCCTCTGGGCACCCAGGGGGCGGCCACGGCCGTACAGGCGTCGGATCGGCCCCAACAGGGGCGGGGGGGCTTGTGCCTGCGTGTCGCAAGGGGCGCAGGAGGGGGGGCGACACGGCGGGCCTCTGGGCTCGCCGCGAGCTATATATACCGGGGTGGCGGGCACGGCGAGGGCTCGTCCGGTTCCCCATGCCATTGGGCGTCCGGGTTGAGCAGCCCACCTGGACAGGTTGCGGTGGCCTGCGCTTGCGCACTTGTTGGACTCTGGGTCCTCCTTTCGCCGTGCCCCGTCCGTAGGGATGCGAGGCGGTCACGGCCTTGCTCTCGGCGGGTGAGGGTAGTTGCGCTAGCGCACACCGTGGGCGGGGTAACAGGGTCGGGCTCATAACCACTGAGGTGTCGGGAGCGCGTCTTGCATCCTAGCCGATTGTCCCTAGGTCGTGAGGGTGGAGCGTGGTGGACTTGTGGTTGGGGGGGGCGTGGCGGTGGCCCAGGTATTCCACTCGACGCGGAGTGCCGACGGGAAGGACACGGTCAAGATGGCGGACGGCGGCAGCGACGCCCAGATGGCCGACGCGGCCGGCGCGGTGGGTAGAGGTGCCGATGGCGCGGGGAGCCGAGCTGGGCGAGCCGGGTCGGTGGCGAGCGGTGACTCAAGGTCGCATCAGGACGGGTCTTCGGCCGATACTGGCCGTGACACGCGTGGCGGTGGCATTCCTGCGGGAGATCCCGACGGGGCTCCGGCGCATAGATGGGGCGGGGCCGTCGCTCTTTCGGCGCACGTACTTCAGCCCGCCGTCCCTTGGGACACAAGACGGCGTCCCCGTCATGAGTGACGACGACCTGATGGTCGCGGAGACCAACAACCGCCGTGTGGCGTTGGTTCGAATTGAACAAGGCCATTGGCGCACCCCACCGGGGCTCATTGAAATCTTCAATGAGGTGCCCGACGACCACGTCGACGCCGTCGAGGCGGAAGTGCACGGGAACGCCAATTATGGCAATCAAGGAGAGGTGCGACAAGCGTACGAGGTCCTGGCGTATGCCAACGAGTTGGTCCGTTACGGACGGCCGTTCCAAGACTTCCATATGCGTCTTTACGCGTGGGCCCTCCTGTTCCCCGTCCACCAGATGGAGACATTTGAGGTGGCCTCCAACAACTTCGGGCATTTTCGTCGCGCTTGGACAGAGGCCGTCTTCCTGTCGCGCCGTATGGCCAAGGAGTTGTCGGTTCCCTTTGCCGAAGAGGCGGGCATGGAGGAGTACCTTGATGAGCTCATAGAGGTATCGAGGTATCTCACGAGGAGGAACACGCCGTGGAGGAGAAGTTTGACGCGCGCACCGTGGCGTTGACCTCCCCGTTTCGGGCGCCGAGTTATGCCCCCGCCCATCGGCGCGCTCAAGACGCGGTTCGAAGCTCGAGCCGCGGGCTTCTTCCTACCGCTTCGTGTGCCGGTGTAGTCCGGGCGCCTCTTCATTCCAACTGGTCGCGGTGGTTCCCACGTTACCCCCGCTGGTGGTTACACCGCAAGGTGTGGATGGAAATGCCATAGGCGTTGTCTTACCTGGCTCACAAGCTTGTCGACGAGTTCAGTGCCGCTTGGCAACTCGTCAACGCGGAGTATTACTACTTCTTGGCGGCCGGGTGGGTGCACACCCTGATGACGGCCAAGGTCTTTGCCTGGCTCGATGCCACAGCCCTTCGGCTCATGTCCAAGTTGGACCTGCACCTTTTGGCCAGTGGGCCGGGCGGCCGTGCGATGTTGGACACGTTTTATAAGATGCAAAAGGCCACGGAGGTCTTCCCGTGGACCATCGTTGTCACGGACGTCATCTGACGGGACACGCAGACGCGCGCGGCGCGCCAGGTGCACGTCCATTTGGACTCGTTGGCCGAATACGGGTTCATGTTGAACCACCCTTGCCGGGACTTTGCGTCGCTGCCCGGATTCGGCGAGGGCTCGGACGACGATGGCGAGACGCCAGTGGCGGCGGCTCAAGGCAGTGGCGGTTTCTTCCGTCAAGGGACGCGGTCGGCCGGTGGGCCTTCGCGTCTGGCCGCTTCTCCCAGCCGTCGTGGCTCGCTGTCGCCAGTGCGCGAAACACGCGTTGCCGCCACGTGCGGAGGACATGAGCGTTCAACGCTCGAGGAAGTTTTGACTTCGCCTGAGGCCTTTCAGGCGGCCGTGGCGCCGTTTGGCGATGGGCCGAGCCGTCGTATTGACGGGCAGCGAGTGCCTCGTGGTGTCGGGGCGGCCGCCCTGGCCTTGGCGTGGAATCGCCAGACGGAGGCGATGGGCCGGGCGGTTCTAGATGCCCATGGGTCTGTCCTTGAGGACGCCATGCCGGTATTGGCTCGGGCCATGAGCGTGGCGGCGAACTCGGCAGTGGCCTTCGACCTGGTCTTCCAGGAGGTCTAACGTCTTCGCCGACTGGCGTCTGTGCCTCCCTCGCCTGTGCGCTTTGACGCCGGCGACATCCTTGGACGGCGTCTCAGCCGTGACGAAGAGGGCAAGGAGGAGCCTCCGCGCAATATGCGCCGTCGCAGTTCGTCGGTGGACGGTGGTAGCCGGGGGCCTGCCCGTAACTGAGGCGGGGTGGTCTAGGACCGGTGCGGGAGCGTCTTGTGTCTTTTGTTTTGTTAGACTGGTTACTGCCGATGCCCGTCGGCACATGATGCTGTGGCGGTGTTATATACACCTTGCCCGCTCATGGGTTGCTTTCATTTGGACAGAGAGGGTATGGCTTGTGTAGCGCTGTTGGTTTTCCTGTTAAAGTGACAGGCAACAAGTGCCCACGTGGTGGTACCATCGTGGTCGTTTCAAGCGTGAGGCAGTTCGTCGTGCGATGCACAGGCCGCTTTAGCGTCGCTGCACCAGGGGGCCCTTTCCCATCTGGGGGCTATAAGCGTCGCCTCTGTACTTTGGTACACCTGGTCCTCGACCGTGGTCGTTAGGTCATGGACGGAGGGTAGGAGTAGCCCGTTTGGCTCGGATCCGACCCCTTGGGTAACGGACGCGGGTGGCGCGTCATCGTCCTGTAAGGGCGGGGGGCAGGACCATATGTAGGTATACGGCCCGTGCCACTCAGAAAGCTCGGCGAAGCGCCAGAGAGCCAACCAGGGGTCGTGAGGGATATTACGCGTCCGTTCGGGTAATGTCAGTCAAACCCAACAAATCGGTAAATTCTCCTGAACGGAATTAGATTGGTTAATCTTAAGCCAGCTCAGTGTGATTCGAATTTCGCCGTGGGAATTTGAAAACACGCCAAGAATGGTCGGGGACCACTTTGGGTCTGGGCGTTGTGGGGTTACTATTGCTGATCCCCGAATTTTGTCCTGGGGGACAAGGACAGAGACTGACTGTGAATAAGAGCATTCTATTGGTCTAAAACGAGAGTAAGAGGACATCGAAGCCAATAGAAAGCCCGCATTCGGTACAAGGACCTTGCACCCAGCAGAACTCACTGTTTGTCGCCGCTTGATCCGCTTTTCTTGGAACGGAGCAAGCTGCCCAGGCGAGATCTTGAGATCCTCTACTGTTTCCTTGCCAGAAGTGCAGAAAAAAAGAGGAGCTGATGTCGATTTCCAGGCCGTAGGGGCACATGTAAGCACTCAGAAGCTCCAAGTCAGTCCCAGGGGCGCATCTGATTGGTGGAGAGAGTCGGTCCGCAACTCAGTCTCGGTCCACCAGGACAAAATTCGGGGATCAGCAATACCAACGCAGTTTCGGCTTGATTATGCCTGGGTGATCGGCGGGTTCCCAGAGATGGGGGGGTGGGAATACTCCAAGAGTACCCCGCAATTCTCTTCTTCCTCCGTCGGAGAAAACGGATCACCAGGTTCCGAGGAAGATTTTCCAAGGGTTCCCAGGAATCGTCCTTTGGACCATAGTCAAACCATCGGACCTTAGCACTGTAGATGCCATTGGTCCGACGGAGGTTTAATAGGCGGTCAATGACGTATTCGTCGGGTACGGGTGGGGTGCTCTCGGGCTTATTGAGTCCATTCAGTAGCGGATGTGGAGTCTCGTCCGGTGTCGAAGGCTGTGGGGCCGGAGTAACATGGTTACTATTGACTCTTCGCTCTTCGCCGTTCACGACTACGACGTAGGTGGAGTCATCTGCGTCGTGTAAGACGAACGAGCCGACGGTCCTGCTTTGCTGCTTGTTCTTTTGTTGGTGGTCAGTCGTATGGCTGTAGTCACCGACGCAGACACGCTTGTTCCGTATATCCACGTTCGAGTCGAAATTACGCTTATAGCGCTGTTGGGTCTTTTGCAAGGCCTCTACGACGGCCGGAATTTGCTGTCTTAGCTTGGCCATGACTTCACGCTTACGCGCTAGGGCTGACCCATCATTGAGGGTACCCTTGTTTTTCAACGGGTCCCGGGTGGGAGGTTGCGTACCGACAAACTCGGGATTCGTCTCGGGATAACGATCTCGAAAGGCGAAATGCCTGTCGACCGGTGCGGCTGGCTGATATAGGCCATGGTCAATACGAGGAGTAATGCGTCCCAACGGCGCGGGTCGTCTGTGACTTAACGTCGGAGTTGCGTAGCCATGGTACGATTGTACCTCTCGACTTGACCATTGATCTGTGGGTGGTATGCCGTGGTGCGCACGGTTTCGGTGCTCAGCACTTTCAGGACGGCAATGAAGAGGTTTGACATGAACTGGGGTCCTTGATCCCATAGGATTTGATCCGGTGGGCCATAACAGGCGATCCAGGGGTAGATAATGGCTTATGCCACGGAGATTGCTGTTATGCGCCGCAAGGCGACGCATTTGGTCAGCTTGGAGAAGCGGTCAGTAATGAACAGAATGAAGCGGTTACCAGCTTTTGTAGCGGGGATTGGCCCGAAGATATCCACCGATAGGTCTGTCAATGATTCCCTAGCTGGGAACAGCGTCAATGGGGACGTGCGTCGCCGTAGTGACAGCCGATTTTGGGCGCAGGTGGTACACTTTGTAATAGTGTTGTAGATATCCGTGACCATGGATGGCCAGTAATACCGACGCCGCATGGCATAGTACATCCGGTTCATACCCGGGTGGGCTGACACCGTAGCGTGATGTTCCAGCGTGAGAACATGCTCGCGTAGGCTTTCCTGGATGAACAATTGGTCGCCTGAAGGCGGCCGCCTGCAGGGGGCGTGAATTAAATTTTGAAAAAAGGCCTTCGCCGTATTGCGAGCAACGCGTTTGGCCAACTCGACGCAAAACGCGTCGGTTTGTTGGGCTTCCACAATATCGTCGTATTCGACAGGGGCCGGCATGTCTGTACCTGTGTACCTCCCCGTCAGCAAGCCGTTGGCTGTCTCGGCCAATGCCAGGCATGGGATATCATCGTTGATATATTCAACGGCGGCGTCATTGTCCGTTCGGGACACGAAGTCTGGGGCGTGGTGCGATGCACCGGGTTTGTACTGCATGTCGAATGTGTATTTCGAAAGCCGCAGGCGACATCGCATTAACCGACCACTAGAGTCAGTGGTGCTGTAAATGCAGCTTAGAGCTAGGTGGTCGGTCCTTATTAGGAAGCGATGGCCGTCAAGGAAGTGTCTGAGCTTGAGTACGCTCCACACAACGCCTCAGAGGAGGTAGCCGGTCCGCACTCGGGCCCGGCCCGAGGTTCCCCCTTCTCAAGCGGCGTCGACTCATCGCCGCTTGAGCTGGAGTCCTCGTTGGGGGTGGCCACTGCCACCCGCCGGCCCATCTGCTGGTAATCGCGGGAGCCCGAGGGCAGCCCGAGAGGGGACCAGCGCATGGCCGCCGCCAACCGGTCACGTACGCGTGCGTCCAAAGTTGGGCACACCTCGGCCCAATGACCTACCTTGCCACACTGCCAGCAAGGGTACTCTCCCGTCCTGGGTTTGGGACGGGGAGGCTCGTCTCGCTGCCGGAACCGGCGGCGTGAGTTGTCGCCGCCTCTGGGAGTCGAGCCGTCTGGTTCCGTGAGTCGGGCCGCCTCGTGCCGTGCCCCGCTGCCTGGCGTAGGGGCGTCCACGGCTCCGACGACCCGAACAGGGAAGTCGCGCGGTGGGTAACCCCGAGGTCCCCCCGAAGCCCGCGGAAGCGCGGCCGCACGAGCTTGCCGCCGGAGCCGGGCCTCCTCCGCGAGCACTTCGCGCTCCTTGGTCCGCTCCTTAAGCTGCTCAAGTCGTAGCCAGCGGTGTTCGTCGCCCTTAGTCTGGGCGACTCGAGCTACCTCCGCCATATTCATGCCGGGGGTGTTCCGCTCGCGAACAGTGGCGCGCGCGGCGCGGTAGACACCTTCCACAAAGAGCCCCTTGAGCGCGCCCTCCCCGTACATGAACCCGCACTCGGTGTTGAGGCGGCGGAGCCGTTCGCTGAAGGACAACTCGTCCTCGTCGTCCCGTTGGACCGCTACGTTCAGTGTCTCGACGAGGGTAGCCACTGAGGCCTCTTCGACATGCCGTCGGAGCATCCAGTTGATGAGCTCCAGGTAGGAAGTGACCTCGCCGGGGTTACCCGCCCGGCGAGTCGGCATAACCATCATTACCTCCGACTTGAGAGGTTCCTTCGTAAAGTCTTGAAGGATGTAGAAGGCTTCGCCTTCGGAGATGTCGTTGTCGTCGCAGGCCTTGGAAAACTTG
>Ga0114953_1003690_pt1 | contig 10381 bp, 9 predicted proteins | sample SidtaG_FD_87298 | JGI IMG/M metagenome (GOLD analysis project Ga0114953, IMG submission 87298) | Marine algal microbial communities from Sidmouth, United Kingdom - Sidmouth_Male2 metaG | ecosystem: Host-associated > Algae > Red algae > Unclassified | place: Sidmouth, United Kingdom | collected... | reverse complement strand
TCGCCAGCTGACCGGTGGACGACAGGGTTACATAGGCGGTCTGCAGATCGTCACCGCCGAAGCAGATATTCGTGGTAACTCGGTCGGGCATGGGCACAAACTTCGGGGCTGCACCGGTTGGCGACAGGATCGTGATGCCGCCGTCGACGATCGTGGCTACGCAGACGTTGCCATGGCTGTCGATGGCCAGTGAGTCGAACAGAAAATAGCCGGGTCGGCCCGCGAGCAGGCGCCCGCCGTCGGGCTTGTCGCGACGCTCGCCCAGCAGCTCGCCCGCTCCCGCCAGTTCATAGGCCCACACCTGGCCGGTCGGTGTCTCGGCTATGTACAACTCATCTTCGTCGGGAGAAAGGCCGATGCCGTTCGGTCCTGCCAGTGGGAAGATCATTTCTTGGATATGAGAGCCGTCGGCCTTGGCGTAGAACACGCCGGTCCGGTCTTGTAGCCGATCCTGGAGCTTGCCGTGGTCAGTGAACCAGAAGCCACCGTGGCGGTCGAAGACCAGGTCGTTCGGGCCCCGTAGTTGGACGTCGCCAGCATGGGTGTAGAGCACATCGAACTCGCCGGTGACCGGGTCGACGCGTTGGATACTGCCGCCGGTGTAATCGGGCGGAATGTGTCCGGGATAGGTCTTGCCCCGTCGATCGTGGAACAACATGCCGCCGTTGTTGCAGACGTAGATCTTGCCGTCGGGACCGACCGCAGCGCCGTTCGGTCCCCCGCCCAGGTCGGCGATCACGTCGACCGTGCCATCGGGGTCGACTCGACTCAAGGTCTGACGCGCGATCTCGACCAGCACGATCGAACCATCGTCCATTGCGATTGGACCTTCAGGGAACCGAAGTCCGGTGGCCATGATTTCTATCTCGGGGTGTTCAACCATGATTCATCGTCGCGCAGCCGTCGGGCCCAGCGTTAGCCTCGGGCCAGGGCCGCGTGCCGCGTGCCGCCTCCCGCTCCCCCGGCGGAGAGATTGTGAGCATACGTTGCACCGTTCGAGCGCAGGATCTCGGGCACGATCAATCGTGCATATCGAGACCGACCAGTTGGGCGGCGGGCACCGATTTGCCAGTGACACTCTCGATCCCATCCACCCGTTTGCGATCAACAATGCAACATCGTGTTGTCGGCTGCTGATCATCCGCGGACGTGAGTACACCTTTGTCGACCGCTACGAGACCTGGGTTCAATACCGCAGCCGGGCGCTACCGCAGCGGGTCGATCTCGACCCATTGCGGAGCCGACTGGAAGCCCGGGAGACGGGCACCGCGTCGTGGACGGCATCTCGGCCGTCCACGCTCGTGCCCGTATTGCGATCCTCGAACAAGTCGAGCATCAGTGCCACAAACGTGAAGGTCATGCTCATCGAGCATCTTCGCTCGGCCCCGGGGGCTTGGAACCCGTTCGTGTATTCGTAGGTTCAGTGACCTGCGAGCGCGCTCGCAATTGTCTCCACCACCCGACGAGCGTTCATATTGCTCATGTCGGGTAGCAACGCCAAGTCAGGTTCGAATACGACGGGCTTGGTTGCAACGGGCGTGAAGCGTGCCCCGGGATCGCGTCGTTCCAAAATGCTGGTCACGTTGGAGTCAGTGGATTCGGTCGTCATGTTGTGGTGTCTCCTAGTCGACACCCGCTTGTCGGCACACTCTGTGCGCCCTACTCCGGCGGGTACTACAGCATGCGGATCGCAACAGATCAACGATGGTTGCCTATCTTCATCCGATCGAAATGCAATCGTTACGAAACAGGTCATCAGCCGAGTTGACGTAGGCGGGTCGCGACGTCTTCGGGACATGGGTTCTCCGTCGATGCATTCACAGAATACGACGCTATTGTCGCTGAGAGGTGTGTGAGATACTGGCGCCATGACGAGACCTGCTGACCTGCCCATCGTCGACCTCATGGTGGAGTTGCCCCATGGTGGCGCCGGGATGGGCATGGATCAGGCTCGCAAGCTGATGAAAGACTCGGGTTCCGGCGAGTTCGGCCACCACCCGGCCGAATACCTGTTCAAGGACGCCGGCGAACGAATGAGCAAGGATCTCACGATCGACGAACTGGTGATGCTGATGGACCACCACGGCATCACCACTGCGCAGATCGATGTCAACCCGGTTCGACCTCACGAGTCACACGAGATCTTCGAGCGCCACCCCGGCCGCTTCTTCGGCTCCGTCGGGATCGACCCCAACCGCGGCATGAAGTCGTTGCGTTCGATGAAGGGTGCCGTCGAGTCTCATCCGGCGATCAAGTCGGTCTCGGCCGCCCCGTGTCTGTATGCGCCTCAGGTGCCGATCGACGCTGCACTCATGTACCCCTTCTACGCAGCGTGTTGCGAACTCGATGTGCCGATGAACATCCTGGCTGGTGTCCCGGGGCCCCGAGTGCCGTTCGACTGCCAGCGCGTGGACCGGATCGATCAGGTCTGCTACGACTTTCCCGAGCTCAAGCTGGTGATGCGCCACGGCTGCGAACCGTGGCAGGACCTGGCGGTCAAACTCATGGTCAAGTGGCCCAATCTGTACTTCTCGACCACTGCGTTCGCGCCCAAGCACTACCCGCAGGCCATCATCGACTTTGCAAACACACGCGGTATCGAGAAGGTGATGTTCGCCGGCTACTACCCCGGCCTCAGCTGGGAACGAGTGCTGGGCGAACTCGATGACCTGGGCCTGCGCGACCACGTCTGGGAGCCCTTCCTGGCCGGCAACGCTCGGAGAGTCTTCAAGCTCGACGACTGACGCAAACGACGTCAGCTGGCGGACTGGTCTCGGCGAAAGGCCAGGGTGATTGCGCCGGGTAAGTCCGACCACGACTACCCAGCCAGACCCCGTTCAGGTCTGCTTCGACACGCCTAAGACAGGCCAACGCACACCATCGATCTACTCACCCCGAAGCCGACCACCGGGAAAGACGATCGGTGGATTGAATTAGTACTGGTGTCCTGACCGAACAGCGCCGGTCGCAAGGCATTGCGCACACTGGCGGTCTATTGGTCCACCGTGAAACGCAACGACATCAGTTCGTCGTTCTCCCAGCTGTGGGCGCTAATCGTGACAGTGAGCTCGTCACCATCGTCTCGCACGTCGAGCATGCCGTACTGCCCCGATCCGCCAATGGCGCCCTTGCTGTAGGGGCCCCCCTTGACGCTTGCCGGTCGGTCAAGGGCCGCGGCGTGAAGCAACGGGAAGCCGGTCCCGCCTCGATTGGAGTAGTTGGTATTCGTTCCATCATCGATGGCGACCATGTGGGCGTCGCCCGAGATCATAAGAAGATTGTTGATGCGGTTGCTCGCGATGAAGTTCGCAATTTCGGCGCGCTCTGTGGTGTATCCACCCCAGTTGTCTCCCCCTACTGACGCCTCGGCAATCCAGGGCACCGGATTGATCCAGACAACCAGCTCATGAGAGTCTGCCGACTCGCTGAGTTCGTCGAGAAGCCATTCCTTTTGTTGTACGCCAAGCATGCTCTTGTCCGCATTGTCGTCCTTGGACTGCTCATCGCGAGTTGATCGAGCGTCGGTCATGATGAAGCGAACGCGTCCAATGGTGAAGGCTTGAAACACCGCGGACGATGTGCCGGCCAGCTCGTAACTCGGTACGTACTCGCGATAGCTCGCCATGGCGGCTGCCCGCGCCACCGACGTGGCGTTCGAGTCGTTTGCGCCGAAGTCGTGATCGTCCCATACGTAGGCAATGGGGCTTGAGCGATAGAGCGCTGCTTGCCCCGGCTGCGTAAGTGTGAGATCGAGTACATCTCGATAGTCGTCGACGTTATCGACGTCGTTGTCTCCATAGTGAAGGTCGCCCAAGACCATGTACAACAACGGGTCTCGCTGGCGTATGGCATCGAAGACCATGGCGTTAGAGCCAACCCGGGCGCACGAGCCGAAGATGACCCGAAACGACGAAGGTCCTGTGGGAAACGTCTCGAATTCTCCGCTCCGGATCTCGTCGACTACATCGTCGAATCTCACCGCGTAGTGGTACTTCGTGCCAGATTCCAGGTTGCCGATGTCGAATCCCACGACGTTCCCGGCGCGATCCGAAGAGTTTACGACACGGGGACTCGTTAGATCCTTGCTCGTCGAGACGAGCAGCTCGGCAGTAGTGAAGTCGGCCCGAGCCTTTGCTCGCACCGACGCCGACTCAGCATCGACGTTGCCAGACCAGACCCACAACACTGCAGAGTCGGGAGGTTGTTGAACCACGCTGAATGGATGGGTAGGGCCCCACGTGAAGTTGTAGGCAAAGTTTCCAATCAGGAAGCCGCCTGCCGTTGCTGCGAGAGCCCCGACGACCGCCAGAGCAGCACGACGGGCGGAGAGGGCGTGCGCGTCGATGATGAACCACAGAATCCCCGGCACTGCAAAGGAAAGTATGATCAAGATTGCCGAGCCCGTGCGGAGTTGCTGTGTCGCAAAGGCGACGAGCCCGCCAGCAGCAAATATCGCTATCAATCCACCAGCGATTTCCCAACGAAGTGCTACCAACAAGGCAACGATGAATATCGCCACGAAGACTGGGCGAATGAGCGTGTCGAATGAAGAGCCGCCGGGGGCGAACTTCACCAGACCGTGTTGTCGACCGAACGTGCTGAGCAGCAGTGCAAGCACGGCGAAGGCAAAGGCTGCGGTGCGGACGATCGCGATCGTGCTCGGCGACAGTCTCATTACAGTTCGATCCTCTCGTCGTCGGGCGTGAGATCCAGTTTCTGAACCTGGGGCGCCTGGATGCGATCCTCGTCGGCGTTGTGATCATCAAGACCGTCTTCTGCGATGTTGTACGCAACGATCAACGAGACCACCCCAAGAGCGATGCCGCCAATCATGTCGCTCACATAGTGCATGCCCAAGTACAGACGCGACACGAACATACCCACAGGAATGAGTATCCCGAGACCGAGCGACAGTCGTCGCCAGAGCTGGCTATTCGTGTTCCAGTAAACGACCATGACCAGACCCAGATAGAAGGTGATCGCAGCAGCCATGTGACCAGAGGGGAAACTCTGCGTCGGGGCCGTAGTGAGTCGCTCGACATCTGGGCGAGAGCGCCCCACAATCGAGCTGGCTGCCCCGTAGACCGAGACTTCGAGGATCAGGGCCCCAATGAGGAAAGCCCAGTCGTGCCAGCGGCGCAGCACAAGGGGGAACACAACGATCATCGCAACCACGAGGCCGATTTTTACCGGCGTGTCCGATGGGATCGACAGGACCTTTGCGACCGTGTTGAGGAAGTCGCTTCGATTGTCTTCGAGCCAGAAATTGATGTCTGCCTCGGCCTGCCCGATCGATGATGGCTCGAACCAGGTGACGATAGCTGCACCGACCAATGTCCACAGTGCGGTCATGGCAATGAATGCAGCCAGGAACCATCCAACACTGCCCCACGTGTAGGGCCATGCCTTGAGCGGGTGCTGGATGTATCCCGGTCTGGGCTTGAACAGCCGTGCGATGGGTGTTCGGTCGGGTGCTTGCGTCATGATCGGTTCAGTTCGGGGGTTGTAGTCGAGTAAAGAGGTCATCGACGTGCAAGTCGGGTTGCGGGTAGTCCAGCCCGAGGGAGTCGAGGGTTTGGATGAGCAGCGCAGCGATTACCCAGTTCCGATACCACTTGTTGTCGGCTGGGATGACCAGCCAGGGAGCGTGATCGGTCGACGTTGCCGCCAGGGTCTCGCCGTAGGCAGCCTGAAACTCATCCCATCGACGCCGGGTGTCGAGATCGGCTTCGGAGAATTTCCATCGCTTGTCGTCGCGACGCAGCCGACGAAGAAATCGTTCGCGCTGTTCGTCGAATGAGATGTGCAACATGCACTTGATGATCGTCGTGCCCGAAGATGCAAGGTCGGACTCGAACTCGTTGATCTCCCCGATGCGCCGCTTGATCTCGTCGTCGGAAACGGTCCCGAGCACTTTGGGGACGAGCACGTCCTCGTAGTGTGACCTGTCGAAGACTCCTAGCTGACCGGGTCCCGGCAACTGCTGGCGGTGTCGCCACAGGAAATGATGGTTCGCCTCCTCCTCGGTCGGCTTGGTGAACGATGCCGTGCGTACGCCAGCGGGATTCATTCGGATGACGACGTGCTTGATCGTGCCGTTCTTGCCGCTGCAATCAAGGCCCTGCAGCACGAGCAGAAGGGACTCCGTCTCGTTGGCGAAAAGCAGTTCGTGTTGATCGAACAGACGATCCTTGAATTCGCCTTCAAGCTGGCTCGTGGCCTGGGCCTTTGATTCGACAAAGGGCGTAACTGCCGGGTCGTAGCCCGCCATGGTCACCGTTCCGTTTATGGGGGCGACGCGAAGTTCCTTCTGTAGTTCTTGCAACGAGGGCGTCACGACGATACTCCATGGTGAATCTTGAGTGCTTGCTCCTCGATCGAGAACTCGAGGCGTCGCACGCCCGCGCGTGCCTCGCCGTCGAGTTCATAGGGACGCTTACGCGTTGTCTCGACGCGAATCGTGCGTCCTTGCGCGCGCGAGACAAGTTCGGGCTTTTGAGTTTGCTTACGCACAAGTCGCCAAAGCACTGAGCCCCATTCGCGACCGGCTTTCGCTGCAAGGACGGCCACATCGAGGAGCCCGTCGTTGGGTCTTGCATCGGGGAATACCACCAGGCCCCCGGTCACAACGCCGTAGTTTCCGACCAAGACCATAGATGTTCTACCGCGAAACCAGAGCTCGTCGTCGACGTATACCGATGTTGGCGTGAGGGCGTCGGCGAGATGCTTGGCCGCCGACATCACGTACGCCAGGCGACCCAAGCGCGACTTGGCCGATTCGTCTGCATCGCGAATCATGTAGGCGTCGAACCCTGAGCCAGCCATCACGGCAAACGCCTCACCGTTGACCATGCCCACGTCGATGGTGGTCTGCGGGCGACGCCCTGCTTCACCAGCTGCAGAAAGACCGCTTGGAATATCGAGGTTTGCGGCGAGCAGATTGCCCGTACCAAGGGGCACGATATCAAGCGCTGTATTGCTGTGAAGGAGCGGTTTGAGGCAGGCCCGGATGGTGCCGTCGCCGCCGCAAGCCACCACGGTCGAGGCGCCCGACGCAACAGCGGCGTGGGTCTGCCCCGGTCCGGGATCATCAGCAGTGGTCTTGACGAGCTCGGCGCTGTCTGTGAGCGCGTCGCGAAGGTCTGCCTCGTCTGGGGCGCTACCACTAGCTGGGTTCCATACGGCGGTGATGGTCATTGCTCGCTCCAGGTCATGTTCGGGGACAATTCGGATGTGGGCTCGGGCTTCCCGTCCCACGCCATGCGGCGGCGCCGAGCGCTCAACACACAAAAGAAGGCATAAATCAATAGACAGAGTCCCAACCCGAAGACGACCAATTGCCCGGCGTTGCCATTGGCGACCCGATGCATTGCGCTGTCGATCCCACGCACGTCGTTCGGATCCGAGTCGATAGCAGCCCACGTCACGAAGCTGGCAACGACTACGACGGTCAAGCCACGGCCAACCCAACCAGCTGCGCCGCTGTACTCGATGACGCGTCTCTCCACAGGACCCAGCGACGCAGTCTCGATCTGGCTCATGAAGCGTCGGGTCACGCCTTTGTAAACGAAGTAGATTGCAACGCCGAATGCAGCGGCGCCGAAGACCACCAAAGCGAATCGCCCCAGACCACTCCCGAGAAGAGCCTTGGAGACTCGCTCTACCTTGCTCTCCCCGGTCTCGCTGACACCATCGATGACCGCCGAACCGGCCGCCCACGCAATGGTCACATACGTGGCCGCGCTGGCGAGATAGCCAACTCGATGCGCCCATGCGTTCACATCAACCTCATCGATGAGGGCAACCGAGAGCAATCGAAACCCGATGTAAAAAACCAGACCTACCGCGATCACCGCCAGGAGAAATCGCGTGAATGCACCTGCCGAGAGCGCCGTGACAATGCCGGTATACGCAGCATCATCAGCAGCAGACTTTGCAAGTGAGATTTCGATCGCCGCCCAGCCGAGCGCACCATACACCACACCCTTTGCGACCCAGCCGACTTGTGTGGCACCGTGAATCCAAGGGTGAGCCTCCACCTGCTCGTGCACCTTGTCAGCTAGCGCCGTCGATACCTCTTTGATCGTCGTATCCGCCGAGCCACCGCTAGCGGCTTTTGTGCGGTGCGTCGCTGCGCACCTGTCTGGTTCGAATATCATTGCGCAGCATAGTTACCCCGATCGGCCCCGGAATATACCTCTAATCCTACGTTTTATATCTCGCTGGTGACGCTTGGGCGAGTAGCTGTCGGCTAGCCAGGTGCTGACCAGCGAGGACAGACGCAACCCCTCTGCTGTCAGCTCGGCCCGGTCGATCGCTACGTGAACGTCGTCTGAACGATAGGTGACCGATGCAATGTTGTTGTGGGTCCAGACGTCTGACACAAGGCGATGTCGAACCTGGGGTGTTTCAGAGCGGAAACTTCGGCCGGCGAATCTGCGCATGACCTTGTCGAAAGTTGCAGTCATGGCCGCCCACCGAGCCACCTGCTCATAGGCAGCGTCACCCTGTCGCAGGGGCGACGACACGATTTGATACGCACTGTTTCCATTATCCAATGGCTGCTCGGCCACGTAGGCAAAGTGCACGTCGCCGGAGAAGACAATCGGTGGATACTTCGGGCCGGTCCGGCTGAGCTGTCGCAGGCGTTCGGTCAGTTCTTCGACCGAACGCCCGAATGCAGCCCAGTGTTCCAGGTCGATCTCTCGCCGAATACGTTCGCCGAGTCGGGCGATTCGTCGGCCCCACTTGCCTGCGACGAGCTGACTGATGAAGCGCTCCAGGTGGTGGACACCTGGCGGCAGAAGCCACGGCACCGAGGACACGACGAGAACATCCGGGTTCTGCGCGATTGCATCGTCAAGAAAGGCCCAGTCTCGCGGTGACAGCATTGACCGCTTTTCTGGCTCGAGCACCCTGCCATTGCGAGCATCGAGCACGACCACATTCACTCGACCCAGATCGAAGTTGTACGACCACGACCAGTCATAGCGATTGACACCGGTTCCCACCATGCGAGCATGGGCTCGCAACTCGGCGGCACCGTCGTCGGCGGCTTGAACGCGTTGAAAGAGATCGTTCGTTGACCGCTCGACGGTAGAGAGGTTGCCCAGGTGCTGGTACACCCAATAGGACATCAAGGCCGCGTCGAGCCGGTCCTGCCACCATGGATTCTCGGCAATGTTTGCGGCCCACGTGTCAGAAATATTCCAGTCGTCGATCACGTCATGGTCGTCAAAAATCATCACTGACGGAACCGACGCCAGCAGCCATCGAATGCGCGGGTGTGACCATGTGCGCTGATAGAGCCATGCGTACTCATCGAAAGAGGTGACCTCGGGATAGCCCGGCTGCGGGCCCCCGCCGCGCCTAGTACGCAGGTGCGACGTGACCGATTCGTGCCGTTCATCGGCGTACACCTGGTCGCCGGTCAGCAGTAACAGGTGCGGCATTTGCCGCTCGCCGCGTTGGATCTCGGTTGCCAGCGCAGCTAGTGCGTCGGCTCCAAGTTCGTCTGTTGCCGTCGGTTCGCTCGAATGCCGATCGCCTCGGGTGTGTTGAGGAGCCTGCTGGCGGCACGAGCCGCCTGAGATGCGAAGATCGCCTTCACCATCCCAAACCTCGAGCTGCACTGGTGCAATCGCCAGGCTCGGGTCGGGCCATACCAGTTGCTCGTCCAGCCGGACGGTGTAGCTGAACTTCGACCCAGGCGGCTGGTCCGGTAGATCGACGATTGCGTAATGCCGCCCAGCGATGCGGAACGTCGGGCAAGAATGGGCGAGCACGGTGACCTGGCATGCCCGAGAAGTCTCCACCCATACCGAGATCGACTGTGGTGAGTTGCCTCGACGAAGCAGGGGGCCGAGGATCAGCGTGGGAAGCGCTGTGTCTCTTGGGGAGTCTTCCATGGCAATCAATCCGCTTGCGTCGAATATCCACCAAGGTAGGACACACACGCAACGCCGGAGAGAATGTACCAAAGTTGCCCCATCCATGACAGCTAGGGATGTCTCGGCGCTCACCCGTTTCTACAGCCGACTCGGCATGCGAATCGTGGACGAGTCACCTCGTTTCGCCGTCCTCGAGCTTCGAGTGGGCAGCCTTCGTTGCCGAAGGCATGGAGGCCTCACGTATCACGCGAGGCAAGCCACACGACCGGTTCGTGACGGCCGACCCCGAGGGCAACCGCTTACACGTGAGCTCGAGTCACGCCACTGGACCCGTGTAGTCCAATGGCCACCAAGCCCGTCACCGGTCCCACCACCGCAGACCGCAGGCGCACAACCTGCCTGCCACCTCGTCGGGCTCATAACCCGAAGGTCACAGGCTCAAACCCTATGCCCGAAGCTGACGCAGAGATTCGTCGCTGGGCGTGCAATCG
>Ga0114953_1003688_pt1 | contig 10384 bp, 3 predicted proteins | sample SidtaG_FD_87298 | JGI IMG/M metagenome (GOLD analysis project Ga0114953, IMG submission 87298) | Marine algal microbial communities from Sidmouth, United Kingdom - Sidmouth_Male2 metaG | ecosystem: Host-associated > Algae > Red algae > Unclassified | place: Sidmouth, United Kingdom | collected... | reverse complement strand
GGGGGGGGGGGCGCCGTCGCGCCCCCCGGGGGGGGGGGGGGCGCCGCCGCGCGGCACCGCCCGCCGCTGGGCTCCCCTGGGGCGCGGGCGGGGGGGGGTCGTGCGCCCGCCCGCCCGCGGTCGCCGCCACCGTCGTCGCCTGCGCCGCCGTGGCCGCCACCTCCGCCGCTGCTACTGGCGTTCCCGGCTGCACCGCGGTCGCGGCTTGCGTCGCCGCAACGAGCGCCACCCCTGTCGCTCGGTCCTGCTGTAGCGCCTCGGCGGCAGCGCCCACCGCTGGCCGCACCCGCCGTCCGACGGCGGTGGGGAGGTGCCGCCGTTGTGTCGGTCGGCGCCGTCGCCGCCTCGGCCCTGCCGTCACTTTCGGCGCTACCCACCGGCCGCCACACTCGTTTGTTGTTGGCGTCGGCGCGGAGGCGGTGGCGGCGGTGGCGCAGTCGACCGCTGACGCTGCCGCCGCCAGCGCCGGCGACGGCCGGCGGTGCCTCTGTCACCTGGTCGTCTTTTCCGCCCCGCCCCCGGCCACCTGCCGACGCGCGGGTGACGACTCTTCTCCCCTCTCGGCCCACAGTTGGCCCCTGAACGGGGTTCTGGCGGTTGTCGTCACCGTGTTGTTGTCGGTGGGGGCGCTGTTTGGAGACGTCGTGCTGGGGATCGTGCGGGGCGTGCTTGTTGCCGCATTTGGAGGATCTTCGCTGTCGGCAAGATGGGGTCGGCTTGCGGGGATGAGCGTTGCGCTCACTCGTCGTGTGGCGTCGCCGAGGGCGGGGAGTACCACGAGCCGTTTGTGGCGTACCTGGCCGACGAGGCCCTCGGCGTCTACCTCCCAGAGGAGCTGCTTGAGACCCTTCTCGACTACCGCGGTGACGACGGTGACGTGCGGGCCGTGCCACTACGCGCTGCCAAACGTCGACGGCCACAAGCACCCGCCATATCGCGTGGCTCCCCGCAAGGGAATGACGCCGACGACCATCACCCCGAAGGGGGCTGCGGCAGCGCGGCCCCAACACCTCGTCGGGCACCCCAGCGCCGGCCGGTCGCGGACATGTCGATTTCAACCTTGTCGGGCCAGCTGCAGGACGCCGTCCTCGTCGGCATTGGCCTGTTGCATGAGGATTTTAGGGCGGCCGGGGCCGTGGGCCCTGTAGCTCGTCCCCTGTGCGGCGGCCGAGCCGTATGCGTGGCCGGTGGCGGCGGCTCGCCTTTCATCGTGTGGTCGGCAACCAACAAGGGGTCGGCCTGCTTCTTTTGCTCTTGTGGTACAGACGCCCTGGACGAGAACGTCGGTGCGCGTGTGCGGATGGGGGAGTCCTCGACCTGCCGACACGCGATCGCCCACGCCCTGGCGCTAAAGGGGGTGGCCGCGCATGTGCGATGCGAGTCGGTTCCCGCCCTTCTCAAGCGCTTCCCCGCAATTGACAACACGCACGCCCGGGCGGTGGACGTGCACTGCGAGGAGGTCTCTTCGCGCCTCGACGGTAGCGCGATGCACGGAGTCGGCCACAACCGCATCTGGTGCGTCGTCAACACCCCACCGCGCAAGACACGCAAGGTGCGACCGGTGTGCCAGCACGTGCCGTGCCGCACCCGCAACGCCCATTGCATTCACTCGTGTGTCGTCAAGCCACCGGTGGACGGGTATCGTGGCTTTGACGACCAGTCGTCCGACGGGGACGCGACCGACGACGAGCCGCCCAACGTGCAGGAGGTGCGCGACGCAGAGACAGACGCGGCCGCCGGCGCCCCCGCGCCCCCGCGCCCGGCGGCGCCGTCGGCGCGTAAGAAGGGCAAGGAGCGAGATTTCATTGACACGGACTACCTGCGGCGGGCCCGCAACCTGCTTCCGTGCTGGGGCGAGTCCTCCGCGTGCCGTGACTGGGACTCTGTCGCACGCGGGGGAGATATGCTGCCGTACATGTCCGCGGACCTGTACGAGCCGCACTGCACCGCCTGTGGCACAGAGGCGGGCCAGCGAGGCGACAGCACGTCGGCAACACTTCACACGCTCAGCGGGCCGGTCGGCGTGCGGGTCTCCGAATGGGTGTGTCCCAACGTGGCGTGCGGCAAGACGGTCGCCTTTGACGGCTCGGAGCAGAGTCTGTTCTGCTTCAGCAAGCAGGTTGTCTACACGAGGACATTCCTCGACGTCATCTTGTTCACCCTGATCACGACCAAGAGCAGCATCTCGGCGGCGGCGTCGGCGTCGGCCTTCCAGCTACACACCAGCGGGGCGTTGTACGCCGACGACGCGCAGTCGCGGCAGGAGCTGTCCAAGGCCACCGACCAGTACTCCCGCACGTTGATCGTGCCGCGGCAGTTGTACAGGTGCGTCAACTGCTACTTCTGCAGTCAGACCCCGTACGCGGCCGTCGTGGCGGACGGCCAGACTATTGGCATCTTCAAGGACCAGTCCATCCCGTTTGAGAAGGCCACCGCCAACGTGCCGACGATCCCCATCTCGGTGGACAAAGCCAGCGCGGTGCCGACGGCCAAGGTGCGAAAGTGCGTGCGTGAGCGTCTGAAGGCGCCCTTTGCCACCGACGTCAAATTAAACAAGGCGGAGCAGCTGGCGATGCGCAAGTTCGTGGCATTGGGCGGCGTTGCTCCCCCCGACGGCGACCACGAAGACGCCGGTCACAGGGCGTCCTGTGCAGCGTGGGCCGCCAGCTGCCTGTTCAACTCGTTCTTCCGGATGACGCCCGAGCCGCTGCACAAGGAGGACTCTGGTTCGAGCGCTTCGGACGCGCCTCCAACGTCGCCTCTTCCCTCCCCTGGTGGGCCACCATCTCCACCCAACTCTCCAAGCCCGCCTCGTCCGTCGACTTCGACAACCACACCTCCTCCCCCCCCCCCCCCCCACCCCCCCAGGCCCCCCCGTCCGGGGTCGTTGGAAAACCCACCCCCCCCCCCCCCCCCCCCAACCACGTCAAGTGGTGCGACCGAAACGGCCGGTCGGCCGACCGGTCTACGCGGCGGTGGCGGCACCGACGGCGGCGCCGCGGAGACGGGGGCGCCATTGGGCGCGCTCAAGTACTGCAGCGTCATTTCCGACGCTGTCGGTGGCGACGGTCTGCTGCCGGTAGTGCGGCGAGAGCGGTGGAACATCCTGTTCAACTTCTTTTCGGCCTTCGTCGCCGAGCCCGTTATTGGGATCTTCGCCGGCTGCCCCGTTGCCGCGCTGACGGAGTTGGCCAATGCGCTCATCGCTTGCAAGAAGTCGGAGGAGTGGCTCAAGATCAGCAAGTGCATCCAGTCGTTGCACGTGGTGTGGCCGGCGCTGGACCTGCTCGCCGAGAGCATGGACGAGGACGTCGAGATGTGCCGGGCGGTGGGGGAGCTGCTGCTGTTTTCATTGCACACCGACTTGCACATGGAGGACCTGTGGCGTGGCCATATGAATGCCGAGTCGCTGTTGTTTGAAGCGGCGTGGACCGACACGGACGCCGCCAAGTTCAAGGCGTGGCTCGCGCAGCAGCCAGTCGGGCCGGGGCCGCACCTGCCGTCCGGGCTCCGGTCGTCAGCCTCGTCGAAGGAGAGGGCGGCCGACCAGGCGACCGAGATCCGGTCGGGCATTGTCATGCCCGACCTCGACCAGGTGCGCCCCCACCCCCGCGACGACGTGGCGGCGGCGGTCGCGCGTGCGGCCAAGGCCAAGGCCCAGACGGCCAAGACCCCCAACGCCAAGAAGACGTCCAAGCGGAAGCGGCGGCAGGAGGAGAACGGGCGGCTCGGCGATGACGACTGCCGGCACGCCTTTGTCACCCACTCTGTCTTCACCCCCGGTGTCGTGTCGTACATCTGTCCGTGCGGGGTGTTGCTGGGCTTTGAGGTCCTGGAGACGGCTGAGAGCCCGGCAGGCATCGTCGCGGCGCTGGCATCCCGCTTCCCGCGGCTCCCCAAGACCGTCTACTTCGATACCGCGTGCCAGTCGGCACGCAACGCCACGCGCCGCATGCCGTGGCTGGTGCGGATCTCCGAGACGGCGTGGGCGTTGGACCGCTTCCACGCCGTCCAGCACAAGTGCTCCCCGCTCTACGACGCCAACAACTACCCCACGCGGTCGGGGATGCACAAGACCTCAGCGGCAGAGAACCGGCATTCCCTCAACAAGCCACTCAAGGCGCATCTGACCTACTTGGCACAGGACCGCTTCATTGTGCAGATGCGCCTCATCGGCGCCATAAATAACATGCTCATCATGTACCGCGGCTGCGTCAATAAGGCGGACGTGCGCCACCGGCCGCTCCCTTTATTTTTTCACAGCCGCTTGGTTTTTCATTGCGAGCGTCTGGGGTGTTGGTGTCGATGAGCATAGTCGTATACATAGTGTTTTCCATCCTATCTTTTCTCAGACGCACTGCCCGACGTCGTGCCCGGAAGGAGGGACAAGATGCGAACAGGACGTGGCCAAGGGGGCGCGGCAATCGGGCAGCACCACGGGGGTCCATCCACTTGGTCGGATTCGCAAACACCAGTCGGCATTCGTTGCCCACAAAGCCATTTTTCCCGATACCAACAGGGTCGATTCTGGCCACATTGGGGCGGGCGGCGGATCGGCGATCCAATGCCCTTTAGAGCTATTCTGAGTGGGGGGGGGGCCTGCAATGGCCATTGGGGGTGGGTGTATTGCATCGATGTCTGGGGGGTCTGTGAGTGGGATTTTGCAACGGCCTCTAGAGGGTCTGAGAGAGCCTTTCCGCAAAGGCTGAAAGCTCCCGTACCGGCGCCGCTGCGACCGCCCGTGGGCCCTTCCACCGCTGACCGTCGCGCCCCCCCTTCACTCCCGTCGCCTGCCCGCGCGCGTGACGCCAAGCAGCCGCCCCCAGCCAGCCACCATCGACGATAGCGCCACCGCTGCCACGGTCAACGCCGGAGGCCGCGCCCCGCCCGCTATTCCCAGCCAGCCCGCAGCTGTCCGCCGGCCCTCGCCGCCAGTATCCCCGTTCATCCCGCTCCCACAGCCAGAAATGGTCCTCCGCTCTCTTCCGCCATTGCAGCTGGCTATACGCACGTCAGACATGGAGGGCGCTACTGAAACGTAGCGCACCAGGGAGGAGAGTCAGAGGGGCTGGCCTGGCGATGATCGCATGGGGGAGTGGTATTCTTTTTCGTACTGCTTGCACACAGACAGCTCTTGCCAAAGTGCGGCGGCCGTGATTGAGTGGTGTCCGGCCCCCTCTGAAGACCTGACCGGTACCTGCCCTTTGGTCCGACACCCGCTTGCCACGACCCCCTCTCTCCCACACTCCACTTCCCTGTGCCACCCACCCCGACTGCATCACTGACATTATCGTCGGTGGGCCGACCACGACAGAGTCGACGGATACTCTCGTGGCCACAGACCCCGACGCGCCCCTGATGGCTGTCGAGCCACTCGCCGTCGGGGGCACGTTCGTTCCCAGTGATAGAGGAGGGTGCGCTGTGGCTGTGAAACCAGTACCGACACCCCCTCACCTCATTTTTCACGCATTCCACCGCGAGGTCGTGGGCGTGGGGGTTGCGATGGGTATCTTCTTGGAGGCGCTGATGCTACTAGAACAGCGACTAGAGAGAGCAACGGGGGGCACTGCAGAGTCGTAAGCCATATAGTAGGCATAAATGAATGGACACCACTGACCACCCTCGGCAGTGCACGTGCGCCTGCTGCCGATTCGAGGGCGCGCCAGGTAGGGGACGGTGGCGGAGGGAAATGGGCGTGTGCCTGGGGCAGCAGGATCTGACGAGGAGCTCGTCTCTGTGCTCTTTTTATGGTCTGCTGATCATTCTGGTGTGCGCAATGGGGCTCTGGTGGATGGGCATCCGCTTCATGTGAGCGGTCGAGAGGGATTTCCATGGAGGGGGATTGAGATGGAAGCAGTGGTATTCCTATGGCTGCTGTTAAGGTGAGACAGGGAACGCTCTTTGTGTTTCATGCACCACAATTTATTGGACAGCAGCTCCATCACCATCACCCGAAGCCAAAGCGTCTTGACGTGCCAACGCCTCCCGCTGCTCGACGCCATCCAGTACCACAGCAGAGAGCATTGCTAGTCGCACGGCGTCGCAGTCAGTTGCCTGCACCCGCAACTTCTCTCCACGCACCCAGTGCCACACAAACGAAAAAGCAAGCGGCCCGCAGCTATAGTTATCCCCCATCGGCTGCTGGGGCGTCTTGACTTTTTGGGTGCTCCATATCTTCTTACGTGACGCTCCCCCACCAGCCGCCCCCGGTTCCACGTCCTCCATCGCCACCCCCCCCGCCGCGGCCGCGGCCGTCGCGGCTTCCCTCTCGTCGATGGCCGCCAAGTCCTTGAGCTCCGCCATGGCCTTTCCCAGGGCCTTGACGCGCTTTGCCGCCTTGTCCACGCCCGACGACAGGTCCAGGAAGTGCGCGCCCGAGTCGTACTGCGTCAACGTCTTGGACTTCAAGTCGATGCAGTACGACACCCAATGGCAGCCCTTGATGTTGCAGATCCCTGCGAGCCTGGTCGCCTTGCCCGCCACGCCGTGAACCTCGACGGCAATGCGGTCGACGACGCCGTCATCGCTCCCCTCTAGCAGGCGCGCAAAGACAGAGCAGTGCAAAATGAAGACGTCTCCACCATCAGCCGCGCACCAGCGCTGCAGCACAAAGAGGGTAGCAAACAAGACATCGTCAGACATCCACTCCGTACCCGTGTTTGATACGAGAAGGTGTGCCGGCACCACCACATCCTCCACGCCGCCCGCCGTCGGCCTCGCCCCCGAGCGCCACACCGTCGCTGTCGGGCCACCATCCAACACCACCCGCATAAAAATAGTTGCAAACGCACCTGTGGTCCGTTGCTTGTCGCCGAAGAAGGTGGGCACTCGGCTGTTGGGCAAGCCCGCCACGGCCTCCATCCAGGTGACCGCCTTGCGAAGCTGTGCAAGCCGATTGGCTGCCACATGCAAGTCGCCCATCGCCTTGACAGACGCCATGGTCAGGCGCACCAAGTCCGTTGGGTCCGCCAGCACCGCCGTGGCGACAATCGGGCATTCCTGGTCCGGATCAACCTCGTTGCCGGACCGCATCGCCTCTGCCATCTCCATCATCCGCTTCCGCGTCGACTGCACGATGTCCGCGCTCAACACGCACTCGACGCCGTCCTGGTCCTGCACCACTGCGCGCCAGTTCTCCTCCGTCACGGCCTCCAGCTCGACCTCCGACGCGACTGTCTTGACCACCGGAACACACCAGTTGGTGGCAAGCGTCAGGTACGTGTGGTCTGCGAGCATCGACGCCTCCATCAAGAGGGGCAGGCAGACGACCTCCTCCGCCGGCTCGAGGGACGGCATAATCAGCGCCGACGTCGGCCCGTCCTGCCTTGCCCGCTTCGCGAGGATGGGGTTGGGGCCGGCGCCGCTCCTTTTCCGCGCCCGCCGCTCCGATGCGGCCTTGGATTTGGCCGCTTGGTCGGCGACGGCAGCAGCTTGGCTGGCAGCGACCGCTGCTTGACGGGCGGCCAGGCGGGCACGGACGACAGTCTCAGCGTCATCGACTGCTGCCCCGCCATTCGACAGCAGGGGGGGCGGAGGTGGGGGGGGAGGACGAGGGAGGCGGGGTGGGACAAGCCCTCGGTTGGTCAGGTCTTGGGCAGTCACCCCCGTAAGGTCGGGTTCCTCCTCCGGCGCGTCGCCGAGATCCACCCACTTGGAGTACTCGGCGAGCTTTGCGTCCATGACGCCTTTGACGTAAGGCTCCTTGTCGAAGAGCAGAATGAGGGAGGTAGCCACGAGGCTCACACTCGGCTGGCGGGCGACGCCAATCTCCGACAGATGGACGACCACCGTCTCCATGTCCAGGGCGTCCCGTGACCGCTCGTTGATCGGCAAGTGGCGCTTCTCCATCAACACGGGGAAGACCTCATACGTGCACTTGGAGACGAACTTCCCCTTCTTGGTCGCCTGGGCGGTGCTGTAGGCGTTGGCCAATGCGGGCGCCTCACCCCCCCTCGCCATCTCGTTGTTCGTGGACGCGGGCCCGTCGCCCTCCTTGGCCGCGTCTGCGTTTGCGGACGCGGGCGCCTCGTCCTCCTTGCCGTTGGCGGACGTGGGCGCCTCGTCCTTCTTCGCCACGTCGGGGTTTGCCGACGCCGGCGCGTCGCCCTCCTTGGCCGTGTCGGCATTACCCAACGCGAGCGCGTCGCCCTTGCCACCCTTTCCCGTGTCATCGTTAGCGGACGGGGGCGCCTCGTCCTCCTTGCCGTTCGCGGACGTGGGCGCCTCGTCCTTCTTCGCGACGTCGGGGTTGGCCGACGCCGGCGCGTCGCTCTCCTTGGCTGTGTCGACGCTAGCAAGCGCGAGCGCGTCGCTCTTGCCACCCTTGACCGTGTCCGCGTTAGCGGAAGGGGGCGCCTCGTCCTCCTTGCCGTTGGCGGACGTGGGAGCCTCGTCCTCCTTCGCCACGTCGGGGTTGGCAGACGCCGGCGCGTCGCTCTCCTTGGCCGTGTCGACGTTAGCCAACGTGAGCGCGTGGCCCTCGCCCTTCTTGACCGTGTCCGCGTCGGCCGACTCAGGCGCGTTGACTTGGTTCGCCACCTCGTTGGATGTAATTGTCGCCACACCCAGCGTCGCCAGCACGTCGGCAGGGAACGTTGCCGGCCACCAGTTCAATCCCACCATAATGCTGGAGTTGCTCGCCAGCCCGTGGCGCACGAGCACCTTGAGCCGCACCTTGGACATGGTCGCCCGCAGCACGCCCGCAAACCCCTTCGACGCGCTGAAGAGCGCCTCGATATACAGCTTCGCCGCCCGTGTTGGGTGGTGCAAAGTTGGCTTCACGTAGCGGGGAGCCATCACCATCTGCCAGGCGCCATCTTGAGGCAGGCGGGGGGCAGGCGGCGCTTCCATGCCGCCATCCGACGGGGGGTTGGGAGGAGAAAGAGTGGTGCCGCAGACGACTGCAGCTGCATTGGCGTCCCCTTCTGGGTCGTAGTTTAACGCGTCCAGCTCGGGTCCGAAGCGGGGAACACGTGGACGCTCGGAATCGTCGCCGTTGCCACCGTCAGCAGGGGAGCGGGCGCCAGCGGCACTGGATGCGGCAGCGGCAGCGGCAGCGCCGGTGGCCCCCACGGGGAGCCCGTCGGCTGCCGCCTCAGCGGCCGCAGACGCACGCGCCGGTGCACTCGCCGCGACACCAGGGAGGAGCGCCCCTGCGGCCGCGCTGGCATGGTCATCGCGCCACTGCTCCCAAGCCGACGCCGTCGTCAACATCGACGCCTCGCCGTGCAGGTACGTGTAGACGGACCGGACCACCCGTTTGGCAGCGCCGCTCTTAGAGAGCGCGTCGTCGCGAATGATGACGAAGAAGGACCGCCCGGTCGTTTTGGACACGCCAGAAACATGGAAGTGGGTGTGCAGCGACGGCACGCGCACCTCCAGCTCGTGGAGGATTTGGAACAGGGAGGCGACCAGCTCGACCACATCCAGCGGCAGCGAGCTTGTATTTACCCCAAGGAGAGTCAACAGCAGCTGATGCAGCAGCTGCACACGCGTGTCGCGGCCGACCTTGGGCGGCATCGCCCAAGATGCGCCGCGACGCCCTCTCAATTGCCGCCTGGCGCCCACAGCCCGCACCGGCGCCTGCGCAAGCCCCACACTCACGCCGCCGAACAGACCCAGCACAGGCGTGCGAACGGCAGCGGCAGCGTAGGCGGCCGCATACGTCGCCACCACCGACGAGAAACCACAACGCCAGGCGGTGAACCGCCGCGACGATGGCGAGGACCGAGAGAGGTAGAGAGGGCTGGCGGTGCGGGGGGGAAGAAGAGGCGTCGCCCGCGCATTGGCAGGTGGCCGGGGCGGGGCGGAAAAGACGACCAGGTGAGAGAGGCACCACCGGCCGTCGCCGCCGCTGTCGGTGGCAGCGTCGGCGGTCGAATGCGCCACCTCCGCCGCCGCCTTCGCGACGACGCCAACAACGAACGAGTGTCGGCTCCACCGGAAGTGACGGCAGCACCGAGGCGCCGATGGCAGCGACCGACACAGAGGCAGCACCGCCCCACCGCCAGCGGACGGCGGGTGCGGCCGGCAGTTGGCGCTGCCGCCAAGCAGCAACAGCAGGACCGAGCGACAGAGGAAGCGCACGCGGTGGCGACGAAAGCCGCGACCGCGGTGCGGCCGGGAACGCCAGTAGCAGCAGCGGCGGTGGCGGCCACGGCCGCGCAGGCGACGACGGTGTCGGCGACCGCGGGCTGGCGGGCGCACGCCCGCCCCCCACCCCCGCCCCAGGGGAGCCCAGCGGCGGGCGGCGCCGCCCGGCGGCGCCCCCACACCCCCCAAGCGGTATCCAGGAGCGCCCGGCGGCGGGCCACGCGCCGTGGCGCCCCCACCCCCCCACCCAGCAGCGCGGCGCGGCGCGGGTGGCGCCCCCACCCCCGCCAGG
>Ga0114953_1003686_pt1 | contig 10384 bp, 8 predicted proteins | sample SidtaG_FD_87298 | JGI IMG/M metagenome (GOLD analysis project Ga0114953, IMG submission 87298) | Marine algal microbial communities from Sidmouth, United Kingdom - Sidmouth_Male2 metaG | ecosystem: Host-associated > Algae > Red algae > Unclassified | place: Sidmouth, United Kingdom | collected... | reverse complement strand
GTCTCAGTGCAACTTTTCATGGCACATAACTCTGATGGGAAGATGCATGCGTTGAAGACGTGTACTGGAAGTCTCAGTGCAACTTTTCATGGCACATAACTCTGATTCTAATGAACTTGGTAATTCAGATATCGCATTCAGTCTCAGTGCAACTTTTCATGGCACATAATTTTGATATCAAAGCTACAAGTAAGCGATACAACAATTTTAGTCTCAGTGCAACTTTTCATGGCACATAACTCTGATATTCAGATGATCCATCGTTCAATGATGCCACTGAAGTCTCAGTGCAACTTTTCATGGCACATAACTCTGATACCCTGATTTTTTAGGTTTATGCCTATGATTAAGTCTCAGTGCAACTTTTCATGGCACATTCTCTGACAAATGCAACTTCTATCAGTATATGATGGAAGTGGAGCCTCAGTGCAACTTTTCATTAGCTAAAAACAATACACAGAAAAATATAAAATAAGCGGTAATTTTGCCGCTATTAATTTTGATACCCACGATGTCAAAGAACTATTGTTTTGGTTTTTATTTTCCCAGCATTGCTATGATGTGCAACATTTCATTGACACGCGCAAAAAGGGCAAATCTGGAATTGGCAGCATGTACATAGTCGCGTTTTTCATTGACCCAATAAAAGGTATTGCCAAAATATACAGAAAACCGCTTTTGTTCAAGACATTTGTTCATAAAATCAATACGTTTACGAATTAATTGTTGCAAACTATCTTCAAATCCGGCTGCCATAGCTTCCCTCGGGCAAAAAGGAATGTCCACATTATAAAAAACCAAAAACTGATAAGGGCTAATATCCTCTGGTTTTTCGTAGCTGCATACTTTAAATCCCTTAAAATTGAGGGAAGTAAAATACTCCGTCATGTCCGCCACTTTATCTGCCGGACAAAAGACGAGAAAGTCCTGACGTTCCGCTTCTTCCGCAGGTTCTATAAAATCTTCGGGTTCCAATTCCTTTGTAAACATCAATACTCGGTTGGTCAGTTTATTTGTTTCTGTTCGCAAATTTTCGGACGACTCTATACCTATTAAACCCGCTTTCCATACATACTTAAAGCTACTTTTTATCACCAAAAATTCATCATATCGCTCGCTTTCCGGTTTGATGTGTTTTAGGAGTAAATCAAATGCTGATGCAAGTTTGGCTTCTCCTGCGAGTTTTTTGGTTTCTTGTATTAAGGTTGGTAAATTCATATTTATTGTTTTTTAGTTTGTGTAATACCGTACAGGCGATTTCAATCGCCATGTGAAAATAAATTAAACTTGTATAGTTTTCATTTATATAAAATTACAAATAAAAACTATACTACACATGGCGGTTAAAACCGCCTGTACGAGACGGACTTACTTTTTCAATTTTCTAAATGCTGCATTTTGAATACTGCCGTCTCCTTTAAAAGTGGCTGCAACGATGACGACAGTGCCTACTTCCAATGCGCTGCGATATGCCGATAGCGGCACTTCTGGCATATTGTCTTCGGCGATGTACAATTTGACGATATTGGGCTTGGTCAGTCCACCGGATTTGATGACTTGTGCTTCTATTTCTGCGCCCCTTTTTAGGTTGATTTTTTTATTATAAAAAACAGGCTGCACCGTAGGTAATGCAAGTTCATCCTCGTCCGGTATTTTAGTTTTTTCTATAACCTTTAAATCCTCGCTATTGAGTTGCAACCAACCCAAAGGACTAATATCGTATTGCGAATAAGTCAGTCGGCGCGATTTTGGAAAACGGCCAGGATTGGGCATATAATCGCGCTTGCCGTTTCTATCGCCCCGATAGCCGATAGCGTACATTTTCATAATGCGTTTCATCAAGTCTTTTCTATCGTCATCTTCCAAAAAATACAGCATTTCGGTGATGCCCCTGAATCCCGTACCAAAGCCCAAGTGCATCAGGTAGTTATGGCTTTCTTTGAATACTTTTTGATAACCTGCCTTGAGGTTTTTATCCAATCTCGCCTCCTCGCGCCTGACTTGGCTGACCTCAAAATTTTTAAGGTAATTGTCTATCCAATCGTGTTCTGATTTGAGTTGCCTGCGGCAAAATGTCCGCATCGTATCAATCAGATGTTGTACAACTTCTTTGCGTTTTTCCTTCAAATTATCATCGGTGAGTGTCTGTATATCCAAACCAAATAAGGCTTTTACTTTAGTGCTAATGCCTTTCCAATGCCAGTCATCGCCTATTTTTATCGCATCTTTTTCTGTATCAATTCGGTCTTTTATGGCATACAAAAATTCGACATTAAAACTCAAATCGGTGGTCAGCGTCTTTTGCGATTTAATGGTTTCGGCATAAGGAGCTTGCCTTTGTATCGTCGGTTCCCATACAAATTCACCTTTATTTCGTCCGGGTTCTCTTTGGGTGACAAATAGCTTGATGTCCTCTACATTTGTGCTGTTGTCAGGGGTCTCCAAATGAGCATCGGCAAACATCACGAGTTTCATCAAATCGTATTTTTCATCATCTTTTTTGCCCTTCGGCGCAGCACAATAAAAGGCTTTGACCTCTAAGGGTTTGGCAAATCTATTTTCTACGGGTCGCTCCCTGATTCGCCGGTCAATCAGGTCAATGATTTCCCTTCTGTCGGCATGATTGGACATCCAATGATACAAGACCGCAGTACGCAAAGCCCCTTTGAGCGAGCTACCCGGAATGTACAAGCGATTCACACCCGTCGCTATGTCTATGGTCTTAATGGCTTCATTGACCTGCCCCTCAATTCTGCCCTTTTCTACGCCACTTTTCGGGATATTATTTTTTTTAATAAAATTAAGAAATTTATTATACGTAAAATTTTTGTCATCCAGTTGATTGCAAAAACCAATTGGATTAAGCGTATCCCGTACATTATAATATTCTCTTTTAATTCTATTATCATTACGATTTCTCTTTCGCTCGCCTTCTAATCTAAATAATTCGGCGTACATCTTTCCGACCCAATCCGCAAATTCGCGTGGCTTGTTTTTATCTTCTAATGAATTTAAAAATAGAAGAAAATCCCGTTCACTTATTTTATAAAATGTATTTTGATGTACGACATATTCGAGCGAAGAGAGCTTTTCTCCACTACCAATGTGAACAGGTGTTAGTGTTGTTATTTTTAATTGCATAATAAAAATGTTAAGTAGTGAGACAAAAATAAACTGACAACATTTTGAACCACTAAGCGCACTAAGGACACGAAAATCGAATAGACGCAGAGTTCACAAAGAATTTCTAAGTATTTAATAATGAATTTCTTACACTATCTTAGTTTTCTTACTTCGTTAATTCGACATTCGTGTTCTTAGTGGGCTTAGTGGTTCAGATATTTTGCCCAATTACTTATTCAGGAATTTTCGCTTTCACCATAAAACCATGTCCGTATCGCCATACAGGATGTCCTACACTTTTCCCTTTTCCTACTTCCCGATTTTCTCCAAAAATATCGGATGAATGTCCTGAAATATTAGGAAATACCGAGCCTTCTGTAAAAAACAAGGTTGGATTTTTAGCTATTTTTTTATTGTATTTATTTTGAATAAAACCATGTCGCTCCACGAGTTTATAATTCATTAATGGCGATTGCTGTTGCTGATAATTCATGCGTTCAGCTTCTGTCGGATGATAGAGTGATAAGGTGACTTGTGCATTAAAATCTTGCGGTTCTTGCAGTTCAAAATCTTTACAAGTCATCTGGAATGCACCCTTTCCGATAGATTTATCGCCACCAATACCATGATGTTGCAAAAAGCGTAGCGCAGCTTCCAATAACTCCACATTACCTTTTGCCAAAAAGTATAATCCGGTATCCAATGATTGATTATTTTTGTCTTTTATCGTGACATGATTTTCTTCTATATGAAAAAGTTGTCCGCCATTATTCAATTCAAGTGTAGCACCTGTTACCCGATTGATGGTGTTGTGGGTGACAGCGACACTTTTGACACTTGGTATCGTGCTAAGGTGATTTTCGGGCAATTCCTTCGGCTTGATAGCTCCGATTTCCCGTTCAAAATCATGCAAGGTCATCCAAGTCCGTTTTTTGAACTTTTTAAGACTGCGAAATGCCTCCTTTTTTTGCTGAAAAGGAATGTCATCATCTAATGGCTCATGCGCGGGTACGGACTTGTATATACGCGGCAGAAAATGCACTCGTTCACCTGCATACATCGCATAAGGAAAGGCAGAACTGATGTATATAGCCTCTGAAGGATTGCCTCCGGCTTGGTAGGCAGCTATAAATTCTTCCAACTTTTGCGTGCTGTATATCATCCGAATTGCCCAGCAAATTGCGCCCCAAAGTGTATCCGAATGTAAGCGTGAACGGTAGCCGCTGCGCGTGTCTAAATATATGATTTTACAGTTCATGCAGTGGTTAGTTTTGGAACGGCTGTGTCAGCCAATGATTTTAATTCACCTTCGATTTTTCCGATTGATTTTTTATAATTTGCGGAGTTGGTGCGGTAGTCTTCTGCCTTTAACCAGATAGGCTCTGCCAACTTAAATTCGATACGCCCGTAACCTCGACTGCCCGATTTTCCGAGTGCCGAATGTTCCAATAATTTGAGTGCTGTAAAGACGTTGTCGATGTCGCCGTTGATGTTATCTTTGATGTCACCGTTGGTATTTTCTTGTTTACTTTCGCCTTCTTTACCTTCCCATTGATACACGCTGTATATCATTTCAAAATCAAATTCAGAACCTTCAATGACGCGCTCAATAAAGCGTGGATTGGCAGCCGAAGTGACGCGGTCAATGGTATTTTCCGGCTTGTATTCGGTGTATTCGAGTTCAGTGTTGAGGGTTTTCCACTGTTCCGCTGTCTCCTCACTCGGATGTGCATCACGGACGGTCAAACCCGCCAAACCGATGTTTTTTAATTCGGCAATTTTCTCTTTTTCATCTGCCCCGATACCGAAGATGCGAACAATGTCTTTGTCTTTGGAAACATTGCCCAATTTGTCTTCAATCGGGTTGCCGATAGCTCCGGTGATGTATTCGAGTAGGTGACGCATTTTACCTTTGAGCGAGCTGCCGGGAATGTAAGGGTAATTGGTACGCGGACTCCTGATAACAGGCGAATCCAAGCCGCCAATTTCAAGTTTTTCTTTGCTTCCGCCAATGTGCAAGCCTGTTTTACAGACTATTTTGCCTCTGATAATGAGGTTGGCTTTTAAGACCGGATATTCTTTTATTGTGTTCATTTTTTATCTGTTTTTATCTGTTTTTTCAATGAATTTATGATATGCCAAAATACTTTCGATATAGGCAAAAAAGTTTTTAGTGGCTTCTTTGTTGTCCTCGACTCCTTCGCCGACCACTGCATCAATAGCGGTAATCATATCGGAGTAAAAAGACCGTCCTACGGAATTGGGTTGTCGTCCGGCTGCATAAGCCAATTTGGGTTTTAGCAAGTGCAAATCGGCTTCAATTTTTTCAAATTCACCCGAATCGTTGAATGTTTTTCGCATCTTTTCAATAGCGGAAAAGAAATTTCGTAATTGATGTGTTTTGACACCGTCGCTGACGTATTGCCGGGCATTTCTTTCTGCCGACTTTACAATGTCGCGTGGATGTTCTTTGCTTAAATCTCTCATATTATTATGATTTTTTTGATTCACGAGTTAGATATAAAACGTATTGCATCGGTATGGCGTAATCCTGAATTTTGTCAGGTTGATTAAATTCTCTGAGTATATTATCAATGATATTTCGGGTGTTTTCGGGGGCTTTGTCACTTCCTCTTTCCAGCACATCTTCTGCGAATCCTTGTCGTCCGACGAGGTAATGCACACGCGCAACATTTTGATAAAAGACCATATCATCTTTATGTCCGCGAACCGCTTGTATCATACCCAATAAGCGATGTACCAATGACCGCCGGATTTTTTTGAGGGATTTAATATCTTCGGCATCTTCCTTACTTGCAGTTATTTGTAATAAGTCATCACCGACTTTGACCATTTCTGTAAATCTATCCCAAGAAAGTGTTTGATTAAAAACGCTGACGGCATTTTTTCCGGCAGGTATTTTTGGGTCGGTGTAATCATTTTGTCCGTATTTTTTTGATTTTTCTTCCAAATCGGCTGCGTCTTCTGCCATTTTAGCAATCGGATAATGCTGGTCACATAAGAAGATACCCGCACTGAAACTAATGCCGTCATTGCCACAAGTAAATGCTCTGAATTTTTCTTTTAATTCACACGCAAAGTGCAGGACATTATACCACGAACCAATCACGAAGGCATCGTCGCCACCGGAGTAGGTGGTATAGAGATTGTACTTTTTGGTGAGTTCGTTAAAATATCCGCTAAAGAATAAATCAAATTCACGACTCATACTCGCCAGTCGTGCAAAGGTGGCTTTGTGCGATTTGTTCTTCAATCCATGAGCGAATACCGCCCCCAAGTCATCCACATCCAAACGCATAGCACCGAGTTGCGGGTAGCCCAATTCATCATCGGAATTATGCTTTAATTTGGCGAGTTCTTCAAAGGTAGCAACCTCTTGATTTTTCGGATGAACATAAGAGCCGATAAAGCGAAAACTATAGGTAATCGGTATTGAAATATGCGACAAACTATCTGCCGCTTCAAGAAAATCAGAATTATTCAGACGAATCAATTGAGCTTCTGCAATGATAGCTTGATGTGTTTCCAGAAATTGTCGAATAGCATCAATTTTTTTTCCGTCACCTTTTCTTTTATGAATAAAAAACCATGTATTTTTACTTGATAATGAAGCAATTGCCAAGTCATTATCTTGTTCAAATCCTTGCGTATTAGCTCCTTCTTTTATTTTGATTTGAAGCAAGTAATCGGCATAAGGTAGCAATGTGCCGAGCCTTTCATCATCTTTAAATTTTGACTCGCTATCTGTAGCTGCCTTTTTATCTACAATATCAAATATCTCATTTAGATAATTTCTATGTCTTCTGTATTTTTGCTGTTCGAGTTGGTCATTGACCTTGATATAAGCCTCCCTGAAATCTTCAAATAATTCTTTGCCACATTCCACACCACTAACAGAAACATTGAGTGACGAACCGATTTTTTCTAATAAAAACAAGTTAAATTCTTGATTTAGTTGTTTTATCTCTGCACGGATATTTTCGTAATAAGGAAGTAACATCGTAAAATGTCCACCACCGGAAAAAATGATATTGGCGCGTTCCACGTCCATTTTGTCCACAAACCATTCTGCCAACCAATCTGTCAATATCGCTACGTAAAAAGAACGTCCGCGTAGTCGTTTAGACAGCTTTTTCGTATTGCCTACTTCGCCCTGATTGATATTGGAATAAATGAAATTTTGAATGCCGGATAGTGCGCCTTTAAGTAGCAAAAATCGCGGTGTACCTGTATCGAATTTCGGATCTTGCAAGCAACAAACTGTAGCTGCCAATATTCGGTTATAATCAAATAAACTGGCATCTGCCGAAGCTGCATTTTGCGGATTTACCCGCGCTCCGTAGGCGTTCATCCAATAAAATAAAGTATTTGCCAAAGCTGATTCGTTGTTAATTGTTTGTATCGCTTTAGCATCGTCTTGTGTTGGTAGATTGACATTCTTTTCAAGTGCATTTTCTCTTGCAAAAACAGACGTAGCATAGTTGAGTTTTTCAACTTTAAAATACTTGCTTTCAGAACTGTCACCTACATTGGAAAGTATAGATTGTAAGCCTTGAAGTGAGTCGGAATTTTTAGGGTATCCGACTAATTCCTGTGCTTTTCTAATAATTGCCTCATCGCCTTGCGCCAAATCTGATAAATTGCTTTGCAGTCCTTCTATCAATGCAGCGATGTATGTTGATTTTTTATCTGTGTTCATTTTTTCGATTTTTAGGACTTTTGTGTTACATGCCGATTTATTCGGGTTACTCCGAAGCCAAGACTACTACACCTTCCCAAGCCCACGAAAGGCGGGATTTTAATATTTGTTTTAAAATCAATATTGAAAGTCAACATCTTATTTTTGTTGACGCGAATCATTTTTTTATGGTGCATCTCACATATTGTTATTTCTATTTGTTCCGGTATGCGGTATTTCACTCCCGACGCAAAGGCAAGCATGTTTCCTTTCAGTATGTTTTCGAGTAGTTGGATGCGCTCTATCATACTGTCCATTTCTTTATATTTTTGGTAGTTATCTCCATTGAGCGCAATCCAATTCCTAATGCTGTAATGATGTTCTACTCCGTCAATCCCAAATTGATAAGGTCTCACGGTCATCGTATCCACAGATAATTGTCTGGTTTTTCCGGCAAAAGTAAGTTCCCAGTTAGGCTGTGAAAAAAAGTAACTGGCATTTTCCAGACCTTCCTCAATGAAAACTATTGTCGGGCGACTACGATTGCGTTTATACTGTATCAAAGGATACCTGTAATGGTAACCCGCTTTTTCATCGGGGTCATTATTATGATTGTGGAATAAATCCTTTTCTAATCCCACTTTTTCAATGACAGCACCTCTAAAAGCAGGCGTTTCATAAGCAGGAATAGTTGTATCAAAAGATACACTAAGCAAGCGTACTTGTTTCATAAACATTAAAATTTTAAGAATAAATAAAAGAGAAAAATTGCCTATGGGCAATAAGATAATAGCCTCACAAAAAAGTAAAGTTATCTTTTATAGAAGTTGACCAAATCAATGAATCTCTATTACAGAAATGATGGGAGCAATGAGATATTGATGCGACAAATATACGTAGTGTTCAGGAGTTTTCCAAAATTTATATGAGAATATTTTGCGATTGTAAAGCGATTCCTGTGTTGCATAAGTATTAGCATCACATTCCTCTGATTAATTATTTGTAATTCTTGAATGAAAATACGATTTTAATCAGGCTTGATTGATCACAAATACTTATCCACCGCCTCATCAATCACCTCATTATCAAACTGCTTTAAATAAACTTCTGTGATTTCAGTATTCTTGTGTCCCATAGATTCACTAATGACAGCTATAGACGCTCCGGCATGTTTCATATTGGTCGCATAACTGTGTCGGGCGGTATAGCTCGTGAGGTCGTCACCGATGTTGAGTAGTTTGCCGATTTCTTTGAGGGCTTTATTGTATTGTGCGAGTACCTTCTTTTTGCGGTTGTCGATTTGGTTGGGTGCGAGGTTATCTCTCAGCAAAATGGGGAAAATGTATGAGGTCGGATTGTTTTGTTGCTTGTAGTATTCGATAATGGGTTTGACAGCTTCGTGAATTTTGACGCTAAAATTACCACCTGTTTTAGCGCGTTTGTAGTAAACTCGGTCGCCTACGATGTCCGACCATTTTAGGAGCATCATATCTACAAAATTCATCCCGCGTGTGTAGTAGCTGAATACGAAGTAGTTGCGGGCATCGGTGAGTTTTGGATGTTCGTGTGTAGAGAAGTTCTCTATCATGCGGACTTGCTCACGGGTGAGGGCGCGTTTTTGGGTTTTACTTTTGAGTTTGGCGATTTTATAAGCGTCAAAAGGATAGTTTTCTTTTTTGGCGGCTTCGGCTGTAATCGCATAATTGAATAGACTCCGCAAGGTTCGCATCTTAACGCTAATGCCGCCGTCTGTACCGCCTCTGCTGCGGAGGTAGGTTTCATATTTATTTAATTTTTGAGGTGTCATATCAGCAAACACCGCCGTATCATTTCCTATAAATTTGAGAAACGATTTGAGCGTTTCATCATACACGAAAGCATTACCGATACTTCCGGCTTTACGCAAATCAGCAACTTTCTCGCTTCCAAACTCACAGATGGTCTTTTGTTGACTGCGTTTTATACCTCTAAATTTTTCTTCAAATTCGAGCAGTGTAAAGTCTTTACCTTCGGTGCGAAATTCATCTATAATCTTCAAAGCACGGGTCTTGGCTTCTTGTAAAATGACGTTACGCTGTTTGTAGTTTTCTACCCCTTTCTTGAATTCGGTTTTGGTTCTACTCCATTGGTCTTTTTTGCAAGAATAGCCAAGCGCGATTTGCTTTTGTTTCCTGTCTTTGATTATCTGTAAAGAGATAGGGCGTTCACCATTTTTGTATTCTTTAGTACGTTGTATGATTTTTATACTTGCCATAGCGTGTGCTTTTGATTTGTCTTAGGGTCAAACATAGGTCAAACATTTAAGGAAAAGATAGGAAAAAAACGACAAATAACAAAAAATATAAAAATCGTAAATAGCTAATAGTCAATAGTTTAGTATAAAATGAAAATATAAGAAACTAAAAACTACTTGCTTTGGGAGCAGGGGGTCGCAGGTTTGAATCCTGCCGCCCCGACACTGAAAATCAAGCACTTGCAAAATATATTTTGTAAGTGCTTTTTTTATTTGTTTAAAACAAATGAGCTTTTTCGAATAGCAGATGCTCACCTTTTCAAAAGCCG
>Ga0114953_1003685_pt1 | contig 10388 bp, 8 predicted proteins | sample SidtaG_FD_87298 | JGI IMG/M metagenome (GOLD analysis project Ga0114953, IMG submission 87298) | Marine algal microbial communities from Sidmouth, United Kingdom - Sidmouth_Male2 metaG | ecosystem: Host-associated > Algae > Red algae > Unclassified | place: Sidmouth, United Kingdom | collected... | reverse complement strand
GGGGGGGGGGGGGGGGGGGGGGGGGGGGGGGGGGGGGGGGGGGGGGGGGGCGGGGGGGGGGGGGGGGGGGGTGCCGTGCCCGCGGCGGCCACGCGGCGGCCGCCAGTGGGCGCGGCGGCTGCTGCTCGCGTCCAACGCGGCCATTGGGGGACCCGCCACGGCGGCGGCCATGGCGTCGGCGCGGGGGTGGCGGGAGGAGGAGGTGCCCGCGTTTTTGGTCGGCGTCGGCGGCAACGTGGTCGGCACGTTTGTGGGGTTGGCCCTCGGCTGGGGGGTGCTCCGGTGGCTCTAGGCTCGGGTGGGGACGACGCGTGCGGGCAGCGGGGCAACAAGACGAGGACACACACACAAAAAAAAAAAAGAGGACGTGACGAGCGCGCCTGCTTGGTGGGCGCCGCGGCAGAGGCCCGCAAGCCACGCAGCCCGGCGCCGCCCCAATCAAACAAAAAAGGGCACACGCCTCGGCGACGCGCCCAGTGTACACGCGGCGCGGCGCCCCCACAGGGCCTACCGCTTGCGATCGGCCCTCCCTTCCGCCCCCTCCACCCCCTAAACGACGGTCCGGCACGCGGCGTTTAGAGCTCGCCGCACGACTCGACGAGCACCTCGGCCCGCGGGCGGTCGCCCGGCCCCGTCGGCGCCGTCTCAATCGACTTGATGATGTCGTAGCCGTCCGTCACCTGGCCAAACACCGTGTGCTTGCCGTCCAACCACGCGCACGGGACGGTCGTCACAAAGAACTGGGAGCCGTTGGTGTTGGGGCCCGCGTTGGCCATGGAGAGCAGCCCGGGGGTGGTGTGGGAGAGGTTAAAGTTCTCGTCGGCAAACTTCTCGCCATAGATGGACTTGCCGCCGGTGCCGTTGCGGTTGGTAAAGTCACCACCCCTGTGTGCGGACACGGCAGGGAGAGACGGAACAACAGACGGCAGGTGTCAAACCAACGAGGAGGAGGAGCACCAAACCGATGAGTCGACGTTAGCCTCGGCTGTCCAAAGGGAGCAAGCGGTCACTCGGGAAACCACATCTGGGCGAATCGATCGGGCAAGAGCGGGCGCGATGCGGCGAGAAACGTACTGGATCATGAAGTTGGGGATGACGCGGTGGAACGGGCAGCCGGCGTAGCCAAAGCCCTTCTCCCCCGTGCACAGGGCGCGGAAGTTCTCCACCGTCTTGGGCCTACATGATCGTGACACAAGCACCCCCACGGCGTACCAACAACAGCAACCGAGCCAAAAAAAGTGGGGAATCAACGGCGCAGCGTGTTAGAAAATGAATTCGAGGGGATACAGCCCGGCTCGGAGGGGCCCACGACAAGAACACTCCAAGCCCCGCCAGTACCACCATACTTACATCCACCCGCCCAAACAATCCGCGGACAACACCACACCCCACACCGTGCCGCCACCCTGTCTACCAAAACGTACACATCGTCGCCAAAGAGGCCAAACGTGACCCGCCCCGACGGCTGCCCGCCAATGGTGATGTCAAAATACACGGTGTTGGTAACCGTCGGCGACGCGGCCATGGACAGGGTGCGGGTGGAGGTGGCGGCGGCCACGCGGCGGGCGGGCAGCGCCGCGCGGGCCGAGCCGACTGCCGCGCGGCAGACAAAGGAGGAGCGGGCGGCCGACAGGCGCACGGCCGCGGCAGTGGGGACGAACGCCATGATGAAAGGTTGGGATGGGTGGGAAGATGAAAAGAGAGAGAAGAACAGAGGGGGATGCAGACGCTGACAACGATGGTGGATCGAAGGGCAAGGCACAAGGGGGTGGCGGTCAAGGCAGCAGGAGCGCGTCAGGCGATGGGGTGGAGAGCCTGGATCACCCCCGATCATGCGCTCCACGGCACGAGCAGGGTTTCTGAGATTTGGACGGCCAAGGATCAAAGGGGAGCCATTGACTCGTGCAAGAGTGGCCGCAAAATATCTCCCTATCGGTGTCGTCTCAATGTTTTCCCCTGTCGTCAAAGTGAAAAAGGGATAGTCCCTCATCCCATTGGTCGATACACTTTATCCGGCTGAATGGATGGCCAAAACACAGTTTCACTCTCTTGATCACCCATCTTGATAACGCCGGAGTCGGCTAAAATTGGAAAGACGGCATAGCCATACTGATACTTGATGGATCTGGGTGACAACTACACGGACTGGGAACGTCATGAATCAATTCTGAATTGGACAGGCGCTTCCAGTCCACGCAGGGCTTCCGTTGCGTGTGTGCACAAGGCCAAGCCGCGCTTCCCCGCTGTCGCACACATGGGGGAGCAGACGCGCTTGCGAGCGAGTTGGCACGCCCCACTCGCCCGCATCTGGTCGTCCCTACGCTCACCCCGCCCCTGCTGTCGCCGTCGCCGACCGTATGCCATGGGGAGAGGTGGTGATGGGAATCGATGGCACAGTGTAGGGGTAGCTCTTGCTTCAATCGGCCGCCGCCTCGTCGGTTGCGAATACGATTCGTGGAGCAGGCGTTGCGGGTGGCGCCGCTTGGGCGGCCGCCACGCGCAATCGGCCGCGCGCCCTGCCACGACCAACCGGGGGGGAGGGGCGGGCGGGCGTGCGTGCAACCAGGTGGCAGATATGCAACGTCGGCGGTAGGGGTGAAACGCAGGCTGAGTCGCCGAGCGGAAGCGGGAGTTTGAGGGGCGCCTGGCGTGACTGGCCCTGCCGGTGACCCGTGGGAGCGTGTACATCCACAGCAGTCGGGTGGGATAGTCTGGCAGCCTGGATGCGGTCGTCAGAGCTGGTTGCCCTCGTTGATCAGCACTGACGTTAGTGGGCGTGTGTTCCACCCCCGCCGTCTCGCTCCATCTGCCCGTTTCGTTGCGTCAGCGGCGCACACGGCGGATCTTTGCGAGCTTGTAGTCATCTCACTCTGGGGAGGTATCTTGCTCTCCACCCCGAGGACGACCTTTGCCACCCTCGTTGCTCGCCTTTTCGCCATGGCTCGATGGCGGTGTTTGGCGCTGGACGCTGCCGCCGTTGCGGCGGCCGTCCCTCTACTGGCGGCTCTCGTTGGCGGAGCTACCGCCGACGGCACCTTTGCCTACACTACCCGCATGCGGGGTCCCGGCTCACCGCTATGGTGCATCCTCCCACCCATCGACCGCGCCATCAACGTCCACCGCACGTGTTTGGCGGTGCGGGGCTCTCCCAATGGTTCCCCCTTCCTCGTCGACGCCTCTTCCTCTGTCCCGTCCTTTGACCGCGCCGTCGGCTATGAGTCGGAGCGCCGCTACCGGCGGCGGGGCCTTCACCCCGTTCGGCCAGGGGATACCCTGAACGGCGGCCGCTACCGGGTGGTGTCCAAGCTCGGCTGGGGCTCCTTCTCCACCGTTTGGAAGGCGGTCGATACGACGGTCAAGCCGCACGACGCCAGGCACGGCGACTGGCACGGACGCCCGCGGGAGGTGGCGGTCAAGATCTGGGCCGCCGAGCGCATGTCCATGGCCGAGGAGGAAGCCTACTTTGCCAGCCGCCTCACCGACGCGGCCGAGGCCGAAGCGGCGGCGGCAGTCGGGGAACACGGCTCTCCGCCTCTACCGCCGCTGATGCGGCAGCTGGCCACGTTTACGACCGTCGGTCCGCACGGGCGGCACCACTGCGCGGTGTTTGAGCTCCTCGGCACGTCCTTGCGCGTCGCCCTCTTCGCCTACCTCAACACGCCTGCGGGGCTGGCGGGGCGGCGTGGCGCCCCGCTCAGTGTCGTCCAAATCGTCGCCCGTGACTTGCTCCGCGCGCTCGCGCTCGCGCACGACCACTCGATGGTGCACACGGACCTCAAGATAGCCAACGTGGCGCTCCGCCTCCCGCCGCCGCTCGGTGCTGGCGTGAGTGTGTCGGCGGCCGCCGCAGCCGCTAACAGCTGCGTGGCACTGCTGCAAGCGCAGACGCGAGCGGCGGCGGCGCTCAACGGCACGGTGGTGGACGTGGCGGCGGTGACCAACTTTGCGGGCCTCCCCGCCGACGTGGCGCGGGAGCTGGCCACCGCCACTTTTTTCACGCCCGACGGCACGTGCCACGCCTCCACAAGCGTCGTGACGATTGATTGGGGCAATACGGAGGAGCTCGACGAGGACGGTAGACTTGACCGCCCTTACGTGCTGCAAACGCGTGAGTACCGCGCGCCCGAGATCATTGCGGGGGTGCCGGGGTCGGCGGCGACCGACATATGGTCGGTCGGCTGCATCGTCTGGGATGTGGCGGTGGGGGATTTTCTCTTTTCGCCCGACGGCACGGACGCGGGGGACACGATGGAGGAGGACATTGAACACCTGGCGCTGATGAGGGAGGTGCTCGGGCGGCCCGACGTGGACTTTCCCTCCGCCTTCAAGGTTGGCAGCCGCTACGGGGAGCGCCTGTGGGCGACCGACGGGGCGCTCTTTGGGGTGCCGACACACCGGTACGTGAGCCTCGGCCGGTTGCTGCAGGCTGTCACGGACCTGTCGACGCACCCGCGGCGACTGCTTGCCGACTTTCTCAGCCGCATGCTGACGCTCGACCCAGACGCGCGGGGCTCCGCGGCGACGCTGCTCGCCCACCCTTTTCTTGATGCGGTCTTTGACGAGCGCGCCACCGACGCGCTGGTCCCGCTCCCGCAGGTGCACGAAGGGGACGTTGGCGTACTCGTCATGGAGGAGGTGGCAGCCGCCACCCCGGCGGTGCGGCTGCCGACGGGGCTGCTCGCCGACGTCGACGGCGCGTCGCTGGTCAGTGGTGCGTTGTGAGGCGAGCGGGAAGGTTACAGGGATTCAGTTGTTTTTATAATCAGGGGCACGCACATGCACACGCAGCCTCAAACGCAGAGGACACCGATCGGCAGGAGGCACAGCCCATTGGGTGACAGCACAGGTGACGGGAGGTCGACACCCGCGGGGCCCCCGTCCAAGCGGAGGGGGTGCCCGCAGCACACAGGTGTCGACAATCACGGGCGTCTTGTGATCCGCTGCACTCCCCCCGGCACGCCGAGCGGTGAGGGAATCCACTGCTCAGCTCCTAGCACCGGGGAGGGGGAAGTGGTGGGTTCATGAGGGGGGGGAGTGGGGTAGATAGAGCGGGTGGGGTGAAAGAGATAACCGACGGCGGTACTTGTCGTCTACTTGTCCGCCGCTGGCCTCCAGTTGCCGAGGTAGTAGTCATTTCTCGCGAGCACAAACACGACCTCCCTGGACAGCCAGTTGCGGGAGCCCGAATACCCCGTCGCTTTGGCCGTCACGCGGAGGCGGCGCTCAAAGAGCGGATGCTCCCACTTGTAGTACTGCCACCCGCGATCGCCGGCAATGGTAAAGGGTGCCTTGCGGTCGGTGAAGACTTTGATGCCATTGACAAACCACTCAATCTTCTTGACGTTGCCCGATGTTTGAGCGACCAAGGTCAGCGCGACCTTGGAGCCGACAAGCACCGTCCTCTTGAAGGTAATGTCGTTGCGCGCGAGCCGGTTGCGAATGTTGGCCACCCGCAGACCCGTCACCCGCACCTTGGGGCTCACGCGCACCTTGGGCTCGCTGAAGACGCTCTGGCTGATGGCGGACACGTCAAACTTGAACTTGTCAGACGGCGCGCCAAAGCTCGACGCGTAGATAGGCGACGGGGTGCGGCCATCAAACTCGGCGGGGCGCTTAAACGTTACCCGGCGGAGGGGTCTGCAGGGCTCGCTTCTGCACACGCCCGGCCGGTTGACGGTCGCATGGCAGCCGTGGCCTGCAAATGTCGGGATGTGCTTCTCCTGGAGCGGCCTGCCGCCCTCAACGCGCACGTAGCTGCAGTCAAAGTAGTCACCAAAGTGCGCCCGGCCGCCCGCGCGTCCGCCGCCGTACCATGACCAGCCGAGCACATAGTCTCCGTTGGGTAGGTTGGCGGGGATCCGGATGTGGTCCTTGAACGCCACATTGTTGCGGTCGTACTGGCAATCACGCTGGCGGTCCATCCGGCTACACTTGAAGCGGTTGATGTTCCAGCAGCTCCAGTGAAAGGCAAACTTCTTATGCGCCGCCTTGTTGTTCATCTGATTGATGGGCACGAGAGCCCAGCGGGTAAAGCCGCCTTCATGGTTGTTGCGTGTCCACCGTACTTGGTACCTGCCGCCGCGGCGGTAGACGGCGGCGGGGTTGCCAGGGCTCGTGTCGGGCCGGAAGTCACTGTTGGGGCACGGCCCGGGGCAACGGCCGAGGCGCCCGGCCTGCGGGCCATTGCCCGACAGCGTTGACGTGCCCAAGCGGCACCCGTGCATGCGGCTGATGGGCACCGGCATGGAGAGGAAGCTGTGTGCCTCGATGGCAGCCGGCAGGGAGACGGCGGCAGCGAGCGCGGCAGCGCCCGCGAGCGCGGTGGAGAGGACCCGCCGGCATCGCCGGGCGGGGGAGCCAGAGGAGGAAGACATGGCGGCCAACGCACGAGGGTTTCAGGGGAAAGTGGGAACAAACGCACGGACAAAGTCGTAGGTGGCCGGGCGGGGATGGAAGGAGAGGAGACGAATCGTTGAGGCAGCTGCAACTGCTGACCACGTCCACGTCCGTGGGGTATCTGATGGACGGTACAAGCGGCTGTTGCGTCAGAGCTACGCCGACTGAGTGTTCAGGCGCCGCTCCTTCCCGCGGTGTGGTGCGCCTCAAGTAGGCGGGCCGACCATCGGCACCCTCCCCTCCAAGTCCCCCCCCCATCCCACGAACGTGTGGGCGGCCGGGACTGAGGTTGCGCCCGCTGCTTCCGAGCCGCCGCACGTGACAATCCCGCCACCCCCTGTCGTGACTGCGCGAGTTTGGCGTCCGGTCGCACACTCGGCGGGCAGCAACCGTCACCGGCAGCAGCGGCTGCGGACACGCAGTCACGAGCGGAGCGGGCGGGAAGCCGCGGGAGGTGGGGGCGGCGACCGCATATCTGAGTGGGTTGCGCAGCAACGCTCTGTCGCGGCACGCCCCGCGGCCGTCGACGGCACCCCACTCCTGCCTGCCGCGACACATGGCGGGTACTCTGCTGCGAAACCCACGCGCCGACACGCCGGCGGGGGGCGCCGGAACACCACAACTCGGTTGTGCTCTCCCCTCCGACCCCCCCAGCCCTGGTCGCATCAGGCAAAGTAGCCCGGCAGACGAACAGGTGTGACGCAACCACAGCTCACGGCCGGGGCTGCCGCCCTCCACGTCCCGCTGGTAGGGTGGCGGGCTCGCGAATGAAACTGTCCGCTTGTCCCCGTTGCCGGCAATCTCTTTGGGCGGCGGGTTGGGTGGGTCTTCCACCCAGCATGATGCGCGCGGTCGGTGGGGGAGTGCAAGGACGCGGCCAGCGCGGCGACCACGAACAGTGTTTCGCCAGAGCGACTGAGGACAATCAATGCCCAAGAAGGGGAGGAGGGGACACGACGCATAGTCGCGCAGGCGACGGCAGCGGCTGCCAATGATGCAACGGTGGCGGCCTCGGCGACGGCGGCGGCTGCTTGACGGCTGGGCACAGGTCGGCCCGGCCACCGGCCCAGATGGCGGCATCTCGGGGCACATTGGCCGCGCCGCCGTCCCGTTCTTTGGCCGGGCCACCCGCCGCACCGATCCCCGTCGTCTGGCCGGTGGCGGACGCGGCGGAAGAACCCTGCCCCTTCCCAAACCAACACGGCACTCGGGGGGCGCGTGGGTGAAACTTTGGGGAGCGGTGAGCCGCGGACCGGCGTTTCCCATATCGCGGCCCGGCCGCCGCGGTCCCCCCTCCACCGCCGCACGTGGTGGGGGGGGCGGCGGCGGGGGGGTTAGGGCGACGCTGAGCGCCACCCGCCGCCGCCGCAGCCGCGTGGCTTCTCTCCGTCCTCTCTCAGCGCCCCTGACGTCCCAGACGCTGCGACGAGGCGCCGTCCGCCGCCACGCCGGGGAGCCGAGGACGGCGCCTGCTGACAACCGCCACCCCCGTGATCCGGCCACTCAGCGGAGCACGGTGGCAGAGCGCTGCCGGGCCGCCGGAGGCTGCAGTCGCAGCAGCGGACGCTCGGACGGCAGACGCGTGGCGACCACTCGTCCGGTACGGTTGAGGGCACCCACCCTCCGCAGCTGTGGACGCCACGCGGCCGCAGCCGTTTTTCGAGTCGTACACGGACCGGAAGCGCCGTGTCGGCACCCGCCAACCATCCAAGAACCGCCGCCACCAAGGCGGCGATCGCGATCAATTCACGCTGCCCCTGACGACAGCTGCGACCGTGGCCACCCGCTTTCAATTCAGCGGCGCAGGGGAGCCAAGAGCGCGCGCCCATGGCCAAGCGCCGTGGGATAATAGGGATTGTCAAGCAGGCCATAGACCCCCGCAATATTATGAGCCACAGCCAGCCAACGAGTCAACGAGGCTGTCATGCTGCCGCGCGTCCACCACGTGTCTTGTAACGGAAGCGCCGCGGATGAGGAAACCAGTCCTGCTTCAGTGAGAAGGCGATACCACAAGGCCTCCGGGCGATGAAGTGGCTGGCTTCTGTGTACCGTGTCATCGGCCCCTGGATAGGCGATCTCTCGGAGGCCGTGCCTGCCTGCCAATCGTGCGTCGACTGTTCGTCCCCTGGTCGACGTGTCAACAGTAATGGCACAGTGTGAGGTCAGCGCCTGCCTCTCACGATCCGGGCGCGTACATTCGTTGATGAGTTGGAACTGGGTTCCGAGTGAAAAGACAATTCTCCATGAAACATGCACCGGTAATGAGATCTACTTTCCCTTATGCTGAAATATTATTTGATCGTTCTTTTTGGAGAAAATGACTTGCCATACGTCCATTATTGCCGCTCACACAATTGACTCCTCTTTGAACAGCATCGCATCTCGATACGCAGTTTCTCGAGCGCACAGACGTTGTCAGTGTAGAGCACAGAACACTCACCTGTCAGAAACAAAACATGATCAGCCCACGGCCGCTCTGGTCCCTTGGCACGGACTGCGCGGGTGGACAGTTTATCGACAACAAAGAAATGTCAACTCCATCAGCAGTCTTGAAACGAGGAACAAGGAGAGCCAAATGAAAGTAGGGGTGTCGTTGGCCCGTCCATACGGTCTGGCCAGTGCCGGCCAGCTATCACTCCCTGGTAGCCGCTGCTTGGCCTCCAACTACCTGGCCTTCGCAGAGATACCGACGCATGTTAGCGTTCTCTGGGATTCCAACGTCGTGCGGCTATGTGCCATCATTAGCGCATGGCCACTAGTTCTATGAACATTATCTGCGTCGACCAAGTTGTTACATGAAAAGGCAATGGCTCAGTGTTCTTTCGATTTCCGGATACGGGCCTGTCAATTTTGTCGTAGATTTCGCAGTGGTGTGCGCTTCGAAGAGGGGCAGCGCAGCCAGCGCACGGAGCCACACGCCCGCGGCACTTCGCTGGCCAGCGGTTGGACGAAACGTGCCCCGTGTCGGTGATCCCGTGGCCATTTTACCGTCAATACTGGCCCCTGGCACGGGCCGACCCCTTGAAACGCTCCCCCGCACTGGGCATCGGCAGTGAATTGGTACGACGGCAGTCCGGACGACGTCTTCGACGGCCAGAAACGGGTGAGTGGGCGTGCATGGCAGGGCTCCAAGTGGACGAGCAGCAGCTTGGCCGCGGCAATCGCGTCCAATCTGGGAATGCACGGTCCTTGGAGAAAGAACCCGGCCTCGCCGCCAGCTCTCTCGCCCACGCCAGTCTGTTGGCGTGGAGGCGGCGCACGGGTCGGCGATCCCGTGCATGGCCCGCGAGAGGCGGCGCCACGTCTCACTGCCCACCTGCGGGCGCCTCGACAACAGATCGAACGCGGCACCCCGCCAGGCGGCGGGCCTTGACTGGATGGGCCAACCGCAAGGCCCAGACACCGGACTTCGGTGGAGAACGGAGAAGTGGCCGTGGGTCTGCGTCAGCGGTGTTCAAGCGTATGATTTTTCTCAAGCGTATTGGCGTAAACTCTTTTCGCGTTTACACCCGAACACGTGACTTTCGCAGCACACAGAGATGTACAATATGCAGTGATTTCGCCCAGCTGAAAGTACGCTTGAGGGGAAAAGTTCCGGGAATTTGTGACATACGCTATCCCGAATGTCGACTAAAGCTGTAGGGAAGTACACGCGAATAGAACGATCGAGGGCGCGTTTGGTCAAGCACAGTCCAAGAACCACGCCCAGTTAAGGGGGGACATTAGGATCTGGACACGTTTCTTCATTACAGTCGACACGTACTGCTTCGTGGCTTTCCACCGACTTCTTACGCCGTCTTCGCCTCGCCGGTTCTCTGTCTATGAACCCCCCTCCCCTCCTACCCTGACCGCCTACCGTGACAGAGAGTTCAGGGGGCTTCTACGGAAACATATACATATACCCTATGGTCTAAGTCGGTTCTGCGGGGTCTGTTTGTCCCACAGCCGTGGCGTCGACATCGTCGCTGCGTCGCCCACTACTGTGCCCCCTG
>Ga0114953_1003679_pt1 | contig 10403 bp, 6 predicted proteins | sample SidtaG_FD_87298 | JGI IMG/M metagenome (GOLD analysis project Ga0114953, IMG submission 87298) | Marine algal microbial communities from Sidmouth, United Kingdom - Sidmouth_Male2 metaG | ecosystem: Host-associated > Algae > Red algae > Unclassified | place: Sidmouth, United Kingdom | collected... | reverse complement strand
TTCGGATGGCTGATGATGAAGTTTCGGATGCCTTTTTTGTAAGCGTCTTGGATGTATGTGTGTCCGTCGTGGCGTGTGCCTTTGATAGCAAAAAATAAGGAGTTGTGCGGAAGGGAAATTTTGCGACTGTCGAATACGAGTTGAGTAATATCAGCAGGATGAAGTGTGCCATCGAATTTGGCGGAGATGATGTTTGCTATATTTTGAATGGTGTAGGTCATTGAGGCAAAGTTAGTGTGTAATAGGAAATTCAGCAACGAATGTTGTATAAGAAAATTTATGAAATTATAAATTGAGGATGATTTGGCTGTAAAGCCCTGTAAGTTAGATGTTTACTCTGTTCTTTTCCTTGATGAAAAGAACCAAAAATCAAGGTTTGATGAATTTCTTAACGCCAAATAGTCCTGAAAATTCTAAATTTCATAAACTCGCTACGCTCAAACAGTATGAAATTCTTTACGAATTTCCAGAACAATTTGGCTAAAATTCATAAGACCGTCAGGAAATTCGTTGAGTTGGAAATTATGTTTTCAAATGCGTAATTGTAAAATTATTTGGTTTTGTATGATTTTATGTGGCTGTGCGGGTTTGCTGCGTAAGGGATAGGAGGTGTTGTTTGAACGAAGTGGAGCGATAGCGGAACGGAGAGAGTGCCGGATAGCCCGACCCCGTAGGGGATACGCCCTAATTTTCTATTTTATACGAATGAAAAGCCCTCGCAATCAGTTGATTGCGAGGGCTTGATATGTTTGGTAATATGTTTAAATTATCTTGATTGTAAGATAATTTCGATTGGTTTGCCTGATTTTGTTCCCATGCCTTTGAAGGTCATTTGTCGGGCAGGGATGCCTCTGTCAAGTAGTTTGCGATAGATACAACGGGCGCGTACTGTGGAAAGGTTGGCTCCTTCGCAGTAGGATTCGTTGCAGGCTTCGCTTTCGTTGCTGGCGATGTGACCGTGTATGGCTATCTTGGCATTTGGGTATGCTTTGAGTAGTGCAGCAAGGTCATCAACGTCGCCGTAGGCACTGTTGTTGAGTTTGGCAGAGTTTCTTCCGAAGCGAGCTTTATCAAATTTGAAAATGCTGCTGGGGAAGGTACTTGCTCCTGCTGCGAGGTAGTTTGCCATGTTGCAGTTGATACCCGGTGAGAACTTGAGTTCTGAACAGTTTTTACCGAGTGCTGCATTTGGGTCTTTGTATGTGATGGTGCGTGTCTCTGTGTCTTTGCCGCATCCATTTTCTGCTGTTACTGTAAGTTTATTGCTACCAACGTTGAGGTTGCTTAGGTTGGCTTCAAATCTATCTGTATCTGCATTGTAAGTAAAGCCTGTGAAGTTGGTATTGTTGAGCTGTGCAGTGATGTCGTCTTTGCTGTCAACGTCTTTGATTATGGCGATGACTTTGGTTGTGTTGGCATTAATGGTCGTATTGTTTTGACCGCTAAATTCAACGTTTGGTTTATCACAAGCTGCTGCTGCTCCACCACATCCTCTGAGTAAAAAGAATAAGAGTGGAATCAATAAGAGTAGAAGTGCAAGCCACCACCATTTGCGTAGGCATCCTCCAAGTCCGGCTCCGTCGTCAACGGGTGTAGTGGTTTGTGCAACACGTGCTGTTTTGCTTTTTGCTGCTGAAGCAGTAACTACTGCTGCTGCTTCTTTTTTACGCTTTGTCTCGGCTTCGACTTCACGTCTTTTTTCTGCTTCTGCTTTGATACGGACTTCTTCTTCGCGCTTGCGTTTTGCTTCTGCTTCTGCTTTGAGTCTTGCTGCTTCGGCATCGGCTTTGCGTTTGGCTTCTGCTTCAAGTCTGAGGCGTTCTGCTTCTGCTTTGGCTTTTGCGTCAGCTTCAGCTTTCAAACGTGCTGCGTCAGCATCGGCTGTTTCTCTTTTCTTCAAAGCAAGTGCGGCGGCGGCAGCCGTAGCTGCTGCGGCAGCGGCAGCTTTTTTCGCGTTTGCTTCTTTTTCCGCTTTCAAGCGTGCTGCCTCGGCATCTGCCTTGGCTTTTGCATCCGCTTCTGCTCTCAGACGTGCTGCTTCGGCATCGGCTTTTGCTTTCGCATCTGCTTCTGCTTTGAGTCTTGCCGTCTCTTCTTCGGCTTTACGTTTCGCATCGGCATCGGCTTTGAGTCTTGCTTCTTCCTCTGCTTTCAAACGTGCTGCTTCGGCATCCGCTTTGGCTTTGGCATCTGCTTCGCCTTTGAGTCGCGCTGCTTCTGCATCGGCTTCCTGCTTGCGTCTGCGAAGCATAGCAGCAGAAAGTAATTTGCCACCAACTAAGGCAGAGCCAATACCGATAGCTGAGTTTTCGCCGGTTACACCGTCGTAAGCAACGACCATTTCATCTTTAGATTCGTAGTAGCAACTTCTGGCTACTTCTTGGTTGTTGCCGGAACGAAGGGCGTAGTAGTGGTATTTACCAAGTGCTACTTCTTTTTTCCAGTTTTCTTTTTGCGGTGCGTTTTTGATGATGGCTTTCAGACCATTATCACGCGCTCCTTCGGATTCATATCCTTCACTGCGAAGAAGTGTGTTGCCATTTCTGTCATTGTAAGCAAAGTAATGCTTACTTCGTTCTTCATTGTAAAATTTATTGAAACCTGTTTTTCCACCATAAGATTTGCATGGTAGATAATCATCTGTGCGTAAGACTTTTCTTTCTTCGTCGTCTGCTTGCTTTTTCTTTAATGCCAATGCAGTGGCTGCTGCAGTGGCTGCTGCTGCGGCAGCTTTTTTCGCGTCTTCATCCGCTTTACGTTTTGCTTCGGCTTCTGCCTTCGCTTTTGCATCGGCTTCGGCTTTCAAGCGAGCTTCTTCTTCGGCTTTACGTTTGGCTTCGGCTTCTGCCTTCGCTTTTGCATCGGCTTCGGCTTTCAGACGAGCTTCTTCTTCGGCTTTACGTTTGGCTTCGGCTTCTGCCTTCGCTTTTGCATCGGCTTCGGCTTTCAGACGAGCTTCTTCTTCGGCTTTGCGTTTTGCTTCTGCTTCTGCCTTCGCTTTTGCATCGGCTTCGGCTTTGAGACGTGCTTCTTCTTCGGCTTTGCGTTTTGCTTCGGCTTCTGCCTTCGCTTTTGCATCGGCTTCTGCTTTAAGACGTGCTTCTTCTTCGGCTTTGCGTTTGGTTTCGGCTTCTGCCTTCGCTTTTGCATCAGCTTCGGCTTTTAAGCGAGCTTCTTCGGCAGCTTTAGCTTCTGCATCTGCATCTACTACATTTCCTGCGGGTGCGCCCGTTCCCATAGCTCTACCAATGAGTAAACCCACGGCTTGACGCATATCTTCTTCTGTTTTGTAGAAGAAACTTTTACCAAAGTTTTTACCGTTTTCATCTTTCAGGTAGAAATAGTACGTTCCGTTTTTGGCGACTTTGCCTTCGTAGTTGGCTTCACTTGGTGCAAGCTCAATGGCTTTGGCAAGTGCTTCATCTACTTGTTTCTCGGTCGGGAAACCTTTGAGATTGGTGGTCATGAAAAGCATTTTGTCTTCTGCATTGTTGAACATGAAGTAATGCTTGTCTTCTCCACTACGGAAAGTTTTGTAGGTAACATTATTGAATAAATAATTACCTTTTTTGAGTTGTACTTTTTCTGGCTTTGGCTTTTTAGGTCCGGTTCTTTTCTTTCTTTTCTTCTTCGGCTTGTCGTCACCGGCATCCGTAGGTGGAGGTGGTGCGGCAATGCTAAAATTAGCCGTGTATCCCTCGCCTGCTGCGGCAAGATTATCGGTATCAACTGCCCCAGCAGCGGAGATAACTCCTCCTTGCCCTGTGAGTGTTCTGATGACTCCATTCATTTCTCCTTCGGAATCGAACCAACGACTCATCGCAATTTCTTGGTTGTTGCCTGCGCGTAAAGAGAAATAATGTTTGCCATTTTTGTGGACTTGTCTGACGTAACGGTCAGGATTGGTCATATTCTTCTGTACAGAGCTAATGCCGTTGTCACGACCGCCTTCAGAAGAATAACTTTCACTGATTAATACTGCACGACCTTGATCAAGGTTGTAACAAAAATAATGTTCGTTTTCGTCAGCGAATTTACCGAAGCTGTTACTGATGTCGGCAGTTTTACTTTCGTAAAATCCCAACTTTTTGTAATCATCTGCTTTCATATCGGATTTTTACTTCTTGGTTAGTGATTTGTAAATTAAAATAATGATTGGTTATCTAAGTACAAGGTTAGACATCATATAAGTTTGTTGATTATTTTCAAATAATTACAAAATTTACGAGTGTTGATATATTTACTCACAGGTACTTATTTATATATGATAAAACACTGGGGAGAGTGTGTGTGATTTGTGACTGTCTAAATCAAGGTGTACGGTTATAAGACAGGGAAAAAAACCGCGCGTCACTATCTTAGGAATGAAAAAACAACTTCTCGCTAAAAAAAGATTTTTTCCCGCGAAGTCTTAGTGGGAATTGCAAATTTAGTATTAAATTTACAGTTATCTAAAAATCAAGGCATTATGTTTTTAAAGGCACTTAAAGGCAAAAATCAATTTTGACGGTATTTTGTGACATTGCTTGTGGTCATTATTGCCTCTCAAATTATTGGGCAATTCCTTTGATGGTTGCTATATTTCGGGATATTGGATTCGAGTCGAATATCTCCGATATGAATGAGATGCTTGCTGCCACGAGTCTATCTCAAAACACCTTACTGATGCTGATGATGCTGCCTTTTGCAATTGGCTTATTGTCTTTGATTTGGATGGTGAAAGTCTTGCATGAACGCTCATTTTCAGATACTACGACGGGGGCGAGTCATTTTCGATGGGAAAGATTTTTTAAAGGTTTCGGACTTTGGTTTTTACTTTCTGCATTGATACTGACGGTAGGGTACTTGATGATGCCGGGAGGTTTGGTTTGGAATTTCCAGCCCAAACAGTTTGCAATTTTGGTGGTTATATCACTCATTTTTATTCCTTTGCAAACGGGTTTTGAGGAAGTCTTGTTTAGAGGCTATTTGTTACAAGGTTTTCAATTATTAACAAAAAATAAATGGGTGGCTGTTGTGATTACGGGTGTATTGTTTGGATTGTTGCATATTGCTAATCCTGAAATAGCGGAGTATGGTTTTGGGTTGGTTATGCCTCAATATATATTTTTTGGTGTTTTGTTTGGTTTTATGACGGTGATGGATAATGGTTTGGAACTCGCTTGGGGCGCACATGCTGCGAATAATATTTTCTTATCTTTATTTGTTACACATGAAGCATCCGCTTTACAGACTCCGGCGATGTTTCGTGCAACAGAGATTGACCCTGTTATGGATTTAGTTGGATTGATCATCGCAGGTTTGGTTTTTATGGGAATTTGTTGGGTCTGGTTTAAGTGGAATTTTAATGAACCCGAACGGGTTTGAATGTGTATCTTTGCTCTATGTCTATTCAATTACAATCTAAACTCCCCGATGTCGGTACGACCATTTTCACGGTCATGAGTGCTTTATCTAATGAATGTGGTGCGATTAACCTTTCGCAAGGTTTTCCAAATTATGATTGCGACCCTGTGCTGAAAGACCTTGTGGCAAAATACGTCAGCAACGGCTACAATCAATACGCGCCGATGGCGGGTTTGCCCGAACTCAATGAACAGCTTTATACCAAAATTGCCCGACTTTATGATGTACAGGTTCATCCGGCAAACGAAATCACGATTACGGCAGGTGCGACACAGGCAATTTATACGGCTATTACAGCTTTGGTGCAGCAGGGAGATGAGGTGGTTATGATAGAGCCGGCTTATGATTCTTATCGCCCGTCGGTGGAATTGTGCGGTGGTGTGGTTGTTCCTTACGAACTGTCAAAGCCGGACTTTAAGGTCGATTGGCAAGCATTTGAACAACTCATCACGCCGCGTACTCGCGCTATTCTTATCAATACGCCACACAATCCTTCCGGAATGATTTTTTCGCGCGATGATATGCTTGAGCTTCAACGCATTACGCAAGATACAAACATCATCGTTTTGAGTGATGAAGTGTATGAACATATTGTTTTTGATGGGGAAGAGCATCAGAGTGTTTTGCGTTTTCCTGACCTGTTTGCACGGAGTATTGCGGTCTATTCTTTTGGCAAAACTTTTCATAATACAGGTTGGAAATTGGGTTATGCCGTTGCGCCAGAGTATTTGATGGAGGAGTTTCGTAAAGTCCATCAATTTAATGTCTTTTGTGTCAATCGCCCGATGCAGCACGCGCTCGCTGACTACATAAAAAACGCTAATAATTATCTGGATTTAAGCCCTTTTTATCAACAAAAAAGAAATTATTTTTTGAAAGCTATTGCTGCCTCGCGCTTTCGTCCGATAGCGTGTACAGGTACGTATTTTCAAGCGGTTGATTATAGCGATATTAGCAATGAACGCGACACGGATTTTGCCAAACGACTGACACGCGAATTTGGCGTGTCGGCTATTCCTATTTCGGTTTTTTATGGTAGTCAAAAGGACGAAAAAGTAGTCCGTTTTTGCTTTGCAAAGACGGAAGATATGTTGGCAGAGGCGGGAGAGCTTTTGTGTAAGGTATAGTAGAGAAAGGCTTATTGGAAATGTAAAATGTAAAATAATAAATTCAAAATGTAAAAGGTGGTTGGACGCGAGACGTTTTATAATATTTCGTTCGTACTACAGGTACTTTTACATTTCAAAAGAAATTTTTTTGCGGTCTGTTTTGCTTCATTAAAAAAGAGAAAAACATACGTGGATAAAAAAGCCACAACACGCTTATGTATTGTGGCTTAAATGTTTGCTATTTGTTTTTCAATATGCTTATACGGGAACTTCGTTTAAAAAGTTTCATAAAAGCACATTTTTTTTAATTAAAGTGAAAGAAAATAAATATCACTTTTCGGTTCAACTTCACATTCTACGGGAATAATATTTAATAATTATTTATTTATTAAAAAGTGCTAAAATTTGTTCTTGAATAATAGTTTTGATGGCAGTACAAGTCGTCTGACATTTTAAAAATGTCCGAAGAGTAAGCATATCTCCCAAAGTTAAAATCAATACATATACGATTCCCGTAAAATATGGAGTTGAGCCCACTTCATCCCTAATCATTCATACCCAATTTCTTATCTACCTCTTTTGGCTTACAATCTTTACATACTTTTCCGTAGAAAGCATCTAATCCGCATTGCAGGAATTTGTCGAAAAATTTAGCTTTTTTATCGTTTGTTCCTTCTTCTGGATAGCCCGTTGGGTTAGTCAGAAGCTGTTGACCGTCATGGCTGAGGAGGACGTAGTAAGGTTGCGAATTATTGTCGAAATTCTTTGCCTGAAAATCCGCCCATTTATTGCCGATGTTACGTTTTTTCTTACCGTCAAAATCGGAAATATACGGTTCTGCCAATTTTGTTTTATCATCTACATATAAGGAAATGAGGACGTAGTCTTCTTTCAATTTTTCTAACACACCTTCGCGGGGCCAAACATGCTCTTCCATTTTACGGCAGTTGACACAACCGTATCCGGTGAAGTCTAACATGATCGGCTTTTTCACCTTTTTGGCGTAAGCCAAACCTTCTTCATAATTTTTGAAACAATCCAGTTTGAGCGGACAACTATTGGAATGGTCGTCTTTGAAAATGGCATATTGCGTAGAAGGCGCAAGTCCACTCATGACAGATAATGCCTTATATGTACCCAGTTCTTTATCAGTTGTTAAGCCAAGAGAAAGATAAGCTGCAAATAAGAGTGAAGCTAATCCAAAACCCTTGCGTCCCATTGAAATAGGTGTGCCTTTTGGCGAATCATGCGGGAAACGGAAGGCGCCGAATAAATATAAGCCCATGAGTCCAAATATCAATATCCACAAGCCCATAAATACTTCGTATTTGAGAATACCCCAGTGCTGTGTGAGGTCAACGAGCGAAAGGAATTTGAGTGCCAATGCGAGTTCTAAAAATCCAAGTACAACTTTTACAGTGGTCATCCAACCGCCGGATTTGGGGAGGGATTTGAGCCATGCAGGGAAGGCTGCAAAGAGTGTAAAGGGCAAGGCAAGTGCTGTCGCAAAACCCAACATACCCGCAGGTGGCGCGAGTGGCAATTTGCCGCCCAAAACCGAAGGTCCTGTACCATTGAAAGACTCGACCAAAAGTGTACCAATAATCGGACCGGTACATGAGAAAGAGACGATACCAAGCGTAAACGCCATGAAGAAAATCCCAATCAAACCGCCTTTGTCTGCCATGCGGTCGGTAGCATTTCCCCACGAACTGGGTAGCGTAATTTCAAAGAAGCCGAAAAATGAAATCGCGAAGATAACAAAGAGGAAAAAGAACAATAGATTGAGCAACATATTGGTCGAAATGGCATTCATAATTTGCGGTCCGAAAGCCAATGTCAATGCTGTACCAAGTGTCACGTAAATTACGATAATCGACAAACCAAAGATAGCGGCATTGGTAATACCTTTGGTTTTGCTGACATTACCTTTGGTAAAATAACTTACAGTAAGCGGTATCATCGGGAATACGCAAGGTGTGAGTATAGCGATAAATCCACCAATCATTCCCATTAGAAAAATTTTCCACAGGCTACCGAGGCTTTGTTTTTTGATACAGGCATTAATCGGTTCTTTGAGGCTGGCTTTTTGGGCGTTTGCGGTATTTACTGCAAAAGCAATGGTTTTTTCGTCTGCCGGAACGATGCTGAAATCAATATCTTCGGGTGGCAGACACTTGCTGTCGTCACAAGCCATAAAGGTAAGATAACCCGAAACAAGGTCTTTTGGGGTATCCGTATATATTTTTTGTGTAATGATGTAAGTTTCTTTGAATTTGGTCAGGTCTAAGTCGAAAATCGCATCGTAACCAGACTTTTTATTGCCTGTTTCAACACCTTTTCCAACAAGTTTAAAGGCTTTTTCGCCTTCATAATTGATGCTTGTTGGTACAGGTCCGTCGTCGCCTTCGATGAATTGAGTATAGACATTCCAGCCTTCGTCAATTGTACCCGTATAAACGAGTTCGTATTCTCTGTTGGAGATTTTTTTACTGCCGAATGTCCATTTGACCGGATTCAAAATACCCTCATCAATATTTGTATTGATATTAAAGTTGGCAATGTTGCCAAGGTCTTCGGGAATATCTTTTAGCTTTTCAAGATTTTCAAGACCTACCTTTTTACCATCCTCTGCTTCATCTATCACTTTTTCAACTTCCTTTTTCTTTTCTTCAGCAGATTGTTGTGCTGCTTCTGCCTTAGATTTAGCTTTTTCAGCTTGAGCTTTTGCCTTCGCTTCGGCAGCTTTCATTTTATCGGCTTGCTGGCGAGTTTGTTCTTGTTGCTTCGCAAGAGCTTTTTCCTGTGCTGCTTTTCTTTTGGCATATTCCTCATCAATCTGCTGCTGAACGGCAGCTTTTTCGGCAGCGGCTTTTTGAGCTTGTTCTTTGGCAAGTGCTTCTACGGCTGCTTTTTGTTGAGTGGCTTTGTCGGCAGCAATTTTGGCAGCATCTACTGCGGGTTGAACTACTTTGGGGGTTTCTACGGTAGGTGTAGTCTGTGGTGTTTCCGTTACTGCTTTTTCAACAGGAGGCTTTACACTTCCGCTTGCCAACTTGACAGTAAAATCAACATCCGTAGGAGGGAGGCACATTTTATCATTACAGGTCATAAAGGTGAGATAGCCCGTCACAGGCTTGCTCGCGTCCGTGACTTTGATGCGCTGCGTGATGGTGTAGTCGCCTTTAAATTTGACGACATCCATACCAAACATCGCATCGTAACCTGCTTTTTTACCACCTGCTTCGGTAGATTTGCCGGAGGTCTTAAAGGCTTTTTCGCCTTCATAATTGACACTCGTAGCTACCGGTCCTTCATCACTCGCCAAATATTGCGAATAGACGTACCAGCCTTTGTCTATCTTGGATTTATAAATAATATCGTACTCGGTATCGGAGATTTGCTTACTGTCAAATGACCAATCTACGGGGTCATATTGTTGCGCGAAAGCAGTTTGCACAAAGCAAAACGTCAGGAGTAATAGTAATATCTGTTTCATTTCTATGATTAAACGGTAAACGATGAACGGCAAATGATGAACGTAAACAGAATAATTCCGTCTGCCGTCAGTCGTCAGTCGTCAGTCGTCTATCGTGTTTACAGTTCAAATTTAAAGTCAATGTCTGTTGGAGGTAGGCATTTTTCACCATTGCAGGTCATGAAGGTGAGATAACCTTCGATGAGTCCTTTAGCGTCTTTTGTGGTGATGCGTTGTTTGAATTGTACTTTTTTCTTATAATATTTCAAATCCATATCAAATATGGCATCGTGGGTTTTGATGACTTTACCGGCTTCCTCTACTTTGCCCAACTTCTTACAGCCTTTCAAAGTTTCAAAGGTAAATTCGGTGGGAATCGGTCCGCCATCTTTAATGTCTTGTGCATAGAC